>Ga0307982_1005096_pt1 | contig 10314 bp, 7 predicted proteins | sample OrgLakmetagen989_FD_201847 | JGI IMG/M metagenome (GOLD analysis project Ga0307982, IMG submission 201847) | Saline water microbial communities from Organic Lake, Antarctica - #989 | ecosystem: Environmental > Aquatic > Non-marine Saline and Alkaline > Saline | place: Antarctica: Organic Lake... | reverse complement strand
CTGCTGAGACAACCGCAGAGGTCTCTTCGCCTGCAGTGGCTGCCTCACAAAGTGGCAGCCCTAGCTCGAGCAGCAAAAGGAGCCACAACAAAACCAAGAACAGTAGCGGTAGCAGCAGCAGCAGCAGCAGCAGCAGCAGTAGTCCGATATCTTCGTTGCAGTCTCCTCCCTCTGCAACCGAAACTTTGCCTCGAGGTTGGGCTGCCGGCCCCGTGAATAAGCCAAGCCCGAAAGGTGGCAACAGCAGCAGTAGCAGCAGCGGGAATGGCACTGGCGCAGCTGCCACAGCAACTACTACTGTGCCCGTGCGCTCCATTGTGCAAACACGAGCCCTGAACTTGATGGCCCCCAAACAAGGCGGTGCAGTTCTCAGCCCTCAAAACAACAACAGTAGTAAGAACAACAGTAGCAGTAAGAACAACAACGACAGTGTTGGCAGCGGCAGCGGCACTAACAGCACTGGCAACGCTAAAAGCACTCGCCGGGAGCGGCCTCCGATGGTTTCTTTGGTGCCGGACAGTGAACCTCTTTCGTCGCCTCCACCACCGGTTGCTGCCTTTGAGACCCCTCCACTAGTTGCAGGCGATGGCCTTGTTCAGCCTAGCGGTAACTCTTCGCCGCGAACTGCTGCCATAAGCAGTTCCAGCAGTACGAACAGCGGTGATGATGCCGTATCCCCCAATCAAGGCACTCCTCATACCAATAGCAGTGACTCGCCACGAAACCGCATGTCAACTCGTCCTCAGTCCCCCTCGGTCAACCCACGGGACCAAGGCTTGGGCCCTTACCCAGTCCTCTTGCGCGGCACGCGGGCCAACGGCCGCCGATCGCCTTCGCCCGACGCTGGCTTACCGCCATATCGCCGGGCTACTCGCTCGCCGTCGCCAGTGCCAGCGCACGCCACGAGAGCACAAGCGCCTAGTACACCGGTAAAGGCGTCCCAGCAAGCATCACCAGGCGCACAAGCAGCGACGTCCGGCTCGATCAAAGAGATGAGCAATCCTTCACGACCCCCGTCCGTGCTATCCTCGCCCCTTTCTCCTCCTTCCTCGGCGTTATCGCCGCGAGTTGTGCCCCCACCTTCGGCTCCACGGTGGTCTATGGTCCGCAACAACAGCGGCAGCGAGCGAGGCAACAGCAGCAATGGCGGTGGTTTTGGTATGAACTCACCCGCAGATCCTTCTAAAATTGGCCTCGTCCGCTCACAGTCAGCGGGCCCTCGTGTTCGCGCCGCCGGTGCTGCCTCTTCTGTAGCCACTCCTACCGCCATTTCTGGACTCCGCAATTTAGGCAGTCCCAGTGCTGCGAGCGCGCGCAACAGTGGCAGCAGCAGCGAGCGAGGTGGGCCGATCCGAAGCAATAATTCGTCCGAGCAACAACCCCTTAATAAGAACGAGCCAGGCCCGTGGCCTGCGTCGCCCGTGCCTGCAGATGGCTCGACCCTCTTGGACAACCCTTCGCTTTACGCAAGTTCATCATCCTCCTCAGATGACGACAGCAAATCCGCCAGCGCTGAAAAAAGTGAAGGTGGAAGTAGCGGAGGTGGTAGAAATGGGCGCGCTGTGTCTGCACCACCACGAGCGCGGCCTGGAGATGAGCCATCTTCTAGTGCAGCAGCATCAGCAGCTGTGCTGCCACGCTCGAGTTTGCCGCGGTCGTCAGTTACCTCCCCGCAATGGTCGTCCGTGCGGCCAGCACAGCAATTACAGCAATCACGCCAGCAAATGCCACCTGCGCCACCACTTCGTTCCATTTTGCCTCCTCCTCTTAAATCTACAAGCTCCACCGCTGCCAGCACTACCCCCCTGAGGAAGCAAGCAGCTGTTCTTCCAGCTGGCGCTCCCATGGCTCAGCCGAAGGACACGAGTAATAGTAAAGGAGCCTCGGAAAGCAAAGCAGCCCGCATGGCTGCAGCAGCAGCGGCTGCAGCCACTGGAACAACAACTCCAGCTCCAGCATCAGCACCAATAGGAGCAGCAGCAGCAGCAACTGAGGCAGTAGGAACAGCAACCAGGGCAACTTCCCCCATGAAGCGACGGACCGTGTCGTTTCAGGACCTGCCACCCGCTGCTACTAGCAACCGGCCGCCGAGCCCTCGAGCGGGCCTAGGAGGCGCGGTGTCCGATCAGCCCGTGCTCGATAGCGTGCAGTCACCTTCTTTTCGTGAAGCTTTTGCCATCTTCAATCAGCGCAACTGAGTCACCATACAGCAGGTCTTCTACTTAATTTTTGGTTGAGCTCTCGGGAGTGACAACGAAATCTGAATCGGTGTATATCTATACTGACTCAGTTTATTGTTCCTTGCGTACATATGAGCTCGCGTATTGATAGGATAACCCTAAACAACCGAGCTCGAATCCAAGCACGGCAAGCTAGTTTGATGGCAGAATTATTATGCCTTATGCGGGTTCCTGCTGCTGCTGCTGCATCGGAGCAAGAAGTTTTATGCGTTAGGCATAGCCAATCATTTCCGGATGGCCAATTATACATCACGCACAGCAGTATAAAAAAATATTTTTTAATATACGGCGCTGTGTACCGTGCACGAGGGAATATAAAATATAGCACTGATGTTCCATGTCTAATATCTACATCGCACCGACTAGTAAGAAGTAAATTTCAGAGTTAGGACTAGAACTAAGCAAGAAAAACAATCGCGACTTCCGTCCTAGAACTCATCCATGTGTACATTTACATCGCCGCTACCGCGGCCTTCGCCGAAGCCGCTGCTTTCGCGGTTTGCGCCGCGGTCGCCTCCAGCGCCTTCACTTTGTTGGCCTCCTTCTCCACTTCCTTCTGGGCGGCTGCTGACGCGGCCTTAGCTTCCTTCAGGGCCTTCTGGGCCTCGGTACTTTTGGCTTTGTTGCTGCTGTCCTCCGGCAGAGCTTCGGCCTTCGCAAACGCCAATTCCGCTGCTCCAACCGCCTTCTCCTGTGATCATGTTGAATTTGAGACGGCGTAGTAGTTGACAAATGTAAGCGAACCGTCGATAAAAACAAATTATATACGAGAGCTTATAAGCGAAACGGAAATTCAGGTGTGCATGAAGGAGACATTCGTTTGTTCGTTCGTTCGTTCGTTCGTTCGTTCTAAAGGGGTTCTATAGGCAATACCAATAATCAAAAGCCCACCTGCTTCAGTTCGCTTTCCTTGGCCTTGTTGAGCTTCTTGGTCTCCGCAGCCGCCTTCTTGGCAGCTTCGTTCGCCTGCTTCGTGGCGTCTTGGGCCGAGGCGCTCGCCTTTTTCTTGGCCTTGTCTTTGATTTCAGCGGCTTCCGCAGCCTTCCGCTTCGCCACTTCCGCGGTTTTCTTTTCTTGCTCCCGGATGGCGGCCTCCTTGGCCTTCGCGGCCGCTTCCGTCTTCTTCTTTTGCACAGCCGCAATTTCGTCCGCCTTCTTCTTTTCAGCCTTAGCCTTTTCCTCTGCCTCTTTCTTTGCTGCCTTTGCCTTTTCGTCGGCTTTCTTCTGTTGCGCTTTCGCTTTCTCTGCCGCCTTCTTGTCGGCTTCTTTCTTCTGCTTCGCTTTCTCGTCGGCCTTCTTCTTTTGGGCCTTGGTCAATGGCTTCGCGTTAGGATCCGCAGCTGCTTTGGCTGCAGAGGTAGTAGTCTTGGCCACAGGCAAGCTCTTTCCGGACTTCACGGCTTGGAATTCCGCTTGCGCTACTTTGGTCGCTTCTGCTGCTGCGGCCGCCTTCATAGCGAAAGAAAACATATCACACAGACGTGAAGACGCAAACTCCAAACATGGGGTTTAGATTGTAAAAGTAAAAGGAGTACGAATAGATAGCATTCATAGTAAGGTGTCTTTGAGGGCAAAAACGATTCATTCTGGGGAGAATAGTTTAGCTACAGGCCCAGTGCTTTAATTTTTGGCTATTCCAAACCAACCTTCGTGCTGGCAGTCTTCGCCTTTTCCGTTGCCAATTTCAACTCGTTCTCGGCCTTAGCCTTTTCAGCACTAGCCGCCTTGACTGCCGCCACGTCATTGGCTTTTTCAACGGCTTTCTTGGCCGCTGCCACCTGGGCTTTCGCCGTGGTCACGTCTTTCGCGGCGGCGACGCTCGCTAGGGCGTCAGCCTTCGCCGTGGCCTTCGATGACGTCACCCTAGCTTCTAACTCTTCCACGCTCAGCTGCTTCGGGGGCTCCGCCACCTTCTTGGCTTTGGTTGCTGCCGCGCCTGGTGCTGTGGGCGAAGGTGCAACGTTCTTCTTCACGACGGCAGGTGGTGGCGGCTGCGACGCCTTCACAGCGTTGGTGGTCTTCAGCGCAGTCGCGAGTTTCTGCTTTTCAGCAGCGACCGCAGCAGCCGTGGCTTGCTGCTTGAGCTCGTAAGCAGTAGGCGGCGCTGGTGGCGGAGGTGGAGGAGGAGCGGGCGCGGGGGCTGCAGGCGCAGGGGCTGGAGCATTTTTGGCAGCGGTCTTGGTCGCAGCAGGCTTGGCAGTTGGCCTAGTCCTCTTAGCGGGGGCTGCCTTCTCTGCTGCTGGCTTCTCCTTGGCGTCGGGCTTGGTAGAAACTTTGGTAGTCTCAACACCCAAGCCTGCAGCTGATGGTGCAGCTGCGAACGCGTCTGGAGGCATGGCTATGAGCGGCTGCAACGCAATTGCCAAGCCAAGTGATGACGCAACAAAGGCCTGCATTGGCGATTGTTTTTGCGCCTGGAGCACTGTGGCTGGGGACTTCACCGATAAATCGACCACCGGCCGGTTTGCCAGTCGAGGGGAAATCGGTACAAACGCATCGCTGGCGCCCAAAGCTAGCGCTACCACCACGCTGTTCAGAGACCGCATTTTTGTCTCCGTCTGGTTGCGGTAGAGCACCACCGAAGATTTTCGGGTACACGTACCCTCCCGGAGATGATGATGTTTGAAAATATCAGAGAGGATTGGGTTACTGATCGCAAATCTTCCTTTAAAAAATGCCACCACCACCACCCACCACGCCACCACGCAATACTGTATACTCCGATACCCTACTAAGGGAATGTTGGCAGCTTATGGCAGGGCTTAAATCAATGCCACTACCTAACGATTAATTTTGAAAGGCTAGCATATTACACGGCTAGAGCACATTGTTAAGCTAGGTAAACTGCAAAAAACTACTCGAAAGATAGTACAGATAGACAGATACCTGTAGTAGGACATGACTAGGTGGTCAACTAGACTTTTTACCAATGCAATAGCAATAGATAAAGACCATTCAAACTATCATAAGCATCTTCAAGAAAGTATCTTTGTACGAGCAGGCAAGTCTCCAAATCAAGATCTAAGGTAACATGACATCCCATGCCCATTATTGGACGCTGGCAGCAGTCGCTGTCGGGTTCGTTGTGGTTGGCCACACATTAAGCCAGCGGCGTCGCCCTACAGCCAATCAAAGGAAGCACTTCGCAAGTAGCGGTGCTGATTTGCCTCCGTCTATGCCGCTACCACCCCCCCAGCCGCGCGTCTTTGTCGCAAGACGCCAGGGTGGTGCGCCTGAGGCAGTGCGAACAGGCGCCAGTTTCTTCTCGGCTTTAGCGGTCAATCCCACTGCGGAGTGTGCTCGCTTGTCGGGTGGGCACCGCCTTGAGGGCGTAACTGTTGCAGAGCAACACGATGGAACCTTCTTGCTTGCTCAGGCTGAAGAAGGTGCCGCAGCTGCTTCTGATAAAGTGTCCGTTGCCACAAGCACGAACACCGCTGTCACACTGGCAGTACAGTCGCAACCATCTTCGTCCGCGATGTCTCCTCCGACACACACTCCAGATTCCAATGTAGTATGGCGCAGCAAAGCTTTGCCGCTCGAGAATTCCGCTGCGTGGCACAGCGATGAGGCCGAGCTCATGAACTTGCCGACCAAGCACCCGTACTGCCGTGCCTCTGCGTGCGTGCTCGCGGTGTACTCTGATGACGAATCAGGAGGAGAAAGCGGAGTAGGAGGTAGAAGAGGACTAAGAGGAGGCAGCGTGCTGCTCACACACCGTCGCCAAGACTTGCGCACTTTTCCAGGCGCATGGGTGCTGCCTGGCGGTGGCGTGGACACGGGGGAAAGTTTGGTGGCGTGCGCGCAGAGAGAACTGGAAGAAGAAACTGGCTTGGTGGTCTCGCCTGATGATTTGGAGCCGCTGTGCCTCTGGTAATTAATTACATGTAGTAGTGTCATTCAGGGGAAGTAACGTCTAAAAGTGAAAGAGGCAGCTCTGACCATCGTTTGATCGAACGTTGTAATCCTAGTAGACCTGATTACTTTCCTTGTCTTTTCCTTCTATTTCTTGTGCAGGGAGTCCTTCTTCCCAACCTCGCCAGCTGACTGCTTCACAGCTGGAACCATTGGTGCGCATCACCTCGTTGTGTTTTTCGTTGCCCACCTTCGCAGTACTACACTTCCTGCTAGTGAAGGCACACAGACCTCAGCACCGTCGTCGTCTTCCTCGTCGTCGTCGTCAGATTGCCCCGCAGTCACGCTGCAGCCCTGTGAAAACGATGCGTTTGTATGGATACCGCCAGCGGCCCTCCCAGCATTTCGCGATGATTCTTCAAATTGTAGAAATGGAAGCAGCAGCGGCGTAGGCAGTAGCAGCAAGCATACCGTAGCTGAGACAGGCATCGTGCAGGTCGCAGAATGCCTCTTTCCGCAGGCTTCAGCGAGCGCTCCCGGCATGCCTCCTCCAACCTCCAATGGCGCTTCAGCCACTGCCACAGCTGCTGCTCCGCCAGCAGCGCCGGCCGTGGCTGTGCGGGGCGTGGAGGTGGCCCAACTAGCACGGCAGTACAGTTCCGCGGTGGCCGCAGCGGAGGGCACCTTAGCCGCAGGGACCGCCGAAGCACATCGTTTCGCTTTGCGCGAGTTCGCAGCTCGATTAGAATGAAGAGTGCCGTGTGTTCCTGGTTGCTTGGCCAAGTATCAAGCGGTACTGTAATGATGTTTGTGCGTGGAACAATGGTTTGTGCTATAGGCCACAGGGCTGCGTCGACAACGATTATCGGTCTTAGATTCCGCCCAGCAATAGCCAGCCAGGTCGAGTAGAAGACAGAAAAAAAAAACCCTTGCGGTATACGGCAGGTAAATGGAGGGCCATTTTTACTTTCGGACTACGACTATAAATGTGGCGCTGCAGTCAGTTCCGGGTGATAAGTGATAAGAGCGGGGAATTTTGCTCTCAGCCCTCGCTCTCTTAGCTATTTTTCTGAGCCCCCCCCCCGACAGGGGACTGGATTTGGTTACTAACAGACAGGGTGCCATCTAATCGGCGTCTAAAGCGTCCCCGGGCCGGACTGGGAGCCTGGTTCTAGCTATTTTTACATAGTGCGCGGTATAAAAGGGATTTAATTTCGAACGGCGAACAGGTGAATGAACCGAATTTGAACCCTCACTCTCTTAACGTGACCACCTCATATCACCCGGAACTGACTGCATGCATTGCTCATTCTTTGCCCGCTTCGCTGCTGGCTGCTGTTCTCAAACTGGCGTCGAAGAAGGCGTAAATGTCGTTGGCCACTTTCTCTCGGTCAGCAGGCGCTTCCTGCAAGAGTTCGTGAAACAAGCCCGGGTACACCTTCAATTGGGCATTCGTTTCCGCTTTCGCAGTAATGTCACCACTATTACCACCGCTGGTATCAGCACCGTTACCGGAGTTCTGCGCCAGCGCTGTTAGGAGCCTCTCCGGTGCAGAAGGATAAGCCAAGGTGTCCTCACTTCCATGCACCAACAATAGCGGGAAGCGCCCTGTCTTACTCCCCGAGCCAACGGCAACAATATTCATGCTGCCAGGCTGGCTGGAAGTGACGGCCATTTCTGAGCCGTCGCCTTTGGTCGCCGTCGCTAGCGCGTTGCTCGCACTAGTGGTACTAGAGCTCGTAGTGTTACCACCGCCCACCAATCCCCAGTCGCCGCGACGAGCAGCGTCTTCCACTGCTTTGCAGGCACGCAGCGACTGGTGGCCGGTGCGGTTGCACACGTCACCCTGGTCAAAGGCCAGCACACCAGACGGAAGGACAGGATGTGAGGAAGAGCTTGTACTAGTAGTTGAGACTATTTTGGACGTTGAAAGATTGGTGTGTCTTTGATGACACAGGTAGAGCACATACAGCAGTCAACTGAAGAAGTGTGACAGACGCAGGATCATATTTAAAAATGAACACCAACCTTGTGGTGGTAGAAGTCGCGAGCCACGATCGCCAGCCGCGCATCGTCGTGCGTCAAGCAGCTCACTTTCACTGGGCTGTTGGGCGCGCGCGGCGCTAGCACTTCCATGCACGCTCCCAACCCACGGGCTACATTCCCGCAGTGCAACGGCACACAATTCAAGCACTCAAGCCGGAAAGGGGCAGCTACTGCGGGGCCCGGCCGCAGCGGTAAGCCACTCATCGCGACGGCCGTGGGCACACAAGCAGTTGCTACAAGAGCTCGGCGCTTGATGACGTCATCATCTCCACCTGCTCCTCCTCCTTTAGCATCTGCGAGCTTGCTAGCAGCAGCGGTCGCGCGTTGGCACAAAATATCGATGGCCAGGAAAGCTACCATCGAGCCGAGGCTGTGGCCAAACACGAGCACCGGTGGGCAGGGTGCATCACTGCCATAAGCGCCCACCTCTCGCTCCACCAAAGCTGCCGCTGCAGTTACCAAGCCGTTCCAGCCAGCGGTGCCCACATCGCCGGGATGCGTTAAATACGACGGCGTGCGGCCGTGGCCGGTGTAGTCGAAAGAGTACACCGCCTGAGAAGAAAGGTGAGCAGGCAAAGAATTGGAATGAAATGGAATGAAATAAGGCATCATCCTGGATGATTGAATCGTGCGTAGAAGTGGTAAAATGATGAAAGCAGCGTCCATTGCTCTGCAAGCTAGCTTTGCCACCAGTGTCCAAACACGAGATAGAACTTACAATGCCTCGACTAACGAGTCCAAGAGCGAAATCTGAGTAGCGCCCGCTGTGCTCGTGCAGACCGTGGAAGACAAAGGCGATCGCGCGAGGCGGTGTCACGGCAGTCGGCCAGTGGCGGTAGAAGAGCCCGTCGCGGACTTCTTCGCGGCAGTTGTTCGAGTCATTGCCGTACAGGTCGTCACGCGACTGAGATATCGTTGATGAGGAAGCACCCATGTTGGGAGGTGGCACGGCAAGAAGCTTGTGATAGAAGACTGGTCGAGATAACCCCTCAGTCCACAGCATGCACCAGCGCTCTAGATAGCGCTGCTTCTGCTCTACTTCTTCCTCCTAGCTAATTCTAAAAGGGATGCGTGAGAGTATACTACATGCACTGATGTGATATTTTTCGCTCAAACAAGAAAGAAGTGGTGCCGTGTCGTGTGTAGTGTTAAGGCGTTGCTGCGTTCCGGCCGAAAGCAGGGAATAATCATTTCTTCCCCTGGACTTATGGCTAGTGCCATATGACTTCAGATGTGCTCTCCGATCCCTTTGCAGAGGCCTTGAGGCTCTTATCGCGGCCGAAAGATGGATAATGTTCACCCACCCACCCAGGAGAATAAGAAGCCTAACAGGCAAAAAATAATTAAAAATAATGTATTATACTAAAGGGAAATCTTACTTGCCGCAAATGCCACTACTCAGCTGCGATGCTTATTTCAAGCCTATGAAATCTCGGACTAATTTGAACCCCCTGAAGGAGAATGAGGGGCGGCGTAATATTTGATTCTAATGCCAGTACCTAGGGTAAGTTTCACGCGCGTGATTCCGCGGAAATCACGCGGAAAGTGAATTTTGTACCAATCAGACGTGAATTCCGCCGCGGAAATCCAATCAGAATAGAGTGACGTCACTATAAGACTCTGCAGAGCGGGCTCGGATCCTTTGGTTTAGATACATTAGCTGCGGTCTTGTTTGTAGTTTGTAGGTAAAATAAATGGCGCTCTCAACGGCAACGTGCACTACTTTTCTCTAGAGAATAACCACGGCCATCACCAAGGCCGGGTCTCCTATTTCCAATGCCGAATTAAGGGCAAATCGCTCGAATGGTCCTTGTGAAGGACCGGCTTCTTGAGTGCCAATCTCAACACGTGGAAATTGTTCACGCGGGGGACAGCACAACGCACCCAGTGACCAAACGACCAAACGCCACCAAAAAGCCCCTCGGGACCCGAACCAAAAAGAATACAAGAACTCGAACTCAAACTCGAACTAATACAAACCCAAATGACAGAAGCCAATGCTGCGGGCAGAAGTGGGAATGCGCGTGCGTTGCGCAAACAAAACACGTGCGGAGTGATACATGAGGGGGAGGGGCATTGGCCAAAATTCTCGCAAAAATTGCAAAAAGCGAGGCATTTGTGGGTAGCGCGCACTCCGCAGAAACAATAAAGAGGAAGGCGCGCGAGCGTAGCT
>Ga0307982_1005095_pt1 | contig 10314 bp, 7 predicted proteins | sample OrgLakmetagen989_FD_201847 | JGI IMG/M metagenome (GOLD analysis project Ga0307982, IMG submission 201847) | Saline water microbial communities from Organic Lake, Antarctica - #989 | ecosystem: Environmental > Aquatic > Non-marine Saline and Alkaline > Saline | place: Antarctica: Organic Lake... | reverse complement strand
TTTTCTTTTTTTTTCAAAACAAAAAGCGCAAAAGTTGATCATCGTCGCGCCTTCCGAGCAGCATTTATTTCTTCATAAGCGGAATGGATGATCTGCGAGCTCGCTGTCTCGCTTTTCCTCTGGACTTAGCGGAATGGATGGTCGGGGTTTGGTCTCCACCGGAGGAGACTGAAGTGAACTTTCGCGGGGCGTGTTGTCAGGAGAGTCGTCAGCACGTATATCAACTTTTGCGTTCACGATAGGAGCAGCAGCAGCGGCACCGTTGCTAGACATGGGAATGAAAGCTGAACGCGGTTCATACCCAGCCTCCTGTGCCTGCACAAATGTCGTATGAATGCAAATAGAGAGCTAAAGGCTCATGAAGTTGTTTCGAGATAAAACAAAGCAAAAAGAAGTACGAAAGATCATAACTTTTTGGCCGTACTTGTATGTCTTAAATCGCATCTCTGGTGCTGATCTCATCCCAATCATCGTCACTCTTGTGCAACCTGTACTACCGTAGCAGAAATATGCACATGCACGAAGGAGGTCTGGTCTTTTACCTGGAGGTGCCGGAGTTCTTCTAGCCGGCGTTCCACCATTCGAGACAGCGTAGACCCCAAGGACAGTCCCAGCTTCTCAACCGCCGCCTTTTGGGCCACGCCCGCTTGATTGAGCGAAGCAGCCGTGGTCGCAGCCGCGTCATCTACGTCGCTGCGGAGAGCGCCCATCTATAAGCGACGGCAGAGAAACGCATGAGTGTCTGAAGCAAACGTACCCTCAAGACAACATTGTGGAAGTAAGAAGGTTTCGCGAACCTTCGAAAACAACAAATTTAGCTGACCTCTAAACCAAAACTTATAACAATCGAGGACTGATTGCTGAACGCACGCCCTCAACACACACATCACGCACTTTGGCCGCTAAATCGTGGGCGTCGTGTTGTTGTTGGCTGGCCAATTGTTCCACTCGAGTAGCTACTCCCTGTAAACTCGACAGCCAGTCCTTCCGGTCGCGCGTCTGCGCCATCTCCAGGCGACTGATCTACGATGAGAGGTAGAGGCGTGTGTGAGAGAAAGCGAGAATGGTAAAAGCATATGGAAAGGGAATATAGCCACAACGCATGCAAATCAGCCAGCGTAAGCTTGTAAAGCACTGCTGAAACACTCGAGTGAAAAAAAAAAAGTGCAAGCAAACACGCATGTGATCTTCAAAGCATATGTGTGGAACAGCCTGAAACGTGGAAAATAAATTGAGGTGGCTGAATGCATGCACGACTATGCACGATTAGAGATTATTTCCAAAAAGGGCCCTATGTACTCACCGCTTTGTGCACATTGTTTAGTTCTTCAACCAGTGTGGCGTGGTCGCTGGTTTGTTGGGCTTCTGCGGCGCCGACTCGTTTTGCCACCACCGCGACTAACTTAGCTGCGTCGCCGCCGCCGCCGCTAGAATCACCCCCGTAAAGGGTGTTGTTGTTGGCATTGTTGTTGGCGCAGAACGCGCCGAGGTCGCGCCGGGCTTGGTCGACCATGAGCGCGAATTCTTGTTTGGCTAATTCGAGAGCCGCGTCCGCGCTGGCTTGAGCCACCTGAGAAGAGGCAAAACAGCAGCAGGAAAAATAGAAAAAAAAAAAAAAAGCAAGTATGCAATGCGTCATACAGAATAGCTTTCAAATATCTGGTGTGGGATATTCTCTCATCAACAGCCACGTCTGGCCGAATTCATTCCATGCCTCTAAGATTAAAATCTTGTAAACAGTACGGAAGCATCCTCATAAATTCTGCAACAAATGCACCCATCTTGGTGCCCTGGTGCTTCATGCCTACCCTGTTCTCCGCAGCGTGCCTGGCTTTGGGGTCCTTTACCCATCGAGCTAAGCGCACCAAATGGCCCCTCTTCATGCCCACTTCGCGCCCCACTTCGAGGGCCTCTGCTTCGCCCACCTTGATCGATTCGAGAGTGGGTGGGTGCGCACGTGAATTATTGACGATTGCAGGGAGTGGAGTGGAAGAACGCTTCGCGAAGAGATTTGAAGTAAGCCAATTCAGCAAAAACAGGCGCGTTATGCATCAGTTCACCTAAAAAGACCCAAAACTGAGTTATACACGTGCGTTCCAAAGGACTCTTTGGGGCTGGCTTCTCCTGTCAATCAAGGTTCAAATGACCAAACGAACTTTACCGCGAGAATGTCTTCCTCAAAGAGAAAGCCTTCCGCCTCGAAGCCTTCCACAAAGTCTCCTAGGCCCAAGCCTTGCAATATCGCTGCCACTGACTTTGGGCCTCGGCCATTGCTGCTGCTGCTATTGTTGTCGTCAGCGCTGCTGCTGCTACGGTCATAACCACCGCCACTGCTACTGCTATTGCTGATCTGGTTCATATCATCTCCCAAGATACTACTTGTATGGGCAGTGTTGCTGCTGTAGAGGGTAGACGTCTGAGGCAAGACGGATGCAACCGACTGAGACCGGCGACCTCGCCCGATACCAGGAGAGGCAGGCGAAAGAAGGCCGTTGACGTTGTTACTTCCACGCATGGCCTGGTTCTCGGTGGAAGATGTTTTTGGCGGTGGCGGGAGGTAAGAGCGGGGTTGAAAGGAAGAAGGAGACTGCATATTTGCTGCTGCTGCTGATGCTGGTGGTGGTGGCGCTGCTGCTGGGTGAGAAGATTCAACTTTGGCTTTCGGTGCCGCAGTAGTTGCAGAAGAAGAAGAAGAAGGAGAAGACAGCGGCGCCACACCATTTGCTGGTGGGATGTGAAGCTTGGATTGAGATGGTGATGATGGTCCGTCTTGGATTGGCCCAGCACTTCGTTGGTGGCGACGGTTGCTGCTCCCTAAACTTCGCCATTTCTTGCCATTCGACGATGCTGCTGGTGGTGGTGACGTAGGCGTTGTTGTTTCAGGCAGCGGCGCGTCGGACGCAGAGGCTTGGTCCTGTTTCAGAGGTGTCGAAGATGCCGGTGCATCTACAACACCATCGGCACTTTCGTCATTACGAACCACATTTTCCTCATCGTCATTCTTACCAGGCAACACGTCGTCCTGTGACATGCGCCTCAGCACTTGTGCCTGCAGCAGTCGCCGCTGCTCGCGCAAGCTCCCAATTCGCCCCATGGAGGCATTTCGGCTTGCCAGATCCGCCGATGTTGGGGACGTTTTCTGTTGCTTTGAAGAAGAAGAAGTCCATGATGTGCCGTTCTGGAAGTCGCCTTCGTTTTCTTCGCCATCGTCGTTGTCAATCTCAAGCGAGTTAGGGCTACTGCGGCTGCGATGGCGGCGACTACTCTGTTGCTGGCTGTTCTTGATTGTGTCATCTTCGGATAGACTGTGGTCGGTAAGCGAAGCCATAGGGCGAGGCAGAGAGGTCGTGGTTCGGCTGCGGATGGCAGCAGGCAGGAAAGAAGCACTTGCATTAGGGCTTTCTGGGCTGTTGGGGCTGAACGAGTAGTTGTGGCTACTAGGGCTGCTGCTGCTGCTGTGAGGGGAGGACGAGCTCGGTGACTTCCAAGGTTCAAAACCACTGTTCTGGAGAGGCTGCTTCGATGACGATGGCGGCGATGGTTTGCTAGTTGGAGGCGAGGTCGTTGCAGTACCCGTGGCTGCGGTGGCTGCTCCTCGTGCACTTCTGGGTGAGCGTAGCCAGGGAGGTAAAGGAGACTTGGGGTCTTGCTGAGGAGGCGATGAACTCAAAGGAGAGTGGTGGTACAACCCATCCGTTGGCTGATGGTCGTTACTAGGCGATTGCTGCTGAAGGCCGAGGGCTTGTTTCGCCCATGCGTCCACCAGAGCCGCTTCCGAGGTCGCGAGCAAGTGCGCAATTTGTGCGTTGAGGGGCTCTATGCGAGCCTTGTATAGCCGCCCGAAAGCCGCTTGGCACTCGCGCGCAGCGTGCAAGACGTCGTTGTCGAATGACTCTAATATAATGTTGAGGCATGGGACAGCACTTCGCATTAGCACAAAAGAAGCATCCCGAAAAACAGTGTTCATTTGATAAACTTATATGGGGCATTCCAGTAGAATGCCGTGCTCTTACCGTTGTAAGTAATGGCATTGTTGAAGGTCAGGTTGCAGCCTTCTGAGATGTCTTCGCCAGTGCTCCACCGGCCGCGCGCTACGTTAACCCGCACTGTGCCGAGGTCCATGGGCTTGAAGATGACCTACATGTAGTGGGAGCCGGACCAATAGGGCAGATGAAGAATTACAAGCACTCACATTATACTTGAAACAATACGACCGGCAGAGCAAACAAGCATAGCAAAAAAAAAGAATGGCTGAATGTTTCGTACTGCAATGATTGTTTTCGCTTTGTAATGGTAAAGGTTACTACAAAGTATGTAGAGTAGTCGTAGGAATATCAGATTGACTTTCAAGATACCTTTGGGTAGTCGACGAGGCCAAGGCCTTCCCAGTCCACTGGTTTTGCAAAGAATGATCCCGCGGGTGACGCAAGCAGTTCATCAATGATTTCGAGGCTGCATCGTTTCACCTTCGCTCATCCACAAAACAGAAGGCTAGAACGGTTAAATTGTTCGCTTATTGGTCGACGGCTTTGCCACTAATTATCAAAGACTTGATGGGACGTATTACCTGATCGCGTAGTCTGGGAACTCGGTCATCGGGTTTGACGACTGCTAGCTCCTTGGAGTCGCTTTCAGTATTCGCTCGCGGTGTGCTTTTCGCACGGCGTGCTTTGAGCAAAGATGCTCCCGCACCGTTAGATTTGCGAGAAGACGACTGCGGAGTCTCCGAAGCGCTTTCATCCGCTGGCACTGCAGAAACTGCCTTAGGCGAGAAAATGGCAATTCGAGCAGCCACGCTCATTTTCGAAGCGATGAATGTCGAAGACGGTGTCCTCCTAGCTGGAGTCAACAAGTAAGTACGACACGCACAACCTTCATGGAAGTAAAGCAACGAACTCTTGAAGAATAAAATTTGACGACAAAGTTCTAACCCAATCCTATTTCATCCAGCTCTCCTTTTTGGTCTCATGACAGCGCAGCGCTGCTCCGCTCCGTTGCTCGTTACAGACTACTGTGGCTAGCCCCTGCTCACGAGACTACTCAGACCGCATTTAAGTTATCATCTCAGAAAGATTCGTGCCAATATTTGAATGGCCATGTTCTCTCGAAGAGGCACATACCTCAACCTTTGATAGGAGGACACCGATACCACCCACGCCTGCACTGATTAGCCTCCAGTCAGGAGCGAAGACACAGCAGCATGCTTCCAGCCCGCGAGCAAGCATGCAACCCTGCGCCAGAGCACATGGACGGGCCGCAAGGCGTGCGGTCCGACATTCCGTTGGCGACGAGCTTGAGTACCAAGGGCCCTGGCACCAAGCACTGGACGAGGCCAGTCGGACCTGCCCAACGGCCGGCCAATTACTTGAGCCGAGGCGCCCCAAAAGTGCGGCCAAAGCTGATGCGAGACGGCGACACGCCCTTCTTTCACCGCACTTTCGACGAGTGGGGCGAACTAGTGGGCGTGGCTGGCCCACCAATCATGGACTCCGCACTGGTGCTGCCTCACCACTACAAACCAGTGCCTGTGAAGCGGGGGCTCGTGCGGGGCTATTTCAACGCCCTGGTCTCCGACGCAGAGGTCGCCAATTTCGAAGCAGCCAATGCCATTGACCCCAGCGAAATCGACGAATTAGTGGCGCTTCTGGACGATGACGTGGGCAAAGAACGGACTCGCCCAGGCGTTCTCACCCAAGCCCAGCTGCTCGCTGGCTTCCGCAAATACCGCCATTTCGACCCTTCCCATTTGCAAAAGGAGCGGCGGCTCATGTTCCGCCTTCGAAATCATTTGCTAGTCCCGAACGCCTGGACCGTGCAAGAGTGGTTCGACACGATTGGAGCGAAGTTGGCGGTGAAGCTTGGCAGCATTGGCGCTGGCAGCTCGAAACCAAGCAATGGCCTAGCAGAGGGCTCTGTAGGAGGAGGCAGTGTTATGAGTGGCGGTGGCGGCAGCGGTGGTGCAAGCCTGAAAGCAAGTGCTCGTGCAATGCTCAGCTTTGGCCTCGCCACCTCTAGCGAAAGTCAAGCTGGCGCGGAAGAGGTGCCACCTGAAAAGCCTGCAGCAGCAGCAGCAGCAGCCGATGTCCCCGTTGAAGCAAGCGTGGGTGAGATGGTTAAGGTGATCAAATCCGAGCTGCTGCCCTCTGATGCTCTGGTTGAAACATCGCCAAGTTCTCAAGTGCGCTTCGGAGAGAATATCAATGCTGTAGAAGACTCTACGATTTCGAGAGAAAGTGGCGCCGATGCGCTCAGCCACTCTGTTGAAGAAAGCGAAGACAACGCTCTTGTTGATGGCGATGAGAAGCAAGAGCTTGGCGGTGACGATGATGACGAAGAGGACGGCGAAACAATAGATTGCGACACCGTGGTCGACACAGAAAACGATGAGTCAACCACAATCGTTGGAGATGGGAATGCTGAGACGAATGCCAGCGAGAGTGGTCGTGGCAGTACTTCCGTTGAGCAAACCAGTGGAAACTCTCAGATTCTTGTCGTAACTGGAGACGGCGAAGGGAAGTCCGAAGAGCAACCCGGAGCTGCGGGGAGTAGCAGCAATGTGGAGGGTAATAATTCTGACGCGCTGGTGCAAGAAAGTGGTTCGAAGGAAGGCGTGAAAAAGCAGAAATCAGCGCCGAAGGAGATGCCCAAGTGGGGCAGCGGGTTCTCGAAAGGCGAAGAACACAACGAGCGCGTGGGGATGACGGAATTTCGCAAGTCCCTTGCCTCGCACCTTGGCCCGATTCATGTAATATGGAAGAGTCTCTTATCTCCTCTCTCTTTTTGCTTCTCTCGCAAACACTGTGCGATCTTTTCTATGGCGCCAACATATTTTTGTGCGCGTTTTACCACAGTCTGTACTTAGGAGGAACATCTAGATGAATAATTGTCATTGAAGAATGCGTACCTTTTTTATTGATGACTGTCGCTTCGTTGCCTAAGCATTCGCCGCTTTTCGATCGGTAGGCGTACTCGGCGCGCGAAGAGAAGCTCTTCTTCAAGTACATGGGCGACGTGCAGTTCAACGCGTACGCGCCAGCTGAAGTGCCCTGCGCCCAAGTTGAAGCAGCTTTGAGGCACGCAGACCGCGTCCACCTCCAGGTATCGTAAGAATGCACTATCGAACGAGCTTGAGATAATTTGCTTCTGTGTAGACTACCCATGAATAAAGTATCTCATCCATGCAACGACTTGTCTTACCCAATCCCATTGTATTTTTCTAACTGGCAATGAATGCACTCAATCATTCATTTTTTTTGTGCGGATTGTACGCTCTTCTTTGTCAATAGGCGCGCATGAGCCGCATCTTGCGCAAGATCGATTGCCGTTTGCGGTTCTTCGGGTGGGGTTTAGAGCAGCTGTTTCCCGCGCGCATGCCAGAAGGCTCCGCCGGCTTCACCGCGACCGGTCGAGCGCGCGCGTCCCCCGAAAAGTTTTACAAACTGCGCCAAGTGGCCAACGGCCTCAAGCTCTTCTGCAATGGAAAGCTGAAAAAGAAGCTGCTGCAACCTGCGCGAGCTCCCTTTTGGGCCACTTTCTACTGCACTCTGGAGCCCTGCACGCCGCCACAGCCTCCCAAACCGCCTCCACCGCCAGCGCCCAAACCTTCCAGCGCTGGTTTAGCGGCCAAGAAAATGGCACGGTCTCTGAGGGCCAAGTCTCGAGAACGGTCTCGCGAACGGTCTCGCGAACGGTCGGCTGAAAAGAACTCCATGTCAATGGAAGAGGGCGGTCTGGACGGAGTCAATTCTCCAACCAATGGTAGTGAAGCACTTGGTAGCGCTGTCAATAGCGAGTCAACGGCAATAGTAGCTGATCCGTCTGAGTCTTCGGCAGTGGCACTCAACACGGCTCTTGCGTTTGCGTCCACATCGAAGAAGTCTGCAATGCTGGTAGCAGCGGCGGCAGCTAGCGTCAATAGCAACGGCGATGCCAATAGCAGTGACCCAAGCAGTGGTATTGACATCAATGTCGACAGTGGACTCGGAGACATGCTCGCAGATCTCGAAGCTCTCTCGGACGATGATGACGACGAAGAAGAAGGCGCAGGAGGTGAAATCAGCCTCATGGAGAGCAGCGATGGCATTGGGGGAAACAGTTTGTTCAGCACTGGTGGCGACACTGGTGGCGGATCGCACGCTTCTATTAGAGCGCGGACTCGTGCTTCAGAACAGTTAGACGACGGCAACGGTGGCTTTGTGCTCAAATGGCACCCTGGCGGAAATGCCCAAGAGGTATGCATGGGCTTTTCAGAACAAGTAGAAGCAATGCCAATCATAGAGCTCGGTTTCCTTTTCATGTGCTTTTGCTTTTTCAAGCAGTTCGTCTATCATGTGCTTGCTCTTACTCTAAATCTCGTTATATATATCTCGCAGGCTCGAGAAGACGCCATTCAAGGCGTTGTGCGCACTGCTGTGTTCACCAAGTATGGCGTGGTGGTGGAGACCGTAGAAGAGCGCAACGGGTGGCCGTGGGAGCGCATTGTCGTCGACATGGACCATTTCACGCAAACTGCAATCAAGGTAAGTAATTTCTCAGTGTATCTGGTATTCTTACTCGTGCTTTCGTGCTTCTTCTTCTTCTTCTTCTTAATCTTCACCTACAGCCTGATTACACCTACAATCTCTATTTTTTTTATGCGCATCCGTGACTTCTTCGTTGCTTGATCTTGTTTTGGCGGCAAAAGGTTCCGTTGGACCCGTCCCTCTTAGCGTCAACGCGCCAAGCTTGGAACATCACCGATGAGGAAATTGCCGCTGCAGCCAAACGCAACAAGCAAGTTCCTGACCGCAAAAGTAGTGGAGAGGAGAAGTTTGATCCCGCGGCGTCATCTTCTGCTGGTGTTGGCAGTACTAGAACTGGTGGCAAGAGTAGTAATGGCAGTTCGGGTGCTAGCGGGGTTCAATTATCACAATCAGCTGAGATCAGTCAGCGTGGGAACCTACAGGAACCAGCATCTACGGACGATGGCCATGGCCCCTCAGAAGTGCTCTCCTCGTCCACATCATCGTCTGCAGTAGCAGCTGCGATGGATTCATCTACTGTTAGAGCGGAAACTCCTGGCGATGTCGCCCCTACTGCATCTGCGGCTGCTGCAGCAGTGCCCCCCGCACCGCCTGCGCGCACTTGGTCAATCGCAGTGGTGCCAGCGGCGCACTACGACCGCAAGGGTGTGGACCCTACCAAGGGGGGGAGCGTTGAGCAGCACGACCCCATGTCGTGGTCGACGCGCACGGCAGCGGGAGGTGGACGCTGTGGGGGCTACTGCTTCAAGCTCGAACATCCTACTAAACGATTGGATGTGTGGTGCCGCAGTGCCAAGGAAGTCAATCAGTGGGTGGGGGCATTCACGGGCGATGCCAAGATACCCATGTCACTGCATTCTGAACGCCTCCCACCGCCTGAACTCCAAGACAACGATGGCGACAATGACGATGATGAAAATGATGAAGCAATCTTACGAGCCAAACAGCGCAAGAAGAAAGAAGAAGAGCAGCTGCCCCGGCAAGCAGCATGGGTTACACCGGAAGCATTAGCGGCTGCGAAAGCAAACGCAGAGAAAGAAGAAGCAGAAGATGAAGTTGATGTTGCTGATGACACAGCTGACGCTACAACTGCTGCTGAAGTCAACACTGATGCTGAAACGGCAGCTGTTGCGGAAACTTCCGAAGACCCAGCGGCAAGTAAAGAAGCACCAACAATGCCAATGGACACGGATAAACCTCCTGAGATTGCACCTGTCGCTATCACACATGCTTTAATGGAGAGTAAGAGCAGTGCAACTTCGTCGGCGGACCCAAATGCATTGGAAGAAGAAAAAGCACAGAATGTTGAAACAAAACCAAAACGAGGCCCGCGAGGCAAATTTCAATCCATGTTTGGGCCCTCTGCTGCAGCAACGATCGTTCGGCGTGCCCCTGGTAATAACTCAAACAACAGCAGCAATAGTAGCAACAGCAGCAGCATCAATAGCAGTAGCACTCTGCAGGGCGCGAAATCGGGATCTCTGAAGTCAGGCAGTTCTGAGAAGAGTCAAGACCCCCTCGCTCCCTTTGCCACGAATCCAAGCCGCCAGAAAGTGTGCTGTTTTTGCGGGGAGCGAGAAACGCCAGCGGTGCCTCCGCCGCCTTTTAGGCCTCCGCCGCCACCGCCTCCACCCTTGGGCTGGGGCCCTTTTACCAACTCCCCTGATAAGAAACCTCCTTCCAAGACTATGGCAACTACTGGCAAAGACAAGGGCAGCAAAGGCCTCGGCAAAGGAGCTGGCAAAGGCAAGGGTAGCAGCAGCAATAAGCACCACATCAGCCCAAAAAAAGG
>Ga0307982_1005093_pt1 | contig 10315 bp, 11 predicted proteins | sample OrgLakmetagen989_FD_201847 | JGI IMG/M metagenome (GOLD analysis project Ga0307982, IMG submission 201847) | Saline water microbial communities from Organic Lake, Antarctica - #989 | ecosystem: Environmental > Aquatic > Non-marine Saline and Alkaline > Saline | place: Antarctica: Organic Lake... | reverse complement strand
ATTCAAAAAGAATTCAAAAGTGTGACGACAGATGGTAAGAGAATTTGCAGAAGAGTTTGCAGACAAAAGAGCGGACACAATTTAGTTATGTTAGTTCTGCTAGAGAATGAAGAGTTTTGTGAGGTACTGTAGTTTTCCCTTACCATTTATGCTGTGGTTTGCTCTAATGTAGTAGTCCATTTGTGAGAGGACCATAACTGCGTTATGGTCCTCTCACAAATGGACTACTACACCGACTTGTTCGGAGGAAAGGCGCCAGTTGGAGCCTTAATTGGCCTTCTGGAGCGAATTCGCTAGCGCATTTGCAGCTCAAGTGCATTCTTTATGTTCCTCTGTGACTGCTGTGTACTTGTCTTTCTTTGTATTTGGGAGAGTATTAACTAGACTTGGCCTGTGGTCGAGATGTCGAGATGTCGAGATGATGAACATGGGCTCTTCAGTGCCTTCAGTGTACCTCCGCACACCTCAGCGGCTTAAACCGCGAACTGCACAGCCAGAGTTGACAGTCGCAACAAATTCGAGTTAGAGACAATGCCGGGCGAATCGAAAGCATTCTCTTATCGAAAGGATGTGGCTAGTACGAGCATTCGATGAAAGCCTTCGAGAGAGTCCAACCCTTTTCTGTCCGTTAGCTTGTCACAGTGAGCCACCGATATTCTCTCCATCGCTTTGATAGATGCGTTGGTATCGAGATTGAATGAATGCTTAGATTTCAAAGATCGCTAACGATTCGTGAGTTCTACTTGCCATCTTTAAACGCATGCGTTCAAAACAAACAAGTACCCTTGCAAGTCGACGAGGGCATTCGTCGCTTTGAGTGCTTTTGAGCTACAGCATCCCACAACAATGAAACAGCGCGGAATTTAGTATCAACTATGCTTGGTGGGAAATAGTATGATGAAATGCTCGGGCCATCTGTTCATTTCTCCGCCAAGTCTTCGTTCCTACCTCCTGACTTCCAACGACGCTTTCAAGTTGACTATGAGTGCACTCACAGGCGCTTCAGTTTAGGCCTCAAGATGAGTATTAGTACTTGTCCTCGTTGCAGGTGTGTCGATTTATTGTTGTTGCTGGCCTCGCTGGAGAGGCCAGCTGAGACGTCTGTGAAATCGTCTCAGGACAATGTCGACGATGGATGCCACACGCTAGCTTGCACACCTTCCGAGTTTTCGATGATGTCCAGATGATGTCCAGATGATCAGATCTCCGCTCGAGATAGTTCATGAACTCGGTTCTTTTTCTGTGTAAATTTACGTCAAAAATAATAGAGGATGCACGAATCTGAGAGTTCTTCAGAAGTGGACGAGACGGTAATAATTTCGACACGACATTCAAGAAGATGCTGTGATGCTACACGCTAACGCCTAACTAGCTGCATCAGCCACAGAAAGCTATAATGAACGAGCTTTGCTGGTTATGAATCTCTTGTAGTAGGGTCTCAGAGTGAGGAGGATAGAGGATATCGTCGGGGCCAACAACTTGGGAAGGTTGTTTAGAATGCTTCGCACTACGCTGTACTTTCTGTTATGTACAAGAATAAACAGCCAGAATCGCCCCGCAGTGTCTCAAGATCCGGCGTTGTTGAAGCGGCACCACGGGCACAACGCCACTTATTTTCATCCTCACCGTGGAAACGGCGACAAAGTCTCGGAGCGGCTAGCACGCCAGTGCGCCCACTACGTGCAAATGCACCCAGCTGCTGGACACATGGAAGGTATACCTCGCTAGGCTATAGCTCTATAACATTTGGCGCTATTTCATTGATAAATTCACTTTTATCAGTTGACTGCTGTGCTTGGTGTACCAATGCATTGCTATTTTACAGCACACCGGCTAGATGATATCGCGGGCGAACGTGACGCATTAATGATGGCTCGTCAGCCGACTTGCGATGCCGAGAAGAAGCGCTTGGCCTCCGCCCAGGCAAAGGTGTCGGAACAGTACCAAGAGATAGATTTGTTGAAGAAGCAGTTGGCAGCGATGAAGGCCGGCGCTACAATCCATCCAGAACAAAGCAGCAGCGTAGGTGAGCTGAAGCGGGTCAACGAAAAAGGCCACCCTCGGAGTTCGCCCCACACCGCAACAGAAGGAGCACAGGCAGGGTTGCACCCCAAGAAAGTGGGGCCAAATTCCATCACTGTGCCACCCATTCATTCGAAAAATGCGCACATTGACCAAGATTTCCGTTCAATTGTTCACAAGAAGATTTCAGCCGAGCCTGGTGCGGGGACTCCTACTGTGCACAGCACAAGCAACCTCAACCAGGCAACTGCCTTGAAGGAGAAGAAACTAGCGTTGACGCCACGCAGGAGGAGGTTAAGGAGCACCAGTGCTTACTCAAGAGGTGCCGATATCTAAGCTAGTTTATGGACATGGCATATAGATGTCTTGATAAATTCAGCTGATTTGGTGTTTTGATTCCATGTGTATAATCCTCTGAGCTCTAAGTTTTAAATCTAAATCTAATATAATATATATGGCCATATAAATAGCGATAAACGAGAACCAAGCATGTGCCCCCAAGACTAAAGAAAAATTAATAATAATTAATAATAAACACATTCCGGAGATATTCCGTATTCCCGATATCCCGTGTCACTAGTGGGATGCTACATGCCACGTTACGTACCTACTTCTCGAGATCTGTAGAATAAGTTTAGGGACAAGAAATTAAATAGATCAATCGAAACTTCATGAAGTAAGGTCTCCTAATTCGTCCAAAATTATACTGCCAGCATTCCCAGCGGCTTTGTCACTGCTTCTTGGTGATGATACTTCCAATCAAGAACGTAAACAGTGATTCAGCGGCGCCAGCGCAAGAGCCCATCAACCCGCCGCGCGCTGTGCGGTCTTTTAAAGCGCCTTCGAGCCATTGATGAAGCGAAAAATGGTAGTACAAGTCGTATATTCTAGCGGGCGAGCAGCCTCCGTACACGTAGGCAACCATGATCACTTGATTGACTAAATTCGTGCGCCAGACGCCCCGCGCTGCCCACCGCCGCCCGTTGCATTCTGCAGCCAGGGGCAGCGTGCGAATGATTCCTGCGCCCGCCGCCCCGGCCCTTCGCAGCTTCTGAACCAGTTCAAAGTCTTCCATGATGGGCGAATCGGCTGGGAAGCCACCCAGAGCCAAGAAGCGCTGCCGAGTGAGAGCCAGAGCTTGGTCGCCAAAGGGGAGTTGCCACAGGAAAGACCGCACGTGCACGGTAGCTTCCATGGTGCCTAAGCCCACGATGGGGAACGCCTGCGCATTCCCAAATACGTCAAACAGTCAACTCACACCTCGACAACAAATCATTCTACTCTCAATGCCAAAATGTTGGGCTTTGGTAATAACGAACAAATCAAAATTAAGCCGGCGATATCAAGTCAGTAAAATGCAAAATCCAGATATATAGCGCAACCAACCGACTAAAGCTCAAGAAAAAATGACCAGCTGAAATCCAACAGTAGCCTCACCTCATCCCGTGCCACTTTGAACTGAAAGGCCGTGGCCAGCACGCGCTCTTCGCACAGCGCGTTGCGCACCGCGACGTCAAAACCCTGAGGCAGCAGGGTGTCGGCGTGCAAGAACAAGAGCACGCTGCCCCTGGACGCCGCCACGCCAGCCGTGAGAGTTGGCCCACGCCCGCCGCACGCTGAGACGTTCGTTCGAATGCTTACAACGGGGGCTAGCTCAGCGGCAGCAGCTGCGGCCAATTCCATAGTGTTGTCGCTGCCACCAGCGTCCACAACAATTACCTCGACGTTGACCTGTACAAAACAATTTAAAACATCAAGTTTATTTTAATCAGTGCACGAGGAAGCTGGAGATCCACCGTGATTGAAGCAAGAGACTTGGTAACACTATTTTGCCCTGCTATGCTCACCGGATCCGATGCCGCACTCGCAACTCGCTGCAGCGTTGATGAAATTGAACTCGATTCATTGAAGGCTGGAATGATGACGGACACTAGCGGGTTGAAAACGAGCGGATCTGTGTCCAAAGGCACGAGGCCTTCGGGCAAAGCTCCATTTCGATGCTTCCATCGCAAAATCATGTACGTGATACCCTAGGAAGGAGTTGAAATGGAAAATTCAGCGAGATGAAGAAAGTGCTAGTGCTCTCTTGCACGAGAGCAAAGCGGGTAGGATATCGTAATGGTCGCACCGTCTGAAAAAGCATAAAACTTTGCGTCATAACAGCTGCCCACAGCTGGAACCAAGAGGAATTCATAACAATAGAAAAGACCATGTTGGCTGCGTTGTAACCACGCACGCTTTCTTGCACTTCTTAGTTACTACTGCACATGCGTGTGAGTGCTAATCGTTTCCACGGCTACGGCTCCAGCTAAGCTTAGGTGGCTAAAGTAGTGGCTAGCAAGTCTAAGATTGTTAGATAGATGCCGCTATGCCGACGACCGACGACCGTCTACTCTGTGTCTACAGTCGTCTACTCTATTGTCTACCAACACCAACGACCAACGAGTTGGACGAGCTGACGAGCAAGATCGAAATGTTGTCCGTTGAAAGAAGCCATATCATATACTGTAGATTTTATATTTCATCAGCTTTTAGCTTTAGCTCCTAGGAGCTCGTAGCTCGTACTCGCAGCTCGCAGTTCGTAGAAAGCCGGGCTCGGGCGGGCCGTTGCCGTTGGCCACTGGGCAGTGGGCCCGCACGAGGGACGAGCAAGGCACCAGTTAACCAGTTAGAGACAGAGAGGTAGCGATTTGCCCATTTGTATTACGGATTACGAAGACCAAACCAAGGCCAAGGGAATCTGGTTCTTGTTCCTATTAACCTATAAACATCAATATAGCCCCCTTTACCTTTACAAAAAAGAAAGTTACCAGTTACCGGGTTCTTTTTTGTAAGCTCTCGGTAGGACCAAAGGACTAAGATCTAGTTAATAAGAGCCCGGTGCAGGGCCAGTCCTATGGGCCAGTCGAACGTACACATGCGCCGGATTTAAAGAGAAAAGCCCTATAGAGCAGACCTCCTCATGCCATTTCTTTTACCGCCCATTCAACCAACAATGGCAAGGAGCATCTCGAGTTGGTCGGACGCAAGCTGATAAGTGGCTGCAAGCCTTCGGACGAATTGTCTGGCGAGTGCATGGTTGCAGCCAAATTCAACCATCGAGTGCGCGTAGGCGCCAACCTGAGTGCAAAAGAGGGCGGTGAAGTATAAAGGCAATGTACAAAGTTGAGGTAATAGGCTCTTAATGAAATGTACGCCCGCAGATACATATACGAGTATAACAATGTAGAAATGTTCTGTTTTTACTTTCATTTGAAGCATCACATGAATTCATGCTGCTTCTTATGTCCCAAACGAAAGAAAAGAGAGTAACCCACCTGGCTGAAGACAATGTTGTGAACTCGAAGAACTGCATCGCGGCTTTCAGCGGGGCCATAATCGTGCCATGCGATCGTTGAGTCTCCAGACTGATCAACCTCTTTCAACGAAGCGGAAATCGATTGCCTGCGTACAAACATTACGCGACACTTTGATATTTCATCCACGTTCAGAGGTACAAAAGTAGAAATTCAAAAAAAAAAAGAAAAAGAGGCAAAATGCAATGCAAGCCTACGCATGCAATTAGAATATTGAAGGCGAGTGTTGAAGACAAGACGAAAGCACCACTGAAAAGGCTATTAGTAGGCGCACCAGCATGCTTCATCCCAGAACGACATGTCTTCCCAAAGAGGGTGTTTCAAAAGCGCTGTTTTGAGGTATTCTCGGCCAGCCCGCGATGATGACGATGACATAGAAGCGCGCATCGAGGAGTCCTCTTGGGCGCTTCGTGGTTCTTCTGCCTTGGTGTCGCGGTAAAAAGTCTGACGCAGACACATGGCAAAAGATGTCACAGACCATGATCGATACAACGTTCTCGACTGAAATGAAAGCTCTTCATTATTTGAAACACCAACAGCATTTGACGGGATATAAATTTAGTTCTCTAGCTTCAATGCTCTTAGTCGATCAAGCCATAAGCTCGAAAGATAATTTTATCAACGCTTCTTGTTTTGAGAGTATAATGGAAACAAACATCTCTCAGATTGAGTCACCTGACTAAGCATCATCGCCATCTTGGCCGTGTGCACATCTTTCGATTGTCGGCACTTGTCCAGCACTGCCCCCATGCCAAGCGCCAAATCCACAAAGCCTTCAGCACTGATTTCGGTCCGCCGGCTCCGCTGCTGGTTCAGCACATGTATCTTGGTGCAAATCGGGAAAACAGAACCAAAAGACACATTGAAGGTAAGCAAACGAAGAGCACAATATGTAATCACAAGAGAAATGCGCAATGTACTTTGCGTTGTCGATATCTAACCCCTTCCTCTGTAAGTGGACACAATTATTGCATACGCGTAGATGCTCAGCATGCATAAATCGAAACAACATCATTGAACGATAAAATACCAGAGCTTGACGGCCAGCGTCGGAGTCTAACATTGCAATCAGCCGTCGCCGCTCATTAGCAGTAATGAGAGAAGCCGCCTTGGGTTGTTGCTGTTGTGTCGTCGTCAACGACAGAGGCGATGTTTGAGGGCCATTCGGTGCCAGCGGGGGCGCTTGTGTTGCACCCGAAGAATCACTGCTAGAAGGGCTCAGAGGGTGCAATGGATTCAGTGGGTGTTGCGAGTCGCTGTCACCAGGAATACTGCCTGGAGCTGCCGTGCTTGCACTTCCAGTGATGTTCAATTGAGAGCCTAAAGATGCTGCCACCGTGGCTAAACCCAGACTAGCCCTACCGCCACTGCTGCTGCTGCTGTCATGGCGAGTGGAAGAAGAAGTTTCAGGGGTTGATTGACTGCTGATCTCCCGCGATGTCTCTGTCGTGGTGGTAAAGAGTGCGATAACAATTCGCTCCATGTCAGTGCGCAAACGGTCGGTCGACAACGACGCATCCAACCCCATTTCAGGCACAGACTCAGACGTCAAGGAAGGAGGAGACACTTGCTCCATTCCTTTGAGTTCAGTCGAAGCAACCGCAGCGGAGCGTAAAGTGCTGCTGTGATTATCGTGCTGGCGGTTGGGCTCTAGAGACTTTGACCCGGCACCAACGCCCACAAGAGCACCGCGGTTGTTGGGGTCATGAAGCAGAGAAAGGGCAGCGGACTGGCAGTGCGTTAATTCTGGCTGCTTCAAGTGATCCACGAAGGTCCGCTGGTCACTAGGACCATCAATTGTGTCAAGCGAGGCTTGCAGTTTTGTCAAATCCTGTACAAACACAATACTCCATGTTAATGGCGATGCCCATTTCATTTGAAAGAGGAAAATCACAGCATCATCATCATCATCATTCACAGAAGGGTTCAAAGTACAATGTTTCAGTTCTCCCGAGTGATGATCATCCGCTGGTTGTACCTTGAACTTCTGCGCTAGCAAATCTATTTAGGAAGTTTTTCAGACCCTAATTTTTCTGCATGTTCTTCTTCTTCTCCTTCAAGTGTGCACTTACCTCTACTCGTTTGTAGGCGGCTTCCAGTTCAATGTTAACCGACGACTTCAGCGCATCGCTGATGGCTTCCCGCAATCGATTGTCGCAGGCTTCGAAACCTAGCGCGGCAGCTTGGGCAACCTGTTGAGGGGTTTAAGCGCAAGAAGTGTGCGCTTGTGTGTTTTGAGTGCTTGTAAATTCGTGTGAGGTAGCAACGACCATTGCACATCCATTACAATGTAAAAAACTCCCACCACAACCAAAAACATCACCATCAAAGTATACAATCGTTCCAAACCTGGTCTTGTTTCCGCAAGCAAACGAGAAGCTGCTCGCACGCGTCGCTCACGCCATCGACTGCTGCTTGTAAGGCTTCACTGGCTTCAGCTTCATCCGCCTAACATAATGTACATATGCAACAGTGCCGCGAAAGAGAGGAAAGGGAGGCATGAGAGTAAGCACAGAGAATATTGTGCACGTATAGGTACAAGAAAAAAAAAAGACGTTCGATGCACCCTTCTATCGCAACCACACTTACACGAGCGTCAACTTCCAGGTTGCCTTGGCGCCGCATTCCTTGCAGCAAGCCTTGCCCGCCGCCACCACCACCTAACCCAGCGCCGCCCTGGTGGTCGGAGAACCCGCGAGACCGCACGTGCGACAAGCGCTCCGCCGCGCGAATCTTGTGAAGCCTGCACATGCGCGCAGAGAATTTTCAAATTAGAAAGGAAAACAAAAGGCAAAAAGTGAAGTTTTAAGGAGAGTGTTGGGAGAAGGTTGGGTACTACAATGAGGAAGGTGACGGAGGAAAATAGTCGAAACGTGGATATATCTCGTCGATAGTTGAAAAATCCCCCCCTGCCCCCCCCCCCTTCCTCCTCCTGGTGCCACGTTTTCCCCAAACACACGTACTTCGCGCGCAGGACTTTTTCGCGGGCCTTGGCCGTGTCGCGCTCGTACTTGTGCAGGTCGGCTTCGTAGTCCAGGCCGCAGCCCACGGCGTTGTCCCGGCTCAGGCTCAGCGGTTGCCGCACCCGCACCTCCAGGGCGGACGCGCGCCCGTGCAACTGCACGCACTCGCTCTGTTTCAAATTGATAGGGCGTGCGATGGTGGTAGCACAGTAAATACGAGGAACAAACGTCGAGGCGTAAGAAAAAGTACTAGCAACGGCAATAGGAGGAGCACTTTGAAAGTGGAAACGCAACAGGACACACCCAGCATCGCTAGATATGAAAGTCGCTGGGAGAAAAAAGAAAGAATTAGAGGACATCAATATTTGTCTATTCATTCAACTATAAGTTTCTTTTTTGGTAGCGACACTGCTGCCTGTAGCATCTGCATCATTATTCAATCACCTCGTGAATGCGGTTGAGTTCCGCCAAACATCGCTCGAGGGTGCCTCCGCTGAAGTCCCTGGCCATGGGAATCGCCGGCGACTTGCGGCGCATTTCTTTGAGGACCCGCTGCAAGTTCTTGCTGCGCTCTTCGGTGTAGCTCACGAAGGCTGCGGCCACGTCAGCGTTGTGATCCACACGTTTCCCAATGGTTTCCAGAGGCACGGCCAGAAAGGACGAGTCGTTGCTACTCGCGGCAGCAGAAGAGGAGGAAGCAGCAGCTGCACTGGCAGCAGTGGTGCCCGCATTATTGCTTTTGTCAGTGGCATTGAGGGCTAGGGCTGCTGTTTCCCGCCGCACGAGTTCCTCGATGAAGATCGATAAGGAGGGGCGATCCTTGTCGCTCGCCCTAAGCATTGCCAGGAGATGTAGAGTTGTTATCATGAAGGCAGAAGGCAGGACGCCCACACGGCACAGTAAAAAGGAGTATTTACTATACCTAGGCTCAAATGCAGTAATCTGCATATTGCTATCAACGAATAGACTGGCGATACATAACACTTCAAATTGACACCCCTGTCTGTTTTACGCGACTTACTTGTTACGCTCGACACCAGTGCCTGACAAGAGGCCCGAAAGCCATGACATGACCGATAACTAGCTAGTCTTAATTCTTGTCAAGCACACGCACGTTTAGTCCCTCAGTATTGCGATAACTCTATTGAGTGGAGCAGTAAAGATAATGATGATATACTAAAAAGCAAGAAGTAAAAGATATATTAGGCGAGGCTTGTCAACCAAGAATGATTTTGAGATAATCCCTACTTGCTATTGGTCTAGCTAGCTCGGAGCGTGAGCTAAAGTGCACTCCTAAACTATGCTGCACAATGTACGCTGTGCCCTCTGCGGAGCTCCACACTTGCACACACCCTAAAACCAAGCGCGTGTAGAATGCGAACTCTACCAACCGGCAGCCGGCAGCGAGAAAAAGCGGAACAACGACGAGGAAGGATAGGAAGCAAGAAATAATATCCATTTCAACAAATATATTATATTGGTGAACATTAACCGTCCCGACGACAAAGCACTGCACTGCGTGAAGACCAAGGAAACCCCGAATTCCTGGCGCCAGGAGTTCAGGAAATGATGGGTCCATCGGGAATCGATTACTGATTCAGAAATTTTACGTCTTTACCTACATCCCAGGTGACCGAAAAATTACGAATTATTCATTTTTTCTCGTAAAATTGCGGATTATTTTTCAATCGACTTACGAAAACGGCCAATATGGCCGTAAAACCGCGTTTTATACCAGGAATTTTCCAGGAAATCGTCACTTTTTGGGCAGGAAAAGGAAACAGGAAATGGCTTTTTTCGACCAGGAATTCGGGGTTTCCTTGGTGAAGAGTGAAGACACTACTGATTCTCGAACTAATACAAACCCAAATGACACAGAAGCCAATGCTGCGGGCAGAAGTGTACGCGCGTGCGTTGCGCGCAAGTCAAAATCGTAAAGAGGATAGTGTGTAGAGGGCAGGAAGCATAATACTT
>Ga0307982_1005091_pt1 | contig 10317 bp, 10 predicted proteins | sample OrgLakmetagen989_FD_201847 | JGI IMG/M metagenome (GOLD analysis project Ga0307982, IMG submission 201847) | Saline water microbial communities from Organic Lake, Antarctica - #989 | ecosystem: Environmental > Aquatic > Non-marine Saline and Alkaline > Saline | place: Antarctica: Organic Lake... | reverse complement strand
GTGATCGGATTAAACCGGAATCAGTGATCGGAATGGGCCAGAATATGCAGTAATATCATAACGCAATAACGAAACTGCCACGCGATGACTAAAAATACCCAGCCACTATCTAAAAAAAAGGCCCGAAGCAAAATGCCGGGCCTTCTCTTTAAATCAGCAATCCATTACCTCAACCACACTTACTGTCGCCACAATTCAAACAAGTCTCACAGCCATCCATCACAATCACCGCCTTGGTGCTGCACTTGCCACAGGTGGTGGCGTTGGGTGGAAAGTCACCGGACGTGTCGTCGTTGGTGGCTTTGCTCTGATTGGCTTCAAAGTCAGCGCGCTTTTCAGCCAATATGCGTTTGGTGTTGTCGCTCATTTCTTCGCTTTCCATCAGGCCAACGGCCTTCAGGTGCTTTTCAATCACGGCGCCAATCTCGGCCACCAGTGAGGGCATGAACACGCCGCCTTTTTTGAAGTAGCCGCCGTTGGGGTCGTATACCGAGCGCAGCTCTTCCACCAGAAAGGTCAGGTCGCCGCCTTTGCGGAACACCGCAGAGATAACGCGGGTGAGGGCGATAACCCATTGGAAGTGCTCCATCGACTTGGAGTTGATGAACACTTCGTAGGGCTGACGGCTTTCGTGGTCGGTGTCTGCGTTCAGCAGAATGTCATTAATGGTAATGTACATTGCGTGCTCCGCCACCGGCGGCTTGATTTTGTAGGTGGTGCCCAACAAAAAATCTGGCCGCTCGATGTACTCGTTCATCTTAACGAGCGTGCTTTCTACAGCCGGTTTGGGCTGGTCTTTTTCGTCGGCTTTGGTTACCCGATAACCGACGATTTTATTGCTAATTTTTACTGGCATGTCTGTATTCCTGTGTCGGTTCTCGGATCAGTACTTACCGTACGTTATAACAACATTGCGCATGTCTGATACGCTGAAAGCCGTTATAAATACTGATTTTGGCATAATTTTGTACTGGTTTTCGAAAATAAAGTGTTTATTACGTTCCACCATAATGGTGCTCCTATTTTTGTGAATTTCGTGTTCGAAGTCGATTCTAGATTCGGACTTCGACTTCGACTGCTTTGGATTAATCGTGCATATTCCTATTCTCTACTGCATTTCTTCGAACGACTAGTCAGCATCTCCCGGTATACCCTCAGGAAGCTGAGGGCCCGTCGCAGATTTAGCTTTCAATGCGATGCCTATACTGGAAGCCGTTTGAACCACTCTGGTCAAAAATATCGAAAGCTAGATGTGCCTTCGGTTGCCAAATCCGTCCAAGCTCAATCGCACAAGAAACGGGGATAGCCGGAAATACGGAAAGGTTAGCTCCTGGTCCATGCATCTCCTTGATTTTTTCAAGAGTTTGCCTAATTAGCCGCCTGTAAGATGAAAGATCGTCCTCGCGACGCATAACATCGTTGTGCGGACTAGGGCAGGTGACTTCCCAGATCGATATGTCATCTCCGAGAACCGAAGTGACCCGGCTGTCGTCTATTTTTGCTGAAAGGGCCAGTTTCAGAGCGACCGTTTGCGGGCCCGCTTTTCCTTGATTAAGTTGAAATCTCATAGAAGGTTGGTCCTCCGCCCATTTCCAGCCTTGCCCCTGTGGCTCGCGATGAAGCTGATACACCGTTACTGCGGAAATGTCTGAGAGAAGGCGTCCAAACTCTATGAGCAAGGGCATTGGCGCGAGACCGAATACTGATAGATGGCGAATCTCTCCTTTCTCGATACGATGCTTTATTTGCTGAGCCTCGATTTGGTGCCTCAAATTGCCAATTTCCAGAGACCAGTAATCGGGATCGTCGTCTGCAAAGTGTGTACCGCGAACCTTAATCTCAATCGCTGTGGCTGACGCGGGCGTTTTTTGGGGCATTATGGCTCGCGTGCATTCGTCGATTGGAACTGCTGTGCGGTTCGTGCCGATGGTTGCGCTGAATTGAAGGATATGTGAGCGACTCTCTGGCCCAGATGAGAGAACTGTTTGAACCCATTCTTCGTGTTCGCGCTTCATTTCTCGTAGCAAATCTGCGGAATATTTGTCCGGATTTTCTTTGTCGATCTCGCGATGACAAGGATCGCAAAGGAGCATGACATTGTCAGGCTTATTCGCTAACTGCGCAGACAGTTTTTCGTCGCCTCTAGGTCCTTTGGAACTGTCGGCGATGATGTGGGCAACATAACCCTTGTTTGCTCCGCGATTACCTGCAATGAGATGGCCAATAAGAGGCTCGTTGCAGTTCTGAAACTGACATCTCCCGGCGGATTTTGCCCAAACGATCCTTCGTGTTGGCTCTGTCAGTGTTCGCGTTTTTTTCTTCATTGTTCCGCCTTAAGCCTCTCGTTTCACGTTTAACGAACGTTCTCTATGAACCTCAACTGGTGTGGGCTGATACCCCTGAATAAATAACCAGGCACCACACTCGAATCCCCGGAACCGCTTTAGTTTGGAGATCATTAGAACTGCAAAGCCAACACCACTAGGCCCCTCGACTAAGTCTTGCATTGAGTGGATATCAGCCAAGCTCGGCTGAACGCTGAAACTCGGATGTGAGTGCCACTCGCCAAGGTAGTTGTAACGACCGTAGTTCGAACCCGTTCTAGCAAAAAAAGCCTGTAGATGTCTCTCATGGAGGTCTGCATCGCGCATAAAATGCCCTATGGAACCGCTTTCTGCGTCGACAGAGAAGTCCACCAGCCGGAACTCACCTTTGCCAATCTCTTCCCCCATCAACATGCCTCCTATTTCTCGCTTTTTAGCTTTGAGCATGTGCCGGCGCATAGATCTGCGGATGTCACTCGGCAGAAGGAGCTTCATCAATACCCCCTTTTGGCGGCAGATGTTCCTTCACGAGCGCAAGCATTTCGTCTGACGTAATTGGGTCAACGGTTTCGCCCCAAGCATCGTCCGGTAACAATTTAATTGGCACCGTCTCGAACGGTTGATCGAAAATCCACTGCCTTGAAAATCCAATAAGATATGCGGACATCGGAAATATACTTTGGTCTGGTCTCACTAAAATATCGGTAGTGAATCGAACAATATGGGAAGCAACGATAGATACTTCCGCGTCGTCTGCAATCAGAAGGCGTCCCTCGGCATCTCTGCCATTGTAACTGCCATCTGTTGTATAACGATTCCACTCGGTATTTTGGTCTTGGCACCAAGCCTGGATCTGATTTCTTGAGGCTAACGGTGTTGGATCAGTTTCCGGTCTAGCACGAGCAACTAACCCCCCAATTCCGCCCGCGAAAACTTCGCCCCAAACCATAGGTTTTTTCCGGCGCAAAGATATCGAAGCTACGATGTTAAAGACTCCCGGCTCTGCTGTAGCCTCTATTAGAATGTCGCACTCGCCCAGCGCCTCCAAAGCACCCGACATGGATCTGGAGCTTTCTTGGCCACCTAGAGACAACTTCAGGGCTCTCACGTCGCATTCCGGATTTAGTGTAAGCAGGCGATCTCTTACGGCATCACTCTTGTGTGTTCCAACATCTGCTAAGCTAAGCTCGTTGCGTGTTACATTTCCTGGGAAAAATACGTCTTCATCAATGAGTAGGAACTTTCCAACTCCTGATCTACAGAGGCTGGCAGCTATTTTCGATCCTAGGGATCCACAGCCGATCAAACCAACGCTTTTCTCACCCAAGGCATAAAAGCAGTCTGGGGTTCGTCGATTTTCCTGGGCGACATGAACATTTGTGTATGGGAACAATCTGCGTTCGTTTGCTGCGCCGCTGAACCAGAGGAGCTTCCATTGTTTCTTATTTCCTAGCAGCAGATACAAGGACTGCTCCGTGTGAAGCAGGGATGTAATAAGCCAACCAAGGTCAAGCTCGTCCAGAAAAGCGCGTATGCTGTCGCAATCAGATGTCCTTTCTTTCCCCATATCTGGGACGTGCAGAACGAAACCTGAGTGATCAAAACTTTCCGGCAAAATCAGATCACCGGACCAGATGGGAGCTTCTTTTTCTCCGATAAAAGCTATAGCAGAAACGGCTGTGAGAGACGCCGAGGCTGTTCTGAGCCGCTCTTTCAACGCTATTTTCTCCGGCGCACCTACCTTTAGCCCATTTAAAGCCTCCATCCCTTTTTCGGTTAGAAGGAACCTGAGGTTGCGAGATCTCAAGTCCCGGCCTAAAGAACTCACATGAGCAGATTGCGCATGCTCAGTATGTTCTGGTTTAGGATGCTCGATAGCGATAAGGCGATGACAGCTAGCGGCCATATCGGCCCCAGTGATCGACTGCCGCCAATTGTCAGGACGGTACTCAAGGCATAGTTCGCCATCTGGACCATACTGGTGAAGAGAAATGCGGCGCAGGTCCTGAGTAAAGACCATTGGTGGTGCATCAGGGAAGACCGACGGATATATCATCTTGAGAGCATAAGTTGTGCCCAGGTGACTGACTTGAAAGTCTACGCACATAGATAAGTCTTCATTGGCGTACCACTTTGAAACTTGCAGCCATTCAGTGCCACCTTCGAGGTCAGTCATTGCTGATTTCTCATGGGCGAGTCTAGCGCTCTGAGCAAGCCACCAAATCATGCGAAACCGTCCGGTTTTTTCGGTATACGGGCATCCGAATCAGCAAACGAAACATTAGGTGCCGCAGATGTTGATGCCGCTGTTGCCGAGCGTAGAAGAGTTGCCCGTCCGGGATTTGGCGATTGCACAACTGCGCTCTGGGCTGCCACGGTAAGATTACGACCAATGCGGCTCTCTAAGATGCCAGAAATCTTTCCATACTCTGTGTGCGCGGCAGCACCCAAGAAATCCTCTCTGGCCTGCGCCAGCCAATCGTTAAAAGCCTCAGCTCGCTCTGGGTGTTTTGCCCATTTATCCGCGAAATTTTCGAGCGGATCTGTAGGGTTCCGAATGACATAATTCTCCCCGTCGTGCTGAATCGCGGCCTCCATTCGAGCGAGGATTGACAAGAGCGCTCGGCTAATTGTGTCTTCACCTCCATAGGCGTGAGCAGAAAGGGTGGAGATAATTATCGAGATCGGCTTAACCTTCGGATTATCCTTAAACATCATGTCCCGATGACGTTTTAGGATCATAATTGCCGACTGAAGCGGGGTTCTAACCCGGTAAATAGGAATGTCTTCGACGCTTGCGGTGACGTCTTTTTCACGCATTTCGTTTAGAATTTTTTTACGGCGACTCTCAAAGACATCTCCCATGCGGGATTCGAACCATTTAGCGTACCCTCTGGGGTTCGAGCGCGGCCACTCGTCCGTAATGTACGGATATTTGGGTACCTCGTTGTCTGTAATCGCAATCGCCGAGTCGGCAAATGCGGTATCAAGACCCCTCGCTTCGAGTAACTGGCGCTGGCTCGTCCCATTCGGAATACAGGGGACGATGTCCATATGAAATTGAGCACCGTCCGAATACTCCAGTCGCCAACAACGCTGGCCGCAGTGGACCTCCTTCGAGATTCCTTTACTCTTGCGATAGAGTTTGATCTCTTCCCCGACAAGGTCTTTTAGATCCGCTTGAGAAAGGTTCGACTTCGTTAGGCCCTTCAGCGAGCATGCGCAGTCGACATCATATTCCTCACTAGAAGAGAGGGGCCTGATAGCTGTGCCCAACTTAAATGATCCTTGCACGAACACTTCGGGATCGTATCCGGCAACCGTAGACTCCTCTCGATGCAGCCAATCACCCAGTGATTTGTAGCTTCTCTCCGCTTGCTCGTAGCGAGAGGGAGGGATTTCAAGCGCTTTCGCCAGGGAATCTAAGTACTGGTCTGCTTGTTCGGTAATGCTGGCTGCCATATCAGGATTCCCCATGTGTTGGGAGTTTTCTTTCGGAGTGTTTTCCGGTCTTTGAGATTGAAGTGATATTTGCACTCCCTCCAAGCTGTGAAACCAACGCCTTCACTTGGCGAACTAGCCTTTTGTTTTCTTCGTTAAGCCCGTAGTTCTCTTGAGCCAAGAGCGTCCTGGATTGAATAAGCTCTCGAATAAGGTCTTTATCACTTTCAGCTTTTTTCTCGCGCTCCTTGCGTTTCTCAGTTACGCCTACAGCGCGTTGTCCGTTGATTTTTTTCAGTTCTTCGAGCAGCGACTTGTGATTGCCGTAAAGCGAGGCTCTTGAAACACCAGCCTCCAAGGCTAAGTCTTTGACGGAAATTTTCCCGAAAGCCTTTAGCTGAACTGTTTCAGTTTTTCCGTTCTTCATCCTTACGAGCGCCTGAACGATATTGTTGTGGTTCAGTTGCTCCTGCTCTGCTTTGTGGTTGATCAGCGCTCTGACTGCTTTTTTATTATTTGCCATGAATAGGCACCTCCCGCTCTCCGGTTAGTGCCTTAATAGTCGGATCAATGGTTTCCTCGATAACACGTGCAATTGCTTCTTTTTGGAAACGACCGATCTCAACCGAGGCAAGTAATTGCTCATTCCGTTCCTTGATGTCTAACCAAGCAGGGAGATGCTCCTCTGTGATCAGGGCGCTTCCGCATTGCTGGGTCATTTCAACATCCATCATGCAGCCGACCACGCCAGTACAATTTCCGTTTCCAGAGTCGCCCATACACCAGGAATGACCAGTACCTCGCAGGCTAATATCTTCTGCAAGATCTCCTATGAATTCGTTCTTTTCTTTATCAGTAGCAATGCCTACAAAGTAGTCTCTTTGTTCGTCCAGGAGGCTTTGAGCGCCTGCTCCTGTGATCTTTTGATTGTGGTTGAAAACGGCATCGAGTTTTTGACTCTTGAATTCCTTCATTTGCTTCAGGATTTCGCCCGTTAGCTCGAAGTCATCCGAGTCGTACCACGCGGTCATGTCCAATGACTTGTGCCCCATATGTTCCTGTAAGTAGCGGATATTCATGGCGTTGGAGCACATAAACCGAACAAAGCTCTTTCTGAACTGGTGAGGGTGGAGCCTCCAAGGCCCACCCTCTCCATCTACGATATCAAAAACCTTCACAAGTTCTTTGAGGCTGGAGTGAACAGAACCTTTCACATTGGCCACCTGCGGTGCATGTTCGAAGTTATAGCCGTGCTTCCGTTTTGATGACCAGGCTATAAACAACTCGTTTCGCAAGCTCACCAGGTTATTTTTTGTTTCAATATCGCCCGCTTTCTCGATCTCATAATCGATGGCTTCTCTCATTGGGTGAGTCAATGATTTCGCCAAGTGGTGGGCCTCAAACACCACATCAGGAGCCATCCACCTTTTACGCTTTTTCTCGATCTTGTGTTGCCGACCGAGAACCCAAGTCGTGCCGTTCTCGGTCATAATCTGATTAGGCCCCATGGACAGCATTTCAGAGGCCCTGACGCCAGTGAAAAAGTTGATCACGACGTAGCAGGCGGCCAAGAGCTGGCGTGAGAGAGTCGTAACCTCAGCATTGTTGTAGCCAGCGCCTTCCAAAGCCGCCCGTTTAGCTCTGTCCCGGTTCGCCGTCGACTTACCTTGGACAATCTGTTCCAGGTTGGCTGTGTCACGGGCTTGGGCGGCAATCGCGACTGCCACGCCATGTTCCCGGATAAAATTCACGCAAGATCGGATTAACTTTTGTGCCAGATCATCCGGAATGAAGTCATAGCGCTGAGCCTTCTGATCATCTTTTGTAACCCCGGATACCGCGTGAGCACTTTTTCCGTTTAGAGGATCAAAGCCGATGGGATAAGTGAGGTCTTTTCGATGTATCCAGAAGTATTGAAGCGCTCGAATACGACCAATTTTGGTAGTGGGGTGGACGTCGTGCGTCGCCACTTCAATGATAAACTGGTTCGTATCTTCAGGCGTGATATCTGACACCGAGTAGATGTTTCTCTCAACCAGCCAATACAGGAAGAATCTCAGGTCTGTGTACCTGGCCTTCAGGGTGCCCACGGCGGGCATTTTGCCCCTCTTGGTTGATGCCATGTTGTAAATAAGCTCTTTGAGGCCCTCTCTAAGCTTGTCATAGCGACTTTCGGCAAGACTAGACCCATCCATTAGGTCAAAGTCGAAATGCAACACAGACGACGATGGCTTGATGTTAGGGTTCTTTTGAAAGCTACTCAGGTCCCATGAGAGGTCTTTAAACATCGATTGAGGCGAAATTCGAATGTTGGGACGATCAAGCTTCTTAACTTTTCGCAGAGACTCTAATCGGTAAAGGCTCATCTCCATTACTGACATTAGCGCAGCCCCTCCGTGTTAATGATGTCTACGTCATTGTCCGCAGGCCACATGGGGAAGGGGTCCTCTTTAGCCTTTTGCTTTTCATCAGCGATCCACTCCGCATCACCCAGCTGAGGTGCAATGTCATTATCGATGATGTCGATAACCCAGCCGTAGGTGGCCTGCCACTTTTCCATGCCAAGGACAGCTTTTTTGCTGACTAACCAGTGGTAGAAGCTGAAAAGTCGATGACTATCTTCTTTCAGCACAACGCAGTTGCCGCAGCGGAAACACGCCAGATACTCCGTGCATAATTTCCCCTTCTTAATGCTTTTTAAGGGCGAGTCGAAGGGATTTTTGCACTTGGCGGCACCCATGTTGAAATCGCCATTAGCAAGCTTTTCAGCAGAATCGAGGGTGACGTCCAGCTCTTGCGCTATATCACTCAGAGACGGCTTGCCAGTGCCTTTAAAAGCCCAATCAACCATAGCCTTTCCTGCGTACTGGAAGGCCTCTTTGCGCTCTTCAAGATTGGGGTCCAGGTAAACCATGGTGGTGCGGATATTGGCGTGCCCCAATCGCTTTTGGAGGTCACGAATGTCCCCACCGCTAATTTTGAGCATGGCTTCGGCAAAGGTAGGACGGAAGCGCCGGAAGTTCAGCCTGACTACCTCACCGCTGTGGTCCACGATGTCGTGCCTAGTGGCAAAATTCTTTACTGTATCGGAGTATGTGAAGTTCTTTAGAACATCGACTCGCCCTTCATCGGATAGAACCAACCAAAGCTTTCTCTTTAATGGATTATTTTCGGGCAGAGAGTCTCTCGCCGGTTGAGTCAGCTGTTCGACCTCTTCCAGAAGCCTTACGACGTTGTTTTTAACCCGAACGCCTTGGACCTCTTCCTCCGACAGCTCAACGTTCATGCTGTGCCCGGATCGTCCCTTGACGGGCAATATCAGGCGTGAGGAGTGGAGTAGATGGCTTGGTTTTAGAGAGTGCTCTGTCACCTCCATATCAAACAGGACTTCAGGATTTATTCCAGTGCGAAGAGACGCCATGAGCGCGTGTGGGATGAGTCTCGCGACGTAGGCGGTATACCTGCCATTTTGTGTGACTGGCTCTCCTCTCCGAACCAGTCGAATGTCATGGCGGCAGGCCGCGATGATTTGTCGAACTTCGTCCTGGCTGAATTTCTCAAACCGCTCTCCGAGACTTGAATCAAAGACGTGAGTGGGCAGGTCGATGTCTTGCTCGATCATTCTGTAGCGCATGAGATCATTGAGATAATCTCGAACCGTGCCCCAAATTTTCCGGCGAGAGGATTCGCTAAGATCACCTTTATGTAGGCGCTTGGTGGCGATATGTTTAATCCAATAGGCGAAGTAACTAACAACCGCCTGGTTGATACTCTGAAGTGTAAATGTTCCCACTTCACCCATCAGGTGCTCAAAAAAACGGTCAAGGAATTGCAGGTGATTGGCGGCTGTTTGAGTGGATAAATCATTACGCCTGCGCCACATGACGACGGCAAAGCCCCAGGCAATGTCATTGGATTGATCGCCAGACTGCTTGTAAGGCTCAAAGTCGATGAGCTTTCCGTCAACTCTAAAGCTGTAGCCGGGAGGTAGGTTAGCAACCGCTTTGGCAACAGGTGCCCCGCGCATGACATAGTCTTTTTTCTTTCGACCAGGAGAACCCATTAGGCGGCTCCTTCTGAGGTCATGTCGTCAAGGTAACGTTGATAGTCAGCAAAGAAGCCCATCTGATCCACAGCAGCGGTGTGCTCATAGACCGTTGTTGTCTGGATGTGGGCGTGCCCGAGCAGCTTTTGAACCAGGCGCAGGTCGCCCGTGATTGCGTAGAGTGTCGTTGCGAAGGTATGTCGAAACTTGTGCGGGCCAGCGTTTTTGACATTGGCCCTCACGCCCAACCTTTCGATTTCTGTCGTGAGAGACTCTGCCTTGTAAGCTGTGCCTAGTCGAGTAAGCCAGAAAGCCTCGGGAGCGGCCTTCTGTTTGGCTTTGTACTTCTTAACCAGTTTCGGCCTCATTGTGGCCCTGTATGTAGTGGTCAACTAATTCCGGACAGTATGTTAAGTTTTTCTTCAGCCATAACCGGCGATATCCCGCCATTGAACGTGTGAGGCCGCTGTCGGTTGTAGTAATCCATTAGATAAATACCAACATCTT
>Ga0307982_1005090_pt1 | contig 10318 bp, 9 predicted proteins | sample OrgLakmetagen989_FD_201847 | JGI IMG/M metagenome (GOLD analysis project Ga0307982, IMG submission 201847) | Saline water microbial communities from Organic Lake, Antarctica - #989 | ecosystem: Environmental > Aquatic > Non-marine Saline and Alkaline > Saline | place: Antarctica: Organic Lake... | reverse complement strand
GGCGCTGCCTCGGACCCGACTGTTTGTGCCGGGCCTGCTGCCGCGCTCTGGCTGGTCTACCTCCCGTAGATCCTGACGTCACTGCCGAAGAAAAAGCTTTGGAGGAAGCCACCCGAGAGGCCCGTGCCGCGCGTTTGTCGCACCACAGCGAAAATTTTGAGGCCGGGGTGGCGGCTGCTGCGCAGTCGATGCGCGAAGCGGCAGCTGCGGAAGCAGCCCGATTGGAAATGGAAGCTCAACAGGCCATGGCCGACTCAGTTTGCTTGGACGAGGACGACGACGACGAGAACTATGTGAACGACGACTTTAGTGTTACCTTAGACTACACCATCAATCTTGACGACGAAACGTTGGCGTTGGGCGATGACATTCGCGCAACGACTGTGCCTTCGCATCGCGACACCACGAAACGCGGCAGCAATTGCAGCAATAACAACCGGCGGAGCAGCAGTAAGAGCAACAGCAGCGCAGAAGGCGGCGGCTACGACTGCTCCATTGACGACGACGACCATGACGACGACAACGACTCGGTGGGATCTCATTCGTCCACATCGTCCGGGCCCACTGTGAGCGGCACCAAGAAAGTGCGCCCGCGCCGCTCGGTGCGCCGCGCCACACGCCACAGCGCTCGTCCCAGTCGGCCCAGCAGCAGACCAGCCCCGAAACGACGCAGCAACAGCAGCAGCAGCGCACCCCTCAAGGACGCCACCACAGCCACCACTGCTGTGGGCGGTGCAGGAGAAGCAACGAATGCTGAGCAAGGTGGAGACGCCAGCGACGGCGATTGCGCGGTGGATGGGCGCCGTTGCAGCGGCTCTGGCAACGAGCTCGATTTGCCTGACGACGAGTCTTCGTCGTATTCCCCTAACAAGCAACTGTTCATGGACCCAGTGCAAAGCGGCCTTGCACCCCTCACTGAAGCTGAGAACGAACATCCAACGCCTGCGAAGCCCAGTGAAGCAGCAGCTGAAGCGCGCTCTGCGCTGTGCGACGCCCTAAACTCTGCGACTGATGCCTCTATTAACAGCAACAACAGCGGCCACAAGGACGAAGGAGAAAGCGCGATAAATAGTACAGCTGGTGCATCATCGCCACAACCACCATCCACATCAGTGCCACCGCCAAGCCCTGCCAATGGCATGTGCCCAAAGCCAAGTCACCCATCATCGTTGTCGTCTTCGTCGACAGGAGCTTCGTCGCACCGCCGCTCATTACTCGGCAAACCCATGGGGACTTCGATGGACTCGGTGCTCGGCTCTAGCAGCAGCAGCAGCAATGGCATCGCTTGCGTAAGCAACGGTACCATCCATTGCAACACTGGCGGTGGCAACGGCAAGGGCGACGGCCCAGATGCGACTTCATCGTCGCGCGCGCCGAGCCCGCTGGTGCGCGTAGTGTACAGCGTTGCGCTGTCCCCCGATCCCAAAGATATGCCGACAACAGCGACGACGGGTGCTGCCGCTCAGGCGTCTACCGGTACTGGTGCTTCGTACAACGTTACCCTTGATGACGACGATGACATCAATCTTTACGGTGAAAGTGGCTACGAAGCGCCCGATGCCTCGGATTCATTGGTGAAGAGCCCGGCCACCAAGGCGCACAGCAGCCATGGCAGCGCTGGCGGCGGTAGCGGTGGGGATAGCAATCGTTTCAGTCGGCAGTCCGCGGTAGGCAGCGTGTCGACGGCCCAAGCACGCAAGTCCCTGGTGCAGCAACGGAAAGACTTGGACACGCGTCGGCAGCTGCGCCTTGCGGGTGGCACTTCTCTGGACTCCGTGCTGGGCCCCTCGTCATCATCATCATCTCCTTCGTCTTTTGCTGCCAAATCGCCAGCGTCGAAGCCCAAACCATCAACTCACTTGCAGCGATCTCCCGCTCTGAACAACAGGGGGCCCGGTGGGCGGCGGTCGGCGCCTGCGTGCTTAATCACTGAACAACGCGAAAGTGAAGGAGGAGGAGCACGCGAAGGTGAATCGTCCAGCGAACCTGGTGACTCAACCCAGATGCAAGAAGAGCAACCGAAGGAAGAAGGTTGGGTGCCCATTGTGACAATTTCCGTTGTTGTCAGCGAAGAGTCCCCACCCTGCTTGATTCCTGAGTCACGCCCCCCAAAAGATTCGTTGGACTTAGTAGCAACCACTACCAGCACCAGTGCTGCCACTTCTGCCGCTACATCCGGTAGTAGCAGTGCTGCAGCAGCACTTCCTCGGCGCCCAGCACCGTCTCGACCTCGGCCACGAACCGCGCCACTCCTCGAAACCCACAAGTTTTTCAACAGCCCTGAAGACGGTGATCAAGTTCCAGCGAGCAACGAAGAGGACGGCAACCCGAGCTGCAGCGACGGCCAGGAGAATGCCGGTGGCAGCAGCAACAATCGTAACGTGTTCGTGTCAATAAGCAAAGATGAGAGATTGGAAAGCAGCGAAGTTGGCAATGACGCCTCAGCGCCAATGCCGTCGGAACCTCGCCCAGCTCGGCTTTTGTCACCAGACTCGGTGATGTTTGACGACGAGGAAGACGACAATTTTGACGAAAGCAACATCTCTGCTGCCAAGTGAGTTTGAAACGATCAACAATCGACGAAGTGCTCGACCGTTCTCTTTATCTCAAGTTTGCAAGATTTTATGCACCTACCCATTCGTAATCGTGACTCTCGCATTTATCTATACTTTTTTTAACATGTGGCGCCGCGTACTTATGTTTGTGTCCTCTTTCCAGTCCGTCGTGGCAGCCTCGAGGCGTGTCCCTCGACACGGTGCTCACCCCAAAAGCAGCGCTAGTCAACAAGCTAAGCCCCAACGCGCCCAAACGCATGCGGAGGCGGGCTCCGAGCACAGCAGCATCATCAATACGAGAACAACCAGCAGTTGGCAGTGCATCCTCGGCCACAGCGACTGAGCCTGCTGCTCCTGCTCCTACTTCCGCGGTGAAACCAGTGATGGTGAAGCGGCCGCAGCCGAGCAGACCGGCAGCGTTCGTGGAACCAGCCCTGCAACGACAAAACGCGACGGTTGCGTGAAGTGCAAAAAAGGTAGATTGAAACTGTATCCCCAAAAAAGCAATACAGAGCCTAGAAATTTGTTGTGAACTGAGATGGATATAAAGGAGCAAGGAGATATAGAACGAAGCGTTTTGCTTTTTAATCTTAATTTGGATTTTTAGTTCAAAAGGGTATCATATCGAGATCTGATAGCCAAATATAAATATAAAATATTTCAACAGATAACTGATAAACATCGAATTTTTGCGTTTTGGAGAAGCGAGATGTAGCAGCTGCCTGGGGCAGAGAAAGCAAAACAAAAAAATTCTGAAACTTTTATTCCGATGTTTAGTTCCACTTGGAACTCGCGATCTCGATAAATTTTGCTTGTACTTACCAAATACACACGAAGACACGAAGCGATACTTACCAAGCTGCTTGGTGAATATGTTGAATCATTTGAGGAGTCATTCGCTACGGCCATTCCCTTTAGTTTTCTCTCTACTCATATGAATCAACTCGTTCCTGTTAAAGTGGGCGTATTCCGCCATGCACTATACTAAGCCGAGGTCCTTCCCTTCTTGGTTGGCACACTGAATCAGGGCGCGGCATTATCGCAGTGCCCCGCCACCTCGTTCTTCAAACCGTGCTCAATCCACGTTGCTCACGCCCATGGCACTGCTGGCGCCGCCGCCTTGGCCCGTGGGGCCTGCTCCGCCGTTGTCGGCGTCGCTCGCGTAGTGCTCGGCGGGGTGCGCCGCCCGCTGGCCTTCGCCGCCGCTGCCTCCTTTGCCGGTGCCGCTCACGTCGCGCGCGCGGTGGTCGGCGCCGCCGCCGCTCCGGCCGCTGTCGTCTTCCTCGGGGGGGTGGCTGGCGGGGTTGGCCCGCGCTTCGGCCCCGAAGTCGGGCGGCACTTCTTGGAACTGCACCGAGGGCGCCCCCTGTAAAGACTGCAAGTTGCCCAGGATCAAGGACCGGATGTGCTCCAGCGACTCCTTGGTGTTCAAGTTGGACATGTCTGCCGGCTGCAAGTGGAGCCTGTAGTCCGGCCCTGGATATCATATTCGTCCAGGGCATTTTGAAAGGATGTCAGCAAATTTGGTTCAATTGTTGTTGTTGTTCGCATTTGATACCTCTCTCCTCCGTTTACTTTCCACGGCACATTTATGTTGCCCCACCGTCTTCAAGAAGAAGCGCGAAAACGAGAAGAATAAAAAAGAGACAAGAGCAACGCGACATGTGTTCGCGCGCGCACACACACCAGCGCACTCACCGAAGTAGTCGAAGTAGTCGTTGTACGGCACCTCGTCTGCCATGTCGCGGTTGCAGTCGAGGAGCACGCTGGTCTCGTACGCCCAGCAACGCGCCACGTTGCGAATGGTGTAGCCGCCGCCCCCCAGCACCAACAGCGGGACGTTGAAGGACTAAAAAGCACGACGAACAAATCAGATAGAAAAAAGGAGAAACGAACAAGCATTCAATAGTTAGTTAGGCATGTTTTTTTCATTTTTTGCACGACAATTCTTCGGGCACAAGAAAGAAGATGGTTTGAAGAAAACAAACTAGAAAAGAAGGAACGACTGAGGTCTTTCTGAAAAGCCCCTGGTGGTCTGGAATGACCCCCCCCCCCTACCTTCATGAACCGCACGCATTCGGCGTGTCCCTTGAGGGTGAGGTTGAAGCACCCCAGCCGGTCCCCCGTCAGGGAGTCCGCGCCGCACTGCAGCACCACCGCGCCCGGCTGAAACACGTCCATCACCTGCAGAAGACAAGAAAATGACAAGGAAAAAGAAGAGAATTACTTTTGAGCGTTCACGGATGAATGCAAAAAGTATGCAATTGACACATTTTAAGGCACTACGTGGTCAAATGAGGACTGTCGAACTATCGTCTGATCAGGTAGAAACACGCTCCTCCTTTTCCGGTACCTTTTGCAGCACGGGCTGAAAAACCATCCGGTAGGCCTTGTCGTCCATCCCTTCGCGCAGCGGGCAGTTCACGCTGTAGTGCTTCCCCGCGCGCACCCCCACGTCCTTCACGTCCCCGGTGCCCGGGAAAAAGTCGCCGTACCTACAGGGGATTTAGGTAGTAACAAAAGGTGACACCATCGTCAACATGGTTACTTGTTCTTCAAGGGAACAAGTCCGATAGATGAAGGATGAATAGGGGTGCCCAGCACGAAGAAAAGGGAAACTTTCGGGAATTGCGCCCGAAAAAAAATCAGAACACACAACTCTTCCGTACGCACTTGTGGAACGACACGGTCATAACGCGGTCGGTCAAATAGAAGGCCTCTTCTACGCCGTCCCCGTGGTGAATGTCGATGTCGATGTACAACACGCGCGCGTGGTGCTTCAGGAGCTCTAAGATGGCCACCTAATATAGTAAGAAGAAGAAGGACAAGGTAGGAATGCGAGAGCTTGTTGTAAAAATTAAGGGGCAATGAAGTGCATTCACGATGAAGACAGGGCAAGACGAAAAGAAAAGGAAAACAGTGGCGTGTTCACAACGATAACATGGGCCTTTCGCTGCACTCGTGAATCTGCCAACGAACAGTGTGTCGCATTTATTCAAGTTCAAGTCTCATTACCACGATGTCGTTCACGTAGCAAAACCCGCTCGCTTCGCCTTTTTTCGCGTGGTGCAGACCCCCTGACCAGTTCACCTGTTTACATGGGAGGGTTGAGATTGCAGGCAGTAATTGTGCTCCCTCTCATCTCTTTCCCTATAGTTTCAAGTTGACACGAGAACTTTGTTTCAATGCTGCATTCTCCGTGGTGTTCTCTTTCTTTGACATATCTCATATTAGTGATCAAATGCTCGTCGCTTCGCCCATTACTCACCGCCACGTCGCAGTTGCGCTGGTTCAGTTTGCGCGCCCCGTCGATGGAGGCCCCCGTGTAAATGGAGCAGAACTCGTAGAGCCCGTCGAACACGGGGCAGTCGGTGAATTCGCCCACGTTGAACTTTTGCATCGAGGCGGCGGAGTCGACGGCTCGCCCACCCAAGGCCGCCTGTAAGGAACCGAACGCAGTACAGAACAGCAGGAAATCAAAGGCACAAACGAGATAGAAATCAAGAAATACATGAGTGCCCACGTATTTTCCACCTTCCCTCTTGATTTCACCGATTGTTCTACAAGTCCATTCCCACTCGCCCATAGTCATTTTACGACACGTTTGCTACCATCTGTCAGGCAACGCGCTCGCCCTCGAGCGCATACACACATTGTGGACCATCCTCATCAAGGTAACGGAAGATTCATATCTCCTTACCTGCATGCCGGCGTCGTGCCCCCCCGTGAGCCGCCGCAAGAAGTCCACGTATTCCGGCGAGTGAAAGCGGGCCATCTCCTCGGCGTCCGCGCGGTGTGGGCGGTACACTTCCATCTTGCGGTACAACCCTAATGCAGTGGAGTAGGCGATTCCCCACCATCATCAGGCCATCGAAAGCAAAAAGAAATGAGGCGACATATCGCTACAGCCTAGAGCGGGAAAAGGTTCGCCAACCAGAGCGCGGCTTCATGGTTGTGCCATAAAACATGTGTTTACCGTAAGTTAAAATCAAGTGGTGCGCGAGCTTTAAACGGTGCGGCTTCATAGGGTGGCCTGGGCCGTAGTAGTAGTGGCCCATGTCGCCTGGAGCAGAGAACGGAGAACGAAAAAATGGGTAACAAAAGGAATTGAAAAAAAAAAGAGAATGAGAGATGGGATTAGGAAAGGTGGCGACAAATACATGTATTAAAGTCAGGTTATTGGCTTTTTGACGCATCAGGGAGCGCGCCTTCCTGAACGGCTGTGTGTTTCCGTGTAGAGTGTTCATGTGAATGTGAATGTGTTTGTGGGCATGGATATGGGGGAACCTTTCGCTCTGAACAACTGTCTCTTGAATGAGGTGCTGGCTGGGCGCGCAAAATCGTTCCATCAAATCAAGGTTGCTCGAATGTGTTCGGCTAAATAAAATCTACACAGCTGTCCCGCGCACCATCGTAAAAGTAGGCGACTTTCCGGCCTCCGCCCCGCAGGCGCACTAAGCACTCCACTGTGCTGCCAGAGCTCAAGCCATATCCCTCGCCACCCAAGCTTGCCTCGTTGCGGCATAAGCTCGAGCAAGCGCCCGACTTCAGCCGGAAGTCGTCTGCGTGAAATCCCGTCAACGATGCCACCATCTGTTTTAAGCTGCCCACGGTGTCCTCAGGGGCCACGTTCAGCACGGACGAGCCTATCGCACCCGGCAGTACCACAAAGAGCTGCATCTCGTAACTTGAATAAAAAGGACTCGAGCCTAAACCTAACTATGTATGCTCCCCTAAAATCAAGCTTTCTATTACGTCGAGATATCTGTTGCACTCGGCGCACCCCGTCGCTAGGGCAAGAAGTAGGACCCTCTTCAGTCAAATCAAGACTAGCCCACAAGCTTTTGCTTGCTTCTTGTTTGCTTGCTTCATCTCTCTTCTTGCGTTCAAAATACTCTACCCGTATATAGATGCCGTATACAACTTTACACATACTATATTAGTTTATACCACTCGCTTGCCTGCTGCTTGCTTGCATTGCTTGCTGCTTGCGTTCAGTCGTCGAGCTCACGTTGAACTATGAAGCTCACCGCCCTCTTCCTCGTGGCCTCGGCCTATGTGGCGAACGCATTCATGCCTACGGTGCGCTATTCATTTAATTTTGCCTCTGAATTACGGCACATAAACGATGGTGGGGTTTCATGCATATTTCGTGCTTTTTGCATATGTCCTCTCAGGGTATTAACAGCGTCGCCGTCGCTCCCACTGGTGCGCATCTCCACTCAAGCCTCCGAATAAAAACATTCACTTACTCTACACTTCTCAATTCGTCATTAGATCTATATTCAAGTTATAGTGTAGCTGCTTCTTTCCTCCCGCCAGTACTTTACGTCTCTGTGCTCCTACATCACTGCATACTCCATTAATGGTGCTGACTCACGTATGCCGTTTGATTTTGCCTTGAATTCCAGTGGGCCGCACCGCTATTGTCTCCATGGCTTGCCGTGAAAACGCCAAGAAGATGAAGGTGCGCGATAAATCACTAGGGCATTGCTTTAGAAGCACGGTTCGGGACGAGACATGCTAGGAGCAGGACAGTTACTCAAATATAACTCCCCATGGGTACTCCGCGCTCATACAGGCCCTTCAAAAATTAGAGACAGTGAAGTTGAAATGGTCTATTCAACGCGTACACTCAAAATTGGCTATTGTGCTGCGCCTTTGCCGGTCATCGACATTGTGCCAGTAGCTGATCTGTTTTCTTCAACAAAACATACCTGTTGTATTTGCTTTTTCCTGTTTTTCTTCACCATCTCACAGCGCCAGCGCAACCGAGACAACATGCGGAAGTTCCGCAAGCCAAAAGCGGTGGGCCGCTTCAAGAAGCCATCTGACGCCACCGCCACCAAGCGCGCCGCTGCTAAGGCGGCAGAAACGGAGTTCGTGGCTAAGGTTCGCATTGGCACAGGGAGAGGGCGAGAGAGAAAGCTTTTGTCCATCAAGTTTCTCATTGGCGCCACAGCAAACTAAACTTGCATATGTGGCACCGGCTGACTGGGCTATTCGACTTCTTTCTTTCAACTTCACTTACTGGATACCATTTTGCTCATCGTGTATTTCTCACTCTGCCTTTCCTATTGTTCGTCTTCCCCCTGTTTTCCGCGTGTTTTCATATGAATGGCCCGTGCGCCTTTCACAATGATAATTACCCCAAAAACAGCTCTTCACGCACATTGCGGACGAGCCTGTGGAGTCGTCGTGGTTCAACGCCGACAACAACAGGCGCTCGTAAAAACAACGAATTTAACTTGTGAAGGAAGGAACACACGTCCGAAGGTAGCAGCTCTTCTTTTTCCTGCAACTACTGGCACACACGTACCAAAATGAGCGGACACGGGCACACAAATACAGTCTAATCAGAGATCGGATTTCTATTTGCATTGGGGTTTTGTTTTACTTCCTGGGCCCAAATGAAATGCCTATATAATTAATTGTGAATAGCAAAAAGCAAAAAGGAGTATAATGTATAATAAGTAAAGGCATCGAAGAGCGGTGGAATTGGGCCGTCTGGATGTTGGTATCCTAACAGCGACGGAAACGGAAGGTAAGTTAGGAGTGCCACCAACCTGGTTTGTCTTTGCTTAATTCGAACTCCTTTTCTGTTATTAAAAGACAAAACACGGGCCCGAACCAACAAAACACGTCTGAACTATCTTATTTTTAAGTGCGCTTCAAACGAAGAACGAAGGGCATATGGGCATGGTTATAATTGTTGGCTTAGCAGCGGATTCGGCGTTTAAATGGGTTAACTTTCGTGCTTGGGAGTGACGTGAAGGTTTCCGAGCAATATCGAATACCCACCTATAGCTAGTTAGAGCCACCGTGTTTGTTGTGGTTGTGGTATTGCGCTCAGGGGTCGTAATCAAAGATAATCAAAGCGGCTGAAATCGTGCACGATCACGTTGTTGTCGCACCCGTCCGCCACCAGCCGAGTTCCATCGGTAGTTACGCTCCCCAGCCACACTTTATAGCCGCCAAACCCATACAAGCACCGCGGTTCGACATCCCCTTTCTTCCCCATCCCCGTGCCAGTCGCGGTGGCGTCCCAGATCCGCAGCGTGCCGTCGTGCGCGCCGCTCACCAGTAAACCCCCCTTGCGCCCGCAGAGGGCCACCACTTGCCCACCGTGTGGCGGCATGAGCGCTTCCGCTGGAGTGGGAAACAACGACGACGAAGCTTCAACTTCTGCGGCTGGCGCTGTCCCTGTAGTTTCTGTAGGCTCTTCCTGTGCTGCCCCTTGGGGTGTTTCTTCCGCCGACTCTTTCCCCTCCGTGGTTACTACTGACGTTACCCCTGCCGCTGCCGCAGAAGTGGCGGAAGAAGACGAGGTAGAAGTAGTCGTCTCCTCAACAACATCGTTTGAAGGCTTCGGTGAATTGCTGACCCACCTGCGGGCAATGGAGCCGTCGGAGCCGCCAGTGAAGACAGCCCCATGCGCAACGCACACGCTTCGCACTCGCACGTTGGCGCTGTGGGGGGCCCACTCCACCACTCGCGTGGACTCTTCCACGCTGTTCGACTGATCTGCAGGCACTAAGTTACCGCTGCCGCTCCCACTACTGTCGTCCTTGTCTGGCGCTACCATGGCCACACAGCGCCCGTCTGCCAAACCCGCCACTAACAAACCACCCCCTGCTTGGGTGCTCAAAGTGCGGTCACCCATGGCTAAACAGAGCAAGGGTGAACCCAAATTGACGCTGGTAAGCTTGCCAATGTGCTGGAAAGAGTAAGATGGTGAAGAAGAAGAAGAAGAAGAAGAAGAA
>Ga0307982_1005087_pt1 | contig 10322 bp, 4 predicted proteins | sample OrgLakmetagen989_FD_201847 | JGI IMG/M metagenome (GOLD analysis project Ga0307982, IMG submission 201847) | Saline water microbial communities from Organic Lake, Antarctica - #989 | ecosystem: Environmental > Aquatic > Non-marine Saline and Alkaline > Saline | place: Antarctica: Organic Lake... | reverse complement strand
CAGTGGCCCCTTTCTCAGGGGATGGAGGGGCCTCTTGCGCACTGGCGGTGGGCCCTGCAGCCGACGTCGCCACAGCAGCTGCAGGGAGGCGGTCAGACACCAGCTCCAGAAGCAGCTGGGGACGGGGGGCGCGCACTGAAAATGAGACACAGCCGGCGCCACCCGCGCCGTCGTCAGAATGAGGGGCCCCCTGGGATCTAGGGGCAGCCCCCCCTGCACCCGACGATGCGGCGGCATGCGGCTGCGACACCTCATCGTCCTCATCCACGGGCTCAACAGCCCCCCTGGAGGTGGGTAAGGGGGGTACAGGGGGGTAAGCCCCCCCCTCCCCGCTCCAAGCTTCCTGCTCCACTTGCGGCTGCACCAGTCGAGACAGGGCACGCTGGGGCACCTGCAGTGGCGTGAGCTGCACCACGGCGGGCCCACCCTCCAAAGACGCCCCCTCCTGTCCGATTGACTGCTCAGCTGCCATGGCTGCCGCTTCGTCAGCTGCAGCCAGCTCCTCGGGGTCGCCGAACTCCAGATCCATATTCCCCGGGCCCCAGTCCAGGGCATCCTTGGCGAAGGTGGCGGCACCAAGAGCTGCCTGCAGCACTGCTGCACGTGCTGCAGCCACGGCCGCATCCAGCCCCCGCCGTGCGTCACCCCCCTCGCCCTCCTGCTCGCCTAGCTGCTGGTAGGCCCACTGCAGTCCCGCGGCCTCCTCGTCACTGACTGCGTCCAAGTCCGCTGGCTGATCCAGAGGATCATCTTGCTTATCTTCAGAGGCGTCGACAGCGGCAGCGGCATCTTTGGTCCCCTTGGCAGCCTTAGAGGGGGCTTTTTTCCCCCCCTTTCCACCCTTGGCCCCCTCCTCCTCTGGCAAGGAAGCGACGCCGTCTTCCACCAAATGCCGCATGCGGGTCACCCACACACCCCGCGCATGCAGGTCAGCAGCAGCTTCGGCGGCGCCCTGTGATACTGCCGGGACGCCATCCACGGTATGCGCCTGGGGATAGCTGAGAGCGAACTTGGAGCAGAGCTCCCGCCGCAGGGCTCGAGCATGCATGGCGGTGTGTCTGGGGTGGGCAGATGCCAGGGCAGTCACAGCACTGTGCATGTCCCGGTAGTGCGCCTCGATTACATCCAGCTGCGCCAAGGCAGACGCGTTGCGTTGCGCCAGGGCGTCGTCATCACCCGCACTGCACACAGCCTGAATGTGCGTCTCCATGGCTGCCTCCAGAGCCTGACCCCGCGCCCTGAAGTCGTCCTGTGCGTGCCGCAGCGCAGCGCCTGTGACGGTGTCCAGCTGCACCTCCCGCTGCACATGAGTGTGCACGGCTGCAGCCAGCTCTCCCATCCACTGGCACAAGTTGTCGGCAGCCTCCGCAAGCGTCTCGCTTTGACCTTGCAGCGCCAGCCCAAGTCGACGCAGGAAGCCAGCTGCCTCCGCTTGCCGTCTAGCCAGCACTGGCTGCACCCTCTCAGCAATGGCCGCGTCCACGGCATCGTTTGCGGTGCGCTGGGCGGCCAGCGCCTGCACCAGCCCCTGCAGCGAAGCAGTGGCGGCGGGGGGCAACTCCGTGAAAGAGAGCAGCATACCGGCGCGGCGCCCAGCACGACGCAGCTCCGCAATGGGCAGCGCCGAGGCCAAGGCTGCTGACACGCGGTCCGTCATCTGGCTGGCCATGCCTGATCGAGCTGTGCGGCCGGAGACACTGCCAGCTCCCCCACGGGATGTGCCGGCGCGGCTGGAGGCGCCAGGGGTGGTGCCGGCTGTGTTGAACTTCACGGACAGTCCGCTACGCATGGCGGTGGAGCCAGCCGTGGTGCCCCGCGCCACTGTGCCCATGTCACCCCCATCAACCCCCCCAGCACCAGAACCCAGCGCGGACGCTAGCACATCCGGCACCGGCATGCCAGCAGCGCCCATGGCAGCTGCAACCTCCTGTGCGATCTCCAGCAGACCCTCCTGTACTTCTTGCAGGCTTCTTTGCAGCGCCTCGCTCAGCCCCGGTGTGCTGCTGACCCTGGCCAGTTGTGCAATCAGGCTTCCCAGCAGAGCAGGCACGGCGCCACGACGGGCCGTGCGTAGGTTATCGATGGTCTCCAGTGCTGCAGAACGGGTCGCAGCGCGACCTGCCTCCTGCATGAGGTCGCCCAGGGGCGCTGCAGAAATGAGCACCTCAGCTCGTGCCTGCATGTCAGTGCAGGCGCCATTGACGGTGACGGCACGTGACTCAGCTTCGGCCACCAATGCAGACAGCTCCCCCTTCAAGCCCCCGCCGCGCTTGAAGATGCCCTCCAGGCTTGCATCGTCCACCACGGCCTGCACGGCACGGGTGGCAGCAGGCACGTCGGCGGGGGGCGCCAGGGCTGCGTAGTGGTGCAGCTCCCACCGCAGCTCCTGCACGTCAGCATCTGCTGCTGCCAGGGATAACGTGGAGGCGGCCTGCACACGCTCAAAGCCCGCTGCTTGCTCCGTCTGCTCTGCAACTGACAGCTCGGTGAGCGCCTCATGTACGCCAGCCACGGCCGCCGCCGAGAAGTCCTTTGCGCGGTCCAAGGTTGGCCCAGCGTGCACCGCATCTGTGCTGGGTGTGCTGAGCACAGATGGGCGCAGCGACAGCAGCTGCTCCAGCAGTGGCAGGCGCAATTCTGTGTGGCGCTGCTCGGTTTGCCGCCGAAGGTCGCTCACGGCGGCGGCCCGCGCGGGGGGGTTGATGCTCGCGTCGCTGCTCAACTGGGTCACTGCACGCTGCAGGGCGGCTTCGTGCTTGGTGCTGCGCCACGCCGCGAGCACCTCTCGCCTCCAGCGTGCCTTGCTGCCCGAGCGAGCTTTCACCCCAGCGGCGCGCAAGGCAGCCACGGTGACTGCCGCGTCCTTCCGATTGCGAACCACAAGCATGTTGATGTCGTGCGTTTCGCCCTCCACCCACCGCTCGATGTCTGAGACCAATTTGTGGCCAATGTCAGCCGCTTCTTTCACGAACTGCTTTAGGCGAGTTCCCAGTTCGGAGGCGCGCGCCGACTCGACTGAATCAAGAAACCCTTCGAATGCCCCGAGACGTGCTTCTCGGTCAGCATGCATGCGCATGATACGGTCTAGTACTGAGTGCACGTCCTGCAGCTGCATATCCACAAGCACTTCCCGCTTGGAGCAGTCCTCCAGCCTCGCCGCAATGCGACCATCCAAAGCAGCCAGATCGGTGCGTAAAGCTCGGCCAGCTTCCAAAACACGGTCCTCAACCATGGCATAATACGATTTGCGATCTCTGTCCCACTGTGCTTCAGCTTCGTCGTGTGCAGCACGGCGGCGAGCATTCATTGCCCGCACCCCGGCAAAGCCAGTTTTCGATGCTGCGACAGGTACATCAGCCTGCGGAAGCGAAGCCACTGCATCCATCTCTGCACTTGCTTCTCTTTTGTACTCGATTGCATCATTGCGTCTGAGCTGGGGTAGTTTCCTGCAAATGATGAGAGGTCAGCGAAAGTGCAGCGAGCAACGGCTGCAAGTGTGCGGAAACTGCAGCAAAACGCTGATGCCTCGGAAGGCAAGGCCGTGCTGATGGGCACTTGAGCCACTAACGTGCAAAGCAAATACAGGAGAAAACATGTCTACACAATGAAGCAGCACCACCCCTTTGAGTGCCAATGAGCTCGCCAAAGTCATGATGGCCCGTCGTATTGTTTGACTTACTCTGCAGCCAGCGGCAGCCCTGTCGTGGGATCTAAAGGCATACTGTCCTCGGCAGTTGGGACAGTCTTTGTCCCAAATTGTTTCCTGGGGTACTTCAAGCTTGCCATGAGGGCAGCCTCGGCGCGATGGCGTGCGCCACCAGCCGATGTGCTTGCCATGCTGGGAGCACGGCCTCGCCCTGTGAGTAAGCCCAGGTCCAGGCAAAGGCAACCCAGCTAAGACAGTGCCCTGAATGAATTGAAATGCATGCGCGTGCTATTTGAAGTGCACAGCACAAAAAATGTGGAGATCAATCATTTCCAGCTGGCCCATTGACGATACGCACCCCCCCCTTCTGCAGCCTGTGCATGAGCCAAGAAGAAGGCTACACCAGCAAGACAGACTTGTGCACTGCCAAACCGGGGGATACGTACAGTTTGAGCGGTGAATTGTGCAGGCAGGTCAAGATCTCCTTGGGAAGTGACTTCAGGCATGAGCTGCTTTGCCTGCCCATGACAGCCAGCGGGCCTCAAACGCTGAGACAGGGGTCTCTGCTGCCAACTCGTCTGCCTCTATCTGCACGAATGTACTGATTGCAACGCGATATTGAGGCGCGCCCCCCCAGTGGGGACAGCGCTAGCCAGCAAGCCTGGGGACAAGGAGAGCTTGGGGACAGCCCACGCCTGCAACTCGTGCCCCTTGAACGAAGCAAGCAACCCACACAGTGAGATCCACCTCAGACTACGGCAGCCATACAGCTTGCACGTGTAGCCGCTGAGCCTCAGGTGCTCCTGCAAGCATCGCGCTTGCATGCCCTTGTCCGAGGGGGGGTCAGGGGAGGAGCGCTTGCATGCCCTTGTTCGGATCGGGTTCTAAGCAATGCGCATAGTGCTAAGCTGGCAGCACGTTGGTGCTGGACTGGGCATCTGGAGATGACCCAGCGTGAACGGCACGGGGGGCGAAGGAGGCAAGGAGGGCAAGGGCTGGGCCGATTGAACCAGAGGCCGCTACGCCGGTGCCAAAACTACTGCACAACAAAACACTACATACGCACAGAGAACTGCAACCTTTTTGAAACATTGCTTGCACGCAGTATCCCATTTGACCTTCGGACAACATGACGGCAAAAGCAACTCAAGCTGAGGCGCCTCGCAAAGCCTCGTGCGCATGCGACTTGCAAATCGTGCTATTGTGCCTGGAGCTTGTCGTCGGAGCACTTTTGCTGGTGATTGGAATCGTAGGATTGTTTGGTGGCGGCTCTTTTAACGGTATCGTTCGCTCAATTTACATCATGTGAGTGCTTATTGCCATTGAGAACCTGGTCAGCGCCTGCTCCCAGCAGATGGAGGCAGTGTTCTTCTCAGGCTGCTCCATTGCGTGATTCTCGGCACTGTACACATTTGCAGCATTGCTGGAGCACTTACTGTGCTTGTGGCACTGATGTATGTGGAATTCATCCGCAAGTACTTGTAAGTCGTTGGGTGCTCCGGGCCGCTGTGCGACCGAGCTGCACTGCTCACGCTTGCTTCGCAGCATGTTCCTGTACACGTTTGCCGGACGTGGTGGTTGGTTCCTATTTTGGGGCATTTTGGCTCTCCCCAGCACCGTTTCTGCAAGCATCTCATTCATTTGTGGCGTGAGTGTACCCAGCCTGCTGGCTTGCATTGTGTTGGACAAGCAGCACCCCATCAACTGCGCAGATTATCGCGGCCATCATTGGCATCATCTATCTCGTGTTGGCCTGTTTCATGAAAGGCAACCCCAAGGCCATCTGTGGCAACGGCTCCTCATCGTAGTGCCACTGGGGCTCAGCAATTCATACTCACTGTCACATGCCCACCCCCCCCTCCCACCCCCTTTGAAAAGCATCGCGCGTAGTGCTGCAGGAGCTACGAAGCTGGCGTTTCGGCTGCAGGCAACGACTCTGAAGGTGTGACAGCCTCAGCTGGGGCCTCCTGTCCCCCTCCCCCCCCCACGGGCTGTTCTTGGGGGGGGTCGCTTCCGCCAAGAGCTGACTGGGGGGCGCTGTATTGCGCCGCGCTGCTTTGGGTTGAGTGCGCAGTGGACGCAGACAAGCCCGCTGCCGCCAAGCCAGCGTGCACTGAAGGGTACCCGTACGCTGCCGCAGCGTGGTACATGTGGGAAGGGCTGTACATGGGCCCACCAACCGAGGCGTGCATGCCGTGCTGCATGGCGGGGAACATGGCTGCGTGAGGGTTCCCCGCATACATGCCGTACCCCGCAGTGAAGGGGGCCATGTGTGGCGCTATGCTGTACATAGAAGCCACTTGGGGGGGCATGTGCCCGTGGGCGTGGGCGTGACCCCCCATGTGCCCCCCCTGGGGGGGGTACACAAGCGCAGGCATGCCCCTGCTTGCATATGCCGGTGCAGCCTGCTGATGTGGAGCTGCTTTAGTGCGCCCCGGCTTCTTGTGTTCCACCTTGAGTTTCTTGTTCCCCAGGCTGAAACCGTTCATGCCCTGGATGGCGCTGCTGGCGTGCATGGGGTCAGAGTAGGAGACAAAGCCGAAGCCCCTGCTTTCACCAGTGCGCTTGTCAATGTAAACCTTGGCCGATACCACCGGCCCAAAGTTTGCAAACGCGTTGGCGAGATCCTCGTCTGTGAGCCCTTGAGGCAGGTGATATATAAAGAGGTTGGCGCCAGGAGGGCCTTCCACTGGGCGCCCGTTGGTCTTGTGCATGCCGTAGCCCACAGGCATTGGCTGCTTGGCTGCCGCGTGGGCGTTGGCGTCGTCAGGGTACCCCCCCTGCACCCCCTCTGCTGCAGCTGGGAAGCCCCCCTGCTGCGGCCCTGCCACGCTGTAGTCGCCTGTATCCTCGAAGCTGGTGTGCCCCTCGTACTGGGGCTTTTGGGTGCGTGCACGAGCGTACTTGACCACCACAGGCTCCCCGCCCATGAACAGTGGAGTGCCGTTCAGTGCGGAGATGGCAGCTTGTGCTGAAGCTGCCGCACTGTATCGAACGAAGCCTGACCGCTTCGAGATGCTATTGCGGGCGTCTCTCAGCACCACGATTTCTTCCACTTCACCGAATTGTGCGAAAATGGGGCGCAAAACAAACTCGTCATCTTGCAAGCTGAGATGTCCAATAAAAAGCTTGACGTCGCTGCGCGACTCTTCTGCATCAAATCATGCAATTCTTGCTTAACAGAGCACGACGACTTGAAGTGCATCACTCACCATCTGCATTTGCCAGCTTTACTTGTAAGGGGTGTGTCATCTGCGCAGACTCAATGTCTACGGTTGCTGGCTGTAGCAGTCTCGCAGCGTCACCACGCCGTAGCTCCTGGGCTACCGTTGCGCTGAATACATACAGGCGGAAACGTGATCTTGTCGTGAAATTTCTTAATTGCTGCCTCTGCAGCTTGCGCAGTCCGGTATGTCAAGAATGCACAACCTGCAGAGCAGAAGCAATGAAGCATGCTTCACAAGACTGCAGGCGCTGTGCAGCCATACCTTTATGCAGATGGGAGCTGCGGTCGCGAATCACGGCCAGCTCCAAAATTTCACCCATTTCTTCAAATACTGGTCTCAACGATGGTTCATTCATCGTCCGGGGGATCTGTACAGCCTCGGGGTATACCACAGCACGACGATCTTTTACTGAGCAGCAAACAGGGCTTCCTGCTCTCACCTGTCCTACAAACAGTTTGACAGACCCAGGCACAACTGCGCTTGGAAACACCTTAGGGCCCATAGCAGTCGGTGGTGTGAGCAAGACTGCATGGGGCAGAATTCCATGCATTACATTCGGAGGCGTGTCACCCAAGGCTCCTGCTTGGAGAGTTGACTGCGGGCGTGGTGACAGCAAATTGGCGGCATCTGTTGGAGAATAGCCCATTGACCCATGACCAGTTAGTGTGCTGATTGATGCTGTGTGAGCTGAACTGGGGGTGTTGTGTGGTGCAAAGGTGTCTGACGCGCTGGTTTGGCCATTGCTGGCATAAGCTGGAGCAGTTTGCTGCGGCAGTTCCTGCATTGGCAAGCTTTTTCCTGTGTCTGCCATCGCTACAGTGCAGAAGGTGCAGCCCAGCAAAAAACGCCGAATAAAATTACCACAGCTTTCGTGCTGTATCAGACGAATTTGAAGAGACCTCCTCTGGCCGGTCAGCCTGTCACCTCAACAAGCCGGCCCAAGTACATCAGGGGGCCGGCGGGGGAGAGCAGTGGAGTGCCACTCCCCAGGGAGCTGCCAGCCTCGCATCTCCACAAGCATCAGATCCCTGCACCCCTTGCGCCCATTTGGGCCTGTTGTTTCTTCAACACGAGCAGCACCCCCGACGCTGGGGGGCGGGGGGTCGCCCCCCTTGTCTCCGTTTGTAAGCAGTCCAGCACCAGGCGCCGCAGCTCCTGGGGCACGCAGGGTGGCCATGGGCCCACACTCGCCTCAAACTCCTCCCTGTCGGGGCTGAGGTACACCCAATTCAGCACCTCCCGCCACGCTGTGTTCACATCTTTCCCAGAGGCGGTGGCCGCCTGCAGACCCTCGGCAATGCTGGCACTGTCCCACGGCGCCCGCCCAGTAAACACGGTGTACAGCGTTAGCCCCAGCTGCCACACGTCGCTGCTGCGCCCCCAGGTCCCGTTGTGCCCGTCCTGCTCCATTGACTCAGGGGGGATGTGCGTGGCGGTTTTTGCTCCTGGGGCCGTCAGCAGCAGTGTGTGGTTGCTGCGAGCCGCTGTGTGCACCCCCATGGCACGGGACTCCCCGAAATCAGACACTGCCATCTCGTAGTCGTCGCGCAGTAGGCAGTTTGCAGGCTTCAAGTCTCTGTGCAGCACGTTGCAGGAGTGCAGCTGCGTGATGGCCAGGGTGATTTGGCACGCCCACTGCAGCCGCAGAGACAATGAGACACACTCCTGCAGCGGCTGTCCTGATGAGAATATGTCCCGCATGTAGAAATCTGCCAAGCTGCACTGCGCTCGCTCCATGAGCAGACCCTGGAAGCCCTGTCGTGTGCGCACCCACGCTACACTGCGCACGATGTGCCTGAAGGCCCCCTCGTCCCCCCCTCGCCGCTCCATGTGCTTCTGCCGCATGTACTCCAGTGTGTTGATCACCTGCTCTTCCCTGCGAGCCCCCAGCTCCGTGACAGCCATGTCCCACTTTTTATACGCAAGGGGCTGCCCCTCGAACTCGCTGCAGGTGGCCCCGTACACAGCTGCGAAGCCGCCTCGCCCCAGCTGCTCGTCCTCGCCGTCTTCATCTCGGTCTTGCACTGAGCGTGCAGAGACGATTGGCATGATGCCGTAGTGAGTGGGAGCAGCGTCCTCTGCGGCCGCGGCCGCTGCGGCGGCACTGGGTGTGTCGCTGCGGGGTGTGGATACTTGGGGGGTAAGGGCGGCCCCTAGATCCATGGGGCTGGTGCCCAGGTGGGGCGAAATGAGCGCCCTGCCGCTGCCACTGCCGGCGCTGCCACTGCTAGCCCCCCTGCGAAGGGATAGGCTGATGGCGGGCGGGTAGGCGCCCACACCGAGGCGCCCGGAGCGTCTAGGGGCAGAGCTGCTGCTGGCAGCGCTCGCGGCAGAAGCTGCCCCTGCATCTGCCTGTACAGGGGCACTGAAGGCTGCCACCTTGGGCAAGCTTGCGCCTGGGTCTCCTGTGGGGGGGCCAGTCTCAGCTGCAGGCAGAGCGGGCATGGTGGGGGGGGTGTCAGTGGGGGGAGGGGGGCCCTGTACAGAAGCGTCTGGTGTACTGGCGCTACTGAAGCTATGTTTGGCGGTGGCACTTGTTGGCCTGTCACCGCCGCTGCCGCCGCTGGCTGCAGCAGGAGCAGTCAGACTGTCTCGGAGCGACAGGACCTTGCCGGCGAAAATGGTGTCCCCATGCAACGATGCAGCCAGCTGAAACGGCGTCAAGCCCATGTTATTGCGTGCTGACGTGTCAGCGCCTTTATTTTGCAACCATACCAGGCAAATTTCGTTGGCAGCTGCTGCGACCATGTGTGCAGGCGTGTTACCTTCGTCATCTGCTACGTTCACATCGGCACCTGAATTGAGGAGCACAGCCAGCATGGCCAAATCTCCGCGATTCGCTGCAATATGTATTGCATATGTGCGCTTCTGTTCATCTCCGCGTGCATCAGCTCCGATGCCATGCGCCAGCAGGCAGGCAACGACATCAGCATGGCCAGCTTTGCACGCCAGCATCAGCAGCTTGCCACCAGACGGGTCAAACTCGTGTTTCAATTTCACACCGGTTTGTAAAATGCTCTCGACTTTTGCCGCATCCCCACTTTTGGCTGCGTTTGCCAGCTGCTGGCTGGGCCCCGGAGGAGTTGCCGAAGCTCTGGTGGATGGCGAACCTTTTTCTCCACGAGCTGCACGCGCTGCCTGGCCAAGATGCTTCACAAGAATATTCGAAAATTGTAATGGGTTGGCATGTCCACCAAAGATGTCCATTGCTCGGCGTGTTGGGTGGCTTTGGGACGTAAACTTCAGCGCCAGTCCAAACCACAAAATGTCCCAAGAAATCTCACTTTTTGTGTAAAGTACACAACGGCACTTTTGCTGGATGTGTGTATGTAATGTATTTTCTAGCGAAATCAACTCGACCGAGCTCGAGGCACGCAATCCCTTGACCCCGCTCAGAGGGGGGTATGCAGGATATCAAAACTTGTGAGAGGTCACCGGATGTGTACTTT
>Ga0307982_1005085_pt1 | contig 10325 bp, 8 predicted proteins | sample OrgLakmetagen989_FD_201847 | JGI IMG/M metagenome (GOLD analysis project Ga0307982, IMG submission 201847) | Saline water microbial communities from Organic Lake, Antarctica - #989 | ecosystem: Environmental > Aquatic > Non-marine Saline and Alkaline > Saline | place: Antarctica: Organic Lake... | reverse complement strand
GAATCGCATTGGCCATCTTTTCTTTGATCTGCTTTTTGCGTAATACCAGTGCTTTGCCGTCGCTAAACTCAACTCGGAATTCGCCATTCTGGTATGCAGCAATACGAGCCCAAATAGTGCTTTCTGGTGCTGAATTAGAAGCTGGTGTTGATGATGAAGCATTCGTAGAGTTCCTTGCAGGTGCTGACTTCATAGCAAAAGTTGCTCCAATTTGAAGCCCTTGGACAGCACCCACACCTCGGCAATGATGCCTAGAAGAAGACGCGGCTAAATCCGACGTAGAAGAAGAAGGTGAGGCACTGAGGGCCTTGAGGCACTCCGTCCGAGCAGCCAACGCAATCGGACTTGTGCAGCTAGAGTTCATTCCATCAACTGTTATGCTACGGCTACTACTGCTGCTTCTACTACTGCTACTGTTGCCTTCAGCTAAAAGTAAGGCATCTGTAGGCAAGGCGCTCAGCAAAGATACACCGGTTGCAGCTTCGCCAGCTGGCAAAGGTGCTCGCCCCAGATGGGCTCCGCCGACCAAGCTTTGTGGGAAGCGGTATCCATATCGGTGTTGAAGTCCTCCCGTCGCGTTCGCGGCCGCCTTCCTTCGTTGTTCCTTCGTTGGCGTATACCCTAAACTCAAACTTCTTGATCTGGATTTACGATGCTTTCCACCTTTTCTCTTCTTGGCACGTCTCAGTGATCCTACACGATCTTCCACATCTAGGTCCTCATCCGAGTCACCTTCTTCATCGTCCTCATCGTCATCCTCGTCGTCGTCGTCATCCTCGTCCTCATCTTCCTCGTCCTCATCATAGTCTCCGACACGAAATTCTGCGTCACTTCCCATGGCATCGCTTGCACCTCCATCATCCTCATCGCCGTCGCCATCGTCGTCACTATCATCGACGGAGGGCTGCTTTACCAGCGTTTTGAGAGCACGGCCGCGCTTCGAAGTTCCTGCCGCCACAAAAGTCGCACCTTTTGCATTTTTGCTCACACTGTCGCTGCTGCCACCGCCTTCGGTGTTTTTTTTTGCAGCAAGTTCCTTGGCTTTGCGACACGCTTCAAATTTGACGTGGAAATTGAGACCGCCTTCGGTTCGAAATCTAGCTTTGCATTCGGGGCAGGAGCCTAAACTCATCTTGGCCGCTTTACTCTCAGAATCATCATCGCCAACCTTCTCGACTTCCTTGTCTACTTCTTCATCTTCTTCGTCACTGCTGTCATCAGAGACCTTATGAGTGACCTCCTCAGAACCCTCAGTGATTTCCCCACAAGTTTGACTTTGAGTGATGTGGTACTTAAAGCCGTTGAGGGTTTGAAAGACTTTCTTGCAATGGCTGCACTCCCATGGCCCCGCAAGAGGCACGCACAACAGCGACGCCAGGCGCATGTGCTTCGCTTTCGGGTTCGCTAAAGATGGCGACTTGGCAGAGCGTTTCTTCGTAGCCTTCTTCGCCTCGTCTTCGCCATTGTCAAGTGAAAGAGCGTGTGCGTCGCTGCCTGATTGGTCAGCGCCCGAGTCGCGCTTGCGCTTGTGCTCTGACGATTGCTTCGACATTGTCGGCTTAGCTTTCGCAGACGTGCTTCCATTTTGGGCCTCTGATACTTTGTCGTTGTTTGAGCCATGCAGCTTACCAAATCCATCCGTAAGACTGGGCAATATCTCACCGCTGACTCCACCATCGTCGTTATTCTGGTCGGTACTGGGCTTTTTCCTCTTGCGGCTCTGCTTTGGCGTCTTCTCGTCCTGCGAATTGATCGTCTTGTCATTCTTGCCTCCAAGATTACCTGACTCAGGCGTGCCTGAAACGCTGCTCGCACTAATTTTCTTGCTGCTACTGCTGCTTAAACTGCTGCTCGCCGCAAATGGCCGAATGTTCAATCCTTGTGGCGCCTCAGTCGATGCGCTCGCATCTGCGACAAGAGCAGCATTCGCTTCTGCAGCCACATTGCCCAAGAGCCGATGCGACAGCGGGGACGTTTTGGGGGCTGGTGGTGCCGCCCTCGTTTTCGCGGTTTTGGGCTTTGCCGGTGCCTTTTTCAGCGGCTTATCAGCAGGTGGCTTTGCCTGCAGAGCTGCGGCCGGCGGTTGTTTATCTTGCTGCTGCTGCTGCAGTTGCGGCTGCATTGGTTGCTGAGGCTGCTGTGGCTGCTGTTGCACCTGCTGCTGCAGGCTGGGCATGAGCTCTGCCTCAAAGACGGCGATGGCCGCTTCTGAAGCAGCCCGCATTTTGCGGTCTCTTTTCGCCAAGGCCGTTCGGCGGCGCTCGACCCTCTCGGGTGGGCAGGCTTTCTCGAGCCATTGGGCGATCAAGTCTTCGGTGAGCGCTGCGAGCGTAGCGGCTGCGCGGCCGAGCGCACTGTTTGGGGGGTGGAAGAGCCGAGCGTTGTGCCACACTTGCCGCAGGTCCGTGAGAAGCCACTCAGCGCCGTCCGCCACTGCTGCGTAGCTGATGCCAGCAGTCGCGGTGCTGCCTTTAGAGCTGCCTTGGCCTTTCACGTCGTCATCGCCAAAGAGGTCACCCGAAGATTTCTCCTTTGGTAACCGCGCTTCAATCTGGGCCAAGTCCATGGGATGTTTCACCAGACGCTGGTAAAGCTCGAAAGCCGGCATTTCGGGTGACCCCTCGGCAGGTCGCAGGAAAGGGCTGCGTAGTATCGCCACCAAGTCATGCCGGCACAGTAGCCGTGCCGCTGCTGCCAGGCCACCCACCAAAGGCCCAACGTCATCGCTGTCGTTGTCGTCTCTGCTGCTGCCAGCCTGAGCCGCTGCTAAAACGGGACCGTCAGCAAAGAAGCTCGCAGGGGCGCCTGTCGCAACCGTACAGCGCGCACAAGCCCATTCTGCATCATCGTCGTCTGGCGGTGCGGGGCCGGGCACACAGGAGAGGTGATAAGCGCGCGGGCAACGGTCGCAGACTAGAAGGTCGCCTGGAAGGTCGCACACACAGCAGTAGTCAAACGTGGAATTGTCCTCGACTTCAGCTTCGGCTGACGTGCTCAAAACGAGCGGCTTTAGTCGTGCCTGGATGTAAACAAACACAGCAATTTTCTAATGAGGTACAAATCATTGGTCTATGAAGTCAGGCTGATGAAATCTTGAGGTAGGCATCACCTGAAGCTCCCCTAGAGTCGCTGGTTCCTGCGATGGCGCAACCGCACCGGATGACACTGGAGCAGGAGGCTCAGGTGCTTTGGCTTTTGTAGCAGTCTTCTTCTTCCCCGTTTTGTTCGTGCACGATGCGTCCTTCAGGTGAAGCCGAAGCTCCTCTGCAGCCTTGAAGGCTTCATTGCAATTGGGGCAAGTTCTTTCCGCCATGTTCAATCTAGTTTTGAAGTCGCGATAGGTAGCAGTCACCCTGGAGACTACCAACAATCTTCTGATTAAAAAAAGTTAGTAAAACACTCTCCATCGTGGCATCGTGGTATCGTGGAGTCCATGGCCAAGAAACTACTTGCAAGAATTAGAACTTCTCTAATATAGTGTATATAAAACAATAATGCTGGTGTCCTGGTGTCAAAAGAAGATCATCAACAACAAGTCATCAAGCATCAAGCAACAAAAACTCGAGTCCGTGAAGCAGAATTCAACACGTACGCAGGGGCAACAAGGGCGTTTACATTTGATGTACGATAACTCCGCTTCGCTGACCATGAAGCGCGCTTGTGTATTCATTTTAATCTACCTTCAAAATGTCTAGTTGGGCTCATTTCTTTTTAAAAGTAAACCTCTAAACGTCGTAGCGAGATCGAACCCGAGTTTCTGTACTGTCAAGGGCGGAACACCTCCCGGCGAAGAATTTAATGCAAATGACCCAAATGACTCAAGCGGCACCTCTATTTGTCACATTCCATTATTCTTCTTTCTTCTCTTTATGCAGATAAAATTTCCACATCAAACCATCATCACGCATTGAAGCATCATGACGCAAGACGGCAAGGTATATCACAGCGGTCCGGTATCGGAAGTCCTCGAGTTTTTAGACCACGCGTCTACAGTCGTGGACGGCAAACTAATGGTGAGCGACGAGTTCGAGAGCGAGGCTGAAGATTCCAGTGCTACGCTACCCCAGGCTCCCGGTGGTGCCATCAACGAGCTGCGCCAGTTCGTGAATCATTTGGGTGCCGCCGCGGCAGGGAAACTCATCGTGGACGGGCCTTTCGACGAGGACGATAGCTGCAACACCTCAACAGAGTCGCTGCCCACTCCACCGTCTCGCAGCCGCAATGCTACGGAAGAAGAAGTCTGCGACGCCATGGGCTCTTACCGGGGCAAAGTCTTCCACAGCGGGCCGGTCTCGGAAGTCCTCGAGTTTTTGGAAAACGCTTCGACGGCCGTGGACGGGAAGCTCATGGTGAACGGCGGCTTCGAAAGCGACGCCGAAGACGAAGAAGAAGAATCCAAGGCCATGGCGGACGAAGACAAGAAAGTGTACCACGGAGGGGCGCTCCACGAGCTGCGGCAGTTCGTGAACCATTTGGGTGCGGTCGCAGGAGGCAAATTGATGGTCGACGAGCCCTTCGAATAGAAGGGATTTTCGCGTTTTCCCCCGAGCAGCCAAATGCACCATTACCCTTCCCCAAGTACAATACCCAAGAGCAAGATCATGTCTATAATTTCTTCGTTTGTGGCGCTTTCAATGCCACATCAGTCCCTGTAGCAAAACCACAAACTATTATCGGGCGACCCGCAGTTAGCGGTTAGCGAGGGGCCTAGTAGAAGTAGGGCATTTGATTTGAGCATTGGCCATTTGAGATTGGTGCAATCTGGAATCCAGAGCGCACTTGAATTTTGGGCATAAATGGATCATCATGAAGCACGTAAAATCAAAGGTCAAAGGGCCCATTTCCGTTTTGAAGTTTAAAATTAAACCAATACGGCCAATACGCAAATACCGTGCGTAACGCCTTTCTGACGTCTGACTTTGCCAGTGTCACAGTGTGACTAGCATTCACTTTCACAGCTTTCAGCAGTAATATAAAACAATGAATAAGAATATTGAGGTGGGTAAGTTGAAGTCCGCAGCTACAGAGTTCTTAGAACCATTTGGCCTTATTCTTCATCCGGATGTACGACACAAATACCACATATCAAAGATAAAGATAAAGGGAGTTGTACTACTATAGGTACTTCTTACTCCTCAGCCGGCTTTGCCGGCTTTCGTCGGTTCTGTACTCCTCAGCCGGCTTCGCCGGCTTGCGTCGGTTCTGACTCAGCCGGCTTCGCCGGCTTCGGTACAGAACACCAGAACACTGTCGACGGACGGAGGAAGAGGAACATATAAAGCGGGTAGAGTACTACCAGTACTAACGTACCTATAGTAGATAAACAACAGAACAACAGCGACCGCAACTAGACCCACAATTACAAGTAACACGTATGTCTCGACCTCGCAGCGCGAATCAAAGGAAGAGGAAGCCTGCGTGGGCTTTCGTTCACGCCGCTGTATATGGCGACATGCAGTAGCCGCCGGATGTGCATCCGTGCATATTCGACACGCAGCTCTACATTGCTTTTCATTTCAGGGAGCCGGAATTCGCAATTGTAGAGTTCTCTCCTTCGTGAGGCCCAGTTGAAAGAAATGCTGCTGCGAAAGGGTCGCTGTTGTCCATCCGCGCTTCATTCTCATCGACACTGGCAGCCACTGGTGACATGCTTTCCGCAGCTTCTCCCTCAGGAACGCCCTCGCGAATGGGGGCAATGTTGCCACGAAGGGAACGGTCCATGCCTGTGGGTGCCAATTCCAGGTTGGCCTCACTGCTGTTGCTGCTGCTGCCATTGTCGCTGCTTCGACCGAACAAAGCAGTCGCCGCTCCCGACGAGGAAGACGTCGAAAGGTCAATGCTGCTTTGGTTGCTCTCCCCGTTGCTGCTGCCGTTGTTGCTGTTGCTGTCGCTGAGCAGCACGTCTCGGAAATGGTCTCGGCGCAGCACCCAGCAGCGCACCCCTGTGATCGCCACCACGGACGCAGGCTGCACGTAGGCCTCTGAGGCCTCGTCCCGCAAGATGGAAGGCTCCCCGAAACAGTCACCTACCCCGAGCCGGCTTACCTGTAGTAGAGGACAACAAGGAGGAAGGCACATGGTGAATGATTCAAAGACAACACGAAGAAAGACTTCAACAAACTCAGCGTTACATGAAGGTACATAAAAAGGTGTGAAGTATGTATTCCAAAAAGCCCGGTGCAAGAAGAACACGAACCTCGTGTCCAACGGGCCCGGACTCCCCCGTCGCAGCCAGGGCATCCCTGGGATTCGCGAGCAGCACGACCGCTGTGCCCTCCGCCACTAGAACCAGAGAATCCCCGAAGTCGCCCTGACCGACGAGGCAACTGCCGGGGAGGAAGCTCACGGGGGTGCAGCACACCGCGAGGCTCTCGAGCATTTCTAATGGCAAGTGGGCCAACACCCGCACCCGCCGCAACAAGCTCAGCGCTTCGCCGCTACTTCGCAGCGTTGCTTGCTGTGGGGCACTACCTCCTCCACGCAGCTGGGGCACAGCAGCAGGCGGTGGCAGTGGCAGCAGATAGCCTCCGTCCATCTCTGCTGCGGCTCCTGAGAGAGGGCTGTTCGCCGCATTCGGCAGAGCAGCGCCGTTGTTATTGCTGTTGGCACTTGCCACCCTGCGCGAGGCCGCACCATCGCTCGCTGTTCCCGTTGGACTCTTCTTCGGCGGCATCGCTGGCGAGTGGTCGTCGCCGCTGTCGCCGTCGAGCACTGGGCACGCAGTGGTGTTCACTCGCATGTGGGCTTGCGACCGCGTCCAGTCCCACTGTGGTAAGCCCCACAAGCCCGCGTTGGTGGTCTCGGCGGCGGCATGGAACATGACGCAAAAGGACACGAACCGCTCAAGGCTGTTGAACCGAGCTTCGAGGAGGCGCTAATGAGATCCAGACGAAGAAAAAAAATAATCCAAATATTAGAGGATAGCAAACAAGAACAAGACTTAGAGAGAGCAAAAGCATACATTTGGGAGCCACTCGTGCAAAGAACAAAGGAAAGAGATCGAAAGATTTACTCTGTTTAGTATACCTGCGACAGAGTAAAGCGAGCCAAGAAACGGCCCGTTTTGTCGTCCAGATTCGCTTGAAATGCGGACGTTTCGGAAGGGGCAAAGCGCTCCAACGACGACGACGCTTTCAGCACTCCCATTTCGTCCGAGAAGCTGCTAGCAAGGCGCGACTGGCCCTCGACATCGCCCACCATGGCTTGCTGTTGCTGCGGGGAGGCGTCCCCCGACAACCGGCGCCGTGGCACCGCGCTTCCAGCTCCTGCTCCTCTTTCTCCGTTGCCGTGGCCGCTGTAATCGAGGCCTGCGAGGAGGCCGACCGGAGATTTGTTGGAAGAACGCCCGCTGGTGGCTCGGCCGCTGTTGTCGAGACCTCGCAGGCCGCGGCCGCTGTTGTCGAGGGTGCCTCCTCGTCCGCTAGCTTTCCCGCTCCCATCCAAGCCTCGGCCGTTGGCCTTGCCACTGTTATCGAGGCCTCGTCCACTGGCTTTGCCACTATTATCGAGGCCTCGTCCACTAGCTTTCCCACTTGCATCTAAGCCGCGCACTCCTCGGCCGCTGCTGTCCAACGTCCCTTTCAGCAGTTCTTGCCGGCTCAAATCACGCCCCCCGCTAGCTCCACTGCTGTTGGTGTTGCTGCTGGCACCTGGGAGTTGCGCTGACGTCATGTTGGGGTAACGAAGGAAGCGGCCGGAGGACGAGTCGTTCATGGAGGCGCTGATGTCAATGGAGTTGGAGAGAAGCGCGTCCAGGCCCAAAACCCCATCGCCGCCGCTGATGCCGCCACTCAAACCGCCGTGGCCGTAGGTGAGGTTGTTGCCGTTACCAGCGCCACTGTCAAACGGATGGTTTTGGTTGGAGTGCGGTTGGCCCGAAAAAGGGCCCCCATGAGAGGGCGCTCGCAGCGCCTTGCGCACTTTTTGCAGGTACTTGCGGGGCGTCATGAGGGCAGCGCTGCTGCCGCTGCCAGGAAGCTCAGGCAACTGCTTTTGGCGTTCGTACATCTATAATTTAAAAAAACACAGCAAGCAAAAAAAAGGTGAAATTGGAAATGAACGCCAAATTTTTTTTCCTATTCATCCAAGGAAAAGAATACAAAGTTAAACGGGCGAGCACCCTCTTTTTACTTCCAGACACACATGACTGATATACACACCTGAGAGTAGACAAACTCGTCGATGAACTTCGGCCTTCCTTGCGACGGCAGCGCTACGTGCGTTAAGACATGGCGAGGTTCAAAATGAGGGTTGGAGCCCACGGAGACGACTTCGGGGTTGGACCCCAAATTTTCCACGAAGCTCATTTGCTTGCAGCTCAGCAGCACCGCGGTTTCCGTCTTGGTGAACGCAAAGAGACGCCCGTCCGGCCGCCCAACCGCGACCAACAGCCCGCGCACAGACCTACAACAATATATGCGGGAGTTATTCAAACAAGAATTAGAAGGAACACAAGTGGCCCAGAATATTGACATCATTTCAACATTTTAATCTCCAATACGAATAAAGCGAGATGCACACTCGAGAGCATTTTTAATATGAGTTCTTTTTCACTTCTGCAGCCACAAACCAATACTAATGAAATACTCACAAACCCCTTTCCGGTTCTCACCGGTGGGCAAACTTGTGCACTAAATCGTCCACGGGGTCGCCGCAGTGCACGTCAGGGCCCGCAAAGGAGTACGCCAAGCTGAAGAGTTTCGAGCTGTAGGCCTCGGTGCACTTCCCCACCCACGGCACGTCGGCCACCACCACCGTGCGCTTCCCGAAGCGGTGCTTGATGGGACGCCCTTCGCGCCACCGCAAGAACCTTGCGCGTCACAGTAAATGTACATGAGTGGCAAGACAGATAATTAAAAGGATAAACCCAAACGAAATTACAGATTGTTAAGGAAAGATGTCACGTGTGAGTGGTGCAACTGCTCTCTGTTAGATTGCGCAAGACATCTTTTTTTTGAAGGCGTAGGGGAAAAAAAGAAGAAGAGGTTAGCGTTAGAGAGGCAAAAGCTTCTCACCGAGCCGCGTAAATGGGAAAGAAGATGTAAATGGCTGCGTCTAGAGCTGCTACCAGTGTTCCCAGCACCACCGGCAGCACGGGGCAGTCGAGCGCCCACACCTCCGCTGCTCCTTCACCCAGATACGCGGACACCCCAGCCCAGCACACCGTTGGTGCCCCCAGCGTCGCTGCAACGGTGCCGTCGTTGCTCGTGCTGACGTCATCATTGCTATTGTTGTCGTTGTGGCCAGCGGTAGCCGCCGCTAGGACAGCGCGCAGCACCAGACGCGCGAGAGGCACACCAAAGGTCACCGTGACCGCCACATAGGTGCCCGTGAGAAAGAGCACCCGCCACGGCTCACTGAAGTGGCGCCCCCACCTCTGCCCAATCGCAACGAGCTCGCGGTGAGTCGTTTGCCCCGCGCCGCTACTGTTCTTACTGAGCGGGTCGTTGTCGCCAGAAGAAGCCCATAGCCCAAAGTCGCGAAGTTTGCACCATTGGCTGAGCCAGCTGAGAGTACTGGTGTGGCGCAGTGCTGCGTCAACTTCGCGGGCAGACGCGTTTAGAACACCTGTGCGAGAACACAATGAGAGAAAAAGGGCACCACAAATAACATTATTATCAATTAAGAATTTTTTTTAAACGTTCACCACCAATATCAAGAAAGGAAAACTGCTCTTCGCTATCTCGTCATGATGTTCTAATCACTCACCATGCGCATCTGCGCCCACGATGTCCGCAATGTTCCGCAGGGACGGCGCCGTCAGTGCCACTACGGCTTCTCGGAAGTTGGCCCTCAGCAGCTCCGCTCGCCGTGCCCTGGCCCCCGAAGACGACGACATCGACAGAGACGTGGTGCCGTCGAGGTCCCCACTACCGCCGCCACTGCCACCTGCTGCGAGCCCCCCGCCGCCACCACCGGCGGAATCTCCACCGGAATTCCCGCCGGACATGCCTGCAGCCGCCGCGAACGGGTGCGGCTCTTGCGGGGTGGGCCGAGGCGGCGTGGCCGTCATGTCCGCGGCTTGGCGCTCGAAGGCCAGGCGGGTGTAGACCAGGAGCTCGGTCAAGGAGTGGTGCGCGGCCACTACCGCGAGGGACGACGGCTCGCAGGGGCGGGGCCCGCTCAAGGTGCAAAAGACGCGGTCGCTGCCGTCGCGCCCTAATACAGTGCGGTGGTGGTCCATGACCACGCTCCCCATCTCCGAAAAAGGCGCGGCTTCTTCGTGGCCACCCACCTAGGGGGGGAGAAGAAAGGAAAAGATGAAGCGCATTTTAGTGACTTGAGGGGTTGAGAAGGAGGCGAGAGCAGTGCAAATGACGAACGAA
>Ga0307982_1005084_pt1 | contig 10329 bp, 10 predicted proteins | sample OrgLakmetagen989_FD_201847 | JGI IMG/M metagenome (GOLD analysis project Ga0307982, IMG submission 201847) | Saline water microbial communities from Organic Lake, Antarctica - #989 | ecosystem: Environmental > Aquatic > Non-marine Saline and Alkaline > Saline | place: Antarctica: Organic Lake... | reverse complement strand
GACGCCATGCCCCAGCCTCATCCTCGTGCTCCTCAGCCAGAGCTCAATACCACTGCTGAGACTGCTGCCGCTACTGCCAGTGCTGCCGCTGTGCCCTCGGTGCTACACCAAGATGAGCCTCCAGCAGTCGAGGGTGACTTGATAGCAAATTCTAGTCCCCAAAACAGCGGCAGCAGTAGTGGCGGCGCCTTTTCGATTTGGGCCCTGCGACGACAGGTGTTTCGCGCATTTCGAGCTGGAGAAGCGGGGAAAGCGCGAGCAATAATGCTCCAGCAGCCGCGACGACAACAGCAAGCAGCTTTGGCAAGGAAGAAGCGATCTGGCGGTGTAAACCTCGAGCTCCAGTCGAGAATAGTGCGCCAGGTGTGGGAAGGAATGGACGCGTGCAAAATAATAGCTTGTGAAATCGACCATTTGCTTTGAAACTGTATGTCCTGTTCTTTTATTTTCCTTTTGCAGCAAATTTATGGTCGTGTTATTGGATGCGTACTTTGCTTACGATTCGTATTTCTTTTCGCATGTGAAAACTGGCCTGTTTTGGTGTACACTATTCCAGATAAGGCATCGGCACTTCCTTCGAGCAGTCATTGCGGCCGAATTTCGCCACGCTCGCGCCACCAAAACCCACACTGCACTTCGCAATAACGGCAGCAGAAGTAGCAGCAGAGAAGGCAGTGCTCTCCGTACTGCTAGTCGAGGTCGAGGCGGCAGCCGAGGCGGTCATCGGAGTGGCAGTCGAGGCGGCAGTCGAGGTGCTAGCCGAGATGCTCTCAGAGGCCAGGACACTAGTCGAGGTAACAGTCGAGACAGGAGTGGCCGCAGTCCAAACCGTCGTCAACGGCAAGGAAGCCCGAACAATCGCGAAAGTCCTAGTCGCGAGACCCGCAGCCGCAGCCATCGCCGCCGCCGAAGCGTGGACTTTGAGGTGACGTCTGAGCCCACGCGCCGGCTTTCGAGCCCCAAATCACCGCAGCCAAATCGCCCCATGAGCCCCGCGAGCCCGCACAGTCTGCACAGCGAGAGCCCTCGACCTGGAGGCGGCGAATTTTCTCCGAAACAGTCTCCTGTTTGGGGGTTTAACAACGACGACGAGGATACGCCGCTCAAAGCCACTGCAAAGGACATCGCCGCAGCTGAGACTGCTCTCACCGACGCAGCTGCTGCTTTAGCCGCGCTTCAAAGCAGCTCCTTCCTCGATGCCTCATCGTCGTCTCTTTTAAGCCCAGGCGAAATTGCATGGGGTTTGCTGCGCTATTGTTTAGCTCCCCTCGGCAGTCAGCGGCCTGCCAGAGATTCTATCCCATGGCGTGGCGTTACTGTCATAGAAATCAGCCCCGACGGAAGCATCATTCAAAGCGACAACAGCACGAGTAGCAGAAGCAGCAGTAGTATTTGCAGTAGCAGCAGTGGTTTAGATCAGGGCAGAAGAAAAGGTTAGTATGGCTTATCAAAAAAGTACTTGAAAAGGACTCTAAAACACTTGTTTGTTTTATTTGGACTAACTCTCCCCTTTTCTTTTTGAATACAGGTTCCCGCAAGACAAAGTCGCAGCAGGAGCAAAGTACCAAAAGTCGCGCAAAGAAAGTTGTGCGTGGCATCAGCTCCGAGCAAATTGGACTCATTCAAGAGGTATGGCGGGCCTTTTTTCATTGATATGATGTCAAGGCGCATTTCTTCTCTCTTCTACTAAAGACACACAGGGAGTCCTTCGAATTCAGAGCTTGCTGTTTACGGTTTAATCTCTGCCTTCATTTTCATTGCATTCTTTCGCTTTTTCCTTGTTGTTGTGCTGTTCAGTTGGCAGCGAACGAAATCGCTGCTGACTCTTCCTCAACAAACGGAGCAACGGATCGAAATAGCCCTGCAGTCAATTCAACTTCTCACGACACAACATTGCTCGGGCGTCGCCGCTACCGCCGCTACCTTGGGGACAACGTCGGATGGGTCATTGGTTCACGAGCCGTTGACATCGCTAGCGCGGCGCTGTGGCGAGCTTTAGTCCACGTAGAGCAAGACACCTGCGGACAAAAACGCTTGCAACCGTCGGTGGAAGAAAAGCTGCGGTTGGAAGCGACGGCGCGTTGCGCGCACCCTGCGCACTTGCCGGGCTTGTCCTGCGTGCAGTGTGGGCTCGTGCAGCCTCCTGCAATAAATACCCCCGCGCACCAAGCACTGGCGGCTGCTGTGGCAGCGGGCAAACACCCGCCTTCATTCCTTGAGGCTCGCTACCCCTCCGCATTAATAGATGGCAGGCGCCGGCTGCACAGCGCGCGTGACCTCATGGATTTTTTGGTGCACGAGTTAGCCACTCGCTCCACCGACGGCGAAGTCGCAAAGCAAGTGGCCGAAAACGCACGCGCGAAACTGTTGCACCCCGCGGCCAGCTTTCTTCAACAGGCGTGGCGGCTGAGGCTGGTCACCTTCGTGGGCGCTGTCCAGAGCGCGCGTTTGGCGGAGTCAGCAGAGGCTTCCATGCGGCGCCGACGAGAGCGGCTCATTCGCGACGTGCGTTACGGCGACCACACTTTGGCCCGCTATGCGCCGCCACCGCTGCACCTGTTGCGGAAACCTCTTCAACTGCAACCTGGGAGCAAGAAGCACAACCATAGCTCCACCGCCGCTACGACTACCGCCGGGAACCAACCAGACAGCCGCGGTGATTTCATCGCAGCAGCAGGTGTCGCCGTAGAGACCACCGTAGTGGCCTCGTGCGCAGACGCGAGAGCGCCGGGATGTTGGTTGGGGACAGCCCCGTGGGTGCGCGACAATTTCGGGGTGGGGTTGTGCCGCCGCGCGATCGAGACCACGTTCCTGCTGCAAGCGTGCAAGCAAGAAGGCATGCGGAGCGCGATTGCTTTGCATGGGGGAGCCGCTAGCGCAGCGGCGACCGCTGCTGCCAAGGCCAAGAAGTTGCCGGAGTCTCGGCCCGTGACTGGATCTGGGAGCCGCGCCACGTCCCCGCTCAAGACGGAAGCCACCACGCCACGAGCGGCCACAGGCATGGGCGGGCGGCGCGGTGGCATGACTCGAGCAGCGCTTGAAGCCAGGTGATCATCATTTGAATGTATGCACACTAGTTCTTGTAGATGTGTTCGAATAATGTTGTTAAAAGGCTGTAAGATTGCCTCACTTCTGCCGAGCATGGCTCCGTTTTCGTACCTCAATTGCTCAGGAAAAATGCCGTTGAATTGTTCATAAAATGTGCGTGGCCTGTGTTTTCGGTGCAGGTACGTTGACCTCACCCCGAAAGGGCTTCTTGACAACTTCATTGCCTTCGAACAAATGCGCACCACCCTCGCCGGCACACGGGCCGTCAAAAAGATGGTGGCGTTGGTCAAACAACGCTACGGGGCTCGCGCCGCTGCGCGTTTGGCGGAAGAAAAGAAGGCTGCTGAAGAAGCCATGGCGAAGCTCGAAGCACAGAGGCGCCGCGCAGAAGCTGCTGCGAGAGAAGCGGGGTTGTCCGTAGAAGCGCACGCGTTGGAGCTCAAGCGAGAAGCTCAAGCCGCCGAGAAAGCAAGGATGGAACGCCGGCTCGCGAACATGGCCCATGCAGCGAACGCGAGCCGCGAAAGCAAAGAATGCTTTTATTGCCGTCGGCCCGAGTGCTGCAAACCTAAAGCTTCGTCACCAACTTCTTCTTCGGCGTCTGACGATAGTCGTCCTAAGGAAGCTCAGATAGACCCCGCGTTTGTGAGAGCCGGAGCTGTCTCTAAGCAAGCACTTGCAGCAGCCAAGGACGCCGCGTCGATGATGCCCAGAGTCTTCACTGACGCTCGACAATTTCAGGTGCGCTCATACTTTGTCTGAAGACCAAAAGTTGATAGGTTTATGTGCACATCTAGTCCAAAATTTGTAGGTTTAAGCGGTAACACATGTCGTTAGATTGCCGAGTTTGTATGATGCAGCACTGCATTTGTTTTTTGAGAAGACATGCATTCGATTTCATCTTTATTGTTGCGTGTTGCGTGTCTCGTGTCCACTTTTGCTCTAGATTCATGTAAGGTGGCACGAGAGAGAAGACCGCGCGGAAATTGAAGCAGCTCGGGAGAAAGCTGAAGTGATCGCTGCTCGCCAACGCGCTGAAGACGACTTTTTGGCTTTCACCAAACAAGCCCGCGCCGCACGGGTAGTGGAAGAGAAGCGCTGGGCAGCCGCAGAGAAGGCGGTGATGGCAGAGGAGTTTGCGGCGGCGCTTGGCGCTAATGAAGTAAGTGAAAATTTGGAGGATGAAGAGGAAGGCGCATGTGGTGTGAGGCGTAGAGGGGTTCAGAAAAAAAGATGAGCGATCACAGAAGCACGAAAAGGACATTCTTGTCAAGGAATTCTCATTAGGTAGCAATCATTTGGTCGTCACACGCTTTTGTGTCAGGTACCGGGCTTGGAGAATTACCGGGACCTCGCGATCGAAGACCTCCCACCCCCTCAACAACCAACACGTCAAGAACAAGACGCACCTTCGTCGTTTTCTCCTCCCCAGCCGCTGATGTTGCCGGAGAGCAGCGCTGCAACCCGAGCTGCGCAGCCGCCTGCAGCTGTTACCACGGCGAATTTCAGAAGAAGTGAAAGAGAACGCGTTCAGAGCCATAACCTCCACAGCAGTAGAAGGAGACGACAAGGTCACAGTGACGACAACAGCGATCTAGCTGCGGAGCTTGCCCTTGCCTTAGAATCGCCGCGGTTGCCATCGTCTCGGCGCTCGAGTGCCGAGGACAACGACGAAGACGATAGTAACAATGGGTCAGAGGCGACGGGTACTGATAGAAGCCAGCACCGTCGCCGCGACGGGCGTAATCTTGGCCGTCACAATGATTATGGTGCTCCGGACACTGCTGTTTCTGCTGCTGCTCCCATGAACGATGATGACACAACTAGCAGCAGCGACAGCAGCAGCAGCAGCACGGCCGTGGGCGGAATGCTAGCCGAAGGCATGCGCAACGAGCGGTTTGGTAACCGTGCCCGCCGCCGCACCGTCGCAGCAGACGCTGCTGCTCGCAAGGCGGCTGAGATGCGGCACCACAGTCATGCCTTGATGGGACCTGCGGTGGCCGGACTGGCTGGTGACGTTTCCAGTGCTGATGCTGCGCCTGCTGCGTTGACGGTAGCAGGTCGCAAGAGTGGAGAGCCTCATGGCAACGCCGCAGACGTCGCAAGCAGTGGCAAAAGTAGAGGCAGTGGCAGTGGTCGTCGCATTGTAGCGGCTGTGGGCCGAGGGGAAACTGCGGGAGCGCCAGGCGTCGGAATGAACGATGATAGCAGTGATGATAGCGACAATGACGAAAATGTCAACGGCAGGAGAAGTGAGGGGATTAAGGGCCGCGGGAATAGGCACACCAAGGGAGATGATGCACGACAGTGGCGGCACCTGGTACCTGAGGATGAAGCCCTTGAAGACAAAGCAGCGCGAAAGCGATTTGCGGCGAAGCAACAACGCCACGTTTGGACCCCTGCCGCAGGTGAGCAGCTGTGTCTGTGTATGTTTGTTGAGGAGGTTCTCATTCATTCCTCAGTATGCTCTGGCGCACGCACGTACACAAGTCTAGGATTCACGAAGTGAGCGACTGAGACTTAATTTGGGCTTGAGCTCTTTCTTCAATGCTTCAATGTCGTTTTTAAATCTCGTACAACGCATTTTGACGGTCGCACGACCTCTTCACTTGGGTGTAGGCATGTGTGTGTGTGGGGGCTTGCTCTTGTTTCTCTTTTAATGCTACCTTCCTGCGTGTATCTTGCAGCGCTGCACTCTCAAGCTGCGGCTTTGAATCGAAAGAAGCTTGAAACAGAGGCCAACAAACGTCTCGAAGGCGGCGACCAAGCTGCTTATCTAGACCATCGCGCCTACATGTTGCTTTCTACGTCTTCTTCCTCTAACGGTGATGCGACCACTCTCCATGACGCCGAAGCTGCCGCAACCCATGTGCGAGCTTTGAGTTTAGCGGTGGGGGCAGTGGCGAGACGCCCCGGTCAAGCTGCTGCTTCGACTAAAGGAGGAAACGCTTATCAGGTTAATATTGAAAGGAACTCTTTTTTTGGTGGCGTGTTGGAATCATCTCTCTAACTTCTGCCTCCTTATCATTTGAATGCCGGAGATTCATTTGTTTTGTTGCAATGTACAACTTACCCTTAGCTTATGCGTGCGCGTGTGTGTCTTATTTCAGACGGATCAATTAGCGAAACTCGACGCTCTGTTGCAGCAGCAGCAAAAGCACGCGCCTGCTGGAGACTTAGCAGTGAAGTTGAAAATGCATCGCGCGCGTGTGACGACCGCGGCTGCAGCGGTGAGTGCTGGCCCGTCTCTCGCTCGATTTCCTCCCGTTGCGCGTAACTATGACAACGACAGTGACGATGATGACAGTTCAGACAATGGCGGCGACCTCGGCCGAAGCGTTGTCAGGAAAAGCCGCCGTTCTAATATGATACATGCAGCGCCAACGACAGGGGCAGCATTAAAGGTCACGAGGGCACCTGTGCCGCTGCCGCTGCCTCCCCATGAAGTCCCCTATCTTGAGCTTACGCATTCGGCTCTGCTGCCAAGTGAAGACCATTCGATGAGGGAAGTTGGTGGCGATGGCGGTAGCAGTGGGCACGGGAGTGGCAGTTCAGACCTACTCGCGCGTCGCGTGGTACTTGGCAACGTCATCAATCGGCTCGGCCGTAGCCGCACCTGCGACGTGTGCATAGAAGGGCCTCTCAACACTCTGCGCAATAGCATGTAAGTGCACACCAGTACACAACAACTGATATGGCTACAAACCTTAGAAAGAGGGCATTTGATCATTTTTGAAATCAAGTTGAGGTATCCCGAGGCACAAGCTGGTGGTGCATCCTTTCAAGTTTTATACCTTATCACTGCTTGGTTTGCTGATTTGCATTGCTGATTTGCATTCGTGTCTGTTGCACCGTTTTCTTGAATCAGAGGCTTGGCCGCGGACGAGATTGCATCGCATTTCAGCGACGTGCACGCTCTCATTCGTGTCGATCTCGAACCGTCAACCAACCCTGGCACTGAGAGCTCCAACAACGAAGCACCTTCCTATGAAGTGTCTTGCTACGACCATTTTGCTGTGTCTTCGTCCTCTTCAGCTTCTTCGTATAGTAGCATTAACGGTAGTACCGGCGACGATCGGCTCAGCAGCGATGGCAGTGGAAGTGCTGGCGTTTGGCTGTTGGGCATGACTGGAGGGGTGCGCGCGGCGCCAAAGCCCCTCGAGTTCAAGACTCCCGAGGGCCCTAAGCGCGGCCGCCTCAAGCATGGAGACTCGCTCATGATTGCGAGCCAGCAACATGGCGGCGGCGGCGGGTAGGGGTTTTACAAATAGCTTCACTTTCTACTTCTTCAGCTTCACCTTTCTTTTTATAATACTTTTGTAACTGTTTCAGTTTTTCACCGTGTACCTTCACCTTGTTTACGAAGATATATTTCAATGAATTTAGAGATGCTTCCAGTTGGTGCGCAGGGTTTTTGTTTCAGTTTGTTCTGCTACCTCCTTCCATAGGTTTTCCAGCGGCTACCAACTGGTGTATCGGCTGGTGGTGCCTTCTGCAGCCCGAAGTGCTGCCCACCCACGAGCTCAAAGCGCTGCGGTCGCCATCGCAGACTTGGCTCATGGTACATCAAAATGCACCACGCCAACGGGGAACAGCAGCAGCCAGGATGCGTTGGACACATTTTTAAGTGTACAGAAGTGAACACAAAAACAGCTGCATGTTGTGACACATGTAATGGACTCTACGAGGGGTGCTTCTTTGCTTGGCTCTTTATTAGTTCTGTTGATTCCGCGGTTGATTTGATTGCGCCCTTTTAATGTTTTTTAGAAATAAGAAAAGGGGGCTTTCCGTTGCTTAAACGGGAGGACTCCGAACTCTCCGAACTGCGAGAAGGAAAATCACTTCTATCTTCTATAACTTCTACTGCATAACTGGTCCACCTGGCAGCCTCCTGTACTTCAGCAACTCGGAGCCCATTCATAAATTTCGTAATTAAATCACATCACCGTATTAAAGATCTCTAGAGGACCTGTAGAAGGGTACGCTCTTTGCTATGGGCTCACACCCTTGTTGGAGCGACCGAGTGAAGTGAAGCAGGAAGCAGAGAATCGTTTGCTCTTGGATTTCTCAGAATTTTAGCGAGCCTTACGAACTTACAAAGACGAGAAGACCATCGTCATCACCTCTCAATCATCAGAAGCTTACAAATAAGTTAGTTTGAAGACAAGGATGATAAGAACACGTCAACAATGGCATGCGTGCACGCCAGCCGTGATCGTTGAAAGTCACGATGAGAACGACATGAGGTGATTGTAATCGGGAGTCGAGATCCCGTTTTTTTTTCGAGGATCAGATGGATCCAGCTCCTTCTAGCTCGGGTAGGAGGCGCAACCGAGGGCGGGGCAATGGAGCTCCAGTGGACCAACATGCTACGACAGCTGCCGCAGAAACTGAAACTGTGACACCAGGTAAAAGTGGGAAGCGCAGTCGCGGTCGCGGTAGCGGAGGTCCGTTGAATGACTCGGCAGTGGCTGCTATTGGTGGGGCTGAAGTCGCGAAGGTTGATGAGGCTGCCACTCCACAACCCGCCACGGGCAAAGGCCGCAAGGGCAAGGGCAAAGGCGGCAAAAAAACTCCGAACACTGTCGTCCTAGAGGATTCTTCGCCTCGTGCGGCCGCGCCGTCTTCGACGGTAGCAGCAGCAAATGCGCCACCCTCCAAGGGAGACCGAGGTGCGCCCAGTGCTAGTTCACGGGTGGACGCCGCTCGCGGGCGTCTGCTTCGAGACTTGGCCCCACCGCCACCTCCTCCAGCTTCTGGCAACGCTAGGCCACGGCAAGCTCGACCACCGTCAATCATGGCTTCTGACTGGGAGCTTTTGCGGCGCCTCGCGCTCAGCAGTGCAACTGACATTGCGAGCGCTTCCGGAGGCAGTGGGGGCGGTACTGGGCAGGTTGCCTCTTCCGCTCAGGCAGCCTCGGACGCACTGGTGGGCGGCCTGGCCAAGATACTGGGCTCCCTTGCTCTCGCAGCGAAGTACATGCAGACTGAGCACAGCGTTAGTGAGACCAGCCTCGACGAGTCGTTTCACGAAGCGCTAGCGCTGCTAGGCGCTCTCACCGCTACTACGACGAGCGCGTCACAGGGAACGCCTTCGCCCAAGTCTCAAGTGAGCCCTCACGCGCGGGCTCTGCAAAAGTATCTGCCTGCGCTTGCCAATGGCCTTCTGGATTGCACTCTTACGGAAAACCTTGGTGCCCTCCGCGCCTCGGATGGGGGTGGAGCTGGAGCATCCATTGCGCTTGCAGGTAGCTTTACACCTCAAAAAGAGCGAGACTTTAACACTGACCCACGGCCAGCGAGCCTGGTGCCTCTGCTCGACGCGTGGCAATCGTTAGCTCCCTATTGGCCTCGAGCAACGGGTGGAAGCGGTGGAGGAGTCGCCGCTGCAGCTCAGCGCTCGCTCGGAGTGGAGTTGGTGCGCGCACTCATTGACAAGGCAGGAGCAGCCGCCAGGGAAGGTGGCGAAGCTGCACTCGACGCTGCAGCTGCTGCGCTGGCCGATGACCTCGGGAGCGAAGACTTGGGCAGCGTGATGTACGCTGACGGCACTAGCAGTGGTGGCAGCGGCAGCGGTAGCAGCAGTGGCGGCAGTGGCGGTGGTGAGGTGGCTGCTGCCGAAGCGGCCTGGGCTTCGAGCTGGCAGCGGCAACGCGCAATGCTGGAGTGTGCGCTTGCCGTCGCTACCACGGCTACTGCAGCAAGCCTAGCTACAGCGAGCAGTGGCGCAAGCACAGGTGGACAGCCTCCAGCCGCATCAGGAGCTGCAGTGGAAGCCGAAGTGGAAGCTCTGGGTGAGTTGTGGCGCTCTGGAGTGCTCACAGCTCGGCCTGCAGCGGAACAAGCCGGCGACAGCAGCAGCAGCTCGGATGGTCGTAATGGCAGCAGCAGCGGTAGCAGTGGTACAGCACGAGCAGCAGCAGTTTGGGCTGAGCTTACAGGCCGCGGAGCTCGCGCCATGTTGCAGCAACCGTCAGATGCGCGAAGTGCTGTTGGCCACGCACTCTTCGCGGTCTTGCTTGCGCAGCAGCAGCCGGAGCCCTCACCGATGTCGCCGCTGCAGGCTGAGGCCCTGGTGTCAGCTGCTGCTCTTGCAGGTCCTGCAGGAGGTGGTACCCAAGAGGCAGCGCAGCTTTTTAAGATCGCGCAGAATTTCTTGGCAAGCAGCAGCAGCAGCAGGCTTTGCGACAGAAAGGAGATAAAGAGCTCGTCCCTGAGCGAGACGTCCTCTCCTGACACCGCGAGCGAAAGAGTAGATGCTGGCTTGGCACTGACATTAGC
>Ga0307982_1005082_pt1 | contig 10331 bp, 8 predicted proteins | sample OrgLakmetagen989_FD_201847 | JGI IMG/M metagenome (GOLD analysis project Ga0307982, IMG submission 201847) | Saline water microbial communities from Organic Lake, Antarctica - #989 | ecosystem: Environmental > Aquatic > Non-marine Saline and Alkaline > Saline | place: Antarctica: Organic Lake... | reverse complement strand
TTTCGGTGGCAACGGCCAAGGATTCTTTGTGGTGAAACTGTTGCGCGCTAGCGGCCACGCTGCGGTGTTTGGGATTCGGAGCTTGTATGTAGGGATGGTGGCGACCGAGGCGCACGCGGCTCTGCCTTATGCTCCGTTCACACTCGTGCCCCGCCCCTGCGGTGGCCCTGGTCTCAACGCCAGCGCTTCTACTAGCAGCAGTGCACCAAGTACCGGCGCTAGCAGTAGCAGCAGCAGTGGTGCTGGCAGTGGTGATGGTGGCGACAGTGGCGGTGGGGGTGGGGGTGCGTGGTCAGCGCAACAAGTGCTCTTGGAAGTGCTGCTGCGAGACTTGGTGCCCATGTGTGCACCCGTGATCGCCGCCGCTCGCCACAACACCGCCGTGCGCACGAATCTGGGGGCTGACCGCCGCCCATGCGCCCTCGCTGACGGTGCGTTTTGAAGAGAAGTAAGGAGCGAATATGTACCTACTAAATTGGCGCAATAGCGGAAATTCAAATCAACCATATAGCGGCTGAATTTTCAGATTATGTATGATATTTTCGTCTCTTACTTGCTCTATCTCTTTCTAATCTTTTCAATGATTTAGCCCTGGCCCACTTTCTCGATGGGATGGTGGACGAAATGGTGGCGAGGCCTTCCCTGCACGACTTCCTCTTCGCAGACACCCCCAAACACGTCAGCCTCTTCGAGACCCTCTTTCACTTGTGCCACTGGCCCACCATGGTGCCTCGCGTGCGGCATTTCTTGAAGGGGGGGAATTTCCTGCCGTCGGCGTTTGCTTCGCACCGTTTTGGCCCATGGTGTGTCAAATGGGCGACGCAAGCATGTGCGGCTTTCTACGCCGAAGCCAGGGCGGCGTCACCTGTCACAGCTCTTGCCAGTGCGCAAAGCAGCAGCAACAGCAGCAGCAGTGGGGGTAGCGGCGATAGCAGCAGCAGCAGTGGCGGTGAGTTCATGAGCGACGGCACGCCCGTGCTCGTGGTGCTTGATGCTCAGGGAGTGGGCTTCGGCGGCTCTTCTGGGCTTCGTCGCGTGTCTCGCTTCGTGGCCCTCTTGCTCGACCGCCTTCTCGCAGCCGCCGATGCGGCAGACGCCGCGTATTTGACTTCTCCTGCCCGATTTGGTGCCGGGTCTCCTGCTGGCGTTGCGCCGGCTTCTGGTAGCACTTCCCTCACGAATGCATCAAAAGGTACCTCCAGCAACCACAACCACAACCACAACGCCAATCCCAACGGCAGTACTCGTGTCCTCACGGTGAAAGATTCCGAACCGCGTGTGAGGCCGTCTGCGGAAGGGCGCGCTCTGCAGGCGTGCTGGTGCCAGGTCGCGCATCTGTTCGTGAACGCTGCCGACGCGTCCTTTGCGGGGGCGAAATCGCAGAACTTCGTGCTGGCGATGCACGACATGCTCGAGGTGCTGCTGGAGTCTGTTGGGGGGCGCGCAGTCGAGATTGGGGCCTGGGAGGTGCAAGCCCGGGTGCGGAAAGCCTTGATCCGTTGGGTGGCCGAGCGCTACACGTGCAAAGTCAACAGCGTCGGCGCGAATGTGATCGAAGTGTGGGGCGACCGTCTCTTGAGCCGTTCGCGCGATTTGATTGGCCAATTGCAGGCTCAGCCGTTTTTTTCCCCACCCAAACGCGTTCGATCCACAGCGCTCGAGGCCTCAACAACGAAAGTCTCCTCGACGCCATCACAGCATGCGCCAGAGAGCGCTGTTCAGGTGCCAGCAGCTTCTACTGCTGGAGAAGGAGGGCTTCTGCCTCCCCCCCCGCCACTGCTGGCGTCTGGTGATTCGGGGGCTCCGCCTACGATCGATGAAGACTCGGATTCAACTCCGCCTCTGTTGCCGCCTCCGCCCCCGCCACCGCCACTGCCCCCACTAGGGTCCCCGAAGCCTGAGTTTACGATCCTACCGGGCACCGCTGCCCTCTTTCGGCCGCCGCTCCCGCCGCCTTCTCGGTTGACGACGGTGGTCGATGGCGACCGGCCTTCGGCTGAGATGCGCGCGAGCGAAGCATTTGGTCGGCCTAGCAGCGTTGGAACATCGTCGTCGTTAGCCCTCAATTATGGTACTGGTGCTTCTCTTAGAAGTTATGGTGCAGCAGGAGGAGCAGCAGCGGTAGCGGTGAAGGAGCCGCCAGCAGCTATGCGGTGGGGCGGTGGGCTTGGGCTAAGTGACAAGCTACCAGTAGCTGCCGAAGTAGAACTCCTCTGCTTGCTTCACTTGTTGCCGGCGGCCGATCTCGATGCCACTATCACCGACAGCGCCCTTCAGGTCGCCGTGGTGGACGCTGTAGTGGCGTTCGTGCGCTGCTGGCTCGACGAGTGCGCTGCGCCGCTGCAGCTCCGGGAGCCCATGCCCACCCGCAGCAGCTTCGCGACGGCGCGCGCCTACCACGAGTACCGCGCGGCCCGGGAACTCCGCGAACGGCCGCTGCTCAAGTCGCCCGCGGCGTATGTGGCCGGCGCCACGGTCCTCAACCTCACGGCGCCTTATTTGTTGCCCATTCTCGAGCGGCCTCTGGCGCGTGCCAACCGTCCCGCGGCCACCTCAGTGGCGTCTCTGCTAGCCCACGCCTTGGCTCTGAGGCACGACAAAGCCCTGTACTTCCCGGACGCGCTCGAGAAGCGGATGGCTGTACTGCTGCTCCATCTCATGAAGGACACCTGCGCCGAGCCGGCTGACCCCCCACACACCTGGGAGCGCCCAGGCCGCCGGGCCTGTGACGTGGTGGTAGACGTGCTCCGCCTGTCGGGAGCTCGGAGCGACGCGCCGAGGCTGGCCCAGCTCGCGGGGCCTGCTTTGGCGCACGCGTCCATTTGGCTGGGCGCCGACGCGCAACTGCCCCCAAAAGTGGCCACCAAACCCGAAGAGCTGTCGCGGCTGGTGCACGCCCTCGTGGGCTTAGCCAATCGCGCGTCCGCAAAAGTGCACACTTCGGACGACTCGAACAACACCTTCAGCAATCAAGAAGATAGCGCTACGCACGTCGCTTCGTCGGAATACCCACCCTACGACACGTTGCTGTCGTTCTTGATGAACATAGTCGAAACGGCCGCCGGCGATCTCTTGACGTCGGCGTCCTCGTTCGATGACTCAAGCAGCACAAATTCCAACTCGTCGGCGAGAAGTGAGAGCGCTGGCGGCAAATCATCCTCTGCTGGCACGGAGAAAAAAAATCCAGCTATGGAGAGTCCCAGCGGTTGCAAGCTCCTGTGCGAGTGCGCGACTGCGTTAGTGCTGTTGCTGAGCCAAGGTTTGAGTGGGCGTTGTACGGTGCGCAACAGCAACAGCCTCATAGAAGGGGAAGCTCAATCAGGTGCTGGTATGAACGGCTCTGAGAAACGAGATGGCAACCATGAAAGTGACGAGGTTGACGATGATGATGCAGATGAAGACGATGACGAAGACGATGATGGAGATGCGTTCACTACGGCTGTCATTGGAGCTCTGAGCGGCTTAACGCTGCATTCGTCAACCGAAGTCGCGCTCGTCGCTGCGCGTTGCTTAAAAGACGTTGCCAGTTGCTTGAACCATGCCTCCAGTCGAGGCTTGCGCTTGTGCATTGCTCACGCGCGACAGGTAAGCGTGTGTGCGCGCGCGAAAGCAAAGAGTGGCACGCGATGCACAAAAAGATTTGTGAATGACGCTGCTCTAGCAGTGTTTGTTTTTCGTTCATCGTTATCCAATCTTCTCAGCGCTTCTCTTGAAGGTCTCCATTTTGTTGTTATCGTTTTTGCAGGCCTGCAGCGGCCTCGTTGGGACGACAAGACATTGGCTCGCGCAACTGGCCAAGCACAAAGCGGAAAACGACGCCAGCAACCTGCTGTCCTCTACATCAAACCAGGGGAGTGCAAGTGCTGCTGCAGATGCCAAACGCTCGAAAGGAAAATCCAAGGGCAGCGCGGCAACTGCAGCCGCTGGCATTAGCGAGGTTCGTCTTTCGATGTGTACCGCTTCACATCCAAGCACGATCATGTTTACATAAAGCGCACCTCATTCACAATGTTGGTGTATACATGCATGCAATTGATAGACAGTACACTAAAAAGATCGTTGTCGGTTCCGTCACCTTCATTTTGTGCCCTATCCCTCGGCAGAGTACTGCGGTAAAAGCCGTGGACAGCGAATACGCGCAAGCGTGCCGCGAAGTGTGCTGCGTCGCTCTTGATGCGCTCACAACTTGGGCTTGCTTAGGGCCTGGCTCGCCGGGCTGCTCCTACAACCCTCCACCCAACCACAACAGCAACAGCAACAACAGCAGCAATTGTGTTCAAAAGCCCCCCGCAAGTAGCGGCAATGGCGGCTTTGCTCGTTTGCACGAAGACGACCCAGCCTCACTGTCGGTGTTTGCGCTCCTGGCTGATTGCTTGCTCTTGTCACCGGAGGGCTTGCCTCGTCCTCCATCCAGTACATCGCCTCCAACCACCGCGAACAACATGGCCCATTCTGGAGGAGTCGTGGCTGAAGCGCAGCCTCTGGTCGTCTACGATTTGCCCCACGCCGCTCGGACCGCTGTCTGCCAGCTGGCTTGGCGCTACGGTGGCTACCCGCGCTTCAATTTCTTGGCTTCCTACGGCAGCGTGGCACTGATGCAACCGGGCTTGGCCATTACCCCGGAGCAGCAGCAAGAGCACGAGCAGAAGGTCCAGTCGTCCCCCCTCTTGACGGCCCTGATAAATGCGTCAAACCGAGCGGCAGCCGAAATGGTGGTCTGCGCAGGCCCTTCCGAGACGTCTCCTTGCGTCATCTCCGCGAGCCACTTACCATCGTTTTCGAAAGAGCTCCTCGAATCTCTGACCCCAGAGCAAGAGGAAACGTCTAATTCGGGTGACTCCAACAACGAAGGTCCTTCCACAACGCCATCGAATCCTGTGCCACTCAGTGGCACCACGCAAGCGAGCGCCCTCGTGTTCCGGGATGCGTTTGGCGCCTCCGCTTGGGTAGTGGCAGAGCACGATTGCGCGCTGCCACCCGCACAAGCAACAAACCCCAGCGGTGCAAGCAGCAGCAATGTTGACGACGGCAGGGCAAAGGATGAGCAGCAAAAAGACGAAGCAGAAGAACAAGTAGAAGAGGCATGCCCTCGCCTCTATGTGCCTCCATCACCCCCTTCGGCGCAAGCTTTGGCTCATGCTGCAGAGATGGCTGCCTGGGACTGCCCAACCCCCGTGCCGCCAACGCCTCAAAATCTCGTCGCCGATTTGATGGACGACTTTACCGATGAGGTGTTGGAACATGATGACATGTTTTATCAACACTTCCAAGTTTTCTGTTTCATGACAACTCAGTCATTCATTTGCTCAAGGTGCATGCAATTTAAAATGCTTTTTAAATATTGTCTTTTTGCATCGCATTCAGGTGGACACCTTCGACGACCCCACCTTCCTCGGGAATGCCTGGGGAGTGGACGAGTTTACGTCGGTAGAATTCAACCGCGCGCTGGAACTCGAAACTGCGCGTTTCGCGGAGTACGCGCGCGCATTGCAGGCAAGAAAAGCAGCTGGCACATCTCCCAACGATGCATCTGCAGCTGCGGCGACAGCGACAGTTCCAACTGCTGCTGCTGCTGCTACAGGTGCTGCTGCGCCATCCACCTCAATCCGCACGACCAGCATGTTTGATTCGATGGATGGCCTCTTGCACGATCCCGCTATTCTGGTGGACTTCCAAACCAAGCTCGAAGCCGAATTCGCCGCCGAGTCCCTGCTATTCTATCGTGCTACGTTAGAGTTCGACGCGCTGATTGCCACCCGCGATCGCGCCGCGGCTCCCACTGAAAGAGGAGTAGCAGAAGGAGCTGTTGACGACAGCAGCAACGGTGTCGGTGCTTTCCAAGAATCAAAGGCTGGTGGTTATGGCGATGAGAATGCTGCTAGCGCTCTGGAGGCCAAATGCTACGCCAAAGCCGTTGCTATTTTCGACGAATTCATCAAGCCTAACAGCAACAATCAGGTATGATTTATGACAAGTTGGGCATACGAGATGGATACGGCTACAGTGATGGTGTTTCATCAAAGCATACTATAACAGGCCCACTCCTTTTCTTCTTTCAAGACTCTTAATTTGTACCACCTACGCTACACAGGTCAACGTGCCATCGATGATGGTGCGACGGGTGCGGGCCGATTTGGGCATTCCAGACCCGAAAGAAGCCGCCCTGAAGGCCCGCAAAGCGCAGAAGGCTCGCGATGACGCCAAGAAGGCTCAAGAAGAGGCAGACAAATCTCGCGAAGAAGAAGCTCAGAAGGCTTCAGACGAAGGTACTGTAGCAGCAGCTGCTTCTGCTCCCTCAGGCGACGGCGATAGTGCAACACCCGTGGCAGAAGCAACAACACCACCAGTCGAGGAGTCAGCAGCACCAGCAGTTGCAGCACCAGCACCTGTGGTGGAGGCAGCAGCAGCTGTTGAAGACGAAGAAGAGAAAGGCCCACCTTCATGTGTCGCAGGCGACGTGTTTGTGAGCTGCGTGCGAGAAGTGTGCGTGATGCTTCTCAAGGACAAAGTCCCCAGCTACGTGCAGGCGAGATCTATCACCGAGAGCATGTTTCAAATATGCTGCTCGTTGTGATGAAGGCACACACAGCTCATAATTCTCTGTATCTTTTCGTGCGTCCTTTTCCGGACGCTTTTGCCCATGTTTCCTCTCGGCCTCTTTTCCCTCTTGTCTCGTTCTTTATTTTATTTGCTTTGTTTTATTCTATGCTGTCATTAGTCTCCGGATGCGCCTCGCCGCGTGCGTCTCGTGCCTTTGCTCGAAGCAGCTCACTTTGGTGCCCTGTCCTGGGCTCAAGACGAAGTGTATTTGGCGCCGCCGCAGCCCTTGCCGATTATTGCAGCACTTCCACTTCCTCCTCTTCCCAAACCTTCGCCTTCGCCTTCCTCTACTTCAAATGCTGCTGCACCACCACCACCACCTCCACCTGTGCCGCCGCGGCTGTTGTCAACCCCTTTGACTTTTGACCCGCACCGCGCCTACCCCCTGGCCCCGCTGCCTCCAGCTGCCTCGGGCTCGTCCTCGTCCACTGCTTCGATGGCGCGGATTCGGCGCAGCTCTCTGAACATTGGCGCCACGCGCACCGGCGCTTCCTGCCGCAGGCCCCCACCGCATGCTTTGCTGGCCGCCACTGGCCGGTTTCCGAGCCGCCCGCCCGCGCCGAGCCCCACCCCTGCCCCACTGCCCTTACCGCCAGGCGCTGCTTACGCGAACGCTTTGGCCGCGCAAGAGCAGCAGGGTTTCGTAAAAAAGCCGAACACAAGTTCAACTACCTCAACCCCTCCTTGTACAAGTGCCCGAACCGGAGTAGGTGGCCTGAAGAGCGCCGCGTCGTTCAGCTTTGGGTCGAGTGCGCTCGCGCATTCCTCCTCCGGAGGAGGTGGAGGTAGCGGCGATGGTGCTGACGCGGGCTCCTCCGGGAGTTCAGGGGGAGGAGCGCCGCTGCTGTCGGCCCCGCCGCTGCCACCGCTCCCAACGGCCCTCGCAACGGCCAAGGCCATGGCTACTAAAGGCTCGGGGCCCGTGCAAAACGGCGGCTTACGGGACTTGAGGACTGCATGTGGTGGAGGGCTGATGAGCGTGGCTATGGCCGATGCTTTGATGGCGCTCGACAGCACGCCGAACCGGCACGCTTGTACGGTGAGTACGATTGGACAACAAAGAAACAGCTAGGTCTTCATAGGAGTGAGCGTTGGCGTGAGAGTAAAATGGTGTGAGTCAGTGGTAGGCACAGGTCTTGAGACATCGTACTGGCTGTAGCACGACGCATGTGCTTCGTTTTACCTGTACCTTTTGTTTGTGCCGCGCTCTGCTCGCCTAATTTAAAATTGCCCTGCAGATGAGCGTGGTGTTTGCGGGTCCGCGGCAACCTTTCCAATCCGACATGGTGCACGCCCATGCCAACATTCTTCGTGGTCCTGGCACCGCTTGCTCTAGTACGAGCAAGCCCCCTGCAGCGGCGACCAAAGCAACGGTGGCTGTGGACGAGTTTGAAGCCTTCGTGCGTGGCCTCGCTCATTTCGAAAAGGCGTTGGCGTCGAAAGAGGCAACCTCGTCGTCGTCGTCTCTGTCTTCGTCGTCGTCGTTGTCAGCGATCGAGGAGGACGCAACGGAAGTGGCTCCAGCTGGAATTGAAACGATGATAGCAGGAGCAGGAGCAGCAGGAGCTTCCAGCGACCCGTCCCTGTACCGAGGTGAAGTGACGGCGTCGGACTTGGCACAGGCGCGCGTGCCGTGCTTTGCAGACCCCACCACCGAACTGACCCTCCATGTAACCACCCACTTGTTGCGGTCGACCACCCCCCCTTCCGCGCACGGGAGTTCTCCCGGCAACAGCGCCACCGCAGCCGCAATTGCCGCCGCCACCGCAGCCGCTGTGGCGGAGAACGAGGCGCGGTGGGTGCGCGCTCTTGGCAACGACTGGGTAGGGGTGGTGTGGTGCGCCGGTTGCCAGCGCGATTTGCTGCCTTCGTCGCTGGCCAGCGCGAACGCTTTCGTGGTGATTGCAGTGCATCCGCACCACGACTCTCAACACGCCAACGGCAACAATGACGACAACGATGGCAACGGCGGAGATGGCCAACAACGCTGGCCCCTCCAGGATGCTGACCGCAGCGGCCGGCTCTACCGCGTTCAGGTGCTGACGAAAGCACCGCTGCGGCTCAGCGCGACCACTCCCGGCCCTTTGAGCGACGGGTGCGTGGTGGGCGCGCCCCTGTTGCCGCTGCTGGTGCGGCAAACGGCGCTGAACGCGTGGAATTCGCTGCGGCGCGAAGCAAGGGACGAGCTGGTGGCGAGCCAGCGCCGCGAAACGCACCTGGCCCACGCCATGGCAGCCGCCCATCAAGCGTCCATGCGACCAGTGGCGCTCAGTTTAAAGTCGCATGCCGTTTGAGACAAAGCGCTGCTCTGGAGATCTTCAATGAAGTTCTTTGGCCTTTGATATTCTTTATTGGGCTTGAGCTAGGTGCACTTCTAACTTCAGAGAGGGCTGAAAGTACTGTACTTCCTTCTATCTACTTGCGCGCATCGTATGCGCGTACACTTCTGCCCGCAGCATTGGCTTCTGTGTCATTTGGGTTTGTATTAGTTCGAGTTCGAGTTCACTTCTAACTTCACTGTCGCTTCCGCTCCGAAATAGTAACCTCAAATCCGCAAATAGAGGTATAAAGGGCCCATCGACATTTGGGAGTTCGGGATTCAAGAGGCAAGAAATAACGGATTGCCGCATATATCTGCCATAACAATTGCAAGTTTAACCTCTGTGACTTCCCCTTGCAGAAGAGATCGGTTTCTATAATGAATAATGAATTGCCATTGGCCATTCAGTTACTTTGAACTCCCTCTCAGGGGGCTTGCCTTCTAAATTCGGCCCCTCGGGGCTTGTGTCCGAAAAGGAAAAGGGAATGGATTTGTTTTACTTCTTCACTGAGCGCACAACCCCCGAGGCCCCGAGGGGGGCTGGTTTAGCCGTTTAGTAACTGAAACTGGCAGGTAGCAGTATGAGTAGGGGAATTCAAAAGGCCTTAATGGTAAAGTTTCGTGGCGTAATTATTTTTGTGATCCTTCGTCACTCAAAAGAGAAATTTCAGGCAGTTGGCATGATTCAAATTTTTGCTCGTTAGAAGGGTTCGCGAAGTTGGCTAGGCGGGTTATAAGGGCCTAAATAACCAATTTGGCTGGAACGGGAACATCTGATTGCCACACGTAGGTGTTGGAATACGTGTAGGGTTCTGATAAAAACGCCGAGCGTCTTATCGACGTCAACCAGGGTACCGTCTAATCGACGTCAACTGAGTCCCCTTGGGTAAACGAAGATATGGTGGTAATGTGGGCGACTTATTGTGGAATGCTCTTGTGGTCGAGAGAGCATCGAAACAGTATGACCATGCACATACCTTCCATCGATCAACTTCCTCGGTGGGGCTCGCGGGTGCTGACGGTGAGTTTCCCGTCACCCGCGCAGACATTGAACTCATGCATGATTTGCGAAGAAAAAATACCACTACGATTTCCCCTGCTTTTCTGAGCTCCCCCGAGGGGGGACTGGATTCAGTAACTAACAGGCAGGGTGCCATCTAATCGGCGTCTACTGAGTCCCCCGGGCCGGACTGGAAGCCTGGCTCGGGGTTCATATAACTTTCGTAAGCGGCCTCTTCGTCGTAGTCGTTGCGAGCACGGGGGTGTTGGCTTTGTTCCCGTGGGGCGTTCGGGGCTTGTACGAGGCTCCGGCGATCGAGCATAAGGCGTGCCCATCCGCGATGGGCGGTGAGCCCCCACGCGCGATACAGCACCCGGCGGTAATATGCCTTGACAGTCTTCGAGCCCCTGT
>Ga0307982_1005081_pt1 | contig 10331 bp, 5 predicted proteins | sample OrgLakmetagen989_FD_201847 | JGI IMG/M metagenome (GOLD analysis project Ga0307982, IMG submission 201847) | Saline water microbial communities from Organic Lake, Antarctica - #989 | ecosystem: Environmental > Aquatic > Non-marine Saline and Alkaline > Saline | place: Antarctica: Organic Lake... | reverse complement strand
GCCAATGCCCCTCTCCCTCGTGAATCATTCCGCACTTGCTTTGTTTGCGCAACGCACGCGCATTCCCACTTCTGCCCGCAGCATTGGCTTCTGTGCCATTTGGGTTTGTATTAGTTCGAGTTCGAGTAAGAGGGTAGCTGCTTTTGTGCTGTTAAGTCGACACTAACGAAAACAATGGTGGAGTGAGTGGAGTTGAATTAATTCCAAACACAAAGGGCGCGGGGCGCGAGGCAAGGATAAAAATCGCTAGACAGCCAGGTACATAAATGGACTGTGAGAGAAAAGGCTGACGTTATACTTTATGACGTTGGCACCAAAGAACTGCTGTGTTCTACATATATTCCGCAGAAGCTGAGAACCCAGTTGCATGTCCGTTCGATCGGGATTGAGCCCACTGAAGGTACCCATCGACTTTTTCGAGCAGTCAACAGTAAAGGTCGATTTTACCATCGATTTTAGTGGTGTTGTGGTGTGTTATTTGGCTGATAACCCCCTTGATCATTAAGCATTTCGTTCTAATTCGAAGTCGACTTGAAAACACAGAACCACCCCCGCTGTCTGCTGCCTCATATGGCTATCGGTTTTCCCAGCTCGCAGTTCACAGTTCGAAGTTTATATACAGCATGGCCCAATTTTTGCAGTGCACAGCGCAGATCGCAGTTCGCACGATGGGACATATAACAGACAAGCCATCCATTCCCGTGTCTGGTGCTTGGCAATTAGCAATTATTTGCTGTTGAAAAGTAAATGCCCTTGCTGAAATTATGACAAGCAGCCTAACCAAACTCGACATGCAATGTATAATTCTTTACCACTTCATGGTAGGGCCACCGAACAGCGACGGCGGAGGCTTCTCCTCAGCGTTCGACCTGTTATATGAAAGCCCGAATCAAGACGAATACAAGATGAGACAACGAACTAGTCAAATGCGAAAGAAGCATACTGATTTTCAATACACACGTGACCCCTTCCTTGCTCCACTTTGAATAACCTAGGAGAGCCGATTGTACATCATCTGCTGCTTCTTACCCCGCGAGCGTAGCTTGAGCATTCATTGGTTCGTCGTCTGCTTGCACCGTCCCTGGCGCACCGTGAGCTGCCCCAGTCGGTTTGGATTGTTGTTGCTGGGATGAGCTGCCCCATTTGTTGAGGTAATTGGACACGTCTTCTTCGGTCACTTCGGAAGCCAGCACGGGGACTTGGCCAGCGATTTGTTGGAAAATGTAGACGAACACAATAAGAGCGCCCGCGGCCACGCAAGCTGTGCCAGAAAGGGGAATGGAGAAGACAAAGAAACTAGATTATGAATATACGATGAAATAGAAGATGGCGTTGGATATTGGAACAAATTAACGGCATTATCATAGGAGACTAAAGAAAGCTGGTAATCAAAGGATGAGAAACAGATACAAGAAAAGTAGAAGGGATATATGAGAAGCGCGCGAGAGAAAAAGACGCACAAATGATGGGAACCCAGGCCACGGCATCAGTGTCAAGCCAACTGAACGTCGCCGCCGCCAGCACCACGGACGCAATGAGCAAGGCCAGCGACGAATAGTATTGCAGCTGCGTGGAGCTTTTCAAGGCTCTGGTGTCCATGCCGTTGGCAGCGAGGGCGCGCACCTGTTGGCAGACGGGTGAACACGCATGATGAGTGGCAAAATTAAAAAAGGATGCAATGACAAACAATCGAAGACAATTGCGTGACAGAGAAAGGCCATACAAACGGATGAACTTCATATGGGCTCGTCTCCTTTACCCGGTCCTCCGAAAAGTGCGCCAGCGCCATGAGCGCTTTGCGGGTGCGCGCGTCAGACACCCGCGAAACGCAAAGCGGGCCCACCCGCAAGCCCGTCAGCGGGTCCACCGCCACTTCGCCCCGGCTGTGGGCCGCGCGGGCGTCGGAAATGGCGGCGGCGGTGGCGGCTTCCTTGATGCCGTACTTCAACTTGAAGTAAATCGAGACCAGGGCGGCCGCGGTGGGGATCACGCAAAAGAAGGTTAAAATGAGCATTTTCACGGTGTCCGACTGCGGCTCCGGCGCGCGCTCGTCCCCTTTGCACTCGTCACTGTCCCCGACTGTGCATTCGGAAGGGCGAAAACCCGCCGCGACAATGGCCGCGAACGGCAGGCTCATGGAGGCCACCAGCACGATTTTCGGCACGAAAGTTTGAATGGCAACGAAGCAGCCTTCGATGGCATCGCCGTGAAGCATCGTGTCATACCTACAGGTGCAAGTGTGAGTTCAAAGATGTCACAATTTCTAATCCAATTTAGCAGTCTTAAATTCGTGTTTTAAAAAATCGTTATGGCCCTTACGGTGCTCTTTCGATAAGTTAAATCTTAATTCTCAAGCAGCACAAAGACAAGAAATTAAATGCCACAAGTACAAGAACACGCTTACTCTGCAACGTCGTTGACGATGGAGTCGAGCAAAAACTGCCCCCCAAAGGCACTGCCATTCAAAATGGCCACAAAGAAAGCGGCCGGCTTGGAATTCCCGCACGCCGCAAAGAATGGGCAGGTAATAGCGTTCCAAATCGAATAGTAAATCCAAGCTTTGTACTTGCCCGAATACGCTGCGATTCGCTCCCACACGGGCACTGAGACAAAGGCCGCCAAAAAGAGGCACACGGCCAGGTAGCCAATGGTCACGACGGTTTCGGTGGCATCTTCCACGTTGCCGCCGCTGGGTGACAAGAGCACGTACCTGCGACGAGAAGAAGATAAGAGCTTTCGTAACGGCACAGACTAACTAGTGACAAATCCTGTAACAAAAATTGTGCACTAGCGCAAGAATGAAATACGCCCAAAAGTACGCACCCAACGTAAAAAGGTGTCATCGCTGACACCATGCCAAGCGCCAAGTAATCCAGCAAGTAGCTCCGAATGATGCAATTGAAGGGCTCGTTTCGCAAGCACCGCAGCAAGTTCACCACAAAAGGTGCTGCGAAAGGCTCTGCGACTGCGTTCTCGCGCGCTGTCTGAGTCCGCGATGCCCCGCCACCGCCAGTACCGCTGTTGTTATCTTTGGAAAAGTCTTCGGCAGGCTTCTCCTGAATGAACGCGATGTTCCCAACCATGCCGCCCGCGTGCACCGCAATGAACACCCACGCAGTGACCATGAACACCGTGTACAGGTTTTCCGTCACGGCCGCGGTGATCGCAGCGGGAAGCGCCATCCCTACGAGGGTACCCAAGTTCCCAAACAAACTGTTCCAGAACCACAACTGGTCGCGCTCTTCGAAGTTGTTGGTCATTTCCATCCCGAACGCGTAGTACGGAATGGAGGTGAAAGTGTCGAAGAGGAAAAACAGCGTGTACGTGAAACCAAACCAGTGCGATGCATCGGTTGAACTCAATGTCTTGGGCGGGCTGAGCAGCAGCAGCAAGCACAGGTTGTAGAACACCGTGCCCACGGCCATGTATGGTTTGCGGCGGCCGAAAGCTGAGTGAGTGTTGTCTGTGAGCCAGCCCATGGCCGGGTCCGTGATCACGTCGAACGACCGAGCAATGGCGACGTAAGCTGCAATATAAGTTAGCTTAGCACCGATGGACTCGTAGAAGTAGCTGTCCGGAGCAAATGGCATGATTGGTTCGAGTAAAAATCATGAAGGGAAGGATGTGACACGAGAAAGTAATCGGCACGAAAGAAACAGCGCTAGGTCATCAGACTGAGTGACTGAGCGAATCTAGAAATTGAATAACACACGCAAATGATTACTCGATTCAATATTACCAACCGCCATCCGCACTTGACCTAATTTCTACGTTCAAGCTTACGTGATGTAGGCCGATTGCACAATGTATGAAGCCCGAATTGTGAAACGCGGCACTGCAAAGAGGGTCTAGAGGCAACAGAGTAAAAAGCCAGCAAACGAGATCAATCACTTAAACGAGAATGATGATGATCAGTATCGATAATGCAATGCCAAATAATGCGGCTCGTCAGTTTGACTCGCGTGAGATCTAGCGGCCTAAAGATTTACGTCGAGGGCGAAAAAGAAAAATCTGGGCAATTTCACACCTTGATCCAGAGAGGAAGGCGACCATCGGCATCCGTCAAATGAGTGGCCTGGGATGTTTTAGAATCCTGATTGTTGTCAGCCAGTTGGCCGTCCGGATGCGTCAATTTTGGCATTGCGCTTCACTAGTAGTAAAGTTAAACGCTGAAAAGGCCTACGCCTCAAGCCTCAAGTCTCGAATTCCCGATGTTGACACATTATAAAAAAGAACCCCCCCAAAATTTGTTCCAAAAATCCACCATCCACCAACTCATCCTCTGGGGGATACGATAGAAAAATTCTCGTTGGAAAATGTCTGTTGCTCGAGGCTAACTAGAAAGATGGACTTGGATGAAGACTCGCCGATGCCACCATCACGGCAGGCACCGATGCCACCACCTGAAGTAGCGTCAGTTTTAATGGCGGACTTTTTGCCTCCACAGCCACCGCCGCCAAGGAATAAGGATGTCGATCAGTCTCAAAGAAGGACGGATGCTCCACACCATCCTTCAGAGGCGGTCGATAACTCAGCTACTATGGTGCCTCTGATTTGGCGTCAGATGATCGAATTTTCTCAGATTGATGGTGGACTAAAGGCTATGGAAATATTTCGGAGCATCGACAAGGATAGAAGCGGTAAATTCTCTATCGACTCGCTGGCTGAAGTACTTCGCCATGAAGGCGTGCAGGGCGCAACGCCAACCGTGGTGGCTGCTGCTACAATTGCTCACAGTCATAGCGGCTTTATTGATTACAAAGAGCTCATGTTTGCACTTCGCCGTTCAAGCCGCAGCACTACCTCAGAGCCTTCAGCATCGAGTTCCCATGCAGTTGGTTCATCGTTTCCTTCCTCGGATCCTATGCCTGAGGCCGCCGCGGCTGATCCTCTCAACTCTGCAATCGCTGCAAGCTCGAGTGCTTCTCCTGCTTTGCAGGTAGATGGCCCATCACTTGATAATGAGGCTCCAAATGCGTGCGAAGCAGCTACTGCGCCTAAGGCTCTGCCCGTGTCTGCCGTAGCAACGGTCGCTCAACCAACCAACGAATCGGCTCCTGCCATGTCTGCAGAGCTCCCGATTGAACCACCAGCGCTGGGTTCAACGGTGCTCCTCAATGCGCCTGCGTCTTTCAGTAATGAAGTGAGTACCACAGCTGGCGAGAGTACAGCGGACGGCGACCCTACACCGGCCACGCTTGATGAGATTTCATCGCCGAGCGTTATCGCCGCCCTCACGCGGGCCAACGAGGCCGTTGATGGAAGCGCTATCGACTCGACAGCTCGCGCGAAAGCCGGTGAGGTAGGCCAGGGTGCTATGAATACCGCGCAACTCGAGAGTAGTGACGATGGTGGTCGTCAACGCGCGCCGTCCGAAGAGCAACTTCTGCAACGCTTTCAGTTGTTGAGCCCGGAGGACGCAGTTGCCTCGAACACGGGCAATGCAGCGCCTCTAGGTGATGCAAGGTCAACGATGTTAGCACAACAGGCACCTTTGGCTGGCCTCCACGCGCCCGCTACTCCAGCCCGGGTGCCTTCACTGATGACAACGTCTGTCGATGGCCCCCTGGCCCTCATTGTAGACGGGTCGCCAGACTCACCGCGGTCAGCAGCATCAACATCTAACAGCCCGAGGAATGCAGCGGCTGCTGCGCAGTCGTCATTAAAAGAGGCACCGGTCATGCAGCCACTAAGCTCTAAAATGTCACAACCGAACGAAGCACCTGCCACTAATTTAGCTGGCGGTCACTTTGAAAGCGGAGGCGGAGCAGTTGCAGCCAATGCTGCAGTTGCTACGGAAATCATGGACTTAGGCGACGTTTCACTCGAGTTTCAGGCTTTGCGCTTGCATGGCGCTGGTGGTGGCAGCTCGCACGACAACGGCGGTGGCGGTAATGCATCGCTTGTGAGTGGGTTGACCAGCGGCGGAGGCGGCAGTGAGAGGCGGTTTCCGGTGCGCCGCCAATCCAAGCCCGGTGGCCCGACCAACCTGTTGCGAAAAGCAGCAGCGGCCAAGGCGGAAGCAGAGAGGCGCGCGAGCGTCATCCGTGCTGAGCGAGAGCGTGAATTCGCAGCGAGCCACCCCTTTAAGCCTTCAATTCCAGCGAACCACCGGTCGAGTAGTGCCCGCCGCTCGGGTGCGCCGCGGTCGCCGTCGCGAGCTGCTGCTGCCGGGCCAAGCATTGACAAGGCAAGCGCTGGGGCTGTGCCACCACCCAGAGAAGCAACCTCAGTGGAGCATGCTTCTGGTGCCACCTCTACTGCTGACCCTAATCCTGCAGCTAGCGCTGTTGCAGAAGAGTCGTTTGCCGCCACTGCGGCTGCGACAGTGCCACCGCTGCTAGTAGCGACATCTGGGGACTTTTCCACTGCCCATATGAGCGCAGCTGCCGACGGCGGTAGCAACAACAACAACATGAGCAGCAGCAGTGCCAACCGCAGCGAAGAAGGAACTGGTGAAGGGGTGAAGACGTACGCGCTCAAGACGGGGCGGCGGCGGGCGCGCGCAGTCGAAGGCAGCGACGCGTGGCAGGGGAGCGAAGTGGAGGCGTCGCGCGAGCTCACCTTCGCGCCGGCGGTGCACGCATCGGTGCAGCGCCTGGACCACATGGGCGAAGCGGTGCAAGCGTACGTGTCCGAAAACGTGTTCAACCGCCTCAGCCGCGGCGCGAGCCCGCGTGTCTTGCGCGCCGACACCTCTGTGCGGCAGAAGCAAACGCCAAGGTCAGAGTCACTGGACCCACCGCCAAGAGCAACGAGGAGAGCGCAGAATGCTGCGCGGGCTGGAGAAACACCTTCGATTCGCAGGGGTTCTCATGCTGCACCTTCCAGCGCTGCTGCTGCTGCCGCTGCTGCATGTTCGTCTGTTCATCGATCACATCAAGCCCGTGATTTCTTGCGAGGTACGGCAGCGACCGTTGACTCGTCCTCGCTCGACGGGTCACTTGACCGCCCGCACCAATTCTTTGCTTCTTCCCTCGACCGCGCTGCAGGCACGAGCACGAACACCAAAGGTAACCATTCAAAGCGCAGCGGTGATGAGTCGCCTGGGCGGAGGCCTGCAGAAGCTTCAGCGCCCTCGTCTGCCGAAGTTTCGCGTGATGGCTCCATGGGTGGCTCTTCTGAGAAAGGCGATCGAGTAGTGAAAGAAACTTTGAGCGAGCACCGCGACCTCTTTGCTGCCCTCTTCGGGAACAACGACGACAAACAGAATGATGGCAATCGTGCCACAAGTGATGACATTGCAGCCTTTGCCGTTACTTCGCGTGCTGCCCACAACGGTGCCACTGCCATCGGCGGTGACGATAACAGTAGCAGGGAACCTGCCAATGAACTTACGAATCTGGCTGCGTTTCTGGAAGCAGGGGGACTCGGAGACTTAGCGCCACGTTTGACAGCCCTTGGCGTGGATTCAGTGGAGTCACTTCTTAACCCAGCACGCTGGCTGCCAGATGCAGAACTTGCATCAAACGATGCCACCGATGGTGCTGCTGCTGCTGCCTCGGGCCCGGCCACTGAGGAAGAGGAAGGAAAGGAAGAAAAAGGCAGTGCCACTATGGCGGCGCAAAGAGCAAGCAGCGAGAATGGCGAGGGCGCCGCTGGTGATGAGGATGCGGAAGACTTGACAGCTCGAGCAGCAGCGTTTCAGGCAGCAAGGCAAGCGAAGCTAGCCAAGCAGTCAGGAGCAGAGGTTCCGAAGCCTCCGCAGCCAACATCTTCTACGGAAGCTGAAAGTGCCAACGCTGCTGCCAGTGCTGTAGCACCAGGCCCACTCGTGCGATCGTTGGGGCTCGAAGGTGAGGCGCGGAAGCGTTTTGAGAAATGGGTCGCTGCTGCTGCGTTAACCACCCAGGGAGTAGCAACTGCGTCAGCCGAAGAGTTAGGCTTAACTGGCTCAAGAGGCACTGGGAAAGATGGCAACAACAACAGCAGCCAAGGCCACAGCAGCCAAGGCAACCACACTCCAGCAACGGATGCGCGGGTGGCAGGCCTCCTAGAGTGGGCTTACGCGCCAGACCTAGCAAAAAGCCCCCCAACAAGCCAATCCGGTGACCTGTCCGCAGGCTTGCCAGGCAGTGGAGTGAAAGCAGTACCCTCTCCAGGAAGACCTGTGCGAGGCCGCCAACTAGCCTCTGGTGGGAGAGGGTCAGGGCAGCAACCGTCGTCGTCGAGGCAAGGACCAGGCCACACTCAAAGGCAAGGCGGCGTGCGTGCTGCTAATTCTTCCTCTGTGGACCGCCCCAGTGAAAAAGCATGGGCTGCAGCGGCCTTTAGCTCCTTCATGCAGCGGCAAGAGCAGTGCAAACGCCGTGCCGAAGAGAAACGGCGCCGCCTGGAGGAAGTCACCAAGCCCAAGTTTCAGCCGACTCTTGTAACCAACCATCGCAGCCGCTCGGCGAGCCCTATGCGAAGCAGCCAGCGTGCCAAGGCTACTGCTAGCACGCCGAATACCAGGGACCCCGCAGCTGAAGCTACTGATGGTGCTGCTCATGACAGTTTTTCTACGCCCGTCAGCAGCAGCAACACTACTAGCCGCAGCCGTAGCAGCAGCACCAATAGTCGAACTCGTCGCAGTAGCAGCGGGTTTTCGGGCCCTGCCAGTGAAAAAGCGGCACTAACCTTTGGTGACTTCATGAATGATAGTAGCCGCAGCCAAGGTTTGGCCGCTGCAGCAGTGGGTGCTCCTGGCAATTCTGCAGCACGGAATAGGAGCAAAGGTGGGACACCCGATTTTGGGAATGGCTTGTCGTCTTCCCCACCGGTGTCCAGCAGCGATCATCCTGGAGAACCCTGGAATCCTGCTGTGGCTGGGCACGGTGGTTACTCGCTGAGCTCCAACGCAGCGGGGGCTCACCCTGGCTTGCCTCGCTCAGTGTTCGAGAGGTTAGGCGTTTACGAAGTGCTCCGGCGCCGCGAAGCCGCGAAATTAGTCGCTGCTCGGCGCCGCGGCGGTGCCAACCATGGCTCTGAAGCCCAGCGCTCGCAAGTCGCTTACAAAGGCCCCGGCAGCGGTGGCAACTCCGACGCAGCTCTGTACGCCGACCCGGACACCTGCTCCTTCAAGCCCGACATCACCGAGAAAGGCCGCTTGGCCCCACCCCGCTCAGCTGCAGCCATGTGCGCAGACGCTCAGGTGCAAGTCTCGAACCGGCGTGCCCTCACGCTGCGCACCGAGCAGGACACGCTTGCTGACGCCACGTTTACCCCAACCTTAGCGGCGGCGAACTCGAAAGCTGCGGCCAAAGTGGCGGCACAGGGTGGGGGCACGCTGCGAATCATGGCTGCGGAAGACGCTGGACTGTCTCCTGGCCACAAAAGCCGCAACGGCAACACGAGTAGCGCTGTAGTGAGCGTTGGAGGCAGTTACATTGAGCGCTTACGGGCCAAAGCGGCTGCTCAAGATGCTGCGCGGCAGACAGAACTCGCGAAACGATCCGAAGCAGACGTTGCCAGTTGCACGTTCGCGCCTGACTTATCCGCTTGCCCAGATTTCATCTTGCGCCTTGCAGATGGATTTCGCACGGTCAATTCGCACGCCAAGCAGCGGAAAGCCCTCTACGGCCATCACAGCCAAACCCCGCATGAGAGCAGCAGCAGCAACAAGGGCGGGATGGTGTCAGGTTTGCAGCCTCAGTGGCAAACGGTGAGCGCTGCGGAGGGCACCGTGTTTGGTGCGCGGTGGCATGGAGTGGTCGTCACTGACCCAGACCTGCAGCGGAAGCGAATGCCGCGCAGTGTTTCAACCGGTGGCAGCCAAATGGGAAGCCCGCAAAGCGATGGACTGAGTTCTTGTCGCAGTATCAGCTCGTACGGGCATGGTGCATTCGCGTGATTTTTTTCGGGCGTTTAGAATTCAAGAAAGTTAATTGCGAATAAACGGGGAGAACCCGAACGACCTCGAGATAAGATTGGCTCTTATCCCCAATAGCAAATAGCAAGAAAGAGACATAGAACAACCTAACCTAGAAACAGAAACATTAAGTAGCATTCGTATCCATATATGCTGCGAAGAACTTTAAAACAAAAGCAAATGCTAAATAATATGAGATATGAGGGCGGTTTGAACTCGGTTTGTCTAGTCTAGTCTAGTTAATACTCCTCCAAATACAAAGAAACACCACTGTGGCATATAGCGACAGAAAATTGTAACCTTCAGAACAAGTCTGACTGGGCTGAGTGTCCTTTTGCGTAATGCAATTGTAATTATTTTCTCTCGAGGTGTCCTTCAGCCGTCAGGCATCAGGAGGTTTGGGAATGGAGTGAGTCAGCTGTCTCCACTTCGACCTGTCCTTGGCAATGGCGATCCACTCATCGAAATCCTTCGAAATGCC
>Ga0307982_1005080_pt1 | contig 10332 bp, 13 predicted proteins | sample OrgLakmetagen989_FD_201847 | JGI IMG/M metagenome (GOLD analysis project Ga0307982, IMG submission 201847) | Saline water microbial communities from Organic Lake, Antarctica - #989 | ecosystem: Environmental > Aquatic > Non-marine Saline and Alkaline > Saline | place: Antarctica: Organic Lake... | reverse complement strand
TGCAACCGCATTCTGCTCGCCGAGTCGGCACCTGCTTTGCGCGACGCGAACGCGGCCTTTATTGCATGCCGAACTCAGCCATACTTCTTAGCTGCTGGCGCGGCCTTCGTGCTTTTGTGAATCAATTAGAAGTGGCGCCCTAATCACCCAGAGCTGATGATTTTAGTAACCATACTTTTTTCTCTCGTGCCTTTAACTTCCGATTGGTGATTGGCCTAGTAGTAGCCGCTAACTGTTAACTGCCATATCTCGGTCCTTCCATTTCAATTTTTTGCTTTCTACTGCCGAATTTTTTCTTGGTGCTCTTATTCCTGGTCCGCTTGTAGTCCGCTTGCGTCTTGATAAAAAGATTATATCACAAATATATGTACTATTAGCTCCCGTGATTAAATTATGCTCCTCATTATACATAATTGTTTTATTTATGGGTCTCCGATACCACATACCACCACCAGCAAGAGTTTACTGTAACACGCCAACACAGGCCGAGATTTCAGCAAGGCAGATGGTTAACTGCCAAAAGGCCTTTGCAGAGAAGGCTGATTGCAAGCAAACTGGAATTTACTGAGCCAGTCCCCTGACATTAGATCAAACTTCTCAACCAAATTATCCATATGTGTGAAGGAAAATGGTGATGTGTCGTCGACGTAAGTCAATCGCTACTTTCGTGGTTGTCGTGGTTTTATCTCTCGCGTCCAAATGGTTTCTGTAACCCAAGCGCAAAAGTGATTGATTGTCGTAGCGCATAATACTGCGCTTGAAGTTCCATTCAGAGCTACGAGATAACTATCTCATCCCAGCATGCGACCTCGCTGCATACACGTTTGTATTTTCTCACAACGTTTTTCAAAGCTTCACTATTGACAGTGGCGCTATTCAATACTTCGACCTCAGGTTCATCCACCAATTCTCCTCTTTGCCTTTCGCTTCGATGCTTTTTGTTGACTCGGCGACCTCTCAAAGAAGGGCGCGCAGCAAGGAGTCTTCTTGTCAAACCGTTAGGTTGGATTATGCCATCCTTTTTATCTTTCGCATCTTTTCCATCTTTTGCCTGCGTAGCTTCAATTACTACTATGCTAGTTAACAATAAAATTCTTAAGTTCATCTTGATTAGTGATAGAGCCCTTCCACTTCCTTTACGAGCCCCAAATGCAGTGTTGCTACTTAAATTGCGCTCATCATATTATAAGCCCTAGTAGTAGCCATCATGTGATGTTGCCATGTTGTCACAGTCATGTCCAAGCAAAAAAGACTGAAGACAAAAAGACGACAGGGCCCGAACCGAAACCCTCCTCTGTGGGTGGGAACTCTTCTCCTCGGCATGATTCTCAGAGCGTGGATGAGCTAGCCACTTTGGACCGCTATCACCACTTCCATGGCCACTCTGGCTTTTGTGCCTAATTAGTCTTTCCTTCTGGTATTGGTTGCCTTGAATTTTATGTCTGCCTGTTAGCCTTCTAATTCCGGCCCCTCGGGGCCCGAACAAAAAAAAACGCTGACCTTAAATTTTACAATTAGCATAGTTTCGACTTTTCGGTGAAAATAATTAGGGGCAGCTCGGCAGATCGATCCCTATCCACGGAGACGCCGGCGTTTTGTTTTGATTGAGTTGCCTGCTTAGACGAGCAGAGGCACTTCGGTATGCTCTCCAGAAGAACATTAGCCTCACCTTCTTCAAGCGAATTGCATGATGGCAAGGCCTCGGACGCGCTGAAGACCTCGAGTGGAGAAGACCAAAAATGGGACGATGATTTATCTGACGGAACACCCAACGGCGTTGACGGGGTGTACCATGTGGAACATTTAGGAGAGCCTTCAAACGAGGAGGTGCCATCGAACAAAGTAGACAGTTCGAATGAGGCACCGGTTGTGCCTTCATTTAAAACGCCGACTATCGTAGTCCCCCCAATTCTGAGCGCTAAAGACATTGATCTGGAAACGAATGCCGTCGCTGGCCCTACTGAGAGCACTGGCCGGGATAGTTTAGACAATTCACCTTCAAACAAGTCCACATCGGACTACAGAGAAGTTGAAGGCAGCAGCACTAGCGGGACCAGCCCCTCTGTCCCTTCGGGGTCTAACTCTGTTTCAAAACCTGATGTGCAGCCGTCGTCGGCTTCACCAGAGCAGCCCCGCGCCAGTGTTCCCAAGCTCACGAAGGGTGTCAGCTTTGCGCCAGATGAGAGAATTGCGCCGACGTCGCCACATGACTTGACGCTGCTTCCCAGCGTAGCGGCAGCGCTTGATTCTGGTAGCAAAGCGAAGGAAGGAGTATCGACGGATTCGCCTCCGTTATCACCAGGCATGTTGAGCCGCAGCACCTCCATGAATCTTCCTGCAGCCAAAGTCCAGCAAAAGCCACGCACGCGCCCAAAGTTGAACGCCCAATTAGACTTATTGAAGAATTCTGCCGTGGTGGAGCGTATTTCGCCGGCGCAGCCTCCAAGCTACCCGAGTGCCGAGGACTGCATAGCGTTGCGAGAGGCGTCTCGGCGCGCAGCACTAGCGGAGCTGGACGCAACCCAGGGCCTCGCCGTTGACGGCTTACCGTGGGAGAGCTCCAAGGCGCGGAGGCGCGACACGGAAGTGCTGCGCGCGGCTGCTCTGGCGCGCCGGAGCCACACGGCCGTCGACGCCTTCGCAGCAGCACCACGACAGGCGCAAGAGGCTCGGCGCGAAGCTTTGGCGGCGCTTCAGCTGAGCCAGCATTCCTCTTACAGTGATGACGTCGCCACGATCGCGGGTGCAGCGCGTGCCTACCAGGAGCGGCGTCGAGCGCTGAAGAGAGGCCAGAAAGTGCTCCTGTTGACGCGCTACCGCGGGCCGCTCCCGACGCTGCCCCCGTGCGCGTATTCTAGAGCAGCACGCGCTGCCGAAGTGAAGCGGTTGGTGCAGTTGGCGAAGCTGCCGCGCCGCAAACGCAAGCGCCTGCTGCCCGAGCAGCGGGTCGCGCTCATGGTGCAAAAGGACAAGAAACGCAACTTGGTGCGGTGCGCGGTGCCCACTCCGCAGTGGAAAGTCGTGCAGCGCGTCACCGAGGACGGCCTCTGCGACGCCGAGTATCCTGGTGGCGCAGAAGAAGCCGCGAAAGCGAACGACTTACCGCTGGCTACCATGAAAGAGCTCCTGGCCTCGGGGGACTTGCACGCGTCGGACTACAAGTACCGCTTCTGGCGGCCGCTGGGCCTGATATGGGACGAGCACGAGCGGGAAGTCGAGACCGACCGCCGCCAACAGAACGAGTTGCTGGCCAAAGCGCGCAAGAGCACCTTTTCTGTAGACCGCGCCCGCGCAGCGTGTGTCAGTCTGAAAATGTACTCGCGAGTGGGCGCTTCGGCCACGGTGCGAATCGCGCGAGAAGTCACCAGTGGGGATGAGCATGGGTCGTCCTCAGCGAGCAGCGTGTCGTCGAGCGACGAAGCAGACCCCGCCCCGCAACCCAGCAGCAGCAGCAGTAGCAGTAGCCGCAAGAAAGATGCATTTCTTCTTGCCGACCCACCCACAGCTCCATCCAACGAAGCAGCTGAGGCAGCGGCGTCGTCTCTCGAAGAAGCGCTTTACGCGGCCGGGTCAGCCGCAGCGTCGTCAGCGGGCGGTAAGGCCAAGGAAGCCCTTGTAGCGGCGCTGGCGGCAGCGGTGGCGGCGGACTCCAACGGCATGAATGGGAGCTCGGCCGCTTCCGCTGCGGCGGCTTTAACTGCGGCATTGAGTGGAAACGACGAGCGCCGCTCCAGTACCGCCCGCTCCTCGGCAGTGTCCGACCTCACCGATGCTTCGTCTGTAGGCGGCACGGCCCGCTCGTCAGTCGCGTCGGACATTTCAGACGTTTCGTCTATAGGCGGCGGCGCTTATGCTCGGCTGCCATCTTCTGGCCCTGGCGACTTACCGCTGGACGTGAGTGAGCTCGAGCCCAGTAGCAACCTTCCGCCGTCGTTGCGCGGCCGCGCTAGCACTAGTGACCACTGCCTCGTCGTCGACCGCGCTTTGTTCGGCGATTTATTGCACCCCGAAGCTTGTGCTGACGTCACTGCCCAAGTCAAGGCGTGCCTTTGTGCCGTCGGTAACGCGAGCGCTGTTCGCTTGCGCCTTAACGTGGGTGGCGACTCTACCGTGAAGTCTCTGGCAGCAGCAGCAGCAGCAGCAGCTGCGGACTCAGAGTTAGACGGGGAAAGTCGAGCCGCTCGTCTGTCAGCCGACGCGCCGCCGCCGCGTTTGCTAGCCGACGCGCTGGGCTTGCGGCCGGGAGCCGGGCAGCGGTTGCAGCCCCCCACGGGTGGCTCTGCCGGCTACACCCAAGAAGCAGGCCTGTGCGTGCATCTCCGAGTGGCTAGCAGCGGCGCTCACCCAGGCAGTAGCAACAGCAGCAGCAACAGCAGTGCTGAAAGCAGCCCGCTCTTTGAGTTGCGCACGCCGCGCGCGCCCGGCGGTGGCGCCGCCGCGGTGGTGGCCGAAGTGGGCGCAGACGGGCACTTGCGCGCGAATTGGCCGTTGCGAGTGATTCAAATGTCGCCTTCGTCGAGCAGCCTCAGCCCTCGTCGCCACCAGTCCGGAATTTGGAGTGGGAAAGCACCACCCCCCCCTGCACCTCTTGCCGCCGCGACGCCTCCGCGGTCCGCTGCCACGTCTCCGGCGGCTTCATCGTCGGCGTCCCCGGCGGGCTCGAAAGCAGTGTCGCCGTCGCGCCGGCGCGGGCGGCCTACCCCACCGCCCAAGCGAAAAGCGGCGCCTCGGCGCAGCGCGGGCCGGTACGAAGACACCCCAACGACCAGTGCGCAGCCGACGCCTGGAGGCTCGGACGAGGAAGGAGAAGGTAGAGAAAGGGCACGAAAGAGCAGCAGCAGTAACAAGGGATTTGAAGGCGGCGACGAGGAGGAGAAGCACATGCGCATGCTCTTGTCGATGCGCCAAGGCTCAGAAAGCCACCTGCTGAGAAGAAGCAGCGACGGCGGCGGCACCAGCGCCGTGAGCGTGGTTGGCGTGAAAGAAGTGGGCGGTGGTGCCGACGAGCACAAAGTTGACGGCCATCGCCAACACGGTGCTGTGCTTGCTGCAGCGGATAACGCAGGCTGGGAATCTGGCAGGTCGTGGGCGAGCACCGAAGCCGTGGGCGCGGGCGAAGGAGACGAAGACTTGGGCTTGTCGGAACTCGACGAGCTGCGCGCGCGCATGGCCCTGCGGCGCAACTCGAGGCGAGACGCCGACCTCCTGGAGACCCTGGCCCGCGCGACGGCGACTGCTTTGGAGTGGGAGCTAGCGGAATCTAACGCAGCGGAGGTGGAGGCTGAAGTGGAAGAAGTGAAAGGAGGCGGCGACGAGGAAGGAAAGAAAGCAGGTGGTTCACCCATCAGTGTTGGTCGAAAATGTGGAAGCAGGCACAATAACAAGAACGAGAACAAGAACAAGAAGTCCCGCTGAAGTGGGTGCTTCTGATGCATCTGCCACTGTCATGCCTTCGCCAGCACCAGCTCGAAGCATGCTTGGCCGTCGAAAAAAGAAAAGCAACTGAGCGCGCTTGCATGTAATTTTATTTTTACAAAAACGAGGTGGATCATTCACATAGATGGTTTTGTATACGGAACTCTCAATATTTGATATACAAATATGCAGTTTTGTTACTAAGTGGCAGGGCAGCTGAATAAAATTTGAGAATTTTTACCGGAATTATGAAGAAATAACGGGAATTCAGTAACATTTATTTCCTAAGTCGTTATTATCGGTAAAGAAGTATGTAGTGTAATACATTTAGCTGCGATTTCAAATGCAAATGAATTATAAAAAAGAGCTGCTGTGAATGAAGAGAGAGACAAAGCGTTTGGAAGTGCGCAAAGAAGGCCTATGCGCACTTGCCTTTTGCCTGGATATCTTTTCCCTTTATACAAAGCAAAACCCGGGTTCTTCTGTGTTGTGTTCCGAGCAGAAAGTGCCCTTGGCGGTCTCCACAGCGGCAGAAGCCTTGGCTTTGAACGTGGTGATGCGGCCGTGGTCCGCCATGCCCTTGAAAAACACTTGGCCCATGCCCAAGTTCAAGAAGCGCCACATGCGGTAACTTTCCGCGGGGTCGTTGGCGGGGCGCGAATGGATCAAGTCGATGAACTCGTCGGGGGTCCACGCCACGTGCTCGTCCGAGTTCGCTTCTTCCCACGCCAGCTCCACCGTGTCGGGGTCAAGGCTCAACGCGTTGCGGAGCTCGACCGAGGTGGACCTGCAAAGAAGTATGAAGTCGTGAAATTTGAGGGGCAAGTGAATCATCGAGATTCTTCTGCGACGAAACGTTCAGTGAAAAGGGGATCATACTTGAATGCTTTCTGGAGGTCGTTCAAAATGGCCGTTGCTTTCTTGGGGTTTGCGGGAGCGTTCGCCACGAAATGAATCTGTTTTGTGCCAACGTTGATCTTTTTGCCGTCAACGGTCTCGATGTCATAGCGCGTCTGTTTCACTCCTCGGTCAGAATCCGTCACCTGGAAATATCGGCGCAAGCGCAATTACCAACGAAAGTTGTAAAAAACAATTGGATGATTCATAATTAATATAATTACGAACAAACCTGGCCAACGAAGACGTGACCCTTGCCATCGTCGAACTCGCACAAGGAACCGACTGCAAAATCGAGTCGATCTTCTTCAGAAGAGGCTTTTGATGCCTTGCCCGCAGTTCGAGTCATGAGACTGTTCCGCCGAAGGGTCGAGGCGGGGCCGAAGAAGGCGTCGCATGCATAGAGGTTGAGTAAGACAAGGAAGTAAATCGAGCGCATTATTTTCGACTGCTGGAGTCCTTTGGGGCCGCTTCGGCAATAGTTTGCTTGGATGCAATCAAAGCTTTGAAGTTTTGACGTTTTGACACCTCCACGTTTTTTTGGATCCTTCCAGACCAATCAAGAACACAATTCTGTTCACACAAGCTTGAAGCGTTCCAGCAAGCTGGTCTTACCCTTGTTGGTCTTGCGTCATTCTCAACCATTTTTGACCCTCCAAGTAGCTCGCTAGCAAGTGGAAATCCCAGAAAGGTGTTACTAATTACGGCAGGTGTGTTAGGGTAGTGAGGTTATTATAACCTAACCACGTTGCTATAGCAGGCACTATGAATAACGATGGCAATAGTATGTATAATAGCTTCCCCTATGCTGAAAACCTAGCTTCAAAATGGTTAAAGCAATTGGCGGGTTACGAGGCAAGCGGCAAACAAGGGGACGAATGTAGACCAAGCGCTGAAGACAGCTCTTGCTAAGAATGGGCTTACTAGCTAAAGCAGCGAGCATTAGTAACTGGATCAATACTGTAGCTGACTAATTCATTAGACATTGACGGAATAGCAAAATAGCCTAAATAGGATAACTACTTATCAAAATCAAGTTTTCAGTATGCCTAAACTCGTGAAAGATGGGCGTACTAGTGCGGGAGATCCTCGGGATTTGGAGTTAGGCTTCAAAAGAAAGAATAATCTTAAAGTTTCCTTTTCAAACTTATCTGCGCATGTGCGACTTCCTGATGGAAACAAAAAAAGCATTATAGATGGCGTATCTGGCAGCGCTCACATGGGGCAGGTGATGGCTGTCATGGGACCGACTGGCTGCGGCAAAACCACTTTTCTTAGCGCCTTGAGCCACCGACTTGATTCGTTCATCACTCTAAGTGACAAAAGCAAAATTACGTGGGGAGGGCAGTCGTGGTCGCCTGCTCTAAAGCGACGCATTGGATTCATTGAGCAAGACGATGTCACGTTTCCACATTTGACTGTACGAGAGGTGCTCATGTTTGCGGCGCGGCTTCGAATTTCCGGTTCTGACGGATACCGCGTTCAACGCGTTGACCAGCTCCTTCGAGAAATGCACCTTGAAGGATGCAGCGATGTCTTGATTGGAGGTGGACTTGTGCGTGGGATCTCAGGCGGTCAACGAAAGCGTGTTTGCATTGCAACTGAGCTTATCTCGAAGCCAAAGTTTTTGTTTTGTGATGAACCGACTTCAGGACTGGTAAGTCGTTTGCCATATTCAAGTAATAAAAATCTTTGGTTGCGCACAAATTCAATACAAGAACAGATTTATCATCAGTCGTGCATTTTTATTATGTTTAGGACTCTGAGACTGCTTTAGTGATTATTGGGGTTTTGCAAGAGCTGACCATTGAAGTAGGGATGTGCATCATATGCAGCATTCATCAACCGAGCTCTCAGGTGTATGGCCAATTCGATGACTTATGTTTCCTAGATGCGGGACGTTGTGTGTACTTTGGCAAGGCTGGGGGCGCTGCCATCGATTATTTCCAAAGCGTCACAAAGATGACATGCCCTAGCCAGTACAATCCCCCTGACTGGTTCATGGAGCAAGCTGTTAAGGGAAAGCTTGCTGGTGTTAAGATGGAAGTTGCTGTCGTAAGTGACTTTCACTGTGGGAATTTGGATCTGCTAGATCCTGGATTTGCCGTCTCTTTCAAGGAACAAGTCTCTGTCATATTCCAGCGGTCATGGATTAAGACCAAAGTCGCTAAGCTGAATACACCATTTTACTTGCAGCAAATTGCGATTGGAGCCATCATGGGAATTCTTTTCGTAGGACTTGGCAACGCGGAAGCTGACATTTTTTCTCGAGTCTCCTTCGCTTTCAATTTCCTAATGGGATCGATATATCTCCCCGTCATGGAGGTACTTCACTAATTTTCTCCCTTAAACGTATCCTACATACTCACCAAGCTGCTAAGCCGCCAATTACATATCGATGCATGCGAAAACTTTGTGTGAATGCATCATCTTTGTTTATTGTGTGAATGCATCATCTTTGTTTATTGGTAGCTAAGTGATTTGCTTGATACTTAATACGATCCACATTCAAATTCTGCAGCCTCTAATAAAATATCGATGAGTGCGAAGAATTTGTGTGAATCATACAAAGATTTTTTTTCGGTGGCTTTGTAATTTGCTTGATACTTACTACGATCCACATTAAAATTCCGCAGGTGTTGTTTGTTTTCCTCGAAGATTCCCTCACGCTTCGGAAAGATTTGCTCGCGAAAGCTCACCATCCTCTAGCTTTCTACATCGCAAAAATATTTTCGGTCACTCCAGTGCTGACAATTCTCCTTCTTTTGCTGACCGTTACTTCTTACGTTCTTGGGTTATACAAGTGGGGAAGTGTAGTGCAGTTCTTTGCGCTCCTAGCAGCTGAATTTGTGGTCGGCAATGTCTTTGCATCACTTGGCCTGTGCATCGGCGCTTTTGTCCGCAATCCTAGCTACCTTATGACTGTCACGATGATTTGTCTTGTTTGGGTGTTCGCTTTCTCGGGATTTTTTGTCCCGGTTGACCAAATGAGCCCTTGGTTGAGTTGGATGGTTTACATCAATCCTGCAACGTACTCTTTCGCTTTGTACTTCCAAATTTTTCTGAAAGTTGGCCGAGCGCCCAGCTTTGTCTGCGCCGAGTTATCACAATATGCATCGTGTGATGAACCCAGTAGCAGCGGAATGATATCGCCGGACGAAATCGTTGCTGAATACGATCTGGACAGGTACGAAAAGTGTCGTCCTCGTGACTAAACCCACCTTTTCTCCTGTTCATGCTTCTAATATCATTTCAATTTCTCGTTACTCCTTTTCTTTAAATTCGTAGTCCAATCAGAGACTGCTTTGCAGTCCTCGTCGGTATGTACGTGGGCTGCTTCTGCATCGGCTACGTTTATTTCCTGGACAAAATCAAAGCTTGGATGAAGTGAAGGTCTATCTCTTTTATTTGATAATAGCCGCACTTATAGGAAATCGGTTTTCTTCGATCTTTGTAGCACCTAATAGACATGCATACACCCTGGTTATGTCTTTTCTGCGTTGTCAACATTGACGAAATAGCAAAATAGGCCAATCATGCGCTTTGGAAAGATATTCAGAATCGTGCGTTATGCGAAAGTTAAAATTACAAAGGGGACATACGCGATGCGTATAGGACAGGAATGGCCACGGCCGAGGCTTCCGCTCCTGGACTTCTGCCTTTTGGCCCCTTTTGAGTCTATTTTAGATGGTAGTAGTAGGTGGTAGGTGGAATACGCTCGCGCTCGCAAAATACAATTTTGGAGAAGGCTTCGGTCTCTTCTCTTCTATGTCTAAACCAATCTAAGAAATCTACAATAACGAGAGCACGGCGTTGCTCTGTTTCTTGGGCACGTCGACGGGCCAAAAATCCCGGTACCCTGCCTGTTAGTTACTAAACCCAGTCCCCATCTCGGGGGGGGGGCAGAAAAAAATCTCGGTTCTCCTCTAGCATGATCCTGGTGTCATATAGCCATCGCCAACGCGGCCATAGCTGCGGCTTTCTAAAGTCAAGAGGGATTTTGAAATGACCTCAGGAGAC
>Ga0307982_1005079_pt1 | contig 10334 bp, 11 predicted proteins | sample OrgLakmetagen989_FD_201847 | JGI IMG/M metagenome (GOLD analysis project Ga0307982, IMG submission 201847) | Saline water microbial communities from Organic Lake, Antarctica - #989 | ecosystem: Environmental > Aquatic > Non-marine Saline and Alkaline > Saline | place: Antarctica: Organic Lake... | reverse complement strand
GTCGTAGCGGTAACCAGCCAACCAGCGAGTAGTGAAAGTGGAAAGACCACGGTCCCATTTTCTAAATTCGAATATTTTTTAGGCGAACCAATGAGATACATAATTCGCATCCCTATAGCGGCCCCAGCCGAAATAATAACAAAACTAACTATGTCAGTACCGTTGAAAGGGGTCCATAAGCCCCAAATACCGCACGTCATAAACATAGCGACCGATAACCAGCCAACTTTATCAATTACAGCTGGAAGGTTATTTCGGTTTTTAACGGCGTAAAGACCGTAAATAATACAGGCTAAAAATATCGGGCCCCATATAGAAAAAGCGAAACCAGGTGGCGTAATAATAGAGTTCGATACATTCGCTTGTTCCGCAATTGATTTACCCCAGTCAAAAAGCATCGGAGCACTAGAGCCGAATATTTGAAAGAGTGCCGCAAGCAAGATAGCAAAAGGTTTCATGTGCTTTAACGGTATAGTAAGGATGGGTATGAGTCAAAATTGCCGTGTGCTTTAGACCTTAATCCCCTACACTCGAAAAGTTTTAAAACCTTTTACAATGGCCAAAGCCAAACCAAGTTGGGATATGCTACCAGACGAGTCACGAAAAACGATAATTGAAGAATTACAGCGTTTTTATAAAAGCGAATACGACCAAGACTTAGGGGTTATTATGGCGGATACCTTGCTGGATAAGTTTTTAGAACTGGCGGCGGTAGAAATTTACAACGAGGGCGTTGATAGCACCGAAAGATTAGTGGAAGACCGCATTGGTGAACTAAAAATGGAGTTGTATATGCTGCGAAAAGTAAACGAAGATTAAAAAATAAACGCTACTTAGTTGCGTTATTGAAAATTAACGTTAACTTCAGGATATGAGAAAAACACCTGTTGTTAAAGCCGTGCTTGAATTAATGCGCGCGGCTAAAAAGCCGCTCACCGTGCCAGAAATACAATCCCTTTTAAGAGATTTAGGTTTTGAACCCAATAAAACAACGCTTTACCGAATGCTCGAAAAATTTCAGGCGGAAGGTTTAGTCGACGCGGTTTTGTTAGACCCAAAAATGGTCTACTACGAAATTAAAACGCACCACCATCATCATTTTCGGTGCGATAACTGTGAAGAAATTCAGTGTATTTCTGACCCAGATCTAGAAACTAAAATCCACGCCCTAGAAGACAAGCTTACCACTAAAGGTTTAACCATAAACAACCATAATTTTTCTTTTAGTGGTAAATGCCCAACCTGTTAAATTTATTATTTAATTTATAAACATGAAAAAATCGCTGCTACTACTTTCCGTTTTATCGTTCACACTTTTTGGCTGTACGGCAAACCAAAAAAATATAACTCAGAACTTAAATAATCAGCCGACTTTAAACCAAACGGCCAATTCCGCGTCTAATGCAGAAGCAAAAAAAGTGGTCGCTAGTTTTTATCCTTTGGCTTATATGGCTCAGCAAATCGTGGGCAACACGACTACCGTGGTTAATTTAGCGGGCGCGTCTGACGTACACGATTTTGAACCTTCTCCCCAAGATTTAGTACGACTTAATAAGGCCGATTTAGTTATTTTCCAGGGCGCTGAATTAGAGCCATGGGCCGAAGGCGTTATTGAAGACTTAGAATCAAAAAACGTTATGACACTGGAAGTAACCCATGACTTAGCTTTAGCCAAACTAGAAGATCATGATGAGGATCATGGCGATGAAGAGGACCATGAAGGTGAAGAAGATGAAGAACATGACGATCATGGACACGGTGAATTTGACCCACACACGTGGCTTGACCCGGTTTTAGCACAAGACATGGTGGATGAAATTTTAGCCGCTTTAATTGAAATTGATGCTGGTAATCAAGCTCTTTATAAAAGCAATGCCGAAACATTAAAACAAAAATTTGCCCAGTTAGATCAAAACTTTAAAACCCGTTTAGCTAATTGCACCAACCAAGAAGTAATTATTTCGCATGATGCCTTTGGCTATATAGCACGTCGTTACGGGTTTGAAACGCATGCCATTGCCGGTATTTCTACCAGCGATGAACCTTCGGCTAAAATTCTCGCTGAGCTTAAAGATGAAGCGGCAGCCGGCGCCACTCACATTTTAACCGAGCAAAGTAACGTGACTCGTTTTGCCGAAACCTTAGCCAGAGAAGCCGGTTTAACCATTTTAGACGTTAACCCTTTAGGCCGAGGCCCATTAAACGAAAACATTAATTTTATAGACGTTATGTATAATAATCTAGAAAGTTTTAGCACCGCCTTAAATTGCAAAGCATGATACACGCCCAAAAAGTCGGCTTACAAATAGAGGGTAAAACTATATTAGAAGACGTTTCATTCTCGGTTAAGAAAGGGGAATACGTTGGCTTAATTGGCCCTAATGGAGCGGGGAAAACCAGCCTTATAAAACTTTTACTAGGCTTCTGGCAACCTAGCAGTGGCGACTTACAGCTTGAGGCTGAAGTTAAAATTGGCTACGTGCCACAAAGTTATACGCTTTCAAGCGTAGTACCGATATCGGTGGCGGAAGTATTAAAAATGTCGCAAGCCACTAACAAAGAGTGGCTCGTAACGAACCTAGAAAAAGTAGGGTTAGACGAAACGCTGTTAAAAAAGAATTTTCACACTTTATCGGGCGGGCAAAAGCAACGCGTTATTATTGCGCGCGCTTTATGCAGCCAACCTAATCTTATAATATTTGATGAGCCTTTGAATGGAGTCGATTATGAAACTAAACTTAAAATTTACGACATTTTAGCGCATTTAAATAAAGAAGAAGGCGTAACTATTTTGTTTGTTTCTCATGAAGTAGACCACATAATTGATAAGTGTCATCACATCTTGTGCCTAAATAAAACCATGCACACGGGCTGTCACCCACTAGATTTTGCCAAAGGCAAAGTCGATCAGTGCCCAGTTTTAACCACCACACCTCAAGTCGTACCAGTACACCATCATCACGACCCTAAAAAATCATCTTGTTCATGTTAGAAATTTTTGACTACGATTTCATGGTGCGCGCCTTAGCAGTGGGTATTTTTACCGCTATCAGTACGGCCGTACTGGGTAACTTTGTGGTAACCGCGCGGCAAGCGGTAATGTCTGATATGCTGGCCCATACCGCTTTAGTTGGGGTTGGGCTGGGTATATTTTGGCAAATGTCCCCTACTTTTCTCGCTTTAGGGGCGACGGTTATCTCCGCGTTATTGTTGTGGTGGATTAATCGCAAGAAAAACCAAGCGCCAGAAGCTATTTCAATGCTACTGCTAACTGGCGGGTTAGCCACAGCCCTGCTGTTAGCCCACCTTAACAAAAACAATCCCATCGCGCTTGATACGTATTTATTTGGCTCGATTCTTACCATAACGCCTACAGAAGTTTATTATTTTATTGGTTTAAATGTTTTAATTTTAATAACCCTCGTTTGGCTGTGGAAACCGTTTTTGACGCTGGTATTTGACCAAGATTATTTGCAAACGCAAAAATACAAAACGTTTTACGAAATACTGTTTATGGTGCTAATCGCCCTAATCGTTGGCATTGGCTTAAAAGTAATTGGCGGTCTGCTTATTGGGGCTTTACTAGTGATACCCGTTTTAATTGCGCAAAATTTTACCCACAGTTTTAAAGCCAACGTACAGGTTAGTATTATCGCTAATGTGCTTGGGGTTTGCCTTGGTATTATAAGTTCTTTTTACCTCGATATTCCCGCTAGTAGTGGCATTGTGCTGAGCTTAATCTTGTTTTATTTACTGAGTAAATCAAGACTGCTTTTTAAAAAATAAGGCGTGATACCTTTAAAAAAAAGTTTATCAGAGTAGCCTTTTGGCACTATGAAAAAAATAAACATTCGGAAAGTCATACTTATTACGCTGGGGCTACTACTATTAATAGGCGCTATTTATGTCGCGCTTAGTTACGAACGCGTGAAAGCGCCCGCCCCCACTGAAGAAGTTGAAATAATAGATAACGAGGTAGAGGTTTCATCAGAAACAAAAAGTGAAACGGTTGCTAAACCACCCCTGAGCGTAACCGATTACCGGGCACTGCCACAACGTGACGCGGTGCTCACCAGCGTAGCCGATAACCTAGATGCCCCCTGGGCGTTTACGTGGCTGCCAAGTGGCGAATTGCTGGTCACCGAAAGATTTGGTGTCCTTAAAATCATCAGCCCTGAAACCAATGAAACTAAAACCGTGTCTGGATTACCCGATGTTTTTACGGGTGGCCAAGGCGGTTTACTCGACGTAACGGTGCACCCTAATTTTACAGACAATAAATATGTGTATTTGTCGTACGCGCAGGGCACCCAAGAAGGCAATCGTTTGCGCGTGGCTCGGGCCCAGTTAAACGATGCTGTTTTAGAAAACCTAGAAGTGGTGTTTGAAGTGGCACAAACTAAATCTGGCGGACAACACTTTGGCTCACGGTTCGCGTGGTTACCCGATGAAACGTTACTGTTTTCTGTGGGTGATGGCGGTAACCCGCCTGCCAGCTACAACGGTGAACTCATTAGAGAACAAGCGCAAAAACTAAACGCCCATTTAGGAAAAGTCATTCGCATAAACGATGATGGTAGTATTCCTGAAGATAATCCTTTTGCGGGTCGCCCCGATGTGCAGCCTGAAATTTGGAGCTACGGACACCGAAATGTTCAAGGTCTGACGTACGATTCGTTACGCGACCAAGTGATCGCCAGTGAACACGGTAGCAAAGGCGGTGATGAACTAAATGCTTTAGCGGCTGGAAAAAACTATGGCTGGCCACGGGCCACTTTTTCTACCGAATACGATTTAACGGGTTCGGCTATTTCACCCGACCAAACGTTAGAAGTAACCGAAGATCCAATCGCGGTTTGGACGCCGACGATTGCACCGTCTTCGGTGGCGTTTTATAACGGTAGTCAATATGGAAATGATATTGAGGGTGATTTATTTGTAGCCGCAATGCTGCTACGCAGTAACACCACGCTGGCGGCCTATGCGTCGTCGCCGGCGGGCGCTATTATACGAATTATAAATAACGAAGCGGGCCATATTACCGGTCAAGAACTGATTAATGTCGGTGACTTTCGGGTTCGTAGTTTGGCCCAAGGCCCAGATGGGTTTTTATATGTACTCACCGACAGTACGGGTCGTCAAAGCCGGCCCGGTAATAACGATGGCGCTCTTTGGAAAATTGAATCTTTTTAGAAACACTTTAAACCGCTTCTAAAATCTCAAGTTCTCGCGCTGTTAAATTTTTTCGGGCTTCGGTCATGTTTTCAAGTGACATTTTTAACGCCGCTTTTTCATATAAATCTGGGTTAACGGCACTCAGCGCTTTGAGCGCTTTTTGAAGTTTAATTTGTATTTCAACCGTTGTCGCTCCATCTCGAGCAATGGGGCTAAAGGCATCATTTAAAGCGTCTTCAACCGACACTTCTGGCACAAAAATCAAGTCGTGTTTAATCTCAATCTCGTCCACTTTTTGCCACAGGCTTAAAATTTTTATTAAACGTCCAATGACACTAATAGCCGTGCCGGCATCGTTAATACCCGGCGATAAGGCCCGACTGGCAATTTCTGTCATCACCACTAAACCAAACCTAAAGTCTTGATCAAAAGTTCGGTCTGATTCAATCAAAAAATCAGATCGTATAGCCGTCAAAGCTTCTTCATCCAAGGTTTCAGTTTTTTCAACGTAAACCAGTGGTCTCGCTTGATGCACAAACGCCCCCGGCAGTGAGGATATCCAAATGCAAGTCTTATATTTTTCGGCTATATTTTGCAGACTATTCAGATCAATGTGCACTATGTAGCCCGTTTTAGAAGAAAAAACCTCAAGACTTTTCTCAGGGGGAAGCCCCTCGTACGGTCTGCCACCAAGATACGGATTTTCTACTTTCTTTTTAAAAGATTTTAACGCCGCTCGCTCGACTCGATCAAGCGTATCGACCATTCTGCCAAAAGTCATTAAGTGGTTAATCCACTGCAGCAGCCTTAACACCACTAACACAATTACTACGGCTGTCGCCACAAATAAAATAACGCGGCCATTATCAGAATAATACCCCGCCTGCATGGCAATAATGCCGACTAAGCTAAATAAAAACGCCCCTAAAAAAGTAGCCAGTACGTTTTGCGCAGTGGGGTCTTCTTGCAATAACGCCGTGGCTCGCGGGGTAGCGTTACTGGCCGCGGCAGAAAAGGCCGATACGGCAATACCCAACGAGAAAGTGGTCACCGCCAGCATCGATGACGCTAAAATATTAAGCACGTTTCCCACCGCATCAGCGCCAATTTTAACCGACCAATCATCAGGAAAAAAACGCCCAAACCACTGCGACATAATGGCGGTCACTAAAGCCAGTACCGCGAATGAAATAACGCGGACCCACATTTTTTTGTAGTGCTTGATGATCAGCCAGACTATTTTTGATTGCATAAAGGCCCTATTTTTTAAGTCGTTTTTTGTGTAATAAATCGTAGCAGTAAAGTTCTCGCACGAGCACGACGAGCACCACTAAAATAGGTACCGCTAGTAAAATACCCATAAAGCCAAACAGCGTGGCCACAATAATTTGAAAGAGTAAAATCCCCGCTGGTAATAAGTTTAAACCAGCTTTCATAAATGAAGGCGTGATAAAATTACTTTCCACTAACTGCACCGCTAAATAAATACCCAAAGCGTAAAATGTCATTTGGGGCGCGTCGCTATTAACCCCAAAAATAATGATGGGAATGATAGGAATCACGAGCCCAATATTAGGAATCAACGTGGCGATACCAGCCACTAAAGCAATAACAAACGCATTTGGAAACCCAATTAAACTAAGCAACACCCACACCAAAGTGGCCGTCACCGCCATAGACATCCCCATGGTGGTAATCCAGGTTCGTAAATCGTGATGCAAAATATGAATAATTTCTTCCGCTCGATCTTGATTAGCTTTTGGCACCAACATTAAAAACGTGTTTCGGTATTCTTTCGGGCTGACCGACAAAAATATCGCCATTACCACCACCACGAAAATATCAATCAGCACATTACCAAGACTGCCTAAACCAGAACTCACACTGCCCAGCACCCCGGTTAGATTTTCACTACTAGACTCTGAGGGCGTTAAACTTTCGAGTGTTGGTAAAAAGGCGTAGCGTTCGCGGAACGAGTCGTATATACCACTAAGTTGCGACATGGCTCCGGGTAATTCTTCTACTAAATCGGCAATCCCATCGGCTAAACTTGGCACGACAATCAGTATTAATAGCGCCAATGGAATCGTTAAAATTAGTAAACTCAAGCCAAGTGCGTACATTTTCTTTAAACCTTTAGACTGCAGATATTCACTGGGAATGCTGACAAGCAAAGCCATTAAAAAAGCGAGGAAGAAAAGGAGTATCAGCGAATTAAAAAAATAAAGCGCCACAGCGCAAAGCGCTAAAACAATTAATGTCGGCGCATAATTAGAAAGCGTGTGTGAACGGTTGGTAAGAATTCCCATATTATGGTTATAGTAACTACTAATGATATTATTACATCTAAATTTATAACCTCCTTATATTATGACTTTAAATAAATTAATTCCCTACGGATTTATTATCGCCGGGCTAATGAATAGCTCGGTGCTTTTTTCTTCACGATTTTTTACCAACGAAACTATTAATGAATTTGATCCGAGTGTGATGTCTAACTTTGGGCTACTTATGATTTTAATTTGGGGGATTGCGTATGTGTCGGTGGCTTTTAGCTACGAGAAAGTAAAATGGTTAGTGGGAGTATTCGCCATTGAAAAATTAATTTACGGACTCGTGTGGCTTAACTGGATGCAGAATAACAATTTAGCCGATGTGTATGCAGAGGACACTATGACTGGTTCATTTTACGCTTCGTATGGAATCAATGATTGGGTGTTCTTTGTGTTTTTTAGCTTAGTGTTTGTGCGTTTAATGATCCCCAATAAAACAAGAAACTAAGTCCGTTTTCTAAGCCAATAAATAAGACTATAAAAAACGGTAAAGAGGATAAAGAAAACAAAGCTTAAAAAAAGAATAGCGCCTCTTGCAAATTCTCCAGGCGCTTCGGCAATACAACTTTGATCGTCTACAGCCACTAAATTTTCAGATTCTCCTCCATCACAATATTCAAGATATTTCATGCCTACAGGTGCCGGTTCTGTTTGTGTTACCGCTTGATAATAATCAGTGCTATCGGTGGCTAGTAATAAAAAAACGTTAACCGCTAGCAGCCCGGCCAATACAATTGAAATTGGGGAAAAATATTTTTTCATAATGTGAGTTTAATAATTATAGAAAACTAAAAAAAAGCTTCAGAACAAAATTCGTTATTAACCGAGATCCCTGCTAAATTTCCACTGGCCACCGCGACGGCGACCGATCGGGCGGCCCCCGAAACATCACCACAAGCAAACACGCCTGGCACATTTGTTTTGTAATCACCGTTTCGTTTTACGTACCCCGAATCACCCAGTTCACAGCCAACACTAGCGGCCAAATCGCTGTTATAATTTCGTTTGGTGTGGACGTAGAGAACTTTAAAGTCTTTAGTCGTTCCATCGGTAAACAAAACCTGTTTGACCTGACCTTGGTCGTGCACAATTTCTTTAATTTTCGTATAAATAATTTCAATATTATGGCGACCTAAAATTTTAAGTTGGCGGGCGCTTAACGTTAAAATACCGTTGGTTAGCACGACTAAATTGGTACTTAAATTATAAAGCACCGATGCGGTATCTAAAAAGCTAGTACCATCGAATATAAAGCCCGTAGGTTCATTTTTAAACTCATAGCCGTGGCAATAAGCACAATGCAGAGCGCTTATCCCCCAGCAGGCTTTAAACCCTTTAATGTCGGGTAATTCGTCGGTTACACCATTGGCAAAAATTACTTTTTGGGCCTTAAAGGTCTCTGCTGTTTTAGTTTCTACTTCAAAACCAGTTTCTAGTTTCTGTACCTTAACCACCGTTGCGGGTTTAAACGTAACGGCTTCGTAACTTTGTAAATCTTTTAAAGCGGCCGCTCGAATAGCCGACGGAGCTTGGGCGTCGTGAGTTAAAAAATTATGTGATTTAGGCGCGCCCCCATTACAGGGGCGACCATTATCAAGCACTAACGTTTTGCGCACGCTGCGCCCTAACACCAACGCGGCGGAAAGCCCGGCACCACTGCCCCCGATAATAATGACGTCGAAGGATTTTAAAGGCATAGATAAAAATTGTTTACTCGCCCACTTTAGCACAGTTTAAAATTTGTTAAAACGAGACTAAGACTGCGCGATTAAAGCCGCTACTTTTTTAGCCGATGCCACCGCGTTTTCGTGGAAATAATTGTAATACGCCCCCGCAAAATAAATGGGACCATGGTCATTTAATTCGTCTAAACGATGTTGGGCGTTAAACACTTCGGTGGTCAGGCGCAGATGGCGATAGCTCAGTGGCTTAATCACTTTGGCTTCGGCAATAGGCATCCACGGGTTTAACGTCATAAAATAATCATCAGCCGACGGCAGCCCTAAAATAGGATTTAACCAAATTGAAAAACACCCCGCGTCTCCATTCGGGCTGACATGCACATTAAACGCCGCCCATTTATCTTTATTTTGGGGCATAATACTCGCGTCTTGGTGTAAGAACCCGGTATTAGTGCGATACACAAACGGGCTTAAAATGTCGGTTTGAAGCGCTGTCGGGTTTTGTAAAAGCTTTCGGGTGGTGTCGACTTCGCACGTCATAATCACCGCGTCGTACTGTTTTTCACCCAGTCCCGATGACACCATCACCTTCCCATTGGGTAAGGTTTCAACGCGGGTAACGGACGTGGAAAGCTCGAGCGTGACATTACTTTGGGCCAGCACCGGTTCTAAATAACGCTTATAGCCCCCCGCCACGTACAACCACTGGTGGCGCGCCATTAAACAAATCAAACCGTGATTTTTAAGATAGTTTAACACGCGGCGCATCGGAAACTCGCGCGCATCTTTAATAGACTGAGACATTAAACCCGCCGTCATAACCACTAAATATTCTTCAATAAAAACATCCGAATACCCTTTTTGTTTACCGTATTCAACGACGGTTAAGTTTGGGTCAATCAAGGCGCAATCTTTACTACCACACTGATGAAACGCGATCCCATCTTTCAGCAAGCGCCAAAACACAGGTCTTAAAACCGATTTAGATTTTAAAACCGCCAAAAACATACTTCGATCTTTCGTGTCCGCTTTTAAGTGTTGGCTGTCCATCCGAAAAGACATCGAACTTTTAGAAGGGCTAATCCCCTGGTCTTTTAAGTAACTTATAAAAGTCGGATATTGAGACCGATTAAACATAATATAG
>Ga0307982_1005077_pt1 | contig 10335 bp, 15 predicted proteins | sample OrgLakmetagen989_FD_201847 | JGI IMG/M metagenome (GOLD analysis project Ga0307982, IMG submission 201847) | Saline water microbial communities from Organic Lake, Antarctica - #989 | ecosystem: Environmental > Aquatic > Non-marine Saline and Alkaline > Saline | place: Antarctica: Organic Lake... | reverse complement strand
GGAGGCGAGGGAGGCATGCATCGAAGCAAGCTCTTTTTTTTTTCTGAGCCCCCACGAGGGAGGACTCTTTTTTTTTCTGCTACGTCAAATAAATGCCCCCTAATATGAAGCCGTGGACGATACATCTGTACTGAACGTTCTTTTTGCGCAAGCTTTATGGAGGAGAGTTCTTCAAGAGCTCTCGAAACTCGAAACAAAGAATCGTATCAATTTGGGAACAGCATTCATTTGGTTTTCGACTTCGCCACGTAGTCAAGGAAGAGCACATACTGCACGTTATCAGATTTTGACATCTGTATTCAAAAAGGTTCGCTACAGCTTTATCTACTATGCTTTGAATTAGAGCGACTCGGGCGTGATTAAATCAAGTCTGTTCGTATCGTAAATTTCCGAGGGTTTGACATGTACACCCGTTCCTCGTACAGTACATCATCTCAACATAAGTACATTACATTATAGACCGAGAGTTAAATGAGTCCCCGTATAAACTCCATTGCGTAAGATAGAGCAGCCAAACCTGCCCATAGATGGAGCGTTTCGTATTGCTGTCAAATACTGTAAAAGCCGTCAACACTCAATATGCCTTTATACCCCATCCCTCATTCCTTCCGTTGTCAGATGGAAGGGAAGCGTGGAGAAGAGCGTAAAGAACAAGCACCTGAGACAATTGCAAGCAAAGCAGCTAAAGGATTGAATAGAAAGAATCCTGCTCCAGGGGCACTTCCTCGTCGATCAAAAAAGAAGAAGACAGCGCCTACGAAGAATGATCCAATCCGAAAATACTCACAGTTGGGGCCCAAGCCAATGCAGTCATCAATTCGATGGGCCTTTATACCTTCGATTTTTAAAATTATAGCATGTGTATCAGGTAAGAGCAGATTGCCGAGTGAAATAGATCGAACGCGGCCCATAGTAGAGCGAAACGCGTACGCTGTGAGCCCTAGTGGAAACCGAAAGATTTATAGGAACAACCACCCATTCAAAACATAGTTGATTGTGTGGACCGCTTCAATAATAACAAGATCCAGGAGAGAACACTTAGCTTATTTGTAAAGGCATCATGATGCATACTTACAAATTTAATAATTCATATAGTATATCAATTTGAAATGGCTTCGTCTTTATGCATGATGGAGTAGTCTAATAATTCGGATGAGCGATATGTTGACTGGCGACTGTTGTTGCTGTGTGTGACACGCCATTAGTTTTTATAGGTTAAGGTTGAACCACTATTTAATTTTATCTCTAAAATCATTCGTTTTACTTAAATCGATTTTGCTCTACCTGCCTGAAGGTACTTGAGAGGGAAAGTATAAATCGAATTTTAGCAAAAAAAAAAGCTAGCGTTAAGCAGCAGCTTCTGCACAAAGTTTTCGTATTCATAACCTTGGTATAGTAGTTATGCCTACGAAGAATTGCAGTTTTATAATTCAATTTATAATCAGGTACGAATCATTTTTAGTTACACTTTCCGTATATGCTCAAACCACTGAATCAACTCCATCTTCAATCGTGGTGCATGAAAGTGCTTCTTCTTCGAGTTCTTGCTGTTCTGAAGTACTTGTTGCTAAACGCTCCAGACGTCTGGCGCGACGGCGCTCTCTCCTGCGAGCATCATGTAATGTCACGTCAGCACGGTCAAGGGTGCCGTTTTCGTCGAGATCTAGCTTCTCAAATTGTCGTAAGCACGCGTGCACGTCAGGGGCTCGCACCTTCAAATGACCAACCCCACGAAGTAGTAGTTAAAAACAGACACGCAGTTCAAACTGTGGAACATGATCGAGCATTTGGAGTCATATGAGAAGTATCATGGAATGCCATGAGAAGATAATGTGAATGATTGGTCGAATTTGAAGCTGCAAGAAGCAAGATCAACATGGTGTCACACATTTCTTATTTTCCCCCAATCAATCAAGCCTTTCCTAGTTCACTTCATCCGACTTTCATGAATTCACGCACTTTGCCTAGCTTGAGAAGCATCATGAGTGTAAACTGCTCTTTCGTGCATATCGGCGTGGCCATAGGCGGAGTCGACGAGGCTGTACTTGCATCATCGTCGTCTCCACTGCTGCTATTGCCGTTGGGGCCACAGCAGGTGTGGTCTGTGTTTATATCTGCGTTCAATTCGGCGTTACATCGTTGGCTGTGTATAGCCACAGGAGACGTTGGCAAAGAATCTCTGTGAGGGTTAGCGAAGAGGTTTTTAGCGGTGTTGGCAAGATCGTCCAAATCCTGAACGCTCAATTCTCGACCATACTGCCGCAATACCTGGTGGTTAAGCCGGCAGAAAAGTTGATTTATGACCTCAAAAAGAACATGATGTAAAGAGTTTGACGTAGATAATCAGTATCTTGTGTGCGGTAAGACAGATTTCAACTTCTTTCATTTTCCTTCTCCCTTTTCATTTTTGATCGTGTTTTTCTTAGCACCTTCTGCTCGTGCATTCGTCTTCGCCTCTCCACAGGAAAAGCTGCCACATCAGCAAGCGCGGCAGCCGTCACGACGCAACCCACAGCAAGATATAGCACGTTGAAAGCCTTTCCAACCTGAGATGTACACAGCTCGTCACCGTAGCCCACAGTAGTTACGCTCACCACGGAAAAATAGAGAGCTTCGTACCTGATTAAAAACGGGGTGAATTTAGCAGAATACAATGATACAAGGAAGAAGTGAATTATGCCCATAAGGAAGCCTTGGGCACCAAACTTGAGCTGAAACACGAGCCCCTACCAAGGTTTCTCCTCGAAATAGGCAAAACTTAAAGTGCCGACGCCAATAACAAAAAGAAGATTGACGACAGAAAACAGCAAGTGTCGTGTCAGCCGTGTATAACCACTACCGCTGCTGCCGTTGCTGCTTCTGCCACTATAATGCGTACTCCTACAGGACCTGCTGTAGAAATAATCTATTGGTTGCCAGAATTGTCTGAGGCAGTTTTCGCTGCCGTTGTTCCCAGTGCTGTCATTGAATACTTTCTCTTGTTCATAGGCTGATGCAATACTACCAGCGCGCTCTCGGAATGAAACCTCGTAAGAAATGTCGCTTTCGCTACGACTGTAGCGCAAACTTCCGACACCATTAGTGCCTTGCGCAACACACGCATCGCGCCGAGCCTAAAAACCATGCCATCATATTATGCGCGCACGAAAATTAGATAAAAAGAACACTATCGCCTCAAATAAAGAGAAAATAGAAATGTTGCTACTAAACTGCAAGGAATCCCTTCTGCTTATTCTATTTAATCTGCTCGCGGCCATGATAGAAGTATTGCAGTCAACCTGGTTGTGTATGGGCTGTAAAAAGCCTCGAGCGTAGCTGCTCCATGGCGATAAGGACACATCTTTGTGGTCTTCGTCGACAAAACCTGTAGAAGCAAGCAATGCGGCTTCCTCCTAATAAGCCAAGAAAAGAGATGAAGGAGAGAAGAGGCTGATGCAGAGGCAGATGAAGCACTAGAGACCACAACGGGCGAGGTAATATTCACTGTGCAGGACCGAAAGGGATAAAGTTCTAAAATGGACCGTCAGGGATGCCCTAGAAATAAATTGATCCTTCATTGAAGTGCTCAAGTAGACTATGCGATGAATATTCACCTGATCGAGGAAGGAGCTGATTAGAATGCCGAGCAGTGAGCCAACAACACCGACTCCCACGAGAATGTAGGCTGATGTGAAGATGTATTGTGATTTTTCAAACGGCACGAAGTCTCCATAACCTAAATGGCCCGGAAAGGGAGCAATAATTAAGATAGTATCATAACTGTGCACATTTTGCGACCCACTTTGTCAATGACTGCCCCTTTTTTTGGCGCCGTATATTTTGAATTCTATCTTATAAGTTGTTCTGAATGAAAAGAGCTTCCCATTGCACGTACCGACAGTGGTAACAGTTTGCATCGTGAAATATATAGAGTCAATCCAACCCCACTGCGTAGAGCTGGCATAATAAGCGCATCCTAGAGCAAAGTATCCGCATATTCCAAGCCACATGAGAGCAGAGTTTGGCGTGAGCTCTCCTTCGAGATCGGCGACGCTGCCTCGCCAATGGGGTGAAGGCGGCCCGGACGACACCCCAGAGCTGTCGCGCGAAGCACGATACATGCCCCGTGCCGCCAAAGTGCCGTCGTCGTAATAGTTTTTCCCATCGAGGCTGAGAGTTCCGTATTCTGCGACGGGCTCGCTTTCCTCAGGGCTGTTTTGAAAATGGATGGAGCTCATTTTTGAACAACTTGCGGTATTCTGAAGCACCTTCGAATTATTCTCTTAGTAGGGTCTGTAGAGCTCGCTATCAAACGCGTCTTGGAAAAGTAGTATCCTGAATCTCTTTACTACAGGCACATCGTGCCTCCGAATCGACTTGGTGGGGTCGTAAGTCGTAGATTCTGATCGTAACGCATGATGCACCTTGAAACCTTGATGCATGTGTCGTGTCGTCGATCACCGATCACCGAGGTTCGATGGTTCGATGTTTGTCACAACTTTTTTTGTTGTACAGATATCTGTAGGTAGTGGGATGGGGATTTCTTGTCTCACACGTGTGTCGTCTCCCCCGCAGGAGACAGACTACAGGTGCACACTGTTCTTGTATTTAGTTGCCACCATCAGATCATCAGCAGGTAAACAAAAAGAAAGGCAAGAAGAATCCGCCTCCCGATGGCAGGATATGTACACCCACAAGCAATACTGTAACGCCCAGGCCGAGCGGACTCCGCAGACTCAGAATTCTTGGGAGCTAAATGGTGATGCGGTTGATCTTGTTTCTGTAGTAAGTGAATGCAGCATTTGTTTGGATATCCACCTGAATCAATGGCAGTACTACGTGAGTATAAACTACCTATGTACTTATATGTATTTATTATTTTTCTATTGACGACCATGGAGCACTGGGCGTTGAATACAAAGAATCAAATTAAAAAAACATCCATGCTACTCGAGATCCTCGTCTTCCGAATCCTCGCCCCATTCGCAAGGGTCCTCGTCACAGCCCCCGCCATGTTGACCGTACTTGGCTCGGTTCTTCGTGTCCTCCCGATCCCAGCGCAGGCCAAGGGCTGACGCGCGCCCGCTCCGGAAGTCAATGGTAGTGGAGCTCACCTGATAGTGAGAGACAAAGGAGAAAATCAGGCGGACCATTCGCAATTGATTGTTCTATTTTGCATATGAAAATGATGGCAAAAAGACATCTTCTTAGAAGTAAGTAGTGTGACTATCACAGAATTTCTTCATCTTATCTTTTACCTCTTGGAGCACTTCTTTCTGGTCTGTGGCGGCAATCTCCACGCCTTTCACGAGTGCGTGGACCAAATCCCCCGTTTGATGGGGTGGGAGCACTCCTTCGCTGCTACGAGCAGCCACATTGACCACACGAGCAGCGGCGTTGTACGCCTTCGCGTTGGCGGCTAGCCTCTCGTAAGCTTGGTCCTTCTCTTCCAAAGTGATGAGACCTTTCCGGTAGTCGTCCGTCAGCGCCTGAATTGTGTAAGTGGGACATGGGCAACGAAAGCAAACAGCACAAAAGGCGAGAAGAGAGCAGATGCAGGGTGAAAAAGATCATCTTTACTAAAGGCGCAGAAATACACGGACAATTTCAAGTACAAGACACTTCATGCCAAAATTATTTTAGAAAAGAATATTTCGATAACACGAGGCAGACTTTGAGCCATTCTGAGTGCACACCTGAACCAAGTTCACAGGGTGGGTCGCCAGTTTCCGCCCCGGTCGTTTCGGGTCGTGCATCGGCGCAGTGGCCTCGAAGGCTTTCAGACTCAGCCGCAGCTCTTCGGCGCCCCCGCCCCCAAACCCTAATGGCGGCGGCGGTTGGCCCGCGGCCACGGCGGCAGCGGCGGCTTGGGCGGCACGCACGGCTTGCGCGCGCAGCGGGCTGAGCTTGCGGATGGCTTCGCTGGCGGCGTTGCGCACCGACTCGTCCAGGTCCCCCGAAGCTTTCCGAAGCGCCGGCAAGAGTTTGGGCACATGCAGCAGCAGCATTTGCCCGGGCAGAGCGTTGATTAAGTTGGCCGCCACTAGCCGTACAGAGGGCGGCTGGCTCACGTCGGTTAAGATTGCGCTCACGCTCAACACCTGCGCGGAGGCGCCCATCTGTACAGGGGGCGAAAAGGCGGATGTTTAGACGAAAGGTCAGACACGCTAGACCTAAATAAGTACTGGCACTGCTCTGATGTAATACCCACGTAAACAGGATAAATTTATAAAATAAAAAGTATGAACTTCATACCGGATTGAGAAGCAGCGTGCTGCTAGCTGCATTTCGAACTCCTTCTGCATCGTCCTTCAGTGCGGTGATGAGCGAAGCCAAGAGGCCTCTCAGTGTGTCAGGAGGAATTGGAGGCAGGCCATGAGGGTGCTGGTGCTGGTACCTGTGCGAAGAAATCATTGAGGTGATGAAGGAAAATGACGTATTGGACTTCTCATGGGTCTCAATGGAACATACTGCATAAGCAGATAGGATGACATCTGGTGCACTTATTTTGCTCTTTTTATTCTATATTTGTGAGGCGTTTGCGTATCCTTGTATACCCCACCACTGTGGTACCGTTATCATATACACGCGTCGCAAAAGTCTTCCTAATATAGTACACTTACAAGGCATCCGAGCGCTCGTTGATGAGGTGGCCGAGCCCGCTTGCCGCGGCAGCTCTGACGTCATCGTCAGGGTCGTGGAGCAAGCTCGCCACTTCACTCGCCATCCCGGGCGTGCGGGCTGCCAAAGCCCCGCCGTTGCCGACGCACCCTAGAGCCGCCATTTTGGCCTGCGCGAGAGAGATGGGATGACAGCAGAGGGAATTTAAGGCACGTGCAAGTACACAAGAATTTGGAAACAATAGTTTCCCTCGATACCCTAATTTCCCGACTCCGTTCCCCATGGCTGCGCCTTCCCTTTTATCCATGCCCTCGATCCATCGTAACCCTTCCTCTGCCCTTTGTCCTCATCCTCAGCACAACACGTCATCGTTCACTCCTCGCTCACCTCAGCTGACTCGTCGTGCAACAACTTTGCCACTCTTGCCAAGTGAGGCTCCGCGGCTTCGGCACCTAGTTTGTGCAAATTGGAGGCTGCCGCCGCTCGCACCGGCCAATCGCTGTCCTCGAGCGCTCTCGCTAAACCCCGAGCGAATTCAACGGCCTGGGCCCGAGCGGAACTGCTGACGTTCTTAGGAGCTGCTGCGGTGTTGTTCCCGTCGCCAGATGGGTCGCCGTTCATGGTGCCACCGATGGTGCCTGATTTTTACAATCACGTATATCAGAGCGAGAGGGTATAGACGTAATGGTGCTGGGATTGGAACAGAGACTCAGGTATAGGGACTTAAAGAGACAGAGAAAAGTTATGCAACACAGTGTCATCATTGTTTACCGATGCTGTCTGCAGCTTGAACGCGATCATCAGGTAACTCGCCAGTGGCTAATTGCTTCAAAATCGCGGGCGCAAACAAGGGAGCGTGCCCGAGCCGCCACAAAGCTTCCCGGGCTGCTAAATTGACCTGCTCATCAAAGGAGGTTGTTGGATTGGTTTGTTTGTTTGTCATGATAGATGCTATCAGCCATTGGTCATGTTTTGTTATGTCTGCTTTTCTGTTTTTAATCCGCTCCCACTCTGAATTCTAGCGCGTATTGTTTTCTATTCAATCACAAATCATTTTCAAAGAACAGCGTACAACATCATCTGAATGCGCATATAACGAGCACTACACACTCATTCCACACAACCTCACTAGCACACATTCATGTACCTCAGGAGAAGGATCCATGCGTGCGAGGTCTAACAATCGCGCTGCCAGGTCGGGGCAGGCAAGATCGAGGGCTCTTGCTGACATGGACTCTCCATCCGCAGTCATGTTAGGAAGCTCGTCCGGCCCTTGGGTCGTTAAATTCATTCCTGGGCTCAGGACGCCGTTACTGCTGCCTCCTCCTTTTCCAGCTGCAGTGGTTGATGCAGCCGTTGTTGTCCCTTCAACGGACAAAGAAGAGGAAGACGAAGACAAAACAGCTTCCACGCGCTTTTTCAGAGAATTGCGAGCTACGTCCTTGTCGAAAGTCCATTTCGGCTGCACGTCCACGTGGCCGGTTTGAGCGTCCGGCGGAGGTGGTGGGGGCATGAACCCTCCGCCAAGCATCCCTAAAGCAGCGCACCCTGCAGCGCGCACCTGAAAGCGAGGCAGAGAAAGAAAAGCAACAAAAATGGGTGCGGGCTGTGAGGAAAATACATGGAAAAAAAAAAAACTGGAATAAAACAAGGTTTCGCAATATTCATAAAGAATACGCTTAATCGTGCTTTCAATACTTGTATACAAGGCAACATATTACTTTCTTGCGGTAGTAATTGGCCTCTGCCGCACGAATATTGAAAATGTGCAAATGAAACCTTATCTTCGGGGAGGTGGTACCCCCCATCTCACCTCAGCTCGCGTGTCAACCAACAGAGGTTCGCCCAACCGCACCATCTCAACTTCTTCTTCTTTCTCTTCTCCTTTCTGAGACCCTTCCTCTTGCGATCCTTCGTCGTGAGACAAAGACCCACCGTCAAATTCATCATCATCGTCGTCGTTGTCGTCGTCGTCAAGAATGCCACCACTGCCAGCGCTGCTGTTGCCGTGCGCGTGCTTCAAGCGCGCAGCGGCAATCACCGACGATGCTCCGACTTTCCACAGCGATTTGGCACCCGTTTTTCCACCGCTGGTGCCCCCGCCCAGGAGGGAAATCGAATTCTTCTTCTTGGCGCGTTGGGCGCGCAAACCCCGCACGCTCCTCAATTTGCGGGCCGTGGCGGACGCCATGTGGCGCAGCGCGTCGGCCGGACATTCCCCCCTCGTAAGCAGGGGTGCCGCCACCCGCGCGGCCCGCTCCCCGCGTAAGTTGCCCAGGGCCGTGATGCAAGCTTCGCGCACTTCGATACGCTCGTCGCGGAGGCCATGGCCGAGCGCAATCACGTAAGGGGCCAGGTGCGGCTCTTCGGGCCGCGGGCCTAACTCGTCGGCGTCCACCAAAAACAGCGAGTTGCTGCCACCGCTCGCCGCACTAGCCCCGCTGGCTGCAGCACCACTATTCTCAGCGTCGGCTGGCTTCTTCTTCTGACGGCCGCGGCGGCGGACCTTGCTGGTGCGACGGCGAAGTTCGTCCGCGATGTCCCAATTCTTGGCGGCTTTTACCCATTGGTCGTGCAAGCTGCGCGTCACCGTGCCCAGAAAGGTGGCGGCGGCCGCCCGGAGCATGTGGTGGTTGCTGCTTTCTTCGGCCTGGGAGGCCTTGGCCATCAGCACCGTAGCCAAGTCCGGCAAATGCGGAGCCTGGTGCGACGCTGCGACGCCGATGGCGCGCCCTAGGGCGTGCACTGCGGCCGTACGCACTTCGGCGCGGGGCTCTTTACCGGACGCCCTCAGTTGCAGTGCGGGGAGCCTCCAGTGGCCTCCCGTAGAAGCCCCGCCGTCAGGTTTGCCCGTGGACAAGTCCGTTAAACTGGCGGGGCCCATGGCGTCTTCTAAGGCGTTGAGGGCTAGCAAACGCACCTGCCAATCAGAGTCTACCAAGCACCGCTTCACCACTTCCTGCACTTGCGCGGCCGTGAGAGCGGGCTCGCCGTGCGCCACGCCCGTTAAGCGCCCAGAATCAATGGTGAGCCTCCGTTTAGGCTTTCTCTTTTTCGCTTTGCCAGTGTGCCCGTTCTTTCGAATTTCCGCGCTGGAAAGCCCCGAGGTATTCGCGTCGAACATGGCTTCCGCGGCTCGTGCTGTATTGACCATGGCGAGAGTGTCGAAAACTTCCATTTGTGCTTCCTCTTCAGCGCTCCACTCCTGCACAGCATCTTTTCCAGAAGCATCTGTCTTGTCCACTCTGGTGGTGTCATTGGAAGTGCTTGCTTCTGTGGGCACCTGCGCTTTCTTCTCCGTTTCTTTCACCTCTTCTTCTTCTTCTTCTTCGTTGTCTTCATCGCCCTCCGCAATCGTCGGGCTCCGCATTTCGCGGCTGGCCGAGTACGCGCTCGGAGACGAAGGCTCGTTGGCATTCACAGAGCCTGTGGAAGGCAACTTTGAGGGTGACCCATGGCGGTTGGTAGCGAGGGGAGAAACAGCACCTCCTCCTTCACTCGCGGCAGCAGCAGCAGCAACAGAAGCTTCTCTTTGTTGCGCTGCTAGAAATGCCAGTCGTTTCGCCCGGGCAGCTTCGGCCTCAGCGACTGCTTCTGCGTCCTTGGCTTCTTGCACTAAGTCTCGCATCTGAAAGTCGATATTTGCTTCCACTTCGGCTTCAGGCGGGGGTTGGTCCACGTTGAACTCTTCCTCCGTGTTGGGGGCAGGCACCTCCAGGGGAATCTGCACGGGCG
>Ga0307982_1005074_pt1 | contig 10338 bp, 3 predicted proteins | sample OrgLakmetagen989_FD_201847 | JGI IMG/M metagenome (GOLD analysis project Ga0307982, IMG submission 201847) | Saline water microbial communities from Organic Lake, Antarctica - #989 | ecosystem: Environmental > Aquatic > Non-marine Saline and Alkaline > Saline | place: Antarctica: Organic Lake... | reverse complement strand
GCTGCCAAATCTGCAGTGAGCGGTTTGCGTGCATGGCTGAAGCAGCTGCAAACGAAGCGCTTCACGTCGGGCAGCTGCGCACCAGGGCCCGGCGCTGCAGGGGAGGCCACCACAGCAAGCCTGCCCCAGCTCCCATCGCAGCTGCACCGGGCGGTGGTACAGCTTCGACATAGGGCCATGTGCACCTTCAGGAAGCAGGTGGATTCGCTGGCAGCGGCAGCGGCGGTGGACACGTCACAGTTGGTGTGGGGAAGCGAGCTGCACCCCTCGCTTCCGGCTGTTTCTGATGGGGGCTCTGTGCTTCCACAGCCGCTATTCCCGCAGTACGCACCGAAAGGGCACAGAGCGTTGTTTGGTGCGGTGCAGTCTCAATATGAGAGCGATGCGCAGTCAGCAATTCCGCCAAGCGCATTGGGTGACCAAGTGTATTCTGTTGATTGCCGCTTGGCTGGTGAAGCACCACAACTGCCAGCGATGCTACCAGAGGATACTGCTCAAATTATACGGACCTGCATGCAATTTGTGGGCGATTACGCGGCGTTTATTGCTCTTGAAGCGTTTCGCGCAAATGTGAAGGCTGCCCATCTCGCATGCAAGGATTGTGTGAACGAGCGAATGAGGGCCTTTTTGCAAGAAAGGCATGCAGACCACACAGCAGAGCTTTCATATAGCAAGCCATCTCAAGAGGGATCGGGTGGTGCTATAAGCATTGCTGCTGTGCTGAAATCTTCACAAGCGTCCTTGGTGAGCACTCTCCAAGGGCACGTGGATCCTATCATTCTGGCTGCACACAGTGCTGCCATGATGAGTGACTTGGTGCCTAGGGCGCACGCAGCAGCCGAGCAACAGCACAAAGGCGCCTTGCTCGCTGTTCGCACCGTTGGTGAGGAGCGGGTTTCAACACACGCCCGCAGCCAGGAAAGCGCAAAACAAAGCAGCGCAGCACTACAAGAGCACATTCAAGCAGCACGTTGCTCCTCAGAGGACACTGCAGCACAGCTGATGCAGGCACAAGCAAAGCTGGAGGCACTGCAAGGACGAGAGGCGCAGCTGCAAGCGGATCTACAAGCAGCTCTGACAGCGCAAGCTGCCCAGGCAGACGACTCCTCCCTGCGCCTTTTACGCCAGGAGCTGTGGGAGGCTGAGCAGGCTCTACCGCCTGGATTCACTGCTGATACGAGCGGGGCGGGCAGTGCGGGTGCGGGAATAAATGCCACTGCGGCGAGCCAGGCGCCCGAGGCTCCCCGGAAGCCTCAAGTGCTCACCATCAAGCGAGTGGAAACGCCGCCAGCAGCCGCAGTACAGTCATTACCTGCGCGAAGTGTTAGTGGGGCAGCTGATAAATAGTTCATGTGGTTTTGGCGTTGTGAGCTTTGTGTGCCTGCCGCAGTAGCACCAGCACGGGGGTGTCCAGGCCGAGGGCAAACAATCTCCCCAAATTGCACATTGGTGCAAGCGCACGAAGAAATATCAACAACCCTGTGTATTCGGTGCAATAATTTCAGATGCTCGACTCAGGTGACTTTTGATCCGTGCTATTCGTGCTGCTTTGTGCACCAGAATATTTCGTGGCTTTCTCCGCGTCAGGTTGGGCGCGCAACACCTAGCGACATGGCTACGATTGCGCACGGAAGGCAACACATCACACATGTATCGGCCGTATATCATCACATGGCTCGACGTCTGAACAGCTCTTTGGCATTTGGCTGCGCGCAGTTCGGTGGGGCGTACGGGAAAGAGTTCCCCCAGAAGGAAGCCACACAGCTGGTTGCCCATGCTTACGAGCTTGGAATCCGAATCTTTGACACCGCCCCGTGGTACGGAAATGGTGTTTCCGAACAGAGACTGGGCACAGCCATCCGCGAGGCGGGAATCCCACATGATCAGGTTCGCATTCATACAAAGGCGGGGCGGCAGAACCCTAACCGGGAGCACATGTTTGACTTTGGGGCTCCAGGCATGCGCAAGTCCATCCAGGCTTCTCTTAAGCGCCTGCAAGTGGACAGTATTGACTGCTTGCAAGTGCACGATCCGGAGTTTGCGCCCTCGATGCAGCAGTTGGCCCAAGAAACGCTTCCAGCAATGTCTGCTGCACTGCACGACGGGCAAGTGCGCGGCCTGGGCTTGACGGGGTATCCACTGAGCGTCATATCTGACATGCTACAGCATGCACTTGCACAGGAGATCCCCATTCACTCTGTGCTGTCGTACTGCCGCTACTCAATGTACGACACAACACTGGCCGAGAACGACGCCTTCCTGAATACTGTCCGGCGGAGCGGCTCCAAGCTGATTGCAGCGTCTCCCTTCGGAATGGGTCTACTTGTGCCATCAGTTCCCCCTGCATGGCACCCTAGTGGGGCAGAGTTGCGGTCTGCATGCGCCGTGGCGCGACGCGTGGCCGCCGCAGGGGGCGTGTCGCTGCCTCGGCTAGCAGCGTACTTCTCGGGCAGTGCAGTCGAGGCGCTTCCATTTGCAGCGTGGTCAGAGACCCCCCAGCCACAGCATGATGGGGTGCAGTTTGCCCAGGATGGGGAACACGACACCCCCCTGTACACAGTCCCGTCACTATTATTGGCATCTGCCTCGTCAGCCCCAGAGCTGCAGGAGCTGGTGACTGCAGTCAGCACGCCGCTGACTCCATGGGAGCGTGCAGTCACAGCGGTGCTGGTAGGGCGCCACTGGCTGACGTTTGACGCCGAAGAGCATTTGCCATTTCAGCTGGAGGAGGGGGACGCCCCCCCCCTCACCGCTGACGAAGCCTTCGCTGGCCTGGATGTTGCTATGGCTGCCGCAGTACAAGGTAGAGCTGATCGACTGGACGATGCAGAGGCTGCATATGACGCCATCCTGCAGCACGTGGACGCGTCACTGGCGCCGAAGCTTCCCGCTGGGTTGTTCGGCTACCTGGGCAGCAGCCAGCGCCATTGGGAAGGCAAGGAGGTGCGCAAGCACTGGGAAAAGCTACAGACACAACCCATAGATACAGCGATGCTGGGGCGGTATGTCCAGCATCGGTAGAGCAGCAGCACACTGCCCGCCTGGCGACACTCCACATGGTGCTCACATGAGTCCTGCACAGCTGCAGGGGGGCATGCAGATCTGTGCAAAAACACTTGATTTGTTTATTCAGACACAGGGGGATGTGTTATTTAAAAGCAACGCTAGAACCTTCGCAAGCACTCTTGCGTTTTGCTTGCTTGGCGCTCAAACACAGTGCCGCTTTGTTGACCGACACCCACATTCAAGCTTTGGACATGTCTCGAGAGAAACCTGCCACACAGCACCTCCGCGTGCTTTTACCTTCTGATGGGACAACTGATTTGCTGGATAAAATGTTCGGGCGATTTCCCGGCTTTCGTCGTAGTTCGGCCCGCTTGAAGCGAGGTCAGCGAACTGGGTACGTGTGCGGTAATTGACCAAGCTGCAGCAGTGGCTTCACCCGAACTGTTTGGTACAGAGACCTGCTAGGCTACGTCGACTTCGACAGCGTTCGGGATGCAGAAGATGCAAAGCATGCTACTGACCGCCGCAGCATCGATGGACGGCCTCCACTGGACGTCACCTTTGCACCTCCTTTGCGCAATGCAGCAGCTGCTGGCGGCGGCGGTGGCGGTGGCCGCGGGCCATCCCCTGGTCGCGGCAGCTACCGTGATGACAGGCAGCCATATGGTAGCGGCGGCGGTGGTGCACCCCCACAAAGCAATCCCTATGCATCCCTGAGCTTCGACCCGGCAGCCGCCTCTCGGTACCAGCCTGGCCCAGTGGGAAACGGCAACGCCCCCTACGGAGGCGCTCGCCGCATGGACGAGCCCTATCGCGGTCGTGACCGCCCTCGTGATGAATGGCGCCGCGACGGACGCGACGGCCGTGACGGACGCGATGGTGGTCGCGATGGTCGCCGCGATGCCCCCCCCGCGCCCCGTGGGCGCGACGCCCCGCGTCGCGAGGAGGGCCCTCCAACTCGCTGGCGCGGCAGCAAGCCCCGCATCCCTGCCCCCCTCCCCATCCCAGAAGGCGACGCACTGGAGGCGCCGTCAGCTGTGCTGTTCGCTGCCAACTTACCAGCGGACTCTTGCGAGCGCGAAATTGGCCGTACGTACACAGCAACTTGCTTCCATGCACTGCACTCGCATTCACCTTTCTGCATGCACAGATATCTTCCGCAACTTCCACGGCTTCAAATCTGTCTCCATGCGTTTCAAGGCCCGAGATGAGAAGCTGTACCGCGAAGACCGCTCCAACCGCCCTGTGACATTTATTCACTTTGAGACTTTGGAGGACGCGACAGTTGCGCTGCAGGCGCGCCAGGGGTATGTTGTGGACCCTGCGAACGCCGACAACACAAGTGTGGCCCTGAACTACTCCTCCAAGTTCAACCCCGAGAACAAGAAGACCGACACGCAAGGCGATGATGCTGGGGACACACCCGCCGCAGGGGATGCTGCCCCCGGGGCCGCGGCTGTGGTGGGAGATGAGTCTGCCCCCAGCGCCCCCGTGGCTGATGTTGCTGACCAGCCTGATGCTGACGATGCCACAGACACCCAGCTGGAGAACTCTGCAGAGTCGGGGTCCCCCGATGAAGCAGCCCAGCCGGCCGCAGACAGCGCACTGGCTGGTGAGGGCGCAGCGGCCAAGGAGACGGCTGACGACGTGCTTGACTACGATGAGGATGAGGATGTGGAAGCATGAGTTGGTGTAGCTTCTTGACAATTCAATCAATTGTTCGTTTCATACAAGGCTGCACCCAGCTATGGAGGCCGCCTATGCAATAAGGAACTCTCCGCTCATGCCGTAGTTGATGGCAATGCGCATACGCTGCAGAGCGATCTCATCAGTGCTGTACTCAGGCCACTCCACTTGCCAAAAGCACGCATGTGCCACAGGCAAGGAGCCATCGTTCCCGCCCCGCTTGGACAGGCGGAACTTGCGGGAGAACTGCCCCGGCTCGGGGAGACGGGAGCGGCCCCAGGAGAAACGAATGAACTTCCCCCGCTCCTCGTTGCTGAGGATCTCAAAGCAGCGCCAGAAACGGGCCACACCCTCTGAGTCCGCTTCGTAGCTGTCGTACTGTGTGTGTTTCTTCAGCAAATCCACATCCACGACAGGGTCGCCGCACACAAGCAGCTCGATCTCTCGCCACGTCAGCAGCTGCAGCGCACGGGGGGGAATGATGGATACAAGGCCGCCTCGAATGGCCGCACACTGTGCATCAAACTCGTGCTCGCGCTGCTGCTTAGTCAGTGCAATGTACTCTTGCAGGTCAGACTTGGACAGCACCCGTCTGTCGTCGCCGCCAGGACACAGCTCCACCTGGGCGTCTTCTGACCCCACGGACGTGAAATACAGCGGCTGCACATCCTCTTCCGCAACAAGCTCCGAGGACGCACCGGTGGACACCACATCTGCAGCGTGGGCTGCCACAAACTGCGCGTACGTCATGGCTTCCAAATCCCGCAGGCGCTGGGATAGCACATCGTCATGCAGCTCCCACAAGCCCCCGGCAGCTTCAAGCTTGGAGCGCCGCTTGCTCTTCTTGCTGGCAGCCTTGCCTGCTTCCCCAGCATTCAACACGCGAGCCCACACGGCCGGCGCCAGGTCAAATGGCAGCTGCATTGTGTGACGAAGAGTCACCCCCACCAGACGCCCCACAAATGTGTAGAATGCCAGAGCTGATGGTGTGGTGTTGCTGGGGTTTGGCAGCCACTTGTCCTGGAACTGTCCAGCAGCAGTGAGGTTATTGGGCGTGGGCACAAAGATATCCATGCGGTCGCTGAACAGGTCATCCACCACACGCGAGAAGCAATCGCGGTACAGCCCACCCCAGTCCATGCCGTCTTCTCCCTTGTACGCCACCTTCCACAGGCTCTCCTTGTGGTCGTTCTTGCTGCGCAGGCCCTGCGCAAGTGCCTTGCCGATGGCAGCCCCGTCTGGCTCCCCGCCCTTGGCGCCCGACCTCCCAGCAGCCTCCTTGGTGAGTGCCTTGTACAGCTGGGCAGCCACACACTGCGCCTTGTCGGGGCAGCGCAGGCTGGTGTCCTGTGCAGCTGCTTCCATGTGCTTGAAGGCCGCTTTGTTGTCCAGGTTCACTGAGAATCCGCTGCCATTCTCTCCGGTCCACGTGGCCTCAATGCAGCCATCCAGCACTTGCCGCTTCACATCGATGAACACACAATGGGACAAGGTGCGCAGCTTGTGCCCCAGTGAGAATGACAGGTTTGCCCCTGCAGAGGCGCTCTTGCCGGCAGATGCCTTGCCTGCACCCCCCTCGTCTCCCCCGCTGGAGGCACGAACAACATCAATGAGAGGCAGAACACGCTTCAACCGGCGGTTGAGCAGCTGCAGCAGGGCAACGCGCAGGCGCAGGGCAGGCATGCTGACGCCAGACTCGGACAGGGCTGGGAATGCGATCGCATCGTCTGGGATAGAGGCGTGCACAGGCTTGCCCGAGTCCCCCAGCATTGCTTGGCCCTCCTCTGGCGCAAGCAAGAGCCGCAGCTTGGCCGCCTGCAGTACAAGTGGAGAGCGGGCACTGCCGCTGTTGCACGGGTCCCAATCGAATTCACTGGAGGCCCCCTCGGTGTCCCGGTCTAGGCGCGCTTTGGCGTCAGCCACCAGGGATCGACGCGTCGGCGACGTGATGGTTGTGAGCCACTGTACCAGCTGGTCATCTGCTGCGGAGGTCCACGAGCCCAGGCTGACAGCAGCAGACAGGAGTATGTCGGGTGTGACAGCCAGCTTGTCGCTCGCCCAACCCGCAGCCAGCACGCACCGCAGCAGCAGGGCTGGAGGCAGCGGCAGCACCTCGGGCCCCGGGCTGCCGGCGGTGCCGCTGCGCGCTGCCAGTGCTTCTTGTCGAGAATGGATGGCTTCAATGATGTCCATTGTCTCGAGAAGAATATCGCTGAGGGCACGAGACCCCAGCTCAGTCTCCAAGACAGACGCTGATTCGGTTTCAGGCGTGAAGTTGCTCATGTCCCGAATTGCGTGACGCGCAGCGGCAGACAGCTGCAGACCTGGGCCACCAGCACCTGCTGCTGCCCCCGCAGAAGTGCTGGCTGCTGCAGCGGCTTCAGCCATGGACACTCTCAGCGACTGTGGCAGAAACACGGCCGCCAAGCCAGGGGGCGCAGCAGTCTGCACTCCAATGTTCGAGATCATCACGCCACTCTCAAGTGCTGAGGAGCTCTGTGCGGCGCTCATGGTACGCTGTGCCATTCGTGCCGTGATGAGGAGCTCAATCAGCTGCAGCAGGCCAGCTGGGAAGGCACGGCCCGCCGACGTGCTGAGCTCGTTCTCCACGTACTTAAACACGGCCTTCTCCACACCGTGCAACAAAGCCATGTTGGGAAGATCCGCGGTGGGGTACGCTTCCGGTGTCTTGAGCAGCTGCGTAAGCAGCGACACCACACGGGACTTGAAGGGCGTTCCCCGAGCACGCAGGTACGACACGAGGGAGTTGAACACCCCTGCACTGTGCACAGCAGACTTGCCGGAGGAGGAGTCCCCCGAGTCAAAGCTGCCCAGCAGGAACTCAAGCGCGTAGCACGCCCACTCCAGGGAAGCGGCGCCAGTGGCTACTTCAGCTTCGTTTGTCCAGGCCAGGCCAAGCATGGGCGCCACGTACATGCGATACCCCCAGCATGCTTCACTGGACGAATGGCTGGCGGTGAAGGACAGATGCACCGTGTCGCCATGAATCACAAAGGGGCGGAAATTCTTCGGGGCCCCTCCCACACTGTGCACGCTGCCGCTGCTGGACTTGCTGGGCAGTCCCGCGAAGAAGTTCAAGCGAGCATTGCTGTGAGTCTCGCTGCGACTGTCGAAAAACACCCACAGCGCTCGTGCGCCAGGGAATGTGAGCGTGTCGTGGGTCTCGCATGAATGGTAGTGTGGATGCAGACTTTCCCGCATGAGAAAGCTGGTGCCACTGTCTGCGGCGCTGCCTGGGTTGGTGGCCAAGCTGATGTGGCGGGCGGCTTCAGCTGTCAGACTGGTGGTGAGCTGGTCTGACTCGCCCAACTGAGGGGTGTCCCCTTCGGTGTCCAGCCACGTCTGCAGGAGTAGCAACCAGGCGCCGACACTGGGAGAGCCAATGGGCAGCACCTGTGAGCCGCCGCGGCCGACGGACAGGTACTGCCCGGGCTCAGCGCCGACACTGGCGCCAGCCGCCACAGCAGCCTCACCCTGCGCATGCACACCAAACGTGTCCTCTGTGGCTGCTGACAGCTTCACCAGGCGCATGAGCTCCGCTCGAGAGATAATGCCCCTCAGGGGCCCCGGTCCCAGAGATGGGGCAGCCGGGGCGTCCCCCAGCAGCGGAGATGAGGCTGAGGGGCCCTGCGAGAAAAGGCTGGTGGAGAGGAGCAGTAAGTTCAACAAGGCACCGCGGGCTGAGTTTCGCATGCACGCGTGCTGCATGGAGATTGCCTGTGCCACAAGTGGGGCACATGCTCCCTCGGCAACAGTGCTGAGCGGTAAGGAGCCCATCACTGATGCGTGCACGAAAAGACGCTGCCTATGGATGAGGCGAACGTGCAGTAGCCCTGTAGCCTCATGCAGTACTGCAACTCGCAGCATTTCATCTTGCACAGTGCTGCAGTCGTCGAGCAGAATGCCAGTAAGGACTGTCAGGCGCCACTGTCGCTTCAGCGTGTTTGTGCCATCGTCGTAGTCAGCGTCGCTAGCGCCAGCCACCATGTTCAAGCGCTGTCGCTTCACATACGGGAAAGATACCACGCAGCCCTTCCAGTCCACAGCTGAGATGCCGTGGGAAGCGCGGCTGGGCAGCGGCAGGAAAACCGCTTCATGCTCGGAGGACAATGGCTGCCGAGCTGCGTGCATCACTGCAGTGGCAGCATCACCAATCACAGCAGCGTCGGTGGCCAACGCAGATTTTGATGTCTCGCCAAGGCTTTGGTCTTCTGTTGTCATTTCAGCTTCGACTGGCTCCCCTGGTGCAGACAAGCCTCTGTATCGTTGCGCCAAATGACCAGGGACCCCTCTAGTCGGCAACGGGACGCGGTATGTTGTCGGCTCTTGGGTTGTACTTGCTGGAACTTGATTTGGGATCGAGCCGGAGACTGTTTCCTGCATGAATGCTCGGGCAGCCGTTGTTTCTGGCGGGGCAATGGGATCATCCTCCCCCACGCCCGCGTAGATTGCACGCAGGGTTACACACATTAGTGCGCTATCCACACAAGCTGCAAATGCATCTTGATGGCTTGGCTGCCCCTGCATCGTCTCGGATACGACTCCGATGAGTTGCTGCACGCTGTCTTCTGGGTACGCGCCTGCCCCCGCCCCCACAAGACTAGATGTCCCGGTAGCTAGTTCACTGAGGGGCTCCAAGTCATAGTCCGCGATGCCATTGTGATTGGCCAAAAATGCTGCGGCCAGTCTGCCTGCCAAATTGCCCAGGGGGTGTGACAGGCCTTGGTGCATAAATGACAGGCTGAGCAGATTCAGCACTAGCTGCCGCTGCTCGTATTCATGCGGGGCATCATTCATCCACTCCAGCCACGCATCCTCAAACTCTGCATCTTCCCCCACACCGCTGTCTCCGTCAGTGTCTGTGCCCGTATCTTCACTGGTTGTGTCGTCATCTCCAGCAAAGGCATGCCCCCCGTCAGACCCCCGCCGCTGCGCGTATGCCAGGCGCGGAGAGTCACCCAAGAAAGACATTTCGCTGTCGTCTGTCGAGCCGATAGAGCCCGAGTCATCGCTGTCTTGCTCGCCGCGGTGAAGGCCCTCAGTGAAGCCCTCTTCGTCGGGGATCAGGTTTTCAGCGGCTCCAGCTGTGACTCCAATGTCGTCAAGCACGGCAGAGTCAGCCAGCTCACCATGCAGGTGCTGCTTCATCACAGCGGCCATGCCACCTGCGCCGCCAAACTCTTGTCCGTCTCCGACACTGAGCCCAGGCAAGTATGCCGTTCCCTCGTCCAATAGCCAATTCAGGGCTGCATTCGGGTTGTCAGCCTTCAACTCTAGTGCACGCACGCACAGCTTGGTGGGCTTGGCAGCAGTCAGAGCCAGTGTCTGAGCAGCTGCATATCTGGGGTTCTCTTCGCCATCAGCTGGGCCGCTCTTCAGGCCGTCCCCCGCCTTGAACGCCTCTGCTTCGCCAGACAGGATCCAGTCCAGCACGCGCTCAGGGTCATCGGCCTTGATCTCCAGGCCCTTCAGGACCAAGTCGTAGTCGAAGCCCATGCTGGACAGCTCTTGCGCTTTCGCCTTACGGGCCACCACCTCCGGGGAGTCCTCTGCTGCACCGCTGTCGGCCTCAGTCAGCGGCAGCAGGCTGCCAGCTCGCGCACCCAGCGCTACATGCTCAAGCAG
>Ga0307982_1005071_pt1 | contig 10340 bp, 10 predicted proteins | sample OrgLakmetagen989_FD_201847 | JGI IMG/M metagenome (GOLD analysis project Ga0307982, IMG submission 201847) | Saline water microbial communities from Organic Lake, Antarctica - #989 | ecosystem: Environmental > Aquatic > Non-marine Saline and Alkaline > Saline | place: Antarctica: Organic Lake... | reverse complement strand
GAAATAAACGTTCATTACAGGTTTTTTTTTTTTTTTTTTTTTTGTACTACTGTACAGTTCTGTTGTACATGTGCTGTAGATAAGAAAGCGGACCATGGGCACAAAAAGGGTCACACGCCACGGGCGCTACACAGGGCACTATTCCACGGGCACCTCAAGGCCGCGAAGAGAGGGATACGGTGCTCCGCACCAAACTAACTGCACCTGAACCGCGCATCGCGCGGGCACCCAAACTTGTATTCACCTATTCCCCTTTCGTACGCACGTACGCGTGCTGTAACCAAAATGTGTTCTCCGTTCTCCGTCCGTTGTGGGGGTATGTATGCTCATTTGCTTCCAACGATGGCTCTTCCTACTAGTTTACTGCAGAAGGTAGTTACCACTAGAGCGCGAGCGTATCATGTTATACGCTCTTTTCGGAGCCTGAACTGAATTGCTGAGTGTCCGGCAAAGTAGCAAGGTGGAGCTTGGAACCTAGCATGGCTCACAGCTTATTTTCACCTCTGGATCCGCCGCATAGTTTCAAGACATGTTTGTATAAACTTGGTTTCATCATTGCAAGTCGATAAGTTCCACTCTCATCAACATATAGTCATTACAGAATGAAATCAATACGAGCGCGGAAGAGCTTCGTATATTTGCTCGCTCTAGCATCTGCGCCATTGGCTGGAAGTCAAGACATAACGGCAGCGGTTACGAAGCAACCCACGAGAGCAGTCCCGCGCATGAGCGTGTTGATGATTATTATAGACGACTTGCGGGCATCGCTCGACGGCGGCTCTGACGGTGCTGACCTCTTGCAACTACCGAATCTGGACTTGCTGGCGAAACGGGGTGTGAAGTTTCTACGGGCCTACGCGCAGTGCGCCCTTTGCGCGCCGTCACGGTCGTCGGTTCTCGTTGGCGTGCGGCCAGACACTACCCGCGTGTTCGACCTGACTACGCATTTTCGAGCAGCGCTACCATCTGCTCTCACACTACCTCAAGCTTTCAAGGTAGGTTGAATGGTCCTGATAGTGAACAGCTAGGATAGTTGACGAATAAGATATGGTGAGTTGACTCTCATTCAAATGCATGCCAGGCGGCGGGCTATTTAACACTCGGTGTAGGAAAAGTATTTCATCGAGGCCTTGGAGACGGCAATCATTCTTGGTCGGAGACGCCCGATGGCCTCGCGCCGCCTCTCGTAGATCGCCCAGCTTATGCGCTACCCAAGAACGCTATGATTGACCAGGAACGCAAATCGGCTAGCCGAGCTGCGCACGCAGCCAAGAACCCAGGGGCTGACGTTTTACGTGGCGGAAAAGTGAGCAGAATGATACAAGTGTTTTTCTTCGTCTTTGGCCACCTACTGCTGCTATCTTCTCTGTTCATGGGGTGTGTTCCGTCTAGCATAGTCGTAAAACAATACATATGCCTGCTTCCTTGCTGGCAGGTGCGCCGTGGCCCTGTACTTGAAGTTTCTCCTCGAGCCTACCGCGGCTTCCACGATAATGCCGCTGCTGACTGGGCTATGGCTGCCCTTGCTCACGCTGCCCACGCTGCTCGCGCTGCCGCTGGTTTGGCTGATAGTGATAGCAGCGAGGGTGCAGCGCCAACAACGACGGCCTCTACAGTTAGGCCCCAACCATTTTTCCTAGCGGTGAGTCCCAATTTCCAATAATGGTTCTTTTTGCGGCCCTTCCTACTGGATTAGCTGGTTTGTTGCAAATGGCGCTGGATCTTTTGCTTTTTGACTAACAATCAGCTTCCATTTTTATTCTTTTGCCTTTTTCTTAAACACGCCTTTCTGTGCTGAAGGTAGGATTCGTGCGCCCACATCTCCCATGGGTAGCACCTGAAGAGTACTGGGACTTGTATGGGCCTAGCAACGGCACTCAGAGCCGCCACTTTCCGCTCGCGCCGTCTGCTTACCGCCCATCTTCTTCATCTCGCAGTCCCCGTGGCACCGCCCGCAGCTCTAGTAGGGTTTCGCTGGGTGGCGGCGCCCATGAGCTGCAAGCCTACGCGGGCGTACCAGAAAACTTGGCGTGCCTAGAGAGCAGCAGCGGCAGCAGCAGCACTGGTAAAGACGACGGTGGAAGTGTTGGTGCAAGCAGAAGTGTATTAAGTGGTGGCGCTGCTCACGCCACCTCTCGTGACAGTTGTTCAAGCACTTCAGCAGCGGCCGCCGCTTCGGCGACAACTCCAGTAACCACTCAGCAACTCCGGCACGGGTACGCCGCTGCAGCGAGCTATGCAGACGCTCAGTTAGGGCGAGTAGTCGGCACACTCGGACCACTGGGGCTTGAGGAGAACACTCTGGTGGTGGTTTGGGGCGATCATGGGTTCAAACTGGGTGATTTTCCAGCGCCACCGCTGAGCAGCCGTTTCGGCAGCGGGTGGGGCAAAAACTCCAACGCCGAAGTGGATGCACGCGTGCCTCTGGTAGTCGCACTGCCAACAGACATGCCGCGATTTCTCGCGCACGCACGCCAGCAAGCGGCTAGAGGTACTGCAGCAAATGCTGCCGCAAGTGCAGCGAGCGATGCGCTTGTAGGAGAAGCAGCACGCGGCCTAACGAGTCATGCGCTAGTAGAACTAGTGGATCTATTCCCTACGCTGCTTCATTTGGCTGGAGTGCCGTTACAAGGAGCTAGTAGCCCCATCAAAGATTTTGGATTGGCTGCTGGCACTGGAGCTGGTATGATGCCAACTACATCCCAACGCCACCGCCGCCGGCATCAGCTCGAAGGGTCGAGTTTTGCTCGTTTGCTGCTCAATGCTTCTCTTGCGAAAAGCGTCGACTTACCAGACCTAGCTTCTTCTTTTGAAGACAGCAGAAGGGGCGCTTCAAGCACTGGAAATCACGGGAAGAGCAGCCAGAGCAGTGGAGACACTGCCAGCGATGTGGTTGACGAAAGCCCCGTGTGGAAGGAGGCGGTCTATTCGCAAGTGCGTCGAGGGAAAGCAGCGATGGGCTACAGCGCGCGCACCACGCGATACCGAATCACTGTTTGGGTGGACATCCGCAAGCTTGGGCAAGGAGCAGAATTAGGAGCCAGTGTCACGAAGGGGGCATGGGATGACGTAAGCATTGCAGCCGACTGGCGGCGTGCCTCTGACTTGAACCGGCGCAACCAAGCCACTAATCAAGCGAAGCAGTCGAGCGCCAAGGATTCCAAAGGGAAAGGGGTGGGAGCCAACAGCTTACAGGTATGTGTACATTTCGGGTTAGGGTATTTGCAGAAAATTGATAATCACCCCTGTCAAATGTTCATGGGATTTCTTGATTATAGCTTTTCTTGATTTTTATTTCGAACGATGCGTGCACAAAATTAATCATTCGATTTCGAGGTGGAAGTGTTTGATTTGCTGGAAGACCCCTGGGAAGAAAGCGACTTAGGCCTAGCCGGGGTGCCTGCTGCCACTCGAAGTCTGCTATTGGAGGTGTGGGCCCGCGGTGCTTGTGGCGCGATTAGCAGCAAGGCACTGGCGCCGTTACCGGAGTTCTGCTCGGCGGGTGGTTCTATGGCTTTATAATTCGAATTATTTATGTAATTTATGTTTTGTTGGCCTCCTAAACTCCTTAAGTACTGCGATGTATACTCAGATAAGCAACGGGAATTTCCTCTAGTCCAGCCTAGTCAACCCCAGGGGAACTTCAGCTATACCTGATTCCCGAGCTGCAATTGAACTTGTTGGAGAATCCACGCCTGAAGGCTTACGGGGCCCCGAGGTGGTGAATCCTTTGCATATATATATAATACATCCAAATACAAATGCCAAATATTTGAAGTTTGAAAAAAACTCCGAACTCCAAATGTCAGGCAAAAGAACATGGGATTACTTAGGTGCTAGCTGCAATGGCATTGATATTTTGGAATTAGCCTCAAAGGCAGCGCATAAATAGCACTGTTAAGCAGATAAATGAACGTAGATGTTCCTCGTGTATAACAAATACCCGGCATGTACACACTGACACACCAGGTGGGATGATAGAAGCGGTTGATTCCGCACCGACATGCTCTCTATTGGCCCTCACTAGCCTCCCCGGCACCCATCTTTACGAACACCGTGTAGAATATGACGAAAGTGCTCACGACACCCACTATGAGAATGAGCATGTGCTTTCCCTCGGAGTTATTGAGCATTGTGCCCAGCTTTCCGAGTGTGTCTCCCAGCATGTCTGACGCCGACGTCATGCTGCCATCCATGCCCCCCAGTAACGTGTTCTGCTCCTTGACTTCCTGATTAATGTCCACGGCCATAAATTTCAGTTGCGAAACGCTGTCTGCTAGCGCGGAAGTTTTGCTATTGTTTTGTTCTTCGATAAGCCGCCGGTTGCTCTCAGCCACACGAGCTTCCGGAGAAGAAAACAGATTGTTTGCACTACCACCTTTCCCACGATTCCAAGACATGATGGTATTGAATATAGCACACACTGGCTTCTTACGATTATGGAGTTCGTAAAGTTGACTTGCTTCGAATTTCTAGAGGTCTAGCCAGAGAGTCTCAAGCACTGTAATTAGCACTCGTTGTTCCTAACTTTCTTAAGTTACAGAAAAAAAAAACGCAACCCGCAAGCTTCCAAAATCCTTGCGTGCTGCATGCTGAGTTTGCCGGCATGCTCCTATCTCCTCCCTGTAACTTTGTGGTTGACCAAAGCTCTTGGACCGGAAGCGTCGAAATTCCTCACCAGGGTCTTTAAACACGTCAAGGCTGCCGGTATGTTCAGTATGCGCCACAGCCACCAGGACACTGACTCGACTTGGAACACCACATGGTCCCCGACATTCTGGCGTCAACGGATTTCCTCTACTGTTACAGCTACAAATGCGGCCTTCGTTAACCGCATCCTACAGAGGGATTCTGTTTTTCAGCAAGATGGCCCTTCTATTGCCAAGGCGTCACCTCACCCCCGTTTCTACAACTATGACCCCAAGCTAAACCGGCGATCGAGTAATCATCGGAACCCCCATTCAACCCGGGATAAAACTAGCTAGTAGCAGCACAGTTTTTCTCTCGGATTTACTGAGTGTGTTTTTCCCCTCTTTTTTCTTTTTATACCATACTAGTGCATTTTTTTTCCCGAAATCCAAAATCCAAACACTTTGGACCGCTACCATCACTTCCATGGCCACTCGGGCATGCGCGCCGGATTAGCTTCTTAGGTCCAGTTTGCGCTGCTTTGCTTTTCTTCTCTACCTGTTAGTCTTCTAATTCCGGCCCTTCGGGGCCTGTCTCAAAATCCAATCAAAATCACGAAGTCGAAATGGCCACAGTATATGACTACCTAGAGACCTAGGTAAGATATTGCAACTGGCACTTTTGGGGCAGCAGACAGCACCGGCTGCGTTGGCTGTTGGCAGCGGCTTTAGCTCTGGAGGTGGGGACTCGGCCGACTGACCACAAACCAAAAACCGGACTTACGGGGTTTCGACTATTCGCAGGGCGTGCGGGGAAGCCCCGTTAGATTAGATTAGATTATACTCCCCAATTGCAAAGAAACAACAACAAATAGTATAAAGCTGCGTTTTGATGAATCCTCCAGAACAAGTCTGACTGGGCTGAGTGTTCTTTTGCGCAAAGAGAGTAAAGGAAGACCCATACTCCAACTCCAACAATTCTCAATCGATTCATATTTAGTGCTCGTGTTTAGAACAATTTATCTCCATTATTGCATTATTACTCGGTTCTGCTAGTTGGATTTGAGTTAAATTAGATATAACAATAGCAACTGCAACTGCATATCAAGTAAACCAAAGGAAACACAAACACGAACACTAAGCACTTCCACTCGGCCTTTGCCTTGATCCTTGATCAGACATCTCATTAGTCTTAATTGGGCATCAAAATAACCCAAAGACCAACTACATGCGGATAATAAGGAAGTCCTTGCTTTTTGCTGCCTCGTCCGTTTGATGCCTCTACTTTTCTCCTTGTATTTCTATCTCCCTCCTACCAGAAGTGAGGAGTGTCCACGTTCCAGACACAAAGCTGATGGTCGTCGCCCCCAGTGATCACGCGGCCGTCGTTGGTCGCCCGCAAGCAGCTCACCACGCCTCCGTGGCCGCGTACTTGGAGCACCACCCGCCCCGTGTACGCATCCATCACCTGCCACGCATGCCCTCCCGCTACTGCCGCAAAGAGCCAACGCCCGTCGGGGGAGAAGTCCACTGCGGTGTAGCCCCGCGGCTCCGTGACTAGGCTCGTCATGGCGGGGGCCTTGGGGTACCGCACGTCGTGGACCCGCAAGTGGCCATCTCGGGACGCAGCCGCTAGGAAGTTGGCCGTGGTGCTCGAAGCCCCAAATGCGCGCACGTCCTCGACGTCGCTTTCTGCGCCCCGTAAAGTGCACACCGTACTGGGCCCGTTAGGCAAGCGCACGTCGTGCAGCCGCACCACGCAATCCGCGCCTCCGCTCATGACCAAATGGGGCGCCCACGCGTGGCCTGCCAAGCAAAGCACTTCGTCTTCTTGGGCGGAGAGCCTGGTCACCATTTTCCCCGAGCCCCCCAAATCCCACACCCGCAAGTACGAGTCGCTGCACCCGCTCGCCAGCAAGGAGTCGGAGGCGCCCATGAAGCACAAGCTGGTCACGCTCCCCAAGTGCTCGTCGCCGTTGCCGACCGGGTGCAGCGCGTAATTGCGGCCGTGCTGAAACCGCCAGTCGCCGACGCTGATCTTTTGGTTCAAGCCCGCCACGGCCACTCGGCGGTTGGACGGCGAAAAACAGCACGCCATGGTCCAGTTCGCTTCGCGGCCCATCGCCAGCTCTTCGGCAGGCTTCAGGCCCATGGTCATGGCTTTGGCCACTTCCGCTGGGGTCAAGTCGCCACTGCCGACTCGGCTCGCAGCCGCCAAGGTTGTTGGCGCACCAGAGTCCGCAGCATCACCACCCATCGGCGAGCGCCCATCGTTTAAGGAATTTCCTCCCGAGGAGGACGATGACGGCCCATCGTTCCCGTTGTGGTTGTTGTCTCCGCGACCGCTGGAGTCCCGGGTGCCCAGCTCCAGCAAGTTGGTGTTGGGCACCGCCCACACCAAGACTTTGGACTCCTTGGACCCACTCACCACGTGCCGCCCGTCCGAGCTCCAGGCCACCACAGTGACGTGGTCGCCGTGGCCCTTGCATCGCATCCCCAAACGGCACCGCAAGCCTTCAACAGAGGCTGACTGCACGTCTTCGCCGAGCTCCACCCTGGACAGCGCAGTTGGGGACGTTGCCGCAGCCGCCGCTCCTGACGAAGGTGGAACTGAAGCTGCTGAGGATCCTCCAGGAGACGATGAGCCCTTCTGAGGTTGGTCCAGCGTTGATGGCGTGATCGCATTGACTTGGCGCCCGTTTTCGCTCTGGGACGACACGTGCACCACGCTCTTGAACAGCCGTTCCCAGTTTTTCACGCTCACCGCGCGCGGGTCTGGCAAAAGGCTGCCCCACCACTGGGCTTGCGACTTCTTGATGAACCACTGCCGGGTCTTGTCGTAGCGCGCGCGGTGCACTGAGGCGCACCTGGGTGTGTTGAAATGTGTAGTGAAAGAGAAGAAAGCAAGAAGTTAGAGCAAGAAAGTGAAGGAGAGAGGAGCGAGAGACAGGGAGACAGGCAAGAGACAAAAAGTAAGTACACACCGACCGACCCATTGCTAGCGCTTGAATGAATTGAAATGCATAGAAAAGAATCGAACGCACTTGTTGATCGCTTCAATCCACGCCAGGGCGTCTTCCATCGAAGGGGCCCGAATCGGCAGCTCGTAAGTCGCATGCGAAAGCACAAACACCGTGGGCCCATTTCCTTGCGAAGCAGTGTTGCCACTGCTGCTGCTGTTGCTGCGGTCGTTGCGAGGAGCAAGCTTGGCCTCGGAAGTGTGGTCAAGCAGCATTTTGGTGGCGTTGGCGTCATCGGGGCGCCAGCTGCTCGGCAACGACACGGCGGCGTGCTGCGACATGCTCCCCACGCCTCCACTCTCTTTCGCTTTCGCAGCCGCGGCCTCCTGCGCCTGCTTGGCAGCTTTGGTGTTTTCGGTGTACAGCAGCGACTGGTAGTCCAAGAAAAAGTAACGCTTTTGCCAGCTGCCGCCTGACTTGCCGTCGCCGCCATTTTTGCTGCCGCTGACTAGAGAACGCAGGAAACCAGCGCCACCGCTGCTGCTGCCACCACCCCCCCCTTTGGAGCGCGAATCAGCAAAGCTCAGAGAGTCTTCGGCTCCGGCAGCGTCGGCACTGTTGCTGGTGGTCATTTCCCGCTGCACGATGGGCTGCTTCTCGAGCTCCCCCGACCGGTGGCACTTCTGAGAAATGATGGCGGTTTCTTTGATCATTTGTTGGCGTTCCACTTCGGCTTCCGCGGCGAATTCTTCTTCCAGCAACTTCATTTTGTTCTGCTTCGTGGTGTCCTCCAGCGCTTGCGCAGCTTCAACCGCCAACTCCAGCTGGCTCACCCGCCGCCCAATCCGCTCGACCATCGTGTCCACCAGGGTCGTGGCTTCTAGCGACGCGGACGGCCCGCAAATGTCGGCGAGCAAAATGGCCACCTCCCCAAGCTGGTCCCGCGCGCTGCTCAAGTCTTCCTTGAAACGCGCCGCAAAACGCGCCCATTGGCTCGCGCGCACGGGGGACGAGGACCCCACGTAGAGCTGCTGATCGGAAGACGACGACGACGACGCCGCCTGAGGGTTCAGGGCCGCGATTTCGTCGGACGGTTCTTGCAGCGCGCGAATGGCGTCGAGCACTTGCAGCGACGAGTGCAGCGCAGCGCCGATTTTGCTCAAGCTCTTGGCGAAGTCGCGAGCGGACCCGTCCTGCCCCAAGCGCCCCAGGAGCGAGAGGGCGCCAACCCGAAACCCACCGCCGCCGCCGTTGCTGCTGGGGCCACCGCCGCCGCCGCGCCCGTGGCCGCTGTAACCGTTGCTGCCATTGCTGCTGCTATTGCCGCCGCCGAAAGTCTTCAACGAGGAGCCCAAGTCGCCGAAGGAAATCCCGCCGGCGCCTTGGCCGGGAGAAGGGGCGCGGTGATAGTTGTTGGAGGCCGCCGCCAGTAAAGTGGTCCGTAGCCGCCCGATCGAGTTGGTGAGCTCGCTGAACACTTCCAGCACCGCTTCCGACGACGACGACGTAATCACTAGGGACATGCGCCGGTATTCACCTTCGGCTTTCCGCAACTCCAGAGGTTGTTGCGCTCGGGAAGTGCTCGCATTGCTGGTGGGGCCGCCTTTCCCAGGTGGGGCCGGTTCCGGCACCGCCGCTAGAGCTGACGAAAAACGCAGGCCAGTGCCGCCAAAAGTCGTGCTCAAGCGCCGGCCCTTGCTCTCAGTCGCCACTGCCACGCTTGCCCGCAATGAAACCGCTTCTTCCTCGAGGTCTTCGGCCTCGCTCGCCATGCCTTGCTCCTGCAGCGCCAGCGCCGCTGAAATTGACATGACCCCACCCCCCGCGCCGCCGCCGCCGCTACCTCCCGACCCAAAGCTACTCGAGTCCGACGCGTACCACGCCGTGAAGTCTTCGAGCGTCACGTCCTGGAGGTTGGCGCCGTCGGAATGGTGGTCGAGCGCGGACGCCGAGATGGATCCACCGGCCAACAGCATTTCCCGCATGGCGCCCGCGGTGTGCTCCGGCGTCGACTCCAGCCCGGCTTCCGCCAGCAGCAAGGCGACTTCGGCAAACTCCAACGCCCCGTCGCCGTTTTTGTCGACCCGTTTGAAGAGGGCTTTGGCTTCTTCAGCCGTGCCTCGTGCCGCCCCACTGCTGCTGCTGCCCTCATTGGACGAGCTGCCTCCGCTGCCCCGCTTGTTGTTGTTGGTGGTGCTGCCCGGGCAAGGAAAGTCGAAGTCGTGGATGCTAGCGCGCATGAGCACGGAGCTCGCCGTGCTCAAACAGTGCATGGCTTTGGTGTCTAGCCCCAGAGGATTTGAAGCGTTCGAGCTCTCACGAGGTTTGGCTGCCAAAGGGTTCTCCATCGAGATAGGGCGCGCACCACCGGTGAAATCTTCGGTTTCGGGCACAAAAGTTGAGCTCAATCGTTCGCGGTTGCCGCCATCTTGTTCGTCCACAGTTGGCGACTTCTCTTCGAACTTGCTCGCAGGCTGTCCTTGGCTGCTAGTCCTGCTCCTGCTGTTGCTGCCACTGCCACCACTGCTGGCATTGCTTCGGTTTTCGGCCGAATTCGCAGAGCTCCCATAGCTCGGTCGCCTACCAGCTCCTCGCCCGCTGGAGGACTTGTTGTACATGCTTAGAAAGCGCTGCGACTGCGGGGTGCCGAGTCGTGACTTGGGAGTAAGGCCTCCGGGGGTTGAAGATGCCCTCGGTGACCCAGCGGTGGCACTCGGCCGCCTGGCAGGCCCACCTGATGGTGACGTTGAGC
>Ga0307982_1005067_pt1 | contig 10347 bp, 4 predicted proteins | sample OrgLakmetagen989_FD_201847 | JGI IMG/M metagenome (GOLD analysis project Ga0307982, IMG submission 201847) | Saline water microbial communities from Organic Lake, Antarctica - #989 | ecosystem: Environmental > Aquatic > Non-marine Saline and Alkaline > Saline | place: Antarctica: Organic Lake... | reverse complement strand
CGGAGCACTTGATCCAGAATGATGGCAGCGTGGTGGGCACCAACGCCCCCGAATCTGCTTTTCAGCACGAGGCACTGGTGCAGGTGAAGTGGCAGCCAAATGAGGACGCTGAGGCGTGCGCTGTGTGTAAAGCGGAGTTTGTGGGCGGGCTAGTGAGCTCTGGCAAGCACCACTGCCGGCGCTGCGGCATGGTGGTGTGTCAGGGGTGCTCTCAGCAGCGGCTCCCCCTCCCATCCCGAGGACACCCACTGCCTGTGCGTGTGTGCGACGCATGTGTCACGGGGGAGATGAACGATAGAGTGACACGGGCTGCCAAGGCTAGCCCCCTGCCTGACTCGGCCACACCGCGGCGTGCTGCGGCGGCAGACCCCCCCATCGCCCCCCCTGCAGGTGCTGCTAGGGGGGCTGCAGAAGCGCCTGCCGAAGCGCAGCCCGCTGATTTGTCGCCCCAAGGAGCTGTCATTGCATCACTTCAATCTCCCCAGCGCAGCTCTGGCGCGTTGCACACCCCTGCCAGTGTCTCAGAGGGTGTGGATGCCTTGCGAGGGATGCTGATGCGGCCGCACTTCTGGCCCGTGGGGCAGCTGCAAAGTGTGTATCCCCGGCGATTCTTGCTGCGACGCACAGCCCTAGAGGTAGTGTTCTCGTCTGCAGCAGCTGCTTCTGCTGCCCCCATTGCGGGGGGGGCGGGAGTGGCGGCTGGAATCGACACTGGTGCCGGCGCTGACGACGCCCCAGGCATATGGAGCGGGCACACCTCTGAGCCCTACGGAAGCTTTGTGCCTGGTCCAGTGGCACTTGAGTCTGCACAGCACGGTGGGGCCTCCCACAGCAGCATTTCCGCTTATTCTCAGCTGCACACTGCATTTGAGGCGCCGGGTGTGGCCACAGGGCAGGAGCTCGCGCCGCTGTTCCTGGTGTTCCGCACGGAAATAGAGGCCACAAGCGTGTTCCAGCAGCTCCATCAGCTGCGCACAGCTCGCAATGCGCTGAGCACTGTGAGCAGTCACGTGGTGGCGACGGGGCACGTGACCAACTCTCTCTTCCCCAGCGCAGCCAGTGCAAGCCAGTCGGCGCTTGCTGCAGTTGGCGCACAGCTGGTGGGGCCAGATGCCCTCATCGGCCCCGGTGCAGCGCTGTCCTTCCTGCCTGCTGGCCAGGTGCAAGTGCACCCGTCTCATGCGTTTTCCCACGGAGGCGGGTTTCCCCACCCCTGTCGCCAGCTGGTTGCCCCTGCAGCATACAAGGCGGCTGTGGGTATCCCATGTGCCATACTGCCGCTGCAGGAAGCTGTGGCCCCGGTGGGAGACTCCTCAGCCTCCCCCAGCACTTGGGCGTTTGACCAGGCAGGGGGGGGGGTCCCAGGGGCAGGGGGGCATCCCCCCCACCCCTCCGCCTCCATAAGGGGGGACACAGGCAGGAGCAGCTCCAGCACAGGCGCCGCGCTGGTGGTGCCTGCAGTAACAGCATACAAGGCGGCACAGCCAGAGGCTCTGGTGTCCCTCCTGGCCGCCACCCGGGCTTGGCAGAGCCGCCTACTGAGCAACTTGGACTACCTGCTGACGCTGAACCGTATTGCGGGGCGCAGTAGCATTGATTGGAGCCAATACCCCATTGTGCCGTGGGTGATTGCAGACTACACAAGCGACAGCATCGATGTGCAGAGCGGGGTCTTGCCTGATGGGGCTGCCGACCTGCCCGGGGCAGTGCCGGGGACCATCTGGCGGGACCTGCGGAAGCCCATTGGGGCTCTGAACCCGGTGCGACTGCAGAGACTGAAAGCGGAAGCTGCAGAGCTGTATGCGGACATCCCGCCCATTCCCTCCCTGGAGGAAACGCGCAAGAAGAAGGCGGGTCTTCTGTCCCTGTCCGGCCTCCGTGCCCTCCTGACCTCCGCCTCCGCAAGCGACGGGCAGAGCCCCGCGGTGCACGACGCCATGGGGCCACCCCCCTTTGCAGGGCTGCACCGGGGGCACTACAGCCACAGTGTGGTGCCTGTGTTTTATTTTGTACGTCGGGAGCCCTTCACGACGGCGTCGCTGGCGCTGCAGGGCGGGCGTTTCGACCATGCAGACCGCCTGTTCCACAGCATCCCTGCAGTGTGGAACAGCGTTCTGCAAGACGACATGGACATCAAGGAACTCACTCCTGAGTGGTACACAGATGCGTCTTTCCTGTGCAATAGCCGCGAGCTGCAGCTGGGCTCACGACAGACTGGCGAGGTGGTCGGGGATGTACAGTTGCCCCCGTGGGCCAGCAGCGCAGAGGACTTTGTGGTGAAGCAGCGAGCAGCGCTGGAGTCGGAACACGTCTCCAGCATGTTGAACCACTGGGTGGATTTGGTGTTCGGGTGCAAGCAGCGGGGGCAAGCTGCGGCAGACGCGGACAACTTGTTCAAGCACTACTCATATGAGGGGGGCGTCGATATGTCCCTGGAGTGCGTGGATGCCTTCACCCGTCTGGGTCTGGAGATGACCATTTTGAACTTTGGGCAGACCCCCCCCACGCTGTTCACCGCCCCCCACCTGCCGCGTCTCAGCGGGGAACAGGCCTCACACGCAGCTGCATCCCTGGGCATTGGGTCGGCCCTCATCATGGTTCGCACCAAGCCCTCCCGTGTGAAAATCACCTCCACCAAGCACACAGTGCCCATTGTGGCCCTTCTGTGTGAAGAAGCCACGGGGGCGCTGCTGTCTGTGGACTGCGCTGGGAATGTGCAGGGCCATGCCTTTGCTGCTGCAGCCGATGGCGTCACCGGCGAGGCAGCACAGTTCAAGCAGGGCCTGATGACGCACAGCCGTGACGCCGCATTGGCGCCACAGTTGGCACAGTTGTATGGGCTGTACACCAAGCTATGCGCCGTCGCAGGACAGCGCTGGGAGGGCGCCAGTGTGGTCACACGACAGGCCAAAGCTGCATCTACAGGGGGGGGCTTGTTTGGCGCCCTGGCTAGAGCAGTGAGCACAACTGAAGAGGAGGTGGCAGAGACGACACAAGCACTAGTGCTGGGGGGCCCAGCCCAGCGCAGTGCCACACCATATGGCCACGATGCACATGTGAACGTGCTGCCTGGGCAAATTGACCCCCCCTTGACCCCTTTCGCTTCAAGGACCCTGCTGCTGCACGGCGGCTCAGTGCTCGTGCGGGGCTCGGCCTTCGACGGGGCTCTGGAGGTGTGCACACTGGCAACACGGGGAAGCGGAAGCGGAACAAGCTTGCAAGGGTGTTCCCTAGTGCATCGTATTCACTGGCATGCCGCCCGTGTATCGTGCCTGGCTGCGTCAGAGGATGGGAGTCTGGTGGTGTCGGGGGATGCGCAGGGGGGTGTGGCCGTGTGGCGCACCAGTGCAGTGGTGGGGGGGCATGATGATGGCCATGCTGCCTTTGCATCGGCTTCAGCAGTGTTTGGCTCCGAGGGTGTGGCAGCGGCGCTGGCAGCATCCGGCCCCCCAGGGGACACTGTCGCCTCGCGACCTCAGCCTGCCGCCGCAGCCGCTGGCGCCGTGCAGGACCAGGCCGGCAGCCAGGGAGCAGCAGGAGTGGCGTGGAGTGCAAGCACTGCTGCCCTGGCAGCTGACTGTTCCTTGTTGAACTTGGCATCGGCGGCTCGAGCTGCATTGGTGAGCGACTCCGGCATGGCAGCTGTGCTCATGGCTGGCACTTGCCAGTCATCGCATGTTCACGGTAGCTCCGCTGTGCTGCGCAATCCTTCAGCGCTGGTCTGCGGCTGGGATGGTCAAACGCACGATCTTAACTCGCTGGGTGTGCTGCAAGGGGTGTTGGCAGGCATGGTTCCATGGCATGCTGCCTGTGCGATGCTAGGTGCCACGCCCCAATTACAGCTAGAGTCGGACATGGAGCAGTGCTTGCAGTGGCTGCGCCTTGGTGGTGGTGCCCCCCTGCAAACGGCCTCTACGGTGGATGCGACGACCAGGCCACTTGTTCTGGCCGGGGCGGGCAGCTCGCGATCCCTGACCCCATCAAAGGGGGCTAAACGGGTCGATGATGGTGCCCCGTGGCGACTGGCTGCAGCTGCAATTGCCCGCTTCAGACTGATGGCGACTTCTTGGGCCACAGCACAAGAGGGTGCAGGGGGGGTGGCTGCAGCAGGGGCTTCCAATCTGGGTCCCCGGGGACTCGTCAGATGCAGCGCCAGCGCAAGTGATGCCAACGGGCGCTCTATTGCAGCGTCCAGGCTGTCACATGTGCAGCTGACCCCCCAAGCTGCTGCAGCCAGCCCCCCCCTGCAGGTGCACCTGTCCAGCGTGGAGGCAGCACACCCAACTGCCGAGCTTGCAGCCGTAGATGCAAGCATGACAGCTTGGGACAACGGTACATTGTCGGCATTGAGTGACACCCACTTGAGTGATACCTTGGCGGGGCGCGTGCAGCTGCACTCCCCTGTGTTGGGGGGAGCAAGAGCTGCGGTGGGGGGGGCTAAGGGCCGCAGTGCGGCCGCAGCTGCCGTGGCTTGCGGTCCCAGCCCCGTGCCTGCCCAGCAGCTATTTGGGCATGCTGCAGCCATCACTAGCGTGTGCGTGTCAGCTGCGTCCCGCGGCGTGCTCAGTGGTGCCGCCGATGGGATGGTGCTGTGTCACAGCCTTGTGACAGGGCGCACCCGCTGGGAGCTGGATGTGGCTGCAGCTGTGCGCGCAGATGTCCAAGGCGGGGATGGCGTGCCTAACCCCGCTGTGTCCCACCTGCAGGTCCTCAACGACGGCAATGCTGTGGCGGTGGTGGGGGCCAGTATTGCACTGGTGACTCCCCGGGGGGAACTGCGACACCTGTGGGCTGACAGGTACCCCGTGGTCGCGGTGCACCCCATGCCTCGGCCACGCAGTGCTGCGTGTACGGTGGTGGTGTCCACACGTCGTGTGTCCATTGTTCGCGCTTCGGGCCAGCTGCGGCCACTGTTGGATGTGGAGCGCTTCTGCTCGTCGGCTATTTCCAGCAGCCGACTCTCTGCGGATGGCACAGTGCTGCTGTGCGCATGTGAAAATGGCACCATCGCCTGTTACACCATAGCGGATATGATTTGAGTGGGCTGCAACGTTTGGAGTTCTGCGGACCTCTGCAGCATTTTTGCTTGTGATGGGGGTGACGAGAGGAGCCGAACAGGTAGTAGGTGCACAATGAAGTTCAACCCACGACCCGGAATATCAAACTTTTCCTCAAAGGGATCAATAAAGTTGTCTCATTTACGTTCGGCAGCCCATGCTGCAAACTTTGCAGCGAGACGTGAAGCAAAGCCAGGCCAGGTGTGTGTTTTTCCCAAGATGCAGCGGTGTGCTCTTTCCGGGGCTGTGTTTGCTGTTGCTTTCGCCGCATTCCATCACTACACACATGTATTGAATCCTATCACTCGGCACTTGCCAGCACCCAGTGTGAATTGGGACCGGACAGTCTCATTGGCGAGCTCAAGCCATACAGTCATTCGCCCAAAATTTCTTTACGAAGTTCAAAAGCTTGTCAGAGATGCAGCAGCATCAGGCCAAAAAGTCAAAGTAGTTGGAGCTGGCCACTCTTGGAGTACAATAGCTGCGTAAGCATCCAGCTAGGTTGTGCCCTCACCTGTCTTGTATTCACTGTAGCCATTGCCCAGCCCTGGCTCGCCGGACTCTACTACGGTGGTGTCCTTGGACAACATGAACCGCATCCTCAACGTGAACAAAGACCTAATGGTGGTATCAACGCAGGGAGGGGTTCGTTTGGTAGATCTATATGCCCGCCTTGCTGCTGCTGGGCTCGGAATCGGTACGTTTATGTGCATGTGCTGCTGCATTTGGGGGCTCAGCTGCACGCCCGCGCCGCGCTTTTTCAGCCAATGCTCCTAGCGTCAATGAGCAAAGCATTGCCGGGGCTTTATCAACAGGAACTCACGGATCCGGTGGAACCCACCGTACGTTTCTTTGACTGCTTCCATGGTTGTTGCCTGATTTGATTTTGCACAGCTGGAATGGCGGCGTCGGTGGTTGAAATGACGTTTGTGAACGGTTTGGGCGAGGTGCAAACATTTGGACCTGAGCAATCCCCCGATAAATTACCTGCAGTGCGAGTTGGCCTGGGTGCCTTGGGTATCATTACAGAGGTTACCCTTCGCGTTGTGCCCCTCCACCGCACATTTGTACATGAGTTTCTGGTGCAAGATGCGGTATTTCTCAGCAAGCTCCCTGAGTATCTGCTGTTTTCTGGGCATTCCAGCAAAGCTTGGAGGATCCCCCACACGAATCACACGCTTATTATGAGCCACGTGGATGTGGGCGCAGATGGCCGCAGCCTGAAGCAGGTGCCCTTGGGCGAAGCCTTGCCCCAGCTGAAGCTGGCAGCTGCTGGCGCAAACTTCACCCACGACTACCGAACAGTCCCAGAGGCTGTGACGGAGTTCTTTGCATATGTGTCCGAGGCAGTGGCTTTTGTTACTGCACTTTTCCCGCCCATTCGTGTGTTCACAAGCCCCATCATCAGCCAGGTTATGTTCACGTTACCCAAAACGCGCATTGCTCGCAGCGATCAGGCCCAAATTGTCCCATTCAGGGTACCGAGGCATACCGAAATGGAATATGCAGTTCCGGGTGTTGAGTGTGCCGACACTCTGGCCGAGCTGACAGCATGGATGGAGAAACAGGGCGTGTTTAGCGATTTTGTACACGAGGTGCGCATGTCTCGACGCGACGGTGACTGGCTCAGTATGGGGTACCACCCTGAGCACGATCCAGCACTGCTTGCAGCGGTGGGGGGTGCAGATATCCACCACAAGGTGGACCCATTCTCCCTGTACTCATCATTCCTTTCCCCGAAGGAGCGGAAGTTGTGCTCACCAGCTGCAATGCAGAAGGCAGGGGCGGAGGGCGGAGATAGCCTGAAGCGAAGAGACCTTCTGTGCAATACCGTGTGCCATACCACCATTGGACTCGGATTCGGCCGCGCCGATCACCTGCAGAAGTACTTCGCTGGGTTCGAAGCCATTGCGCTCCGGCACGGGGGCAGGCCGCACTGGGCCAAACGATTCTACGCAGACGCCAAGGCACTGAGCAAAGCATATCCTCGCATGGCAGCATGGCGTGAAATTCGCCAACAAATGGACCCGCACAATGTTTTCGTGAATGAGTATGTCGCCCGGGTAGTTGGGTTATAATTGTATCGATTTTTTTGAGGCACATGCCATCACATAAGCATGGCTGGGTAAGACCCGGAGTTGTTTGCTTGCCCATACCCGCCCATGGTTGCACCCATGCCGTACGATGCTGCCATGGCTGATGATGCCGGCCAGCCAGCGGAAGTGCTCAGCCCAGCGCTGGCCGCTACGCCCCCTGCCGGGACAGGGAAGGGCCCCCCAGCCTGCGATGCAAAGCCCCTCGTGGGCGCCGCTGCATATGCAGAGGCTTGTGTGGGCAGGGTGTATGGGGGGTAGCCAGTCGGCGCAGCAGGCATGCCACCGCCCACCCCCGTACTGGAAGCGGCACCCTGTGCGGGGGGGGTTACAGAGCCAAATCCCACCAAGGCGGCCTTTGCAGCTAATCCACCTGCAGCTGACGATGATGTACCACCATAGTTTGTAGGCCATGGCTGGCTGCCGCTGTAATTCCAATGGGGGGGTGCATATTGCGAGGGGGGGGGCAAAGCCCCGCCAGGGGGGATACCCGGCCCCCCCATTCCAGGGCGTAGGGCTCCAGCGGCAGGGGGCGCCACAGGTTGCCAGGGCGCTGTGCTGCCAAGACCCTGCTGGCCCTGATAGTACTGTCCACTTGCTGGATAAGTGCTCTCCAGTGCTGGTGGCTGCTGCTGCTGCTGCTGCGACTGCGACTGGGCTGCTGCAGCACGGCTCATGGCTGTGGCCAGCAGGGCCTGAGTGCCCATGCTCTGACTGCCTGCCGGCATTCCAGTTGTAGAGGTCTTGGCCAGGCTGGCCTCGCTTTCTGCTTGTCGCGCTGCGACACGCATGTACAGAGTCCGCATATGCTCTTGCATTTCCGTCAGCCGCCAGTAAGCCGCTTCGTCAAACAGCTGTTTCAGCAGAGCGGGATCCTGTGGTAGTGCTGCAGATCCCTCGCGCAGCGCTTGCAGCAAGTAGCGGAACAGCCACCAGTCCCTGTCGAAGAAGGGGGGGTCCACCGCGTCTGCAGCCCCCCCTGGAAACGCCCCAGAATGCCCAGCGCCAAGCTGAAGGGAGGGCACGAGAGCATCCACCTCCGCAACAGCCTGTGATGTGTCGTGGGGTGTGCTGCTGGGTGTTTGCTCTGATGCTGCACGAGCCGAAGCCAGAGCATCGTCGACTTCGGTGGCAAAGCGCTCGGCAACCCGAGCGAGCTTTGAGCTGGGCTCCCGGGTGAGAACATCCAAAGTGGTTTCAAACACTTGACCACCAATGTTCAAACGAATTCGCTTTTGTTGCGTGTCATGCTCAGCATCTTCCATCCATTTTGAGTTGAGGGCATCATGCAGCCTGCGACAGAAATGTCTGTGCGCTTCAGCTGCCGGCTCAGCCAGCACTGGGCTGCTTACCACTTCTGAGATTCATCAAGGTCTCTTTGAAGTGCGTTTGTTTGCTTTCTCTCTTTCAAAACAAGAATGCGCTCTTGTTGAATCTGTGCAACCAATAGTGCGATTTGTCCATGGACAGCGCTAACCGAAACGTAATCACCTTGAGGAAAAGCTCTCCTTGCCTTCGCCGCTTCTCTTCAAGCAGTCGAATCTTTTGCTTAATATTATGAAATACCTTATCAATAGCACTGTGAGCAGCTTCTCGCCTTGCAGCACTCTGCTGCTCGTGAGAGCTCCAATTCATTCCTAACGGGCGAAAGCGTGAAGGTGCCCGCTGCGCAGGATTGCCAGCAACCAACTGCACCTGGGGCGGTGCAAGCAAACATTAATGAGACTGTCTACCTCTTTAGTCTTGTTTGCGTGCACTGCATCAAGCTGTGCAAAGCTGCATGGATTCTCAAAAATGTCAGGCCCCCCTTGGTGCATGCCCGTGTGGGGACTCAGTGCACCAGTATCGACTCGACCAGAAGCTATTGCGGGCCTGAAGCAGGCGAACGGAGTAGCTGTAATAAACTGGCACTGCCACTAGCCGGCAATGCAGTTTGCTTTCACCCAGCGCCAACCGTGTGTGGAGGCGGCTGTGAATCAGAATCGCTGGGACCCTTGAGCTGCATGGCCAGAGCTGCACTCACCAGTGGAACCTGCCCTGGGCAAGTCACACCTGGAGAGAGGCTTGCAACTTATTAACCTCCAGTCCATATAGTTCTCGTGTATACCGTGTTGTTCATTGACCAGCCCCTGCATCGGACACAGAGTCTGCTGCCATTTCCTGAAGCGCTCTGTGAGCTGCCGATTGCAATCTGGCTTGGGCGGAAAACTTAAGCAGGGACTGACCAGGAACTGCATCATCTCGGCTGGCAGGGGTATGTTCACGACCACTTTGTTCACGGGCTGTGGCCAGTGCTTGACGCACCGCCCGCAGGTCTTGGGGGCTCAGACAGTTGCTGGGGGGGCTCGCCTGGCGCCACTGGCTCTGCGGTTTCGGGGTTGTTCGTGGCATTGATTTTGTCACCTGGTACGGCGTGGTTTGCTGCAGCTTTGGTGAGATGCTTGAGGAGGAAGCGGCCGTGCGTCTGCTGGGAGGTGAATGCAAGGCAAAGTCTGGAATGCTCCATGAAGTGGAGTTGGGTGACTGAGGTGAACTTCTCTCATTGCTACTGCCGACATCGTCTGAATGACAAAATCTAGAATGCAGTTCTTGTTGAAGCCGAGTGGCGCTGACTGCCTGCACTTCGATGTGGCTAAGCTGTAAGTCGCACGGCACAAGAAGTTTTGATGAGTTCGCGGGGTTCAAAAAGGCAGCAACCGGCCGTAATACCAGCAGGTCGCCAAAGAGATGAAACATAACATCAGGAATTTCCTCTGAGTGCCCAATCAGTGCAGCCACTACACTGTGGCCTGCTTGACCCAACAGGGCTGGGAAAATAAGTTGAACCAATACGGAGTCGCGTGAGGGCAGATGAAATCCTATCCCATCCCGTGGTACACCAGCAGCATGGGTTGATGCAGTTGCAAGTCGTTTCTTGATCACAAATCTAGAGCTTAAGGCGGGATGGCTATTGATTACTCGAAGAAGCTCGCTGGCTTCTCTGAGAACCCCGGTGACCCTCAGAACGCTTGCCAGCGTGCAAGCAGCTGCTCCAACAGCCAGATGGAAGGGAAAAATTACAAAACGCAAAACATATGCTGCTTTTGGACGCGCGGCAGTGGTTGTTTGCGAAATCACTGCTTGAATTACTCCCACATGCGATTTCAACATTGCGCGTGCTTCAACGCTGGTCGACGATGCTTTCAGAATCTGTTGCA
>Ga0307982_1005066_pt1 | contig 10348 bp, 11 predicted proteins | sample OrgLakmetagen989_FD_201847 | JGI IMG/M metagenome (GOLD analysis project Ga0307982, IMG submission 201847) | Saline water microbial communities from Organic Lake, Antarctica - #989 | ecosystem: Environmental > Aquatic > Non-marine Saline and Alkaline > Saline | place: Antarctica: Organic Lake... | reverse complement strand
CTTACAGACTTATGCAAGTACGTCTGATCCTCCGAATGGGCGTCAATGTTTGTTTCTCCGACGTTGACATTGTCTTCGCCAAAGATCCTTGGCCAATGCTACGACATCGACATGCATATGATTACAAATTTTAAGTCAATTCCTTTGGGGCTGAATTTGACGAAAGAGTTGGCAATTCAGGGTTTCGCATACTTTGTTCGAATTCCCGTATGCTCGACGTTATTTCCGATGCTATACTGGTGTGGAGATAGAGTGCGCTCGTGCTAGCTACCAATATATATTATGGGCTAGAATTAGCAAGGCCCCCGATCCTGTTCCTTGCTCTCCGAGCAGCAACACCTCAAAAGCCCAACAAATCTACTACACCGTCGCCGCCCGATGAAGGCTTCCCCTTCTTGTCCTTCTTTTCTTTTTTGTCTTTCTTTTCCTTCTTTTCCTTCTTCTCCTTTTCTGGCGGCGACGCCCCTGCTGCTGGGACCATAGTAGTACCGCCGCCACCCATCATGAGATCCAAGCCATCGCCACTGGGCACCCGAGGAGGCGGTGGGGCCACAGGAGACGCGCTGCCCATCCCACCCAGCAGGTTCCAGTCGCTTTGGTTGCTTCCGCCACCGCCACCACCACTCGCTGCCGAAGAAGACGAAGGAGGACCGCCCATGGACAGGAGAGGGCTGGCGGCTGCGGACGCCTCGGCTTTACCGCCGCTCTTCTTGTCCTCCTTTTTGGCTTTCTTTTCTTCTTTTTTGCTCTTCTTTTCGTCCTTTTTGCTGCTTTTGCTGGATTTCTTCTCCCCGCTCCCAGCAGCCGCACCTGGCGACACTACTAGCTGGGCCGGCGGCGGCGGCGGCGCAGGCGACGGCTTTACAGGGGCGTTCGGATCCACCACCCGGTGCTGGCGCGTGGGCATGACCTCGTCTTGGCCCAGGGGGGTGGACAAGTCCACTTGCGAGAGGTCGGACCCGTCGTCGTAGCCCTTCTTGTGGCCGCCACTAGCACCGCCACGGCGAGGGCGGAGCCTGCCTCCTCCTCCTCCATCGTCGCTGTCGCTGCTGGCGTCAGCCTTGCCGCCGTTCGCGGCTCGCCGTGAGCTCCAAGCCGCCGGCATGGCGTCGTCCATGTTGACCGTGTACTCGGTGGTTCCGTCCCCCTTTTTGCCCTTCTTGCCTTTTTTGCCCTTTTTGCCCTTCTGTTTGCCGCTGCCCCCGCCCAGCTCGCCGAATACGTCGGGCCGCAAAACGCCAATGGGAATGCTGTCCACGTCCCACCCGTCCACGTTCGACGCCGCGGCTTTGATGTAGAAAGCGTCGGCATCTTCGCCCGCGCCTCCACCTAATCCGTTCAAGCTCGAGTTTTTGGCCGCCGTCAAGCTCGCTGATTCGCCTCCGGCACCAGCCGTGCCGAACCTATGCCAACGCCGCGGGTGGCGATCCAATCGGAGGAATAACACATGAATGTGAGCACGCAGAGATACGGCGTCTTGAAAAGGTGGTAAATGAAAAGTTTGAAAAAGGAGAAACAAGGCGAGACCGCAAGTGCCATTAAAAAAACAGATAGCGAGCTACTGAAGGGTGTTGACTCATTCTTCTTCTTTCTATCGAACTCGTACCAGCCGCCGTCGGGGCCTTCGCCTCCAGGCACGAAGTCGTCGCTGCCGAACCCCCCCATCACGCTGCGGTCTTCCGAGTAAAACTTGAACTGGGTGAACGAGACCTGGCTCAAGTCGGTGGCCGGCTGCAAGTCGCTGTCGGGCTCGTACAAGCTGTCCAGCGCCGAGGCGTTGAGCGCCACCGCAAGGTCGAGGCCTTCGGGCAGAGGCACGCGACGCTGGGCTTTGGGGTTCACCTGCCACGCGGGGTTCAAAAAGGACAGGAGTAAACATGACCCACAGAAACAACACACGTGTGAAAAGGAGGAAGTCGACTTCCCAGCCGGCAAAACAAAAACACTGAAAGGATGCCCAAAAATCGAAGCCAAACACACAAAACACATCACCCCCCAAGAATTGTCCTCGCCATCGTGTACCGGGTTCGTGGGCTCAATCACGAGCGCCGCCAGGGTGGACGCCCCTTCTCGCGCAGCCCTCACAGCTTTCGCCGCCGCTTCGTCCGCCTCCTTGCCCGTAGCTAGGGACAATTGGGTTTGGGCGGCGAGCGCCGCGGCCGCCACCGCCGCTGCCGAGCCTGCCGCAGGACCAGAAAACGTGGAAGTTGCAGCAGGAGCTGCCAGATCAGTGGAAAAAGAGCTGCCGCCCATGTCACCGAGCAAATCAAAGAGGCCATCATTGTTGTTGTTGGACGAGGGCATCTCCGGCATCGCTGCCATCAGCGAATGGTCGGACATTTCTTCGGCCTTTTTCTGCTCGTCCCCGTCGCTGGCGCCCTCCTCGCTGTTGTTGTTCTCGAGGTGGGTCCGCAGCGCCGGGTGCGGCAAAAGGACGTTGAGGGCCATCAGCGTTTGGCGGCAGGCGTGGGCGCGCTCTTGCACCTCCACAAAAGTCGACTGCTGGAAGACCAGCAGGCGGTGGCGGAACACCAGGACCATGCCGCCGAGCTCGGCGTCGGTGCACGCGCTGGGCTGCGACGCCGCCACAAACACCTGGGATTGGACCGTGGGGCAGCACCGAGGAGGGAGAGGGAGCGAATTGTTCGCATGAGAAGAGGGCGAGGCGAGGTGGGCGGTTACGGGCGAACAAGCCAGAGGAAAAAATATGTCCATCGCATGGCCGTATAGAAGAAATAGCGATCTCTTGAGGGCCAATGCTCCGCGGCTATGGAAAAAAACATCTGGGGCGACATTATCATCACATGCTGTACCTTGAGGGCGTTTTGCATGAACACAGTCTGCACGTGGGGCGGTAAATTGGTGACCCGTGGGTGCAGCAGGGCGCGCAGAGCTGCCAAATAAGGGCAACGCCGCGGGAACTTGAGCCCCCCGCGGCCACTGGTGGACGCTGCGGGGCCGCGGACGGAAATTAGATCCGACGGCACGTTCGAGAGGGACCGCCTCGCCCACCTAGTTGTTCGCGGGTGTACGTGTAGTTGTGACGATGTTAAAAAATAAAGCACGAGAAGAAGGAGCAGAAAGGGAAGAAGAGAACCACGCAAGTTTGAAGTAAAAAAATACAACAAACACACACACACAGAAACAAGGATCAATGCCACTTCCTATTTTAATTCGAAAGAAGAAAAAGTTTACTCACTTGAGCGCGTTTTGTTTTGCTTGCCATGGCGACACGCCTGCTGCCACTGCGCCAACTCCATCACTACCATCAGCACCACCCTCAGCGCCCTCGACTGCGCCACTGCTGTTGGCCTCCTCGGGGTTTTCCACGCCCGCCGCCCAGGCCGCTTCGGACCCTTCGTGGCCCAACAAGTCGCCGTCCAGCTCTACTCCCGCCTGAGAGGACGAACAAGCAGCAGAAGAAGAAGGATACAACAAGGTAGATGAAAAGAAGAAGCGAAGTCGTGCAAGAGTAGGCGCGTGACAGTGAACAATCAAATTTATGCGTCGGAGGAAATGCGCGAGAGAAACACCGAAAACAGAAGAAAACGAAGGAGACGATTGCGAAAACAATCGCCACCCGCTTGTCTCCCACGCACAATCACCCCATGCTCCTTTTACCTCTTTGGCTCGCTTCCACGCGGACGCCGCCACCGCAGGCAGCAGTTTCGCGTACTCGCCCACCACCCACGCAGCCGCGTGGAGCACCTACATGTAAAGTACAGCGCAGCAACCGGGAGACAGAGGACGAAAGATAGTGGCAGGAATGAGGGCAAAGGGGTGGGGATGCAAACACGCCACCAAGTCACAGCATTGCCATGATTCTTGGTCCCTTTTTCAAAAGAAATCACGGTGTAACGTCATGTCTGGAGAGATCGGGGCGGACAAGGAATAGGCGTCGGTATAAATTAATGAGTGTTGGATCCCAACCAAATGCACACAACAAACACACAAGCACACTCTACCAACCTCGTGCAAGGTGGCGCGGCCAGGCCCTAGGACTAGCCTAGTGTCCAGCAGCAGACCGAGCATGGCTTCCACCACAAAGGGCCGCACGGGGGCTACTCGCACCGTTACGTCCATGAGCTGCGACGCGACGAGCTGGCCGTGCGCCGTGCCACTGATGGTGGCCAAGTCCACGAGCACCGAGGTGTACCTGCACAATCCCAAACATAATATGTACAGATAACAATTAGAGGATGCTGCGGAAAGATTGGCAAACCAAAAGGTATTGCTAGGAAAACAAACGTTGCCTCAAATAGAGATAAAATCATCGAGTAAATTTTCTAACAATAACGCCTGCCTTTATTTCTCGCATTCGCTCCCCTCTCATCAAATACACACGCACATACCAGGCAAAGTCGGTCAAGTAGGCAAATTTGTCGCGCGAGCACATGAACACGATTTTGGAAATGAGCTCGTCCCGGTAGCTGCCCTCGGCCACCACCACGTAGCTGTTGGGAAAAAAAATGCCGTGGTTGAAGGTTGGCACCAGAGCGAAAAGAGGAAAGGTGAGAAAAGACGCACACTCGGACAGAGCACATATCACGAGTACCACGATTGCATCCTTCCTTCGTTCATGGTACAACAGATCCATCACAACAACACCAAAAACAGGCTCTTCAATTTTAGACAGCTCTTGAATGGCATGCCTACCGCAGGAGGCGGTGAATCAGCTCTTCCAGGTTGCGCTTGGTGACCATGCCGGTGAGGAGCTCCAGCGACCGCAACCGGATGGTTTCGTCCTCGTCCGACAAGCACTGCAGCACCAGGTCCCGGTGCTCGACCACCGCTTTTGGGTGGGAGCGCATCAGCTGCACGAACCCCACTAAGCCCAAGTACCTGTTTAAGGTTGGTACGCGGACGCAGGCATACACGTGCAAAAGACAAAGAAAGGGGAGAACGAAAGAAGTGCGCAGCAAGGTTCAGGGACAATTACCCCAGGGTAAGAGGGATACTCCCGCGTCGCGTTCGTTTCGACTTCCAAACAAGGACAAAGATAGAAGCACATCGGCATCGCTCAATCGCTCGCTGAAGCACACACGTGGGTCGTTGAGAAGAGCGGCATCGCATGAGGTATACTATTTTTAAAGTTCGCACGCACTTCAAGTTTTGGTCGGCGTCCTGCACAAAGTCTTTGAGGATGTCGGAGCACAGGGCCACCACCGTGGGCACGTTCTTCGAGTCGCTCCCGTCGGCTTTTTTGGTGTACGGCAGCGACAGAGCTACCGTATAGATGCACTCGTACCTAAACCAAGAACACGAGCATTCGTGCGCACGCGCGTGAGCATCCCCGGAAAAGAAGGAAAAGCAACCAAGGAAGAAAGGATGCAAGGCACACGGGGTGAATGAGTGGACAGAAATACGGGAAGAGAGCAACATGCGGTTCAAGGGGATTGCTTCATAGCCACTTGTTGAGCGTTTGCGCGCACGCTTCTTACTGAAGGGATTTGGCGGCGGTGTTTTGAATGATGGTGGCCAAGGGCTCGAGGAGCTTGCGGGCTAAACGAGGCTCTTCGGGGACCAGGGACCCCAGTAGCTTTACCACCTGATATTATATCAGAGCATGAAAACGCGTGTGGTAATCGTGCCTCATCGTCGTTGTGTAGGATGAGAAGGCACGAGTGATAGACAGAGAGGCAACCATGAAAAAATACACGCACTCTCACTCACACCTTGATAAGCATCCAGTTGTTGCTCGAAGTGGTAAGCAAGCGGAAAAACTGCGGCGCCATGGACAGGTAGTTTTTGGGGTTCTTGTTGGCGAGCTCACAAATGACGTTCACCGCGCACGACACCACCTTGGAGAAGGCACGCGCACACGAACAAAGACATCGTTATCAGAACGCGCAAGGCGAGGATTTCTGAACCTTCAAATAAAAAGCCTACAATCAAGCCCGAGGAGCGTGCACGAACATTGCGCATATCGGATTGCTCCCCACGAAGGCGTACACGAAAGCATAAAACATGCGTAAACGAGAGCTGAGCAAGCAAAAAAATAGACGCGTGCAATTGGTTTGTACCGTAGCCTCGGCGTCGTTCAATTTGTCGCGCAACTTGTCAAAGGTGAGCCGCAGCCCTTGCGGGTACGCCACGAAGAGCTTGTACATCGCCAACACCGCCTTCTTGCGCACATAAGGCTTGGAGTGGGCCATCAAGTTCACCTATCAGATAATAGATGTTGTCATATTTGAAAACGCGAGGTCTTCTTTTGAGGAGGAAACCGCAGGGTGTGAAGAAGCAACAGTAGAGATTGGTAGGTGCACAGACACAATCGCCCACACCCAGCAACATGCAAGTATATGACATGTGCAGCAGTAGCTGATGCGCTATTTATAGTACTGCATTTTATTTTGCGCACCGTGTCTGGCAGCAAGTCGCGGGCTAAGTCCTTGTTGACGATGTTCATCATGCAGTTCAGCGCCTGGCCAATGTCATAGGAATTCAAGCTGCTGAACTCTTTCTTCAGCAAGTTAGTGGTTAATAGCACTACTTCCGTGTCTCGCTGGAAGGATTGCGAGCCCGCTAAGTACCTACATTTTGCCACACCACACAAGTTGCCCAAGGCAAGGACAGGAGGCAGAGTGCACAGCACAGGCCGCAGAAGGGACAGTACGAGGCACAAGATAGACCGTCAAAGATAGAAGAAATGAAAAATTAAACGGGCTGAAAGAAAACAGCTTGACAGCGAGCAATACGCTGAAAGAATACAAAAATACATCGCCTCTGGCGAGGTGGATGACCATAGGAAGGGACAAATGGGAAGGGCGCGCGCCCCAAATGCACCACGCATTTCCTAACATAGTAAACATTCAAAAGAACAGCTTGCAATCCTCTTGCGGCACTAGTAAATGAGTACAGAAAAGAAGCTTTCATTAAGCGCAACCGTAGTTGCCCTATCGAGAGCTCAGCTGGCAATGACGACTACACCATCTATGTTGCAACCACTGAAAGGCTGCAGCGGTGGCACAACGATTATTCATCAATAATCTTACCCGATGCGCTTGTGCGCGAAGCGCTCCTGGGACATGACTTCAACGACATGGAAATCGGCCCAGCTCATATCGTAGCCCATCATCAACAAATAAGTAAGCTTGCGGATGGCCCCCGCCTTCACAAAAGGATCTGTCTCGCGGAGCTCTTTTTTGCACTCTGCGATGACCGAGGAAATGTACGGCCGCGGGTCTCGCTTGTTAGACCGCACGCCCTTCACGACATCCTGCATGGACTTCTGGAAAAACGACGCCATAGCTGGATCTATGAAGCGCCTACGCGTGCGAGTCTTTTGGCTTCTTCGTGCTCCCACCCCAGAGGAAGCAACTCTACAGATAAAAATGTTTGTGGACGACGTTGTATTCTCGCCAGATTCTTATATTAGGCGCTACATGTTTTTGGTTCTTTTGAGTCCTTTAGTTGCACGAAAACAACAGAAAGGGGGGCGATCTTCTCTACTCACTCCGTTCTCTCTCCACTTTTCACATCGCGTTCTACTTCTTGCCGGACGCCTTCGGGGAAGGTGCGATCGGCATTGCATGTGCACTACCTTCACTAAAGAGGCCACGATCTCACAAATTGAATTTGCACAGGTTGAAGCCTCTCGTTCAAGTCTCTGTCGATCAAATTGCAGGCTCCAAGGATACCTTTTGCATACATCAGTTTGGCAGAATGCAGCGCGGAGAGACTAGAGCGCGCGAGGTACGACCGTAACTCTCTAAGCCTCCCAGTTTGGTGGTATATTCTGCCATGTTGCATTGAAGTGATAACTGTGCCGCATTGCTGCCTCGCTACTTACATTAACTAAGCGTACCCTCGGTATATAACCCGCTATGGTCGTGGGGGCGGCCTCCTTGCCTGCTGGGGGCACTACAGGTGAAAGTGGTGTTGCTGGGAGACACTGGCGTTGGGAAGTCAAGCTTAGTGCTACGCTTTATCACAAATGAATTCAAGGTTAGTGAGTGTGGCAATGCGGGGCTTACAGAGTAACTCGCGCGCTTCTGGCCTGACGTAGTTTCTCGGGATATGCGCATCTGAACTAAAGTACTTAAGCTGGTTTCCTGATTGGCCAGAAAGAAACTTCTCTGTCTGTCAGCTACCATGCGCACCAGTCGTGCCCTGCGTCTTAGCTTGACAAATGCTTTAACTTTGTTGTTTTGCGCTCATTGTGTGCATGCAGCCCTACGTGGAGTCGACGATTGGCGCTTCGTTCATGTCCAAGCTCATTCTCGTGGACGGGTCACCCATCAAATTCCAGGTAAAGTATCCGCAAACAAGATTCATGGCCGCACCCTTCAAAGTTGCTAGCTCAGTTTGTTCTGATCGTGATGTCGTTGGCAAATATTAATTCGTGTGGCATGCGCTACTGCACGTTTGGTCGTACTCGTACCGCGTGTGCTTTCTTTCATGCTATAGATTTGGGACACAGCAGGGCAGGAAAAGTACCATTCCCTAGCTCCCATGTACTACAAAGGTGCCGCCGCAGCGATCGTGGTGAGTTTGGAATCACTCTTTTGGTTGCCAAACTTTTTTTTCTTGTCAATATTCCAAGCAATTCGTCCCAGTTGGTGGGAAGTTATCTGTGGGTGTGAGGGTGGGGATATCTCGTCATGGGGGAGGCGACTGAGGCACATCTCAGCATTCTATCATACTGAATTTACTGCACTGCCTCCACTTCCACCTCTTCTCGACCTGCCCCTCATTCTGCTCTCTTCCTCTACCTTCTTTCTCTTTCCTGATAAGGTCTACGACATCACGAAGCGCAAGACTTTCGAAACCCTGCAGCAGTGGATCTCGGAGCTGAGGGCCCAGGGGCCTGAGAACATTGTGCTGGCGATTGCAGGCAACAAGTGCGATCTGGAAGACGAGCGCCAGGTTCGTGTGTGTATGTGAATGCGAGAGTAGTTTGAGAAGATTGGAGCGGGGAAGAGAGCAGGGAAAGCAAATTGGACGATACGGATGTCTTTGTGACCAAGCTTTGTGTGGTCGACAATCAATCCTAAGCAGCTGCAGCAACAACTTTTATTGCATTGATGGTTGGTTTCTCTGACATACATCTGCCTGGATTTTCGCCCATTGTTATTTTCTTTCTAATCAGGTGCCCACGGCGGAGGCCAAAGGATACGCGACCACCATTGGCGCTTCGATCCTCGAAACCAGTGCGAAAACAAAGGCCAACGTAGACGAGGTGCGGTGGACACGCCTTATACACGTGCCAAATGGCACGTACAGCGCTTGCTTTTGTGCTGTCTTTTCTTAATTCATTAGTGCAGTTTTTGGGTTACTTTGGATAGTACTAAGAGCGATATTCGCAGCTTTGAATGTTGTATGCTTTCTCTTTGAATGTTTGCCACCCGCAGATTTTCCTCAACATTTCCAAGGAGCTACCTGCCTACGTGCCGCCAAACCAAGCCTTCAATTCTCTCAAACTGAAAGCAAAGAAGAACGAAAAAAGCGGCTGCTGCTGAAGAGGGAGCTGCCACCTCTTCGAATGCAGTCGGGACTATTTCAAGAGGTCCTTGCTGTCCACCGCAATCGGCATTTCGCGAGCGCAGATTTTTTTTGCACACCCCCCCCTCTCTCCATCGGTTTACTTAGGGGTTGTGTTGAAGAGAAATGGTTATTGAGTTGGACTTAAAATTCACTAATAGGAAACTTACAGGTATTCGATTTGTATGCGAATGCGAGGTGCGTTTCGAATTCAAGAGGGCTGCCTTGTAATTCAGCAGGTCGCGTTAGCGCCAACACCAATTTCGTTAAAAAAACATTAAGGCACAGTATTCATATCGCGCATAGGTCGTTGGAGTTGGGTGTTTTTTTATAATAAAGGCATTAGTGATAGTGGAATATTCGACGTAGCAGCCAAACAGCAGTAGTGTGCGTGTGCGTGTTTCTGTGCTTCTTGCGACTACTATCTACTATACTGCATACTGACGTGCTATACTAATCCCATTAATAAAGGTCATAAAGAAATAAGCAACGCAAAGTTCGGCATAAGCCTGCGACGCCAGTGCAGCCCTAAGATTTTTGAAAGCAGGATGTAAGTAACACTTTTCAGCGTTTTTTAAGCACATGCGCGTGCTTTATGAGCCTCGTTGGACCTGCTGAGATCTCGCTAATTTTCTTTAATTGTGGCGAACTCAGTAGGGAACAACTCATTCGACAGCGTGTTCGATCTCGGCGCCAGCCTGAGTGGAAGATGTGAAGAAGAGAAATTTTAGGCTATATTGTGAAACTGCATTAGGTCTCAGGGTTTAAACTTGCCAGTTTCCACTCAGCACTCAGAAGGAAAGCCCTTGAGTGCAGCATTTCAAAATCGTTTCGAAGTTGTGTAGCTGTGATCGAAAGAGCATGC
>Ga0307982_1005065_pt1 | contig 10349 bp, 5 predicted proteins | sample OrgLakmetagen989_FD_201847 | JGI IMG/M metagenome (GOLD analysis project Ga0307982, IMG submission 201847) | Saline water microbial communities from Organic Lake, Antarctica - #989 | ecosystem: Environmental > Aquatic > Non-marine Saline and Alkaline > Saline | place: Antarctica: Organic Lake... | reverse complement strand
CTCGCAGCGGGACTAGGAGAAGGAATTAGTCAACAAAAATTTAGCTTCTCTTCTAAAGTAAAGCACACGAAGATTCCCGTGCTTCAATTGGAAAATCCTAGAACTCTACAAACAAGAGATTTTCACGGCAACGCTTCTCGCGCCCTGCTGTCCTACGAACGGATATAGAACTCGGGAATAACGAATGAAATAACGAAGTGTTAACGACGAAGGGGCATTTACCATTTACCCTTCGTCCATTAATATTGGAATTCAGTTTTGATTGGATTGCTACATCCATTTTCCTAGCTCATCCTATTCCAAACTAAGTAAATCAAGCCCAATGGACAAGTAAACGCATGTCTAGTTCTAGTTCTCGCCCTTCTGCAGCTCACTCTGCACGTATTCCCGGGCGCGGTCGCGCACAGCTGCCTGCTCCTTGGCAGTGCCGTACGCTTTCTCGAAGGCCAGCCATTTCTTGAAGACACCCTTGATGGCCCGGCTCGAGATTTTGAGGGACACCAGGCGCTGGTACAAGCTCCGAGCGTGCGAGGTTTCGCCTGCTTTGGCCTCTTGGTCCAAGTAGACATTCCACAGGTCTAGGCGCTTGGAGCCGTGGCGGCCCAGGAGCTCTTCGAACACCGTGCGGCCGCGCTCCACCGAGCCAAACTGGTACTCGTCCTGCGCAAAGCGCGAGCAAATGAACACGTGCTTGTGCGGCTGCGTGCAATTCAGGGCTTTCGCCACCAGCGTGGCGGGATCACTGACTCTGCTGTTGCTGTTGCTTCCAGGAAGGCCTTGCCCGTTGGCTCGCAGCGCAAACCGCACGTAGGCTGACCACACTTGCTTGCTGGTCTTGTGCTTCTTGGCTGCGACCGCGTAGGCCGCCTCTGCTTCCGCGAGTGCATCGTCCGCAGCACCTTGCCGTAAAGCGCCCTCCTCTAACATGGCCGCCACTCGCAAGCGAATCTTTTTCGGGTGGCTCGCAGCACAGGCCTCGGTGATTACAGCGCTCAGAGTCTGCTTGGTGCCGAACCCGTGCTCTAAGTTGATGAGAGCCACCCACACGTTGCGCTTTTCGTCTTCTTCGCGGAACAAGATGGTTTTCAAAGCCCTCCGTGCAATGGCGCGGCAAGTATCGACGTCCAACACTTTGAGTTTGGAAGCCATGTATTGGATCCACAGACCGCTATCGTTGGGGGTTGCCAGTAGCTCTCGCTCGAAGTCGTCCGCAGTCCAACTCGCCAAGGCTGCGTCGTCCCCACCAACTCCATTGGGTCCGTTGCGAGCCTTCTGAGCGGCCGCCCGCTCGGCCTTTCGAACTGCCTCTTCGTCTGCTTCCCGCGCTTTCTGCTTCTGTTTCGCGCTCTGAGAGCGTTTGCGCTTCTTCCCACCGCTGCCACCGTCTTCGTCGTCGTCCGAATCGCTTGCGTTGCCCATTTCGTTGTCTTCGTCGTCGTCGCTGCGATCGTCGAACCCACCGGCAGTGGAATACTGCGCGGCTGGCACTGAGAAATCACCCCATTCGAAACCATTTGAGGCCACCACTGATGTGCGCGGCGCTGCTTTAGCATTGCTCTCTTCATCATCATCGTCGTCGTCACTCTCTTCTTTCTCATCGTCATCATCGTCCTCTTCCTCCTCCTCCTCATCATCATCATCATCATCGTTCTCTCCACCCTTGAGCTGTTTCTGAAGTTTCGCGCCAAAGTTTTCGTCGTCACTTTCTGCCTCATCCTCTGAAGCGCTCATGGCCTCTAACACACGTCCGCCCTCTTCTTCGTCATCGTCGTGGCCCTCATCTGAGTCTTCATTCATGGCCGCACCCTCGTCTTCTTCGTCACTCTCTTCACTGTCTTCATCCTCGCTGTCCGTCTCAGGCACCCCTTCGAAGTAGCTCGCTTTCAACCCTAAACTTACGGTTCCTTTCTCCTTGTTGACCCGCAGCACCTTGCAGCGCACCAAATCCCCCCCCTCGTAGACTGCACCCAAGTCCGCAATGAACATGTCCGCCGCTTCCGACAAATGGCACAAGCCTTGCACTCCCGCGAAAGCCCCGCCTTTGATCTGCACGAACACGCCAAACTTCTCCACGCGCACCACCACCCCTTTGTGGTAAGTGCCTGGCTCGAGGCCCATCACCGCGGCCTTCTTCTTGTCGCCCATCACGGCCGACGGCCGCAAGCTCAAGTTGACCAAGTTCGAAGCAGCGTTCACCGAAAGCACCTTGGCCGCTACCAGCTTACCAGGAGGGAATTCTGCAGAGGGGTCCTGCACGAACTTGTCGGCGAGGTCCTTCAGCAGCACGCGGCCCACCACGTCATGCCGCAGCCGCACGAAGCAGCCTTTCCCCGCGACCGTGGACGCCACGAACCCTTTCACCACGGCGCCTACAGGGGGCAAACCTGTGGACTCTTCTTCGTCGTCGTCGTCGCTGTCGTCGCTGCCATTTTCATCGCTGTTTTCGTTCGAAGCTTTTGCCTCTGTAAGGCGACTCGGGCGGAAGGACACGGACAGCACTTGTGCTTTCGCTCCTTTGCCCTTCTTGGCGCTGCTTCTACCACTGTTGTCTTGTCCAGGCTGCATGTTGTTCGCAGCACCCAAGATCACGCAGGTGCGGAGGGTGCCCGGCGCAATACTCGCATCTCCACCAGCAGCGTTCGATGGAGCCACCACGACACTTCCGGTGGTGGGGTGCACTTCAAGCGAAGTCCATGCCGACGGCTCCGCCAGCTCCGTCGCGCACACCAAGCCCGTGCGTCGGCCTGGGAGAGCCACCATGAGCGCAGGGCTTGCGCGCAGCGCCGCAGGAGTGGGCAAGGCTAGGCTTGACGCCCCTTCTACCTCTGGCCCTCCGAGCACCTTGCACAAGACCGCCTTGGCCTTCTTCTTGCTGTCACCATAATCCTCCTCCTCATGAGCTTGTGGCGCTGTGGTAACGCTGAGCTCCAGCCGCTGACGAGGCAAGTCCACCGAAAGTGCCCACACTGAGAGGGCCGTGCCCACTTTCACTTTCGAGCCGCTGACTTTTGGCTTGCCTTTCGCCCAAGCTTGAGCTTCCTCCAGTGTGGTCACCAAATCCAACACATTCACGAAGCCTCGCACCGAGGCAGAGGTCGCCTCAGAAGAAGAAGAAGAAGAAGCTTCGCTGCCCAGTACCACTACCACACCATCAGGTCGGACGTCTGTCACAGTCGCCGGGTAGCGTTTGCCCCCATGAGGGGGGCACGTCAACCAATCCACGCGGCCAGACACCACCCCGCCGGGGCCATCACACGACGCCGCCGCCCCCGCCGCCATAGCCGCTGCCCGCGCCGCTGCTTTCTCTGCTTTTGCCTTCACCTTCGCGGCTGCCTTCTCCTCAGCCAGTTCTTCAGCGCTCTTCGCTACGGACGTCGAGGCATTCTTGGTTGCCTTCGAGGCGGTCTTGAGGGGTTGAGAAGCAGCAGTGAAGTCGTCAGCGCGCGCCAGCACCAGCATATGCTGTTGCGGGAACCATGGCTCCTTCCCTGGAGTGACGTCACTCCCGCCACTGAGCCAGGCTGCACGAGTAGGCGCAGAAAGCACTGAGCAATCGATTTCCGCGCCTGGAGTCACCGCAGCGGTCCAGGCACTTAAGACTGGTGGCTCAGCCGCAGCCGCAGCAGCTGATGAGGATGCTTTGCTGCCCTTGCTTTTCTTGGCGGCAGGCGCCTCCTCGGGTGCTCCCTTCTCTTCTTCTTCTTCTGTGGCCGCCACCACTGCAGCCACCGCGGCAGCTGGGCAGTGGTAGTCTGCGAGCATGAGATAAGCAGTCAACGCGTCATCGAAGCTTTCTTCACTGCTGCCGGAAGTCGAAGAAGAAGATGGATCTTTCACGCTCACAACTGCGTAGCCCCACGTGGGCTCAACCAGTAAAACCCGTGCTTTTAACGTAGTTACACCGTTGCTCAACGAAGTGGCCCTCGCCACGTCATCACCCTGATTGTTGGCGCTGACGTCGCTCTTGTCCAGCAGGAGGGCTTGTGCAGCGGCTTTCCTGCGCTTGGTGCGACCTGCTTTCACCAGCGAAGGCGAACACGTCACAATGAGGTGCCCGCCGCCGCTTCCAGGCTTCTTCTTGTTACTCGCATCTGACAACAGGGCACTGCTGCTGCTCTCGCTCAACCCGATTGCCGTCGCCGCGTCGTACGCGGGGGCGTGCTTGCGCTCCTTGGCGCTGAAAGCGACGTCCAGCACGCGGCACTTGACCACAGCGCCCACCGCCACGTCACCGCCAGCGTCGCCCGCATGCATGATCCCACGACTCGTGGCGCCCCCTGGAAGCGCAGGCGCGAGCATCACAGTGACGCCGTCGTCCGCCAACAGCAGCAAGGACCCGTCCGCCAGTTTTGAGGTCACCGTACCGTCAGTGGTGGTGCCCGTGGGGTATCGCTTCAGGTCCGGTAAGGCCCCTGCACTTGCGCCCAGACTCCCGCCGCCAGCGGCAGCCGCAGCCGCGTGTGAAGCACCGAAACGGTAGCGCTCCAAAAGCATTTGCTGCACGTAAGTCCACGGCCCTTTCTTGGCCCTTGCCACAGCGAGAGACGCGCGGCATGGTTCGTTCCCGAGCGCGCGGGTCGAGAGCACTAGTCGTTGTTTGTCGTCATCGACGTGACGCACCGCGGCGCACACCGCACTTCCGGCCACCAGGGTATCGCCTCCGTGAGCACGAGGCACGAGAGCGCAGAGCCCACCGCTGCACTCCACAAATGCGCCAAAAGGCTCGATGCCACGCACCGCGCCGCAAATCACGATCTTCTTTTCGGCCCCGTCAAAGGTAGATGGCAGTGCCAAGGTCCCTTCAGAAGCTGACTCTGATGCCGCTGCCGCTGCTCGGAGCAGCAACGGCTTCGCGGAGAGGCTGACTACTTTGCGCTTCGAGTTGGAGAGCACTAGCAGCCCTTCGAGCCGTGCTCCTACCCCATAGCTGCTGCCTCCAGCCTCACTCGGTGCTTTCTCAGTACTGATGGCTACCGTGGCAGCGGCTAAAGCTCCAAAGTCGCCGCAATTAGGCCATGGCAACTCCGCGGTGCAGTGTTCGTAAGGGGCGTCCAGTGCTAATGCGAGCACGCCCGGCTTTCCGCTGCCCTTTTTGCCGTCTTGCGCCGGTGACGGCCCTGAGCGTTTCAGCACTACTCCACTCACGAGGCTTCCCATAGGGGGTTGAGAAGCAGACGATGTGGTTGATGTCAAAGCAGTCGTGGACTTTTGCCCGAGGCCTAGCGCATTTAAATCTGCACCAGGCAGGTCGAGAGCAAGCGACAGGTGCGGCTTCGCTGCTAGAGCACTGCCGCTGCCGTTCTTGGGCGCTTTGCTGGATGTGCACTTGAGCACTCGGCATTTAACCACTTGCCCTGGCGCATAGGCCGAGTGCACGTCATCTACGCCTTGGGCCAGTAAAGTACGGCTCGCCACCACCCCGTACACGTTCCCGAAGAAAGTCACGGTCAGACCCCCCGCGGTGAGACGCGAGACCAACCCGGTGGCGGCCCGGCCGTGGCCGTGGTCCGGTGCCTCAAGGAGCTCCTCGTAGGCCATGAGAGGCGGCGTTGGGTCGGTGACGAGGGCTTTCTTCATGGTGGCGTGCACTTTACGCCCCCCTTTGTCGACGGTCAGCAACCGGCAGGACACTTTGGCCCCCACACGGAAACGCTTCTTGGGGTCCGTTACCTGTGGTGCAGCATAGCGCCAAGTAAAAATCGAAGTTGCAATGAGGCATAAGAAATGAATAGACGTTTACGTTCAGGAGAAAAGATGCATTTCACAGTCTCAAGGCATGCATGAATACACATGAAAATAGCATAAAAGCGTACGATTTAAGTTTCAAACCACGAGCTCAAGCACATTATTTTACCTCTGCGTCGGCCAGATGCAGCACCGTCACGAGGGCTTTGGCTTCTCCATGGCTTTTCGCCGACGCAGCGGCACCGCTGAGCCCTACCAACACTCCAAACCCCTCCACCGCCAAGATGGAGCCCTTGTGGACCTGCCCGGGCGCCAGTTCTTGCGACGAGAGCACCACCGCGTCAATTTCTTCGGGCACTGCGGTGGCAACCGCTAGACCCTCCAGCAGATTCGCCGCTACAACCCGGATGCGCACTTCGTCGCCTAGGCTGAAGGCCTTGTCCAACTTCCACGCTTTCTCCTTCGCCAGGCGCGCGTTCTCGCCACCTTCACGAGCGACCAGATGGCTTGCTTCGTCGGCTCCTCGGCTAGCAGCGGACGCACACCGCGCGAGCGGCACCCACACACCAACCGTCATCCCGTTTCCTGCTGCTGCAACGGCTTCAATGCCTTTCAACTTTTTCTTTTTGGATGACGCTGAGTCTTCCTTGGCCTCCTCTTCTTCTTTCCCGCCCACAGCAGCCATCACGGAGGCCGGAACCCCCACCAAGAGGCCTTCCTTGGGGTCGACCCGTAAAACCACGGCGTTGTCCACCACCAGACCAGGGGGCGGCAAGCGAGCAGGGCCTCGGAGGGTCAGCAGGTGCGGCCGCAGCGACAACGTAAACGCTCGACTCGCGTAGTCGACAGTGAGGAGCCGAGCTTGCGGTAAGACATCGCCGACGCTGTACATCGCCTGCCAGTGCTCTTTGCGCGTGTGCGCTGCCAAGTGGCCCTGGTGATGCATGCAGTGTGTGACAGCATAATAAAAGAAGAGGTAAAATGCGAGGTAGAAAGCGTAGCTCACATCATAAAAACTGTGCCTTCTATGCTCCTCAAAGAGCTAGTTTGAAACGTGCGTCAGAACTTCCATAGAAGAGCTTGCATAAGAGCACCTATGAGTTGCTACTAATACAAGCAGTACTCGGAAACTAATCTTCAAATCTCACCTGTTCTACCACGCCCAGGAGCGGCTTCGAGCCCTGCCCTCCTCCCTGTAAGTTAAGCGCCACCACCAACCCGTTGTCCACCACTTTCACCACTCGGCTGGAGAGCAGGCCCCCCGCCTTCAAGGCCCGCAACGGCAACGCCGCGCCCCCATTGAGAGGGGGGCCCACGCGCCGCCCCTTGTGATCCGGTGGGGGCCCATCCACTCGCGCGTCCGCCACCGCGTCGGGCCGGTTGGTGACTTGTAAAGTGCGCGCGTCAGCGGCTACACTCACCACCTTCAGGTCCAACGGTTGCCCTACTCGCAAGCGTTTCACCCCCCCGCGAAACAGCCTCGGGTCGCAATCACTCGACTTCAGAAAGCCCGACACGCCTTCGACGCCAATGCTCACCACGTAGCCGAGGTCTTCTACGGACGCTACCGCACCGTACACCCCCACACCAGGGCCAAGATGCTCCAAGAACAAGCCTCGGTTGATCGAGGACGGTTTCAAGCTCAGCGCCACGCTCTTTTTGCCGTGCTTGGTGGTGCTCGTCCCCGCGACCGCACAGCGCAACGCTTGCCCTACTACAAAGAGTGCTTCTAGGCCTGAAGTTTTGCCGCTTCCTTTGGGCGTTTGCCCTGCTTTAGATGCAGCAGCTCCTGCCGTAGGCTCGTCATCGTCCTCAATGTCATCCTCCTCTTCTTCGTCTTCACCTTCGTTCATGTCATCATCTTCAACACCAGCGTCAGCAAAGAGCCGAAAATCGCTTACTTCGCCGACGCTCACCAAGCCTGATAACCCATAGGGGAGTGCCACAAACACTTGGCGGCGTGTGACGCGCTTCACTAAGCCTAAGAGCAGGGTGCCCACCGCAAGCTTTTTGAATTGAGGCACTTCAATCCGCTCGGATTTGCCCTTGCCTGACGGGTGCGGCACCACTTTCAGTAGACCGCCGCAGTCTTCGGCGTCAACTCCTGCACCAGCTGCGCTCATAGCCTCGCCTACGCTGGTGCCCTTGGTCTTCTTGATGGCACTGCCGCTAGCGGCGGTACCCGTCACGCGTTTTTTCACTACAGCCACTCCGAAAAGCCCATTGTCAGCACGCGAAGTTGCCGAAGTGCCTGCTTTAGGTTGAGCAGCAGGACTCTTAGACGCAGACGCTTTAGACAGAGACGCACTGCCCTTGGGTTTGGTGTCCCCGACAGACTTGCGGCCTCGCGGAAAAAGCTCCATGTTGAGGGCGTTGATGAAGTTTGAGCGCGAAGAACAAACTTGAGCCACTTCTGATGATAGGAAAAGCAAGTTAGGCATTGCTTGAAATAAAAAAAATATAGGTTTGCAAAGCCACTCAAAGACAGTAATGGCATTCGCGTGCTTATCGAACGCACATTTTAGGAAAGTTGTCGAGATACTGCCCTTGTCAATCGGAGAATCGGCGAGTTGAGCGATGAGCGCATGTATTCCATACTATACCATGTTAGGGTAACGTCACCATTTTCTCGTTGTCGCGTCGTTTGTTGTGTTCATCAGAACTCATCTCATTAGAATTTCCACGTTCCTTGCCACGTTTAACCGCTTCATAGAATTGTGCCCTAGTCTAGAGGTAAGAATGACGTAGCTAGAGTTGATGCTGGAAACTAAGAAATCATGCATTGCAAGCTGCGCCTTTGATACGGCCATTTTCGCCATCTAGAAATATTACAGTCTCGTGCGATTTTCAACCCAGATTTACAAGGGACTTCTTCCAACACTTACTAACGCAGGCTCGAACAAGAATACGTACTCTTCGTTTACTGTATAGCTTCTTTTTCTTTTTTTAAATGTAGGAAAAGGCTGGCAATTGTAACTAAGATCTTGCAGCAAGATGAATGGAATTACGACGAACGACATGCTAGCTTTCAGCGAGCTACTTACAGCCCACACAGACGATGACGACGACGGCGGTCTTAACCAGGCCGTAACGCCAGGATCCTTCGGGGCAGCAGCACCCGCTAGGCTTGAAAACGGAAGTAGCGGCAGTGGTTTGACAAGAAAATTCAAAGACCCCAAGGACATTTGGGATATCGATGAAGTGCCTCCAGAAGAGGCAATCCTGGCAGAAGACTTCAATGATCCACGGCCAAGGCCCAAATACGACATCTTCTACAAACAGGTTTCAAAAAGATAACTTTTCAGCGACTGCTAATAAGACTTCGTATAGCCATATTTGAAAATCTCTACTCTCGCGCGGAGTGCGCACTTGTTCAACTCGCCTCACTGGCTGAACTTTTGTGGCTATGTGTGCTGGTGTATATACTTAGGACGTAATGTCTGAGGACGTCTTTTTGGGTCTCGGCGTGAAGACTCCAGGCAGCTCAAGTTGCACACACATGACAATCAAAGTCAGTTTTCCTGGGCACAGCATGAAGGTGCGCTGCTAAATTTATCGAATGTTTGGAACGAGGCAGAAAGAGACTCTTGGTTGATTGTTTTTGTTCTGTTGCTCAATTTCATGGAACTTGCCATTCCTACCCTCTCTGCCGTGTTTCTCATGTCTCTGTTTATGGGATCGGCAGGACTTGGACTTAGATGTAACGAAGCACAAGCTACGAGCAGAAAGCAAATCACATCTTCTGGCCATCTTCTTGCCACTCCCCGTGAGTCTTTTTGTCTTTTTAATGTTTTGAGTGTAATTACTCACCTTTCAAATGCTAGGCCTGGAGGGCTACGCATCATTGTGGGCACTCTTCTGAATTTTGCCTCATCAATCCAAACATGCAATTATTGACATCGTGGCAGGTTAATTCAGATCAGGGTTCAGCGAAATGGGATCCGAAGAAAGAGCAGCTCATTGTCACCTTGCCCATTGTTCAAGACGAGTGGTGAGGTGCGTATGATTCATAGTTAGGGAAGAGCCCGATTAGGAGGCCACCGATTGCTTACGCTGCCTGCTACTGCGGCCTCTTCTGTTTTTCCTAGTTGGGCTTAGTTGGTTGCTTTGCCTGTTGCGGCCGGTAATTCATTGAGTATTATACAGTGGATTCAAGCTGGATTCAAGCAACAAGCAAGATTATTGTATATACATATGCTATGAGGTCTGAGGTCTGCCCGGTGGAGGGCTCTAGACTCTTTAAGATAGACCCCGCCTTTACTGCTTAAAGAAATTCCACTCGACCCGGATGCCTTATATCGCTCAGACTATATGGCCTCATTCTGTGCTCAACAACTAGTCGCTACTACAGAAAGGCAGTAAGGTAGCATAAGGTAGCTGTTGTTTCCCCACTCCCCACCCCACACCCACACCCACTTCCCCCCGTGCACAGGTTTTGGAACTCGAACTCGAACTAATACAAACCCAAATGGCACAGAAGCCAATACTGCGGGCAGAAGTGCACGCGCATGCGATGCGCGCAAGTCAAAATCGTAAAAAGGAAGTGCGTAGAGAGAAGGAAGTATAGTACTTTCAACCCTCTCTAAAGTGGAAACTGTTCATTTTGGGGATTGGATATGGTAGTATTTATTATGTATATTGTAATCCACTGAGGCCATCACAAC
>Ga0307982_1005063_pt1 | contig 10351 bp, 6 predicted proteins | sample OrgLakmetagen989_FD_201847 | JGI IMG/M metagenome (GOLD analysis project Ga0307982, IMG submission 201847) | Saline water microbial communities from Organic Lake, Antarctica - #989 | ecosystem: Environmental > Aquatic > Non-marine Saline and Alkaline > Saline | place: Antarctica: Organic Lake... | reverse complement strand
AGCACACGCGGCGCTGTACTCCACATCGAGAATTCCTGATGCATGCCAAAACAGAGAGGCGATTGTGAGGTACGCTAGCGCTCGACGAGCTAAGATATCAATGCAGAACAGCCATAAGTTTCAGAAACACAGCGCTGTAGTGGGCTACAAGCTTGGCTTAGGTGACTTTTGGAGCGCATAGCTCACAAAAATGCCCAAAGAATCACGCAATAATGTTCAATAATTGATGAACTATTATCTATCTACGATGCCTACTTGAGCGGCCGCGACGGCGTGTAATTCTGTCGCTACGGGACACTGATGAGGCGTTGGTGGCGCTACGCTTCATTTGCCTCTCACTAGAAAACTAAATCGTAAAAAAAATATGAAGACAGCGTCGCCCGAAGAAAAGGATTGCAGTTCTGAGGTTTCTATAAAACTCCCCAGCTATTACTAGTGAAGGGCACCTTCATATCTATTCATCCTCAAAAATCATTTTTTTCGCGATGTGCAGCTCTACACTACAGGTCGGACCGATCTTACACGAAGTGGGTCTTAATTTGAATAGTGAATATAACGAAAAGAATGAGAGAAACAAAGGCAGTCATTGGGTAGCACTCATAACTGACGATATGAAACGAGGTATTTATATGGATAGTTATGGGGAACGAGAACCAGTCGAGATAAAATAAATATTGAAATGTAATCAGTATAAACTGGGTCATACAAGTAAAACATTCAATCTCTAATGAGTAAATCATGCGGTTATCTCTGTTTGGCGTTCATTTACTTTCTAACAGTATCTAAACAACGAAAAAAAATATCATACAGGATACGGCGATATTCCTCAGTCTATTTGAAGATTTGGATTTGGTAAAGGAAGTAAATAAGAATGAATTTAAACTTTCTTATTTTTTACAGATAAAAACTCGAAAACAGTATTATTTAATAATTACAATATAGGAATGAGTAAAGACAAGAAGATTGATAACAGATTTGATATAGAAAATAAACCATTATCCTTATAATTCATTTTCATCACGTATAATAGGATTACTACCATTCGATGATAAAGCAGAACCATAATCAATATTCAACATTTTAGGGTCAATCACTAATATTTTTTTTTTATTCATTTGATTTAGTATAGTTGAGTTCTCTACTAAATTAACATATTTATTGTATATTCTATTTAGATACACTAAACCATATTAATACTATCTCAAAAAGAGCTGCTGAAATCTATCCTTCTATCTTCACTTGGAAGAGATAAGGTTTTAAATATATCTAACGCAAATGACTTGAAATTTACGGCGAGTTCTTGTTCTTTACTACTATTTTCTGTAATTTTTATATAATATTTAACACTCGTTAGAATTGTTATAATCATAGAAATAGAACACGTTATAACTGATATATATTCTTGACTCAAGAATTCATCGCTACCAACTGAAAATGAACCACTAAATACACACTTAATACAATGGTAGGAATTTCAAAGTATACACTACAAAATTTATAGTATAGATGATTTTGGATATGTTTGTTTGTAAGTTGAATGGAGTTCAATCTAATTTCATCTAATAAAGAATCAACGGATTGAGTCCAATCATTCATGTATAATAAGAGAAGATATAGATTTGAAGTATAATTTTTTTTATATTGATTCATTGGGTGAGAGAGTAAAAGAAAATAGGTGAAGTCATAATTGTAATAAAAAAAGAAGATGTATATTTATGATGATATGGTTATATTTATAATATTTGGTGATGATTCTTTTAATATTTAGTCGTATTGTTTGAGAATGGTTAGGTTGGTTAGGTTTTGGTTTGGTTAGTTAGTTAGGTTGTGTTTTGGTTCTATTAATTGGGAATGGTTAGGTTCGTTAGGTTGGTTAGGTGTTTTTCAAAAAGTGTCAAAAATGAAATTGCAAATTGCAAATTACAAACTTTGTAATTTAGATTTTTAAATTTCAAAAGGTTTCCAGAATGACCTCTCCAACCTAACCAAAGTGAATCAATGAAAGTAAAATGAATATCGCCAACCTAACCAAACCTAACCAAAGTGAATTAATGAAAGTAAATCGAATAATTTTGAGAAATATATATGTATTCATTTAACCTATGCGAGATTATGCGGGATTTGGTTATGCCTCGTTGATTCAATTATGTATCCTATGAACCTATGCGAGATTATGAGGGATTTGGTTATGCCTCGTTGTTGTTTCGGTTATGTTTCGTTCGATTTGGTTATGTTACGTTCGTCTTTGTTGTTTCGGTTATGTTCTTATAATTGGATATGTGTTGTGTAATACTATATAAAGGATTCTATTTATGATTTGATTTAGTTCTATTAATTGACACTCCCTTTTAATTGACACAGCATCAATGTGAACCGTGCGATTTTTGTTGTCTACTTACCTTGGGGTTCGAGAAGCATTTATCAAGGCGCCAGCTGTGACCAAAGTTAGCCACGATAAGACATTCACACAATTGCTCCCTCCGTAACAGCTACCTGATTAAACTAGCCACAATATTGTCAACGGCAATTTGATCCAAACTGCTGTTAAAAGGACACTCTGGCTGCTAGACCCAATCACATAATGCCGAATGGCAGCACTTGAAGTGACAACATCCTGGAAAGTCAAAATGAATTGTTTCAGACTTGCCAATCAAATATTTGGGTATGGCCATGTAGGATGTATGATGTATGATATGTGGCGCATCGTGGTTGATCTTGAATGGTCTAGCTAGGAAGAGGGCCTACGGCAGCAAGAAAGGCTGAGTTTTGGTGCTCGAGCTCATGCTAGGCCGCCATGATGACGAGGTTGCAGGCGCAGAAGCCAAGGAAGCCAATCTTGAACCGTGCCACTTCTATTGACACTATCTCCACGGCCAACGCTCGAACCTTCTCCATGATAATTACAGCCGCCGACGACGACTTTGGTGGCGAGTACCACCTCTCATTTCTTGCAGCTGCCGTACGAAGGGGCTTTCATCGAAATTGAGCTTATTTTACCTAAAATTAAGCTTAAATTAGGCCCTTGATTAGCCCTAATTTAAGAGGCTTATTTAGAGCTCATTTCGACCTGAAATGGAGCTTAATTTAGGCTCTCATTTGAGCTTAATTTAAGACCCCTTAAATTACGATCTAGCTAGATTCAGTTTAATTGGATTTAAGCTACACTGGGGTGTATTATATAGGGTAGACACAAACAAAGCAGGTATAAAGCAGAGTAAGTCCGTATATGGCATTCCATTTCACACATAAACCTTAGCCCACCCCAGCCTAGTAGGGCCCATGTGAGCAAAGATTGGCATGAATCTAATATAACCTTAGCCCTTACCCGCGAAGAACGATAATTTATTCAACTGGGTTGCGGAATAAGAGTTTTTCTGGCACTTTTGATTTTTGATATATGTTCACGACCCTTAGGCTTCTCATTTATCACCTTCTGACTTCTTAATTAGCAACTAAGGCTCCTCGCACGTTTGATTAGGGATTACAGGTGACAAGGCTATGTTTGTCAATAAATGCCTAATTCAAACCGTTTGCTAAAGAGTTAAGCAAAAAGCTTGAGCTCACAGGAACGTATCCAATGATAATCAATATTAGTCTTGCACAAAGAATCTAGCAACATCGGCCACCTGTTGGTTGAAAACAAATTAACACAAATCAAATTAACACATTAGTAATAAAGTTGAGCAGCTGATACAAAAGAGACAATACAGACCTTGACGGGCTTTTTCAAAAAGTGATCGATGCCAGCTTCCCAAGCGGACTTCAACTCAAGATCCGAAACATTGGCCGATATGCCTATCACCAAGTGGCGATGCGATATGTTATTTCCCGATGAAGAAGTTCTCCTAGCTTGGTATATTGTCCGATCGCGTAGAGAGTCTCGCTCTCGTTCCCAGGCGCGAATTTCAGCTGTCGCAGTAATTCCGTCCATTACGGGCATCAAAAAGTCCATGAGTACAGCACAATAAGGAACTTCTTTCATCTTAATAAGGCCTTCTTGCCCATTGCAGGCTGTATCTGTGTCGATATTCAGGCGTGCAAGCAACCGGCAAAGAAGCTTCTGGACCATGATTGAATCATCCACCACGAGCACACAAGGTTTGATAAGCGAAAGTCGCGTCTGTACTCTCAGGTCTTGCATAAATGGCATCGCAATACCAGATGTGCTTTGACTGCTAGTGCCCCCACCATCAAATCCGACGCATCCTCCAGAGGAGTCAGTTTCCTTGTGTAGTGAAGATACTGAAGCGGACGAATGATGCCTCAAGTGGTCGTTATCACCTCCCTGGCTTATGTAATCTCCAAATGAGTCATCTGCGCGAGTTGAGCCTTTCTGCGTAGAGTTTGAGTCACTATCCAGTCCAGGCGAGTGGGAGTTTGATTTGAAGGACCCACATTGCTCTGGCTTCGTACGATCCCTTCCTACTGGTACAAATGGAATATCAAACCAGAATACAGAACCTCCGAGGAGTGGCTGGGGCGAGGGGTCACGTTCAGGTGACTTGCAAACATGAGCTTTCAAGTCCCGTGCACAGCGGAAGCCAATATTGCCACCCATTTCTTGCACGCATAAGTTGGCCACAAAGAGCCCTAGGCCACTGCCCTGGTGTCTGGCAAAATCATTCGAGTATTGGTCGAAGTGGGAACTAATGATGCTCACGTCAGGTTCAGACTCTATCTGTGGCCCACTGTCATATGAACATCCCATTTTGCTACCGCCGGTGGCTCCATTGTATGAATTCATCTCTGAAGTAGCGGAGTTTTCAGCCCAACTGCGTTCATTGTCAGTAGCAGGTTCGGGTTCACCACCGCGAGGATCAGTGGTCGGTGGCGCATTACATTTACCTGTCCAAGGCTTCGCAACAAAGGCGTCCACGAAGAGCTGCGATCGCAAATCATTCGGAACTCCATCACCGTTGTCGTGCACCTCAATTCGGATCCATTGCTTCGGGGGGTTATCCGTTATTCCAATGGTGCTAGTATCTTCAGTCGCTACAAGTAGTGCACGAATTATAATCTTCCCTTGGTCATCTTTATTGCAATCAATGCCGGCTCCGTTAGAATACGAGTACCACGCTTTGCTTGCCAAGTGTTTGCAAGCGTTAGTGACAAGATTGAGAAGGACTCGTCTAGTGCGGATCGCATCAGCTATCACTAATCTTGGAACCTACCAGGCAGATCTTCATGATTACGTATAGGCATGAAACTACTGAGAAAAGTCAAACAAAAACTTGGGCAGTAACTCCATCAAAATGATCAAAGTGTGAGTTACCTCTGGAGCTATTTCTTCGCTCCAACCTACGCGTTCTCCGTGGTGCCAATTTCTTAGCCGACGGCAATCTTTGAAAAGTGCAAGAACCTCTACTTCTTCCAAATCTTGCTTGAGTCCCCCCTCTGTCTTTACTTTACATGCGTTTAAGAAACCCCTGCTACCGCTGGAAATGTAATGTCTTACACGTGCCCAACGCGCTCGTGCTGCATCAATTGCATTACTTACAGTTTCACTCATCATGTCACATGCACCCTCAGCCTGCTGAACAACATCCATCATATCCTTTATATTCCTTGCTGCCGGAGTTGAAGAAAATCTCGTTGACTGGGCTTCATCCCCAGCGAACGTCCGAGCCGATAAATCTCGACTCGTCAAATGGCTTGACCCAGAGAACGATCTACCAGCGTCGGGTGACAAATAACGAGACCTTGAACTGGAGGCCATATTGCTGGAAGTCTCATCCACTGGTTCACTACAGGTTGTAGCTGATTTGTCTTCGTGCTCTCTCTGCTGCTGCTCCATCAAATGATCTTTCATGAAGTCAATAGAATAGCGAAAAACTTGCAGAGGTGTGCGGAGATCATGCGCAGTGCACGTGATGTATCTCTGGTTTTCTTCCATGACTCGATGAGTCAGCCCACGGAATAGTTGGATTTCGTCCGCCACAATCGACGCCACGTCCGATAAGAAGTGCTCATCAGATTGTTCGAAATTGACCCGTGGCTTCTTATCCATAACGCACACCATACCAATCTTGTATACTTTGCCTTGATAAGTAACTTTTATTGGGGCTCCTGCATAAAAGCGAATGTATGGCGGGCGTATAACAGAAGGATGCGCATTGAAAACCTCGTCTATTGAGGTGTCGAGGACTGCAGTGACATTGGGTGCACCCGGCAAGATGGCATGATGGCATACTGATTCTGTGCGGCAGACTTCAGAAATATTTCCGAACCCTATATTTGATTTGAACCATACCCTTTCAGAGTCCACGAAAGTAATGAGTGCAACAGGACACTTCAGGACTCGGCCCGCAAGAGAGGCGATCCTGTCGAAACATTCACTTGGCTGTGAGTCTAGAATACCTTGAGCACGAAGCGCGGCAATGCGTTCAGCTTCGTTGGAGCACGTCTTGGTCGGGGTATCGTGATTGACATTATTATTGAATGCTGCCATACTATATGTACGAATTGGGCCTGCAGTATTTATTTGTGTTGTCAAGAATGAAGTGATGCGTTGTTCGATACTTGACGAGCAGACGCTTTGTCTTCTTACAATGATTCTCTGTGGTGACTCTATACGTTGTTATTCAAAGTTGACTTCGGTTCAAACTCGACGTCAGACGTAAAATTTGGCTCGCCCAGCAAGTGCAACTACTATTAGAACAAAAAGGTAACATACATTGATACATTCCGTCCTCGAGAATATCTCGTTCTTCCATCATCTTATCATCTTCTTCTCTCCTCTCTTTTTCTGCACTGACTGACTGGTGAGAGCTGAACTCAAGAAAAGCAACTGCCACACATCATCACATCATACATGACTAGGCCCCTAACGGGGTGGCTAAGCCAAATTCTGAGGATTCCTTAATGAATTAAGGCGTGCTCAGCACTATCTGTACTATAATCGTCGTCTGAAAATAGTCTGAGACCGAATGAACGACTGCTACTCGAGTGAGTGTTAACGTATGAAAAATATAAGGATCAAAAGTACGTCCAGGTGATTGCAAGCAGGCATCGAGCCTTCGTACCTTGTTCCATACATACTACTACATTTATACGCAGAAAGCTTATTCACAACGCGACTGTCTCCACAAACCAAACTCACGCTACGTGAATAGCTAGAAGACGTATTTGACAAACATATTTGCTTGGAGAAATCACTGGTGTCGTGGTTCATGGTTGGCTCAAGAAGTGAATGTCTTCTTTGTGCGTGGCATTATTTTGTATTAAGACAGGAGTCGGCGCAGATTCAAAAGACTTTTTGGTGATTGTTGCGCAGAGAATCGAATATATTTGGCATAAGAAGGAAACACATTCCATAGAAAACAAGTCCTTTATTTGTCACATTTGTCATAATGATGTTAACATTGTAGCATGGTATTGTTGAAGTTGCAGAAGTATCTTCGAAGTCCCGTAGATATACTTACACACATGCACCAATCTACGAAGATGGGTACAGTATAGTAACTGCCATGCGGTACTTACATCACTCGCAAGTCATGCACCAAGAGTACATCGATTGAGCCATTTCCGAAGTTAGCCTCCATTATTCTCTTGTCGTAACCAACAGCGAAAAGTAATCGAGGTATTCCAGTTGTCGTATGGATAAACATTGACACATAGTCCAGCTTTTCGAAAGTTTTCATATGGTTCATTCATTAATCCTTTTTCCCGCACTAAAAGATCGAGGCACTCCATGTTAGATTTCGCAAGAACTGAGAACTTCCACGATTCGCATATGAATACTTCCTGGCGGTTGGAGTGACATTCAATAAGAAGTACTCTCTTTCGTAAGTCTACGGTCTGTACAACCAAAGTACTGCATGTCCTATTTGCTATGCGGTAAACGGCGCCTGAAGATTCAAATGATATTAGCATATTTCATATACAAATCATAGGATTGCGCAAAGGGCGGAGCGGTGCCTATGTACTACGAGTGCTATGGCGGTACAATTGCTCATGCACAAAAATAACACGCTACTCGCAACATTACTCTGTTTGTTTTCGTTGATCAATTGTTTCAAGACCACGGCCTTCTGCCAATCACAGCATTGTCACAAGAGTCCCGAAACGATTATCTATTGCATGCAAGGCTGCAAACAAATCCGTCGTCATCGTTCCAATGAATACATAATGGTGTCGAATGCATTGGGAGGCGTAAAGGCAGGTAGAGCCGTCATACACCGCTTAGACATCACTACCGACCAACATCGCTCTCTGAGTAACTTGACGATGCACAAGGAAATTAAAATTGTTGCGCTCAGTTTCTCACCGAACCAACGACTTATGTAGTGCAAACCAAGAAATTGACAACGTCTCTTTCCAAGGACAGTATCCCTCCTTGTTGCTTGATCGAGGAATTATTGGCTTTTGGAGCATGATCGATGCCGTGTATCGTTGACGTCGGTGGCTCAAATGAGATCTGGAGATGCCATAGGTATGAATTAAGTACAGTTACGAGGGATTGCGAGAGAATATCTTGAAGTATGTGCCACCTTCTTCGTCTCGTGAGTGCAGCTTGTGAATGCAGTCATCTCAGTAATTGTTGCGCTTGGTTTCTCACCGCACCAACGATGTATGAAGCATGATCGATGCCGTGTATCGTTGACGTCGGTGGCTCAAATGCATGATTTGCGAAGAAAAAAATCCACTACGATTTCCCCTGCTTTGTGGCTTCTTTCATTTCTTTATTCATCCTAGTGGGCCTTGGTTCGCAGCTCCTTGGTGGGTGAAAGCATCCTATCGGTGGAGTGGGTATGACTCTGGACTTGGAGGAGAGGAATTCGGTTCAGGATGAGGGTGAAAACCCCCCACCAAACTCGGGTACATGTGATTCTGAGCCCGAACACAATCGAATCTTTGATCGACCTCGTTAAGTACGGCTTCTGGAGCGGAGAAGCAATTCCTGGTGTTAGTAGACCTGTGATCATTCGTGTTCGCACAGCATACAGCATTGCAGCTATGTGATCCATACTACATTAACAAGAAAGAGGACATGCGATGCTGAGATCGGCTGGCGCCCGACGCCTGAGTAGACGCCGATTAGATGGCACCCTGTCTTTTAGTAACTAAATCCAGTCCTCCCTCGAAGGGGCTCAGAAAAACATTGAGACGATGCCCCATTCCTGGTGTTAGTAGACCTGTGATCATTCGTGTTCGCACAGCATACAGCATTGCAGCTACGTGATCCATACTACATTAACAAGAAAGAGGACATGCGATGCTGAGATCGGCTGGCGCCCGACGCCTGAGTAGACGCCGATTAGATGGCACCCTGTCTGTTAGTAACTAAATCCAGTCCTCCCTCGAAGGGGCTCAGAAAAACATTGAGACGATGCCCTGCTGGGGCAAAAAATAGCCCGGAGAAATTCCTCGTGGACCTGGGACGTGATACACGAACGAGCACTCAGTCCCGCCGACTTGTTCGGAGGAAAGACGCCAGCTGGAGCCTGAATTGGCCTTTTGGAGCAAATTTGCTAGCGCGGAAGCAGCACATGTGCTTTTTTTCTGAGCCCCCCCCCCGAGGGGGGACTGGATTTAGTAACTAACAGGCAGGGTGCCATCTTTTTTTGGTGCCTCTGTGACTACTGTGTGCTCGTTTTTCTTTGTAATTGGGAGAGTATTAACTAGTTACTAAATCCAGTCCCCCCTCGGGGGAGGCCAGAGAAATCAAGCGGGAATTCTAGCGAAAGGCCGGGCAGGCCACAGGGGAGAACGGCATATCATTGATGAGTTGATGTAGTGCCTACAAGAAAGCTTACTGGGCCTCGTCGTGGGTGTTCAAGCGCGCGTTGAAATGTTCGAGCGCTTGCTCGGTGGTGGCGGCAGTTTTTGCCGCTGCGCGTGTAGACATCCCGCTCATGGCTGGGCCTAACAGGGATCTTTAAAGGAGAAAATTTGGAAGGATTCTGCCCAGAAATGCCTCGTGGACCTGGGACGTGATACACGAACGAGCACTCACCCCCGTTATTTGCCACTTTTGGGGGGTTGGAAATCTTGAGTCGATATTTTTGGTTCGGGAAGTCGATATTTTTGGTCCTCCGTTATTTGCCGAACTATGAAATTCTTTCTCGATATTTTTGACTTCGTCGAAGTGTCACCACAGTCGCAGAACATCTTTTCGAATGTTTCTTTCTGCCCCTAGCCGCCATGTCGAGTAGCGACAGTGACAGAGACCTCCAGCTCGTTGATGAAATTGTCAGATATGATCGTTAGGACATTGAGGACCTTCAAGTGATTGGTGATTGCTGCTGTCAAGGCATGGGCAGTCTCTGAACCTGCAGAAGGCCAACAGAGCTCGGAGGCTCACCTTAGTGGGATCAACACGTTTATAGCATAAGCCCAGCGAAGTTCAGGC
>Ga0307982_1005060_pt1 | contig 10354 bp, 2 predicted proteins | sample OrgLakmetagen989_FD_201847 | JGI IMG/M metagenome (GOLD analysis project Ga0307982, IMG submission 201847) | Saline water microbial communities from Organic Lake, Antarctica - #989 | ecosystem: Environmental > Aquatic > Non-marine Saline and Alkaline > Saline | place: Antarctica: Organic Lake... | reverse complement strand
CGAACATGTCGGCGGGAAGCAGATCGGGATATTGTTTTGAAACACTGGCAGGTGCCTATCTGTGCCTAATTACCTAAGCACGACACGCGATACGCGCAGTACGCAGTATGAGGTATGAGATAAAACAAATAGCGCTTGCCGTTGACGCGAATCAGCGCATCGTTACGAATATAATTTTCTTATGAAGTCCTTCGTGCTTTACACTTTCCAACTAACTCGCATACTGCTTTTTTCCTATCCGCCTCGCCTTCTGTTAAAATCCAAAGAGGTCTTAGTCTTAGTTAGGTCTTCGCCCTTCGTCCAGGATCAAGGATTAATGTTATGGAGGCGGCGGCAGTGGCGATCTCCAACTGAATGGGCACCCGATCCCATCTCATGACTTTGCGGCTGCAGTTCAATCCACGCGCACATGTGAGATGCGCACACTTGATTTGCTTTTGTTCTTGGCAGCTTTTTGCTTGGCCAAAGCAGCTTGCATCACTGCCTGCAGCCGCCGCAGCTCTTCAGCGTGAAGTGCGCCTAGCCGCTGGGCCTCTTTCTCCACGGCAGCTGCTACTGCTGCCGCTATGGCGGCATCATCGTCAGCGCTGCTCTTAACCAAAACTTTGGCTGCCGTTGATGAAGGCTTCTTTGCGTTAGCACGTGCGGCAGTAGCTAGTGCCTCAGCAGCTTGAGCCTCGGCTGCTTTTGCGCGGGTTTCCGCAGCTGTTGCGAGGGCTTGAGCGTCGGAAGCTGCGGCAGTAGCGGCTCGAAGCTTCTCCTCCAAGTCAGCCTTTGCTGTCACGGCAGCTTCACGCTCGCTAACCACAAAGGCCAGGTCATTCCTCAGGGCGTCTACCTCTTCAGCGGCTGCTTCCTCAGCGGCTGCCACTGCGGTTGCCACTGCTTTTGCTACTGCGGCTGCTTCGCTCTTAGCTGTCGCCTTGTTCTCATGGCCAGAAAGTTCACCTAATTTTCCTGCCCCACCGCTGGACCCACCTTTTGGTGCACTCTTTTCTTTACTTGCGGCGCGGCGCTGAAGGCTGGCAACGTCAGTTTTGAGTTTTTTGTTGGCAGCCACTAACGAGTCAATTTTCATGGTGGCTTTTTTCACCACGGCCATTTTGGCAGCTTCCACTTGAGCTTTGATGCTCTTGGCCACCTCATCTCGTTCTGCTTCTAGTGCCAAAAGCTTCTCTTCGAGCTCTGCAATGTAGCTGAGGTGTTCGTTGCCGCTGCGGCTCCCTGGTCCTGCACTGGTGACAGCGCTCACCGCAGCAGTGCTCTGGTTTAACATCGATTGCAGGCGCGCTTTTCCCCACGGAGTCGCTGACAAGGCCGCCGCACACGCGGCCAAAGTAAAGCTGCTCTGCAGACCACCGGTGAGTAGCCCTCGTGCAGTGGTGGCTAGCGCACTGGCTAAGCTCCCAGCAACGGCAAACGGGATGGCCATCACGGCGCGTGCCACGTTCCCAGGGTGGGCCCCATGTGATGACTTCTGAATGGCGAAGGCACTATCTTCGTCATCGCCTTCGAGGAATGCATAGGGGTCAAAGTCATCCAATTCATTACTGTTCGTAGCCTGGGAGGGCTTGGCTCCGCTGCCGCCCAAAGCCCACCACCTTCGCCTGTTGGAGTTGCCTTGGTTCCTTGGCTCGGATGTGCTGAGGTCGTCGTAGTCGTCGTCTAAATCGTCATCGTCCCATCCCTATGCAAACCATTGCAAACGGTTAAAATCTCCGTCGCACTACCCTCGATTGTAAATCGTGGTGTCTATAATATACATCGGCGAGCCAACGGTTAAGACTTCTGCTCTGCATTTCAGGATCTGCACCACCTCTTACCTGTAAATCGTCAAATGCCAAAGGCCTTTTGTGGCTACGATTGATTTTTAGAACATGACTGTTCGAGAGGGCTGAAAGTGTGAGCACGATGGCCACACACTTTGTCATCTCTCAAGTTCCACGCGGCTACTAGTATGATCTGCGGCCTGCGTATCCGAAGGGCAACACTTTTCAAAAGAAGAGATAGATGACGATGACATCGACAGAAGAAAAATTCTATTCTACAGAGGAGATCTTCTTCTTTGCTTCTTTTCCTCATCTTCTTTTGATGCGAAGATGACTTGGAAGATGATTCAAATTTTCCTCCTGCTTCCTGCATCGGGCGTTTCACCCGCGCCATCGACATTCTGCACTCTGGCCTGGCTGTACCATTCCTAGCACCTACGGAGTGACCGCGAGGAGTTGACAAGTGTGCACTCATGGCGGCACCGGCACTCGCGCTTGAGCGCGTCATCGGGCTGACAACTCTACACAACTCAGCTTTGTCGCCCCACCTGGATGGAGAAGTTGCCTACGCGGCTGGATGCGTCGCCGTGCTGTACAACCCGCGGAAGAACCGGCAAACGCGTTACTTTCGTGCAGCTAAACCAATTGCATCGGTACTTATCGAATCCTAGAGAGAGTGTTCGCCACTTATTACATTTATGACATTTACGAAATGATCTTGTCTTGTATGCGCAGCTTGCCTTCTCTCCGGATGGCCTCTATCTAGCCGTCGGCGAGCGTGGAGTTAAGCCAGCGATTATCGTATGGGAGCTGAAGACTGGTGCAGTGGTAGCTGAGCTGCGTGCTCACAAGCATGGCATCGCAGCAATAGCCTGGGAACCTCTCGAGCCCATGACTGATCAACCTGGCTCAGACGGCACTGGCGATAGCAGCAGTGCAAATGAAGCACCAAGGCGCCCAGATTTACGGCTAGCGTCTTGTGGCTTCAAGCTCGACCGGCAAGTCTTGCTATGGGACTGGCGGCGCGGCGCAGTGGTCGCCAAAGGGCGGGCTCAGCACAAAGTGCACGCTTTGTCTTTCTCTCCAGCAGGTGCCTATCTCGTGACGGCAGGCGAGCGACACGTCAAGTTTTGGGACGTGCCAGCGCCGTTGTCATCTGGTACGAATCCAGATGCATCAATGGTAGTAGCTAACGCTGGCAGTGAGGCAGCCGGCCATGCTTCGACTGAAAGTGGGGGAGTGTTGGCCAGCGGCGCGCGCGACAGCAGCGTGATTCAAATGACGGGACGACTAGCTGCGGTGGTAGAAGCTCTGCGGGGTGCGGTGTTCGTTGACGTGGCTTGCAGTCGCAGTAACAATGGCACTAGTAGTAAGGACAATTGCAGCAGCAGCCGCGACGAGTCGTGCATTGCGTTTGCGGTCACTGCAAAAGGCCAGCTGTGCGCCTTTGACGCTGCTGCAGCGACCATCACGAGTTTAGTAGCGCTCGAAGCTTCTGTCGCGTACAGCGTGAGCGTGCGACCAACTAGCGGCAACCCTTCAGGCCTCGCTGCGAACAATGCTAGCGGTGTTGGACCTGGCATGGTTGCTGTCGGCTGCAGCAGCGGGCTGGTGCGGTTGTTTGAAGCCACTCCCGAACTCCGGTACGTGGTCACGCTACCGCAGCCGCCGCCGGTAGGGTTCCTCAATTTTAAGTCCGTGGAAGACTTAACGCGTATCACCGAGCCAGTTTCAGATGCAATGAACAACGGTGATGACGAGAAAGACTCCATCACAGGGGATCATACAGGAGCGTCCGCGCTTCGGTTCCCTGCAGCTCTGGCCCTGCAATGGCTCCTGAAACCGCAAGCCACATCGAGCTCAAGCGCTGTGGCTAATGTGGCTTCGCTTGTAGCTTCTCCTTCTTCGGTGGCCTGGCAGTTGGTGGCCATTTACGGGGATCGATCTTTCTTCGTCTGGGACATTGCCTCCCAATCTCCACCTGAGCAGCTGCCGTTACAGCAGCAGGTCACAGAGAGACCAGCCATTGAGGCCTCGACTGAAATCGGCGCCAATGCGACGCCATCCTCCTCCTCCTCCTCCTCCTCGTCGCCGCCGCTGCTTCCTGTGGCTTCGGTGGTTGTGGGCAAGTACAGGTCTTTCTTGCACCATGCGGCCTGCGTCTGGGACGTTTGTGCACTCCCACCACCACAGCAGCCTTCTAATACTGCGTCATCACCTAGCAGTCCCGTCGGATGCAGGTTCGCGACTTGCGCCGCTGACAACACGGTGCGCATCTGGTCACTGGACAGCAATAGCAATGGCAGCAGCAACACCTCTAATGCCCTTCTCTCAGACGGTAGCTGTACCACAGGAACAGGCCAGGAGACACTGCCGCCACCGCCATCGCCGCGGGCCCCCAATTTCTTCAGCCGTGAAATGGTGCATGCGTTCACGGTGGATCCATCGGACGTGCCTCGAGGAAAAGGAGCAGCAGCAGTAGTGGCAGAAGGGAAAGAGTTATCGTTACTGAGGCCGCAACAAGAACGTGGAGGTGACATGGGTGGTGCCGTCGTAGTGGACGACGTCATTGATCTGGAAGCTCCACCCTGCCGCGTCGATCGCCCTGAACAGCTGGCTTGCCCGCGCGCCCTCGCTGCCTCTCCTGACGGGTGTGACTTGGCTTGCGGTGACCGCGCAGGCAACGTGCGCGTGTGGGGCCTCCGTCCGCGCTCTTCTGCCCATTCTCCTCGATTACCGCCACAATCACCATCGTCCAGTGGGGCCAAGAATGACCTTTTTCCGCTGGTGTATGCAGCTGCAGCACACGACGCAGAAGTGTTGTGTTTGGATTACGCAGACCTCCCACCCCTCGATGAGCATTACAACAGCAGCAGCGGTGTTAGTCAGGCCAGAAACAACAGAGGAGATGGAGGTGCATTTGAAGCACTTCTAGCGACTGCTGGTCGCGATCGCCTCATTCATGTGCTCGGTGCGAAGGCTCCTAAAGCTAACAAACAGCCTCACTCTCAAGATGACGGTAGTGGGAGCGGCAGCAGCAGTGATGTCAGCAGCAGCATTGGCGGGTATGCACTGTTACAAACCTGCGAGCACCACGGAGGCGCCGTCGTAACGGGCTTGCGGTTTGGGCCTGATGGTGCTAAGCTGTTCAGCGCTGGCGGCGATGGCTCGATGTCCCTTGCTCGAGTGTGCTTGCCGCCTCACCACCCCTTGCCTTCGTCCTCGTCGCCACGGCGCCAAGCAGAGGCTCGAACAACACTTCCACCGCCGCCATCTCCCGTGGTCAGCCCGTACCGCACGGTTGCCCTCCCGCACGGCGCTGCCTATGACGTAGGGGCCTACCCCACGGGCAAATACGTGGTCTGCGGCGGCAACGACAAGCAGCTCCACGTGTACTCGGCGGCCTCGGGGAAGCACGTGCGAGCGTACAGTGCCGAACCACCGCTGGAGCCCGATGGCGCTGCTGCTGCTCTAGCTAGCGCTAAAACACGCAGCAGCAGCGGTGGCGGTGGTGCAGTGTACCGTCTCACGGTGGACTCCTCAGGACTGTACGCGGCATGCTGCACGTTTGACCGTTGGGTGCGGCTGATGGACTTCCACAGCGGTGAGGTGCTGGCCCAAGTCGCAGGCCACGCGGAGCTGGTAACCAGTTTGAAGTTCACAGCCGACGGGAAACGCCTGGTCAGCGGCGGTGGGGACGGTTGCGTCTTCGTCTGGAAGCTGGGGTCCCCCCTCGTGGGTGCGATGGCCGACCGGTCAAAAGAACTCGAGGTGCAGCGGCTCAAGCGCAGGGCTGAACTCCGCGCGGCAGCTCAGGCTGCGGCTATTGCGGCTGCTGAAGCTGCTGAAGCTGCTGCTGCTGCTGCTACCAATGTGCCTGATCCCGTCGACACAATACCTGACAGCGACACCCACAACGAAGCAGCTTCCGCAGCAGTGGGAGCACCAGGAGGTCGCAAAGGAGGCGAAGCTACCAACGCAGGCGCACCCGCAAGACGGAGTGAAAGCAGTAGCTCTCCGTCCAAATCGCCACGGTTGCGTGGAAAATGGGCTGCCAAACTCTCCGCAGACGGCGGTGCTTACAACGTGCTGAATGCCTATCAAATGACCCCGATGACCGGGGGCAGCGGTGAGGGTCAGGTTGGAGAGTCTGAGGGAAGCGAAGCTTTGTCACGCAAGCAGCAGCGCACCTTAGTGGGTGGTAAGGACCTTGACTCCACCGAGGAGGAGGAAGAGGAGGACAACTCATTTGATTTGGTGGACCCGCCGCTCATGGCTCGCACCCAGCAGCCGCCTACGCTAGACGACGAGGATTACGTGTCATCGTTTCCACTCGGTAAAAGAGGAGTTGGAGGAGAAAAGGGTGAAGGCGAAAACCCCGAAGACGGAGACGGCGTTGAAATGGCCGAGTCCCCCAACGATCCTTCCTCCGCAGCTGACGTTAGCGACGCGCCCCTCGACGCTTTCCCCGTCGGCCCAACCATAACAGCAACAACGACAACGCCAAAAGCACCAGCTCTTCTGGCAGGCGACGGTGTTTCAGTTCACTTAAATGCGCCCCAGAACACCAACGCTCAACTGCCTGCCTGTCCTGACGGCCAGAGTGGCAACACCAGCAAAGAAGGAGCAGAGCTTGAGGACGATGACGAAGATGGTTCCGGTGAAGCAGACGCTGCGAATGACATGCTCGGTCAATTGGTACGATCTGCGTCGTGGGCGCCACCGCGCCACGCGCGCTCTCTCAAGCTCAGCGACGATGACGTTGACGGTGATTATGCCAATGAAGCAGACCACGGCGATGTGAATGGCTCTTCTTCTCCTGACCGTTTGTCGTTTACTCAGACCTTTCGACAGACGACCCGGATGGCTTCTGCAGCAGCTGAATATTCACCTTCTGGCATCGAAGATGCACATGCTGCACCGGCAGCAGCAGTAGCAGGTGTAGATGGGGTTTCTGAGGCTAGTGCAGGAGCTCCAGAGTCTCCAAAGCGCCAAGAATCGTCTCCAGGAGCAGTCGCACTAGCACTCGAAGTTGCTAACAACCCTAGTATTGATGCTCACACTGTAGAGCCAGATCCAGCCTATAACTCACCAGTACGTGCCTCGAAGCCCTCAGGTGGTTCGGCGATTACTGCTGGGAATGACGTGGAATTTTCAAGTGCTGGATTTCCAAGGAATGGGGCGTCTGCCGCAGCACACGAAGGAGTTGTCGGTGCTAGTCCTACGAGCGGTCGGGAAGCTCAAGGTGAGGGTGTTGGAGGTGGTGCCGAAAGTTTGATGAATGAGCACACCACCCCGGCAAATCAAGGGCCATCACACGCTGGCCATGGTTTTTCCACTCCTGGCAAGCCGAAGCGTGGCAGCGACCGTGCTTCTCCTTTCAAGCACGATTCCGACGCCAACCCCAACGCTGGTGCCAACCCAGCAGGAGGAGGAGGAGCAGCAGCAGCAGCAGTAGCCTCCTCTTCTTCGGTGACGAATAGTCCAGCCACCGCCATTAGCAGCAGCGCCAGCCAGAGCCGACAGCAGCCACGCGCGTCGTCGGCCAGTGGTGCCAAAGGTGGGGTGCGGCGGTCCCTCGCGGACGAGCGAGAGCGCTTACGGTCGAGGGACCGGCGAAGGGACACCGTCACAGCGCTGCAGTCCATGAACGACCAACTCGCGTCGATGGGCTTCCTGAAGCCACCGAGTGGCGCCCTAAACGGCAACAATGAGGAGTCTGCTGAGAATGCCAGCACTTCTGCTCCATCTGCTCCAGCTGCGGTTGCGGCTCTTCGGACAGATCTCGCTGTCGCAGCTGGCAATGAATCTACTGCAGTGGCCGATGCTACACCACTTGGCAGCGCGCCACCACCAAAAACGGATCCTCTCGCACCCTCGTCGCCTAGTCAAGGAGATAGACCTGGCAATGTAGGTGCTGATGAAGGCTTAGGCCGTAGCGCAGGCGACAGTGCTGTAGGATATGTGTCATCACCGGCTGCATCTTCGGACAATGCCTCCAAGGGCGGCGAGAAGCAGCTCAATAACCTCGATGCTGCTCTTCCTACACCACCATTACCACTCCCTCCGAACAACCTCGCTGGTGAGGTCATCCACCAGGACGGGGACGATGATGACGACGCGCTCTGTGATGATTCCTCTCGAGGAGATGGCTACGGCCAAAGAAGTCCTTTGATGGCATCTTTGGCAACTACAGTGAGTGGCACTACGCTCTCAGGAGAAACATTGCAGGGATTTTTGGTGCTCGAAGGAAGAGACAACGATGAGAACTACGAAGGTGATGGTGTGAGCAGCCGCCGTACAGAGCTGACGACAGTAAGCCATGAGAGCCAAACAAGCAATGGCGATGAAGACGACGAAGATGACAGCGATACCCTCGCCCAAGGATGGACAGGATTTCCGCCGAATTTAATCGCAGAGGAACACAAGGCTGCAAATGACGACAATAATAGTGCTGCTGCTGCTCGCAGTGAAGGAAATTCTTCTGTTGGTCCTGTGATCACTTCTTCTGATGCTGACGCTCCCGCGGTCAAGCCTCCTTCCTCCTCCGAGGCCACTGTTGCTACAGCAAGACCACCGCCACCCTTGCCACCTGCTGGAGCTGCAAGAGACGAATCTGCTGCAGTGAATTTAGATGCAACTGGACAAAAACAAGCCTCCGATGAGAGCGTGGGTGCAGGCATGGCAGCTGCTGAAATTGTTAATGGTCGAACCAGTCCAAACAGTGGCGGCAGCAACGACAGCGACAAGAGAAGCAACAACCACAACAACAGCAGCAGCAGCAGCGTGAGCAGCAGCACCAACAGCAATGGCAGCGGTATGGGACCTCTAGTGTTGCCTCGACCCGCCGAAGAATACCGCGCGTCCCTTGCTCGTTTGCAGACCGCGGCTCAAGAAGTAGCGCAGCTTTACAGCGAACTTCGTGGTCATGCTTACCGCACGGGGACTGTGAACAGTAGCAGCAGTTTTACGGGGCCTACCACTACTAGGAGCAGTCAAAACGGCAACTCCCTGGATGTGTCGATGCTTTCAGCTGGCTGGGCTCCACCTTCTGGCAGCAGCGGTGGCGAAAATGGCCGCAGTGCTGACGGCACGCAAAGCCAACACAGCCTCAACCACCACACCAATAACAACAGTGACACTGCTAGCCACCACCACCCAGGGCCAGCAGCGATGCCAGCGTGGGGTGTGGCGGAACTGTTGGGCGAATTTGACTCCACGTGGCGCGGGCTTGGGGCCGCAGGACTGGGTCAAATGCCATCGACTTCGGCCTCCGTAGACGTGTCTGGCGTGTCCTTTGCGTCCGGTATTGGTTCGGCTTCGTCTGGTGGGTTTGGCGGCGGTGTACTGCATGGAAGCTTTCTCGGCGCACCGCCACAGGGGTCGAGCTACATGATGTACCCTAGTGGAGGAAGTGGCGGCGGCAGTGGAGGTTACGGGGGTGGATCTCCTTGGCGAACGCCTGAGAAGGCCTCGCGCTCGTCCCAACACCATCACCAACCTCACCACTATCCTCACCACCAGTCTCCAGCCCAACCGCACTTTGTGGCCAGCCAAGACAATAGCGATACGGTTGGTGGCACCGGACCAGCCGCAATCTTTGCCTCTGCCGATCGCCCAGTGCCGCTCTCCGTGTGCGCTTCTGCACCCATGGCCATGCCACATCACCAGTACCAACAGCACCAGCACTTGAACTCTCGCTACGCGCAAACTGTTGCCAACAGTGCGGATGGCTACAGCAATGGATTTCCGCTTGGAGGTAGTGAGATGGCTGGCGTGGTGAGGAATCCTTTGCCTGGCAGCCAGAGTGTAGACACGGGAGGATTAGCCCCCATTCTCGAAAGAGCGATATCCGTTGGATCTTCGGACCGGCCAGGATCACCTCTCGGCTCTGACGGAGACCCCGCGACCCCTTCCGACCATCAGTCGACCAGTGGCCAAGGTTTCGACAGCACCTTAGATAGCACTCTCGTGGATTTGGCCACACCTCCTGCCCGGCCTGCGCCGCCGCCGCCTACCGCGGTGCCGCCGCCAGCAGCAGCAGCAGCAGCGGAAGGAGTGACTCCTGTACCGCCACCGCTTCTGCAGCCGCCAGAGTCGTTACCTGGTGCTCCACAGGACAGTGGCGACGACAATGCTCGGAATCATGTTGGCTCCAGCAGCGACACGACAAATGAGGCATTACTTCCGCCCGCCATTTCAGCGATTTTGAGCTCCAAAGAAGCAACAGGAGGGCTGCCGCCTCCAGAAGTGGCGCACATTCTAGCGCAATACAGCGACGTGTTGTTGGGAATGGTGCAAGAGAAACTCTTGCAATCACCAGCGGCAGGCGCTAGAAGCAGCAGGGAAACATTGGACGATACAGGGGTCGCCAGAGAGAGCGAACACGAGTCGCTACCGCCGCCGCCCTTGCCATAGTGATTGGAAAGGTCGATGGCCCTCTCCTCTCTCCTGCGTCCGATGTTGTTTTCCTTTATTCGATTCCGGCATTGCCCTTGCTGCGTGCTCGATATAAATATTTACAAGCCGCAGTTGCAAAGGGTTCTCCGATCTGAAACCGAAATCCCCGGAAAATCTTAATATGA
>Ga0307982_1005059_pt1 | contig 10354 bp, 7 predicted proteins | sample OrgLakmetagen989_FD_201847 | JGI IMG/M metagenome (GOLD analysis project Ga0307982, IMG submission 201847) | Saline water microbial communities from Organic Lake, Antarctica - #989 | ecosystem: Environmental > Aquatic > Non-marine Saline and Alkaline > Saline | place: Antarctica: Organic Lake... | reverse complement strand
GCAACGATGGCACAGATGGGTTTTTTCGATCTTTCAGACCGCTACGCGAGCCTGGACGCCAAGCGCGATCCGCTGGTTGAGATCGACGCCGTGGTGCCGTGGGAAGAGTTCCGCCCGGCGCTCGAGCGGGCGTGGCGCAGGCCGGATGAGGCGCGCAAGTCTCAGGCCGGGCGTAAGCCGATGGACGCCGTGCTGATGTTCAAGACGCTGGTCTTGAGCGCACTCTACAACCTGTCCGACGACCAGATCGAATATCAGGTGCGCGACCGGCTTTCGTTCATGCGGTTTCTGGGCTTCGGTCTCGAGGATCGGGTGCCGGACGCCAAGACGGTCTGGTTCTATCGCGAGGGGCTGGCGCAGGCGGGGCTGGTCGAGGAGCTGTTCAGGTTGTTCGACGGCTATCTGTCGCGCCAGGGCTATATCGCCCGGGGTGGCCAGATCCTGGATGCGTCCATCGTCCCGGTGCCGCGCAATCACAACACCCGCGATGAGAACAAGACCATCAAGAACGGCGAGGTGCCCGAGGACTGGGGAACCAAGCCCGCGAAGCGATCGCAGAAAGACGTGGATGCCCGCTGGGTCAAGAAACATGGCAAGAGCCATTATGGTTACAAGAACCACGTGAACGTGGACCGCAAGCACAAGCTGGTGAGGCGCTGGCACGTCAGCGACGCCGCCCTGCACGACAGTCAGGCGGCGGACCGCCTGCTGATGCGCGGCAACACCGGCTCCGGCGTATGGGCAGATGCGGCGTATCGGTCCGAGGAGATGGAGGGTAAGCTGCACGACCGCAAGCTGAAGAGCCATATCCACCGCAAGGGCAAGCGGGGCAAGCCATTGACCGAACAGGCGAAGGGAAGCAACCGGACGAAATCGAAGGTGCGTGTGCGGGTCGAGCACATCTTCGGTGCGCAGGCCAACGAGATGGGCGGCACGCTGGTGCGCACAATCGGCATCACGCGCGCCAAGACGAAGATCGGGATGAAAAACCTCGCCTACAATATGCGCCGCCTCACCCAGCTGCGCCGCATCAACCCGTGCCCGGCGTGACCATCGCGCGGACCAGTGAGACGATCAGCTGGCATGGCAGAAACAACTGGGCATGAAGGGCGCAGAACCACGAACCTTTGGGAGGCATAAGGCCGTCAGCCCACCACGACCATCCTGCCTCACGCAACTCGCGGCGCTGCGTGGCCGCGAAAACGGTCAAAAATCGAGGTGCCCTATAGAGAGATGAGCCCGTGCCCCAAAACAGAAATGGCCGGAAACAGGGTTTCCGGCCATTTCTGTGAACATTCAGTCAGTTTGGTCGATCAGACCGTTTCAGCCCAGTCGTCCACCTGCTTTTCGGCTTCGTCTTTGGCGATGCCGTATTTCTCCTGCACCTTGCCGACGAGTTTTTCGCGTTCTCCGTCGACCTGCTGCAGATCGTCGTCGGTCAGCTCACCCCATTTCGACTTTGCGCTGCCGGTGGCTTGCTTCCACTTTCCCTTGACGGTGTTCCAGTCCATGGTCATCTCCTTTTGTTGTTGAAGGACACAAGGTAAACGCCGACGGAACGGGATCGTTCCCTTTATACTTGGCTGCGTTTTCGACAGGATCCGCATCAGGATGCAGCACAGTGACGCGATGGTACCGGGGCCAGTCGCGCACTAGGTGCCACAATCCGGAGCATGAACCCACCGCTCAATCCACACCGCCAGCATGCACGCCGCAGCAACCGTGTCGATCTCTGGCGTCAATCACTCAACCTCGTGTCAGGCCATTTGCCGACGCAGCAGTAAGCCTCTGCTTTGGTCCTGTGAACAGGTCCCGCATCCGACCGTGACGCCGTGGATCCCAAGCGCCTTTTCAGCGAAGCGCATTCTTGCGCGCACGTGTTGGAACGAAACGAAGTCGAGGACGTTGCATAGCGGGTTGCGGCATCGGGCCGCAAGGGCACCATCCGTCACGAACGGCGAGATGACCCCCAGCGTGCGGCCGATCTGCGGACGCCAGACCTGATCCGTCAGCCCGTTCACGGCAAATGCGATCTTGCGAACATGCTCAGGATGGTCCCATTCGGCACGGGCAAGATCCTCTGCCAGTGACGCGACCATTGTCGTTACGTGGTCCGGTGTAAGTCGGCTGGAGGCAAGGCTGGGCAGGGTGCGGACCAGTTGGACCAAAGGCGCGTTCTGATCGCGGCGCGAGTCTGCGATCTGGCCATCAAGCGACAGTGAAAGATCCCAGGAGGCATCGGTGGTCAGGTTGCGTGACAGCAGCGCCAGCCTGAGCACCGGTTTCCCGTGTGCCCCTATCGGCACAAAGCGCAAGAGCCAGAGTTTCGGGTGAAAGGCGCCGCCGCGCGGAGCGCTGACCTCGGTCACGGTGTCTTCAAGAAGGGCCGTCAGGCGGTTGGCCCCTTTCGGGACGGCCTTGATGCGTCCGGCCTCGCAAAAGATCGCGATGCGGGCGGACAGCCTTTCCAGCCCTTCGAGCAACGCCAGAGGCGTGTCCAGCGTTTCCTGCCGATTTTCGGCGGCGTGAAAGGCAAGGGTCGCAGGCACAACGAGGGCGGTCTCGAAGTCCAGCGTGTAGGTTGTGGCCAGTGCTGCGTCGAGGTCGTATCCTGCCGGGGCCCGCAGGATCTCGGCGTAGAGCGCGCGATTTTCCGGGTCGAGAGCGGCATTATCCTGCATGGACCAAGTCCTGAACGTGATTGGAAACGACCGGTTTCCATCGATAATTGAGCGGGGACGTCCCCGACGCTCCGCTCCATCGCATCCGGGCGCCGTCATTGCGAAACCGCGATTTCGGACCCTTGAGGCGGGTCTCCCGGTCCCGGACGAGGGTCCGCGCCGCAGTGTGCTCCCTGACATCTCCTCGGCTCATCAATACGATGTCGCGCCACGCCTCGATGAACCGGCGGCTGTGCGGTTTGACATCATGAATGGTCCCCTGTGAGCGAAGCCACAGATCACTCAGGTCCCAGCCGGAAAATATCTCCCCGGGGGTCTCCTCTGACCACGCATCAAGGCGGCTGGCATATGTTGCAACCCGCTCGTGCCAGGCGCTGCCTTCGGTGGCCTGCATGTCGGCCGCCTTTTCCGACAGCATAAGATTGTAGAGCAGGGAGGCTCCATGCATCAGGTGCGAAAACCGCTCGGCATGATCGACTATTGCTTTGATCTCATTCGGCCACTCTGCACGCGCAGGATGTTGCCAGATCATGTCGCAATCGGCCGCGTTTGTCTGGCGAGACAAGAGAGTAAGCAAGCTGTGCGGCGCCTCATGGGCAAGCCGGTCCCGCAGAAAGCCTGCCTCATCGGCCGTGAGGGTGAACTGGTCCGCGCTGTCCGAGGATGACAGGAAACCGTCGGGCACACTTGGCAACCCCGCCGCCCAAAGCGAAGCAGCCTCGCTTGGCGTCGCCTCGAGGCTGGCGTTCCGACTGCCTTGGAACCGACGGATTCCCAGGGTCAACAGGCCGGCCCAATAGACGTCGCTCGGCAGCCGCTTCAGTTTCTCTCGGGCGGCGCTGCCGATGACGTTCCTGTCTTCGCCGCCGCGGACCAGCGTCTCGATCAGGCGGATTTCAAGCGCGCGGGCGAGTTCGCGCCGGGCGGCCGCAGTGCCTTTGTGCGCCCCTGCCATCAGGTAGATCCAAGGTACGAACAGCATGTAGCGCAGCCGCGTCTGGATCGTGGACGTGCCCGGGAACATCAGGTCGGATAACGCATCGCGCACCGAGCCAAGGCCAAGTTCGTCACGGCTGTCCTCCTGTCCGAACAGGTCCATTAGCCGGCGAGTGCGATCCCGGTCGGCCTGGTCGAAGTCGATCCATGCGAGAAAGGACATCAGGCGGGCTCCACGATCGGCGCATTTGCAAGGCTCAGCGTGCCCTCGCTCATCCAGTGGATGGCGACGCCGTTCAGCGGCTTGTCGGGCCATTTGGACCGGATCATGGCGGCGTAGGCGTCCAGTTGCGGCCGGTAGCCGGCAAAGCGCGCCTCGGGGTCGGGGCAGGGGCCGGACTTGTGATCGACGATCAAAAGCCCGCGCGGTCCCTCGGCAAGGCAGTCTACGATGGCGTTGGTTTCCGACCCGTCGGTGGCAACCTCTTGCAATGGCAGTTCGAAATGCAGCCTGTCATAGCCCCGTTCCTCCAGCCAGCCGGTCAGGGCCTGCGCTTGCGCGGCAATCTGGGCGATGGCCGCGTCAGGCAGTCCGGTGGCGGCGCCAACCCTGTCAGACAGATCCGGGCGTCCGGCAAGAACCCGAAAAGCCAAGTGCCAGGCGGTGCCACGCTCGGGCGCGCTGTCTTCGCAGGTCTCGGCAACACCATCCGCCAGTCGGATGGTCTCGAGCCGCGCAGCGGGCATCGTTTCGGGCTCCGCGAAGGAGGAGGGGCTGCGGCGCCACGGCGTGCGCCGAGTGTCCGGCAAGTCACGCGGGACGCCGAAACGCGAATAGGTGTCTGCTGCACCCTGCACAGCTTCTGCAGGTTCGTCCTGCATGCCCTCTGCAACTCGGGCATCAAAGGACTGGCCTGCGACGATCAACGCGTTTTCCGACGTTTCGAACCCGGCGCGGTCGCGCAGCAAGTCGACCATGCGTTCCGCGTTTTCGCGCGGTGTCGTCCGCTCCCGAGGCAGGACAAGAATCAGCCGATCCCGCGCCCGGGTTAGCGCGACATAGAGCTCGCGAGCCGCCTCTTGTTCATCATCCGGGCGGCGGGCCTCTGTGAAGGGGGCCTGAGATTCCGGTGCGGCAAAGTCGGGCAGATAGCCCAGCCCGGCATGATCGAGGACATTGTCGAGGTTTTCGAAGCCGTCGAATTCGGCGCGCAGGGTGCCGGGGCGCTCGGTGATCTTCTTGTCCAGCCCGGCGATAACGGTGATCGGCCATTCGCGCCCTTTGGCGGCGTGCCATGTGCAAATCTCGATTCCGGAGGAGGACCAGTCGTCCGGGTCGGGATGGCGGTCCCAGTTTTTGGCAGATTGGCCCGCTATCCAGCCGAGAAACAGCTGCACCCCGGCACCATGGAACCCGGCCGCGGCCCGAAGGTCCCGAGCCATGTTGTCGAATTCTTGCGCTTCGGCCACGATCCTTGCGAGATCGGCAAGGGCCTGCTTGGGATGCGCCAGTCCAGCCGCCCAGTCGCGCAGGCCGCCGGCCTGTATAACGGCGGCGACCACTTCCGCGACGGGGCGTATTGCCAAGGCATCATGCAGGTTGCGCAGGACCGCAAGCGAGACATGCGTGCCAAGCACCCCGTCGACCGAGTTGCGCAGGGCGTCCTCCAGCGACACGCGCGGGGGCCCGAGCGTCAGCCAGGTCAAGGCGGCGTTCAGGTCATCGGGATCGGCGGTGTAGGCCAGCGCAGCGCGGGTGGCTCGCGTCACGGGTGACGTCAGCCAACCGTCTTGTTGGATGCGTACTGGCAGGCCCTGCGCCTCCAGCGCAGCGGCGGCGTCGCTGGCCTTGGCATGGGTGTAGATCAGCACGGCAACGTCGCGCTGGGTCGGGCGGGCCGCATCTGGGCTGCGAAACTCCAAGACTGTCGGGGCTCTGATGGGGATCGGAAGCCACAATACCGTAACCCGCGCCTACTCGTCGGCCGAGAGGCCTCACGTTGAGAGGTTCTTCGGCACATTGGAGATTGATGTTCTCAATCTCTTGCCTGGGTATACCGGTGGCCGCCCTGGCGAATTGCCTGGTTATGACGCGATGGCCAACGGCGTGATGTCCGTGGAGCAACTCCATGAGATCATCACCCGGTATTTCATCGATGAGTACCCTTCCATACGACACCAAGGGGTCACCATGGGCGGTCGTCGCCCAGCAGAAGTCTACAAGGCCATCAACGAGACACGGGGACAGATCCCACCCATCGATCCGCACCTTCGCCGCATCAATCTTGGTTGGGAAGAGAACGTGACATCGTCCGATGAAGGTGTCCGTGTTTGCCACGGCATTTGGTTCAACTCTGACAAACTGCAGGAGCAGCGTGAAGAACACCGAGTGACCGGCAAGGTGAAAGTTTTCATAGATCCCGACGATATGAAGTCCGCGACGGTGGTCATGCCCAACGTAAAAACCCCCATCGAAGTAAATCTCCAGATCACGGCCTTCGCCGACATGACGCTGCCCGAGATACTGCGGCTAATGGCAGAGCAGCGTAGGGAAGATCCTGTCACTACGGAATTCCATGACGACCAAGTGATGCGAACGCGATTGCACCGATATGAGCGGATCAAGGCCATCAACGTAGAGCACAATCTTCCTCGGAGCTATTCGACGGTCGAAGAATGCAAGGAGAAGGCGAAAGCAGTCTTCGCGGGTGCGCGGGTCATTCCGTCGAAACCCATCGAGGGTACTACGCGGCCCGGCCAGATTACTGATCTTGGAACAGCCGAAGGCGTCTACACCATCGGTGGTGCTGACGCACAGATCCACAGTGAAGTGGTGAACGCCGATGGTCTGGAAATTTCGAGTTCCGAGATCGAAGGTCCCGATGGCCTCGACAGCCAAGAAACACCCAAGCACGTCGGGTCCAGCCGGTAAGGCGAAGAAAAAACGCCGGTCGAACAAACCGGCGACCGCCGATCAGCCGCTGTCCCGACCGAAAAACCCAAAGGTGCTCAAATGAACCAGTTTGTCAGGATTGACGTCGTCGAATTTTCCGCGGCGCTGAAGGGGGCTCACTTCCCGTTTCCCCGTGGCGAAAAGCTTTTCGAAGCGCTGTCGTGGTGCATGACCGACTACTACACCAAGGCGTCGACCGGGCATCCCTTCGAAGCACGCGGCATTCTCGTGATCGGCGAGCCACGTCAAGGAAAGTCCCGCGAGATCCAGAAGCTACTGGGACAGTTCAATGATGGCTCGGTCGTTATGCCTGACGGTCGGCCGGCCAAAATCCTTCACTGCATCCTTTCCGGCAAGGTAACCTGGAAGGACATGGGCGTGAAGATCCTGCATCTCCTCGACTACAAGCTGAAAGGACGCTGCACTCAGGCCGATATCTGGGACATGGTCATTAAATATGCCAAGATGCAGGGTGTCGTCGGAATACACTTCGACGAATGCAAACATGTCTTCACGGATGAAGGGCAGCGGACAAATCAGCAAATCCTGGACAGCTTCAAGACGCTCCTGAAAGAGACCCGTTGGCCACTCATGTTGATCCTGTCGGGCATCCCAAGTCTCGCCACGCAGATCGCCAAGGAGGAGCAACTTGCTCATCTTCTGCGGACGGTGCGTTTCGAGTGTATCAACCTCGAACGCGAGTCCGACTTAGAAGAGATGAGCAAGTTGATTTATTGCTACGCCGACAAGGCTGGCTTGGATGTCAGCCCGCTCGCGACGAGAAGTTTCCTGGAAAGGCTCTCTTTCGCTTGCTGCGATCGTTGGGGCTTGGCCATCGAGCTCCTGATCGAGGCCTTCACCTTGAGCCAACTCGCCGGCGAGACAGTTTGTTCGAAGGAGAGTTTTTCGCAGGCCTTCGCGAATAAGTACTCGACCTCTATCGGGTATTCGCCCTTCACGGTATCGGATTATCGCAACAGCTTCGATCAGGACACCCTGATTCAATTACTCCATCGATCATGCTGATCCGATGATAACGCGACTGTCAGGGCCCGCTTTTGCGGGCCTTTTCTTTTGCTTCGTTCAAGCTTTAATGCGCACGCTTTTGGTCCCAGTGCGCATGCTTTTGACCCTCACCTCGTGCGGGGAAAAAATTAAGTAGAAATATCAATGCGCTACCAGTGATTCGAACTGAGCGAATCAGTGCAGTGCGCATTCATATGCCCCGTTGGCACTAATACATCGATTTTGTTGGATAAAACGCAAGGTAGCGTTGAGCCTATCCCCCGAAGCACACACCCTTTGCGGCTTGCTGAACGGCCATCAGCGTCCATTGTCAGGCAAGTGCGGCGCCAAGGAAGCCCCCGCCGTTGCCTGAGCCGTGAAGGCTTCCGCCGTTTCGCCCGATTCACGGGTAAAGCCGCCGCCGGCCACAGCGTCCAGCACCGCGCCCGTCGCCTTGGCCGCATCGGCTGCGGATTGCCTCCGGGGGGCAGGTCGAAGTGACCTGCCCCCCGGAAGTTCCCTCAGTCTGATGTAGAGTCTGCCCAACCTGAAGGAGCAGACGGGGTGAAAATACATACGTGCATGCATGGACATTCTGGGACCAATCGGACCTGCGATATCACGCTGTGCTCCGGCTTTTGAGGCGGGTTGCAGGCGTGGAGCGCGGCCACAATGTCGCTGACAATTTCCGGTTTGGCCTTGCCAACGTTGGCTTTCGCAATCTTCCCCTTAAGCGACGTCAAAGCGTCGCTTGAGGTCGGCCGATCCATATGCGCGGGTCTTGACGCGAAGGTCTCGTCCCCGTCACGCCGCCCGCTTGCGCCGCCTTAGCGCCGCCAGCCCGGCGAGGCCGCCAAGCAGGAGCACTCCGCTGGCCGGCAAAGGCACCGGCGTCACTGTGGAAGAGGCTGTCAGTCTCACTGTCTTACGATCGCTCTCGACATCGAAGATCGACGCGGACCATTCGATGCCGATGGTCGAGATGTCCGCGAAATCGAACGCGAAGTCGGTCAGGTCGGAGAACGATAAGGAGTCGCCGGTCAGGATGTCGAACATATCGCCCGCCTCGGCTTCGAACCCGCCGAAATAGTCGATGTCGAAGATAGCGCCCTGACCCAGCGATACGTTACCCGACACGTTGAGCCAATCATAGTCGTCGCCCTGCAAAAGCCCGCCCAGTTCGAAGGCCAGCACGCTGCTCGCGTCTGCGGAGAGATTCCCGTCAATGGTCAGTGTCCCGGGCGAATTGCCCGGCGCGATCGTCGATCCGACCTCAAGATCGACATCCGCGTCTATCACACCACTCCCGGTTATCATGCTGCCCGTCGATCTGACTCCGCCCGCCGTCAGCGTGCCGTCCACCTGCAGCGTGCCAGAGTTGCGGTTGCGTACGAGGCCGCCGACATCGATCGCTCCGCTGTTCCTGAGAACGCCCTCGTTTATCAGCCCACCTGATATGTCTATGATTCCAGCATTGTTCAGCGTGCCGAGGTTGGCATAGAAGCTGACTAGCCCTTGGCCCTCCGAAAAACCTCCGGCTGCGATATCGAAGGTCGCGTTCTCACCCACGGTAATATTTCCGTCCATGGTGCCTGTCAGAGTGGTCGTGCCAGCGCTCATGAATGCGACGGTACTCTGGAGAGAGTCACTTTTCAGAGTGCCTGCAATCGTGCCCCCCGAAAGGGTGCTGAGGGTTCGGGTTGTTATCGTGGTGCCTTCGGCAATCAGGCCACCGGACTGCGTGATGGACGAGACCGCCAGATTATCTCCGGTCACAGTGCCGCCCTCGATGACGAGCGTTCCATTGAAAGCATTCTCATCGATCTCGAGCGTGCCGCCGGAGACTGTGACGATGCCGGATTCGGTGTCGATCGTGCCCGTACCGGTTGCGTCCAGTCGACCGCCCGCGACCGTCAGGTCTGCGGTGCCGACGATGCCGCCGGTCAATCGTGTCGTGCCACCGCTGACCGTCACGGCCCCGGGCACGCTCAGCGTCCCCGCGATGGTGCCGCCTTGTAATTGCACACTGTCCGCCGTCACGACTGTGCCCGCCGCGATCGTGCCATTCCCTGCCTGGGTGAAGGTACCGGCGTCGATGCTGCGACCGGAGATTATCCCGCCCGTTTGCATGAATGCCTCGGTGACGGTCAAATCGTTATTTGCACTCACTTCTCCTCCGGTCTGGGTCAGATTGGCGATGGTCTCAGTCCGCCCAGGAGCAAAGAGACCTGCCGTCACGGTAACGGTCTCGTCGTCCGCTATTACAAGTCCACCGCCTAACTGGCCGCCAGAGACCGTGATCGAATCCCCGGACGTATTCACTCTGCCGCCAGCAGACGGAGCCCCTGCGAGCACCCCACCGGACACCTCGAGGCTTTCCACGCGAAGAACGCAACAGGAGTCGAGAAAGTTGTTGCCCTCTGACACCGTAACCGTGTCCGTGACCGTAAAATCCTCGGTGTTTATTTGGCCGCCCGTGAGGAACACGCTGGCCGCGTTCACCGAGGCAGACGGACTCGCCGCCGCTGCGATCACGGCACAGGCAAGGCATGTATAAACTTGAAATTTCATGAACTTTCCTCAAAAAAAACGTCTAAATGCAGTTAACCAAGTGAACGACAAAAGTTAACGTAGAGTCAAGTTTTCTGTTAAGCCATTCTTTGTGAAGTGAATTTTTTCAGTGAACGCTCAGGAACCTGTCATGGACGCGTTCAGACCGGTTCGTCCGGGCACGACCGTTTCGGACCGGTCATGCCAACGCTGACGTCCTCCATCTTGG
>Ga0307982_1005058_pt1 | contig 10355 bp, 8 predicted proteins | sample OrgLakmetagen989_FD_201847 | JGI IMG/M metagenome (GOLD analysis project Ga0307982, IMG submission 201847) | Saline water microbial communities from Organic Lake, Antarctica - #989 | ecosystem: Environmental > Aquatic > Non-marine Saline and Alkaline > Saline | place: Antarctica: Organic Lake... | reverse complement strand
TGGATGGCCGTATCTCACCAACCAACGTACCAATGCAGCCGCCGGTGTATACGTTCAATTGGCACCCTTTACTCATGGTGTCGGGCGTAGTCGCTGAAACACAGGGTGGGAACTGGTTGAACCAAATGTTGTACAGTTGATTATTTGGACAATCCCTGCTTTTGTAAGGATTCTAAGAACAGCTTGCTTTCATTTCTTTTTTTGAACGCGCACATGCTTCGTAGAAGAAGGCACTGGTTTTTAATTGTCTCTTCACTTGCTGTTGAATTGCTGCTCTTGCTTACTTGCTTGATGGCTGTGACCGTATTTTTTGCAGCGCTCTTGGCGTATCGCACGTGGCCTTTCTCGAAACCGGTTAACAAATTAGTGCACGTTCTCTGGCACATGGTAGCAGTGACCGTCTTTTCTATTGGCCTGAGCGCCGTGTGGCGGTGAGCAAGATTTAGTGTGAATAAACTGGTGCACTCGTGACTGCATGTGAAAACAGACGCTTGTGTGCGCTAATGATTTTGAGACGGCGTACTTTGATATTTTGTTTTTAGTCTTCTTTTTTCTGATGTTCAATTGAACGGTGCCTATTTTTTTTCTTGCTCAGTTCCCCTTATTCATTCAATTGTATTCCTATGCACACCACAGGTATAAAACGCTGAAAGTGCTCGCTAGTTTGTACTCCTTGCATTCTTGGGTGGGCATTTCAGTTATGGCCATGGTACGTCACCGCGTATCACTTTCTCCTCAGTCGCCGTCTTTATAGAACTCCTACCTTTTCCTGTGCTCTTCCACTTGCATGCCTTGTTGATTTGCCCGTGTCACTTTTCTTTATTTGTCTTCTCTTTTTCTTTTCGTTTCTTTCTTTTCTTTTCTTTTATTTTCGTTTCTTTCTTTCTTTTATTTTCTTTTCTTTTCTTTTCTTTTCTTTTCGTTTCTTTCTTTCTTTTCTTTTCTTTTCTTTTATTTTTTCACTCCAGTTTTTCGGCCAGTTCGTGGTGGGCTTTCTCATGTTTTTCTTCCCCACGGCAAGTGCGCTGTGGCGGCAAGCTTATTTGCCGTTGCACGGCTTCATGGGCACCTTCTTGTACGTCGGGCTCTGTGGCACGGTGAGCACGTGAACATATGTTTGCCCAATTCATGATTTTTCTTCTCGGGCGTGTGATGACTGGCGCGCACAGCAGAGAACTGAAACAGAGTGGTATTAGAGAATTATAAAGTGAAGACAACACCTTGACAAGCATCTTTACTACTGATGCCGTTGCTGCAAAGAATCACTTCAAAAAAATGCTGCCACAACACCTGCAGCAAACTAACCACATCCCACTCACCCACTCCTCGACACCAGGTGTTGCTGGGGATAGTGAGCAAAACCACGATGCAAGGCTGCGGCTACAATGCGCAGGCCCCAACCTTCACAACCTCGAACAAAGACACAAATCCTGCAGATTACTACGACGACATTTACCTCGGGTGCGTTCTTTTGTTGCTGAAGTAGCTTGATTTCCTCCTTGGTACTTGATTCCTTTATGAAAGATGGGCCATTAGAGATGCAATTCTTTTTTCTTCATCGCCATCGTTCTTTTGTTTCTTCTTTGAATTTTTTTCTTTTGCCCGTATCTCTTACATTTGTTTTCATCGTTTGTTATGCCTTCCCATCCGTGCCCTTTCCTTATTGCCTTATTCCTCATAGCTCATTGATTCATTTGGCCTCCTCTTCTTCTATGCAATGCTCACTCCAATCTATGGTAACGTGACAGGTGCCGCGTGAGTTATGGCATCGCCATCACGACCGTGATCATTTGCCTTTGTACTTTGTATGCGGTAATGGACATGATGTCTGCGGGTGTCACAAAACGAAAAGGCGCCAGCCAAGATGTGCTCTGAGATCTGAGATCACACGCGCAATAGCGCATGGTGCTTACGTAGGTTTAGTGATCTCGGGAGTACTTATTGGTTAAGGCACAGGGCATAATTTCACATGCAGCTCTTTGGCCCAATTCCTAGTTGTTGCCAATTATTATTAATTCATTCCTTCCACCGCCCGAATAAAAAACTTGTGTGTTGCTCTCTGTATTCCGCTTATATGTTATTTGGATTTCAGTAATTGAAGTCCGCGAAATTCGAAATGCGCGCCGCATCGCGAAGGCAATTTGGATTTAAGGGCAACTAAGAATTATATAGGAATATACCCCTCGTAATTTGAGTAAAATTCCTTATGATTAAGAGCTATAATAAATAAGTTTTCGCCACTCACCACTAGTCCGCCTATTCCCTTTGCAGCGCCATCGGCGGCTGGTGTCGCGGCACACGCGGTATGTGCCGGCATCGGCATCGGTTACAGCTAGAATATGTTGGACTTGTCGGAGATTTCGCTTTTGTCTTTGGTTTTGCTTCTGGTTTTGGCTATGAATTATTGGTATGATGGAACAGTTGGGAAAGTCTGGATATGCAATTGGGGAAACTGCACGAAACGCCGAGCAGAAGGACATGACCTCTCTCTCTCGTTCTCTTTTAATAAATATTTTCCTCGTATTTCCAATTTCCAACCGCTTTCTTTTGTCTAATGCGGTCGTTTCTGCAGCGGCCTCATATTTTCCGTCATGCGCTCACCAGTAATTCCGTAATACGCCCAAGGAGTTCGTAAACTGGGCAAGACGGCCGCGCCAGCCGAGTTGCTTCTTCTGCTACTACGGTAGCGGAGGCTCCAGCGACTGCACCTGTTGCTCTTGCTCTTGCTCGCGCATCGTCTTCACTTCTATGTTTTCACTATTCTTCTGCGTTTCATTGGGTGAAACTACTTACTATAATTCCGCGCCCGCGGGCATCAATTTGCGCGAAAAGATAATTTGTACAAGGCCTACTAAGAATGGCACTCTCGTTCACTTCGCGAGGGCGTTGGAGGCTAGAGTGCAAATGGCAACGACGTAGAGGGCAATGATGGACGCCACCAGATAATTTGTACAAGGCCTACTAAGAATGGCACTCTCGTTCACTTCGCGAGGGCGTTGGGGGCTAGAGTGCAAATGGCAACGACGTAGAGGGCAATGATGGACGCCACCAGAATCTTTTTGTTCAGAGGCTCGTCATCCAACTCGCGGAGCACAAACGCCCCCAGCGCAATGGAGACGAGGGGGGTGGACAAGAAGATGGCAAACGCAACGGCGGACGAGATGATGACCGTGGCCATGAAGTATGTGATAATCTGCGTGGCATACGAGGGAAACAAAAAAAAGTGACAAAATAAGGGCGCGTTCGTTAGTATTAAGTTATCAGGAACATTCAGTGAGCACTTTCTTGTCTATTCTTGGTTTAAGAACAAGATAATGTAGTGGCACCTGCCATCTACCTCCCAGGCGCACGCATAGGCACACAACACACACACACACGCGAAATAGACACCACACGGACAAAGAAAGAAAGCGAAGTATTGGCCCACCGCCGCAATGTTGAGGAACCCGCTGAGCGCTACGAAGAACCAATCCGAAAAGGTCACTTTCGCCAGGTTTCCTTTCCATTCCGTTGGGTTCCGCAGGTACATGGCCGTCTCCAACACCACCAGAGGCACCAACAAGCCCAGGCAAAAGTAGCTCGCCGCCACGTAATTGTCTACTCCGCTCAGTTTCGCCGTCAAAGTCAAGCTCGACCAGCACCCGTCGATGCAGCCCGCCATGCCGCTCAGCAGCAAGCCCAGCAGCACGTTTCCCTCCTTTTCGGGGGGCGCCACCTCACTTCCAGCGCTTACGCCTTCGACTTCCATCGCGGCAACGGCGGCGTCTCTTTCCTCGGGTCTTGCTGCTGCTCCACCACCAGCTCCTCCACCAGTCCCAGCGCCGCCGCCAATGCCAATCGAGGACGACGAGGTGGCCACGGCCGCATAGCCCGACGTGGACAAGGCCTCGTCGTGCAACCGCCCCCGCTCGCTCTTGCTCAGCGACTTGTCCCCCAAAATCTCGTGCTGGCTCGCCGTGAGCGCGCTTTCGTCGCCTTGCTCCACCTGTTCGTGCACAACAACAACAACAACAACAACAACATGCCGAAATTTTTTAAGTTTTCGAAATGACAACGACCTGGTCTTTTTTTCAAGTCATACTGTAGATACAAGGAAAGTAAACACGAGAAAATGGGGTAGAGGCATTGAATGCATACACACACAAAATATCGAAAGTGCAAGCGGGCAGTGACGGGAGCGGTGTGTAGTTTACAGTCGTTGTTGTTGGTCTGCACAACGCTCCTACCTTGTGCAGCAGGCCACTCAGGGACCCAAACGACAAGGCACCGCCCGAGTGGCGGCTCCGGTGCGACAACTTCTTTTCCCGCAGAGACGCTTCGGCTTCCAGGATGGTCAAGTCCGGCTCCTGCTCTTGCAGCTGCCGGCTCAGGAAGGTCAACAAAATAGCCCCGAAAATCGCCAACACACCTACGCATAGAAGAGACACGTGCACGCACGTACATGAAAGATTCAATGAGTTATCGCGGCATTCGTTTGGTTCTCAACGGTCTCGGCAGCTCCCAGGACACTCAAGCTCAATTAGAAGTGAAGAACGCCATACCCTAGAGCCTATGCCAAGGCACCACTTCTGGTGTCTGCAACGAGAAAAATTATGAGTCCAAAAGGGTATCTCTTACCGCCTACAAGAGACGCTGGGTGCTTGTTGCCTTCGATCATGTAATTCACGGAGACCCCCACCACGATCGCCATCCCGTTGAACACCTGTTGACACGAGCGCGGCATTTGCGCAATTGGTTTCCGTGCGCACATAACATATGAACGAGGGCACAAGTAGGAAGCTAGAGGGCAGGACTATACCAGAACAGCACCAACGAGCAAAGAGGCAGCGCATCCCAAAAATTAGGCTAAGCCAGCCTGCATTCATCGTTCACTTATAATTAGTAACCATCGAATGTCAAAATAACGTGCTCAAGCAGGTGAAACCACGAACCGGCAGGGTTCTAGTGAGGCCCGCGTTTTGCATGGCGCACGACAGCATAAAGTTGGAAGTGGCCACGCACGCGCCTGCTACTGCGCACATGAACAAGCTCCGACTGCCACGCAGACAAGCCACGTACATGATACGAATGCAGAGTACTCAGTGAGGAGCGGAAAGAAAAAGAAAATAATAGACCAGAGAGAGAGAGATACATTTAAACAATTCAAAGTATGATCAATAGAATCGTTCAGCTTTTTAAATATACCTCGTTTTCAATTCCGTTTGGTCTAACAAAGCTTCCATGAGGCTCAGATAATCGCCAGGGCCACGAGGAGGTGGAGGCGGTGAGCGAGGGTGCGGCAAACTTAAGACCGACAGAATGGCGAGGCCGCCAAAGGACATCGCTGGCACGAAGAGCAAATTGAACGACACGAAATCCACGTGCTTTACCACCTGGCCCAAAGGATAGATTTGCAGCACGGAACATGGGGGGTCATGAGTGGCACAGAATCGCAGGTCGTAGAGTGATAGGGTATTGAGTCAGCTTCAGCTGCATTAGCCCGCCTCTAGCTATAGGCTTGTTCCGCGAATTTAATGTGCGCAATATATGTATTCAACAAATTAAAATGGGCCAATGCTACGAGCAAATACCAACGGTGTAGCTGGTGTCCTACAGAGGTTCGCTCTCATCCTCAACTCGATAAGTCACATTCTTTCAGGTTACCTGACGGCATGCAGGCCAACTTCCTCCCATGCATAAGCCGCAAATGAGGACTGTCAAGCCTTGCTCCACGCTGATAGGGTAAAACATGGCCAACTACGCGAAGATTTAACCTCAACCTCTGTCCTAAAGGGAGCTTGTATAAGATCTAAAGATGACGGCACGATTGGGATTGGAACATGACGAACAACTTTTCTGAGATTCTCGGCGAGAAAAAGAATCCGCATCACACAGAAAGATTTGACGATTTGTCTCTCTTTATCTCTGCTGAACTTCTGTAGCAGAACATACCGTCCTTTTACGGTACAATTAGTGCAAAGCGTGCAAACGGTAACGAAGATACGGTTGTCACGTTCTGCTTCTGGATTTGTGAATTGACAACCTGCGACGAGCTTCCGCCCCAACAACCACATTTACTGCAACCCTCTGCGGGTCCTCGCGGAAAGATGAGATGGGTGTTTTCTATCATGTTGCACGGCCCCACGGACTCTATTGTTGCCTTGACATTAGGGTGGATCGGGGTCTTCTTATCGGTCGGGCTGTTTCTTAGTCCGTTGCCTACAATCATGCGAGTAAGTCCGCGCTGAAGCTCGCCAATGACGAACTAAGGTTCAATTCGGCGAAAATAACAATAATGTTTTTTTAATGGTTCAATTTACAGGTGAGAAGAGAAGCAGACGTATCAAGTTTTAGTGAAATTCCTTATGTCATCGGCCTGGCGTGTTCTTCGCTCGTAACTGCCTACGCGCTCCTCACCCCGGGGCGCACGCTTCCTATGATTACTAACGCGTTTGGCGCCGCCTGCTACTCGTACTACTGCACGATATTCATAATACATGCCAATAATCCTCGGGACTTTGTCAGAGTTCGGCGGCGCGTCGCTGGTGCTCTCTTTTGCATCATGTCGGTGATTCTTTTTGGTGTGTTCTGCGCAGCCGCAGTGTTTCCATGGCTGCCTGTGTGGTTAAGCAACGTGACCGCGAGTCCCGCCACTGACTTTGTAGGGGTAGCCAGCTCCTTACTGACGGCAGCGAATTATGCGTCACCCCTGTCGGTGATGGGTGAAGTGATTGCTACTCGCTCCGTAGACTTCATGCCGCTGCCCATGACCCTGGCGACTTTGTGCGCGGCTTCGGCGTGGTCCGCGTTTTCCTTCTACATTGGCGACGTGTTCATTGGGGTGCCCAATTACATGGGGGTGTGCTTGGGGCTGGTGCAAGTGGCGTTGTACCGCCGCTACCGCCCGGGCTCGAAATGGGCCAAGGAGCAAATGGTGGTGCCCCTGCGGGTGCTGATTACGGTGCCCAGTTTAGATGGCATATCCACGGATTACGCGCGAAGGCATTCCGAGGCCGACTTGTTCTTGGCCAAGAAAAGGTTTCAGAATTATGGCGCCGCCCCCGTGCTCAAGGCCTCCTGGAGTCAGAGCGAAGTGGAGAAATCTAGCACCAATGGCAAGAACGAAACCCGGATTTCGTTCAATTTCGACGCTTCTTCCTCGAGGGGTAGCCAATGGAATGTAACAAGGATTACTTGACGTCGGGGAAACCATTGCTGCGTTGCGACAAGTCCCTTTTGTATGTGTGTTTTAAGTTAATCGATTCGCAGTTCTCATGGGGATTTGCGGTGGTGAACTAACCAAAAAAAACTATTTCACATCACAATCACAAGCAAAAGGGACTAAGGATAGCACAATAATGAAAATTGATATAGGGAATAGAATCGTGCATAGTTCATATATGTGCCTATTTCCGCGCTCTTCAATACGTTTTGGTCAAGGCTATAAAAAAAAGCCCAAGTGCAATGGAGAGCGTCTTATAACTCATAACTACACCTACATGTAATTCATACTAGTAATTAAAATTTAGGCACAATTGTCAATTGTAATTGTTATTTTCCTGGCTGTTGTGGACGCAGATTTCGAAGCCGAAAGTCGATACCCAGGAATTCTTACTTCCTGGACCTAATGGCGCTGGCACAACGAGTACGAGCTTTTTATTTCGGAGACGCCAACTACTGTCGACAGCCGGATATCCATAACCCACAAGAAAATCGTTACTTCCTGCTGCTGCTGCAGCTGCCTCTGCTGCCTTCCTGAAAACCTTTCTCGCTTAGACCTGCGAGAAGTGAAACACCGTCGGTGCTATTGCTTGCCGTCGTTGTGTGATGGTTTCCAAGAGCATCACACGGTTTCCTTGGGGGAAGGCACTGTTGTCGTGGGAGAGTGCCTTGCCGGCGAACCTCGTTGAATCGAAGAAGGAGGCGGCGGCGGCGGCGGTGACCCGTCGAGCTGCTGAAGAGCTTGGCTCGACTTGAAGCGCGGTGCAGTGGTCAAGTAGCGAGTGGCAAAGCCAAACAGGGCTCCGAAGATCAGGGGAGCACAGACGAGCCACCCTAGAATGGCGTGCCACAGCAGCGCTTGCACGTGCCAAGGGTCACTTTTCACCTGTTCAAGTGGGCCACCATATCCACACAACGCGCATAAGAACCTTGAGACATTTAAAGTGATACGCGTCACCTCAATAATTAATCAAATGAAAGGAAAGAAAAAGCTTGAGCAACCAAGTATAATACTATGGAGAGGACAATAGACAGTGCTAACTAACACCATATCGCTTAAACAATCGACTCCCTAATTGCATCGTGAATTTGGACATATTCGTTTTGATATACCATAGTGGCAAACTCGGTCGGGCTCAGCGGCGTTTGGTGATCGCTGAACAGCCGCTCGCCCAAGTGCAGAAAGGGCACGGTCAGCAGCAGCTGCAGGGGCGCTACCATCAGGTTGGCGGTTTGAATCGCTAGAGTCGACAGCGGCCGCCCCACAAGCCGCGCGGCTGCGTCGGCAAAAAAACACACCATCTGTAGCATGCATAACCGTGGAGTATGACATGAAAAAAAGCGCGTGTCAACGGATAAGAGTAGTTAGACAAGGAATGTTTAAAGAAAGGATGAACTAGTAATTGATTTCGGGAAGGAATTAGTGAAAGTGAGGTTCATAACCGAGTGTATTGTCTCCGCTAGAAAATTTGAGGAGCAAGCCATGCATTGAATTAAGAAAGAAAGGAAAGACAAAATAGTAAGAAAATTTAGACTTCATACAATTCAATGCCTTCAAAACCACTCTGTTGTTTACCGCGGAGGTGAAAAACACCGGCCAGATGCCGATCGTAGCCCCCAGAGCCAGCGAAATGCAGAGCGTGCGCGGTTCGAAACCGTTCCGAATTTCGTCCTTGAGAACTTTCTCCACCTTTGATAAAATGTAACATCAAGCAAGCCTTAGCTTGAAGCGTTTAAGCGAAGCGTGCTGGAGTAGAAGGTCTTTTTGTCCTGTTGTCCTCGAGGGCGCGCTTACTGAGGATGGACAGAAAGGGTCTTTCTAGCACCAAGGAGGTGCAAACGATATTTTAAAATATTGCAGTAAATTCATACACACCTTCTTGACGGTGCGATGCCACCGTGACTTCCCATCGTCCGCATCGTCTTTCTTGAAAGCTCCCATGTCAGTTGGCAACTGTTCAATGTTGAGCGGGAAGAGCGAGGACGATGGTGGACTGCGCCGGCTGCTAGGCTTGAGCAAAGAATACGTCCAGGGGTCGCGGGAAGACCAAGGATCGTCAGTTTCTTCTTCCGTGGAGCTAAGCGGCGGAGGGGTTAGGAGATGTTCATGGTCTTGGTCAACAGCTTTTTGAGGCACAATATTGTCCTAGTTTATCGGCGGCAGGCGATGATGCGCCTCCCTACTAAATTGTGAACGAGCAAACGAAATTTTGAAAGCTGACAAGTGCTAAACGAGAAGTAAATCTCCCGGAGAGCAAGGCAATTCCGCGCCTAGGCGAGCTCGTTCTCGGTCAGCAAGACGTGATGATTTTGACCTCGGGTTTGATAACGTTTCGCGAATATTTTTGAGGAATGAATGTACTATATTAGGACATTAGTGGTGACCAGCGGGCGGAACTCGGAAGTCTTACGTCGCAATCAGAGCCGTAAAACCCAGTGTTATTGGTCATTTTTAGTACTAAAACGCCAAAATCAATTTGTACAAGCCAAAGCGACAAATCGTCGTTAAAACCAAAATGTACGCTTTGTTCCGAAGATGATGTCAAGACTCGTGCTCTTCGTAGTATCGCTAGGCGCACTATCTTTTTGCATGAGTCGACGCGGAATATCTATATTTGTCACTACGACAGCTTGCGCGCCTCCATATGACGATCCACAGCCACTTTTTTAAATGAACATAATTTCATTGATCACGGCGTTTTCATGTCGGTCTCATTTCCACTGCGCTCTAATAGGACGGCTGCTACGCGGGCATCTGCGGTTGTCTTCACGATCGGATGATCGTATACCTCGAGAAGGCTCTGCCCATAAATTCCGCACGATGGGGGTCGCCTGTCGTCCAGCAGGTCAAAAACCTCAAATTAATTGCCATGGTGGTACACTTTGCATGGTCTCAATTATTTCGCCCTGCTGCTTCCAGACCTTAAATTTTTGGCGCTCTAACTGCAGCACGCTAAGTAATGCCTAATTACTCGCGCTTCTGCATCTTCGCAAAGTCTTTCTGGTGGTCTGATCATTTTTGTGGGTGCATGGGGTGATTTCGGCTTCATCTCTTCAACCTGTCTTCTTGTCTTTGGAAGACAGCAGCGCGCGAATGGCGACCCCCATCGTGCGGATTTTATGGGCAGGCTCTGTGCCCTACATTTTTGTAACAC
>Ga0307982_1005057_pt1 | contig 10355 bp, 15 predicted proteins | sample OrgLakmetagen989_FD_201847 | JGI IMG/M metagenome (GOLD analysis project Ga0307982, IMG submission 201847) | Saline water microbial communities from Organic Lake, Antarctica - #989 | ecosystem: Environmental > Aquatic > Non-marine Saline and Alkaline > Saline | place: Antarctica: Organic Lake... | reverse complement strand
TTTGAAAAAAATATTTATTTAAATTCCATAAAAAATGACCATGCAGACGGTTGTAGGTCCGGCTGCGGCCTAATTCGTTCTATCCTGGGTATCTTGGAACTATCTAGCGAAAAAAATCACACTTTCAGTACGATTTGGAAAAGTTGGTTTTCTTATGAACCGCCCCTAATGTAAGGCCTTCCAAGTATTTGCTTTACTTGTGCCTTCGTTGTTGCCTCAAGTAACAGAAAGAGGTTCGATTTAATTCAGCACCAGCCGCACGCAAGGAAGGTCGACATCTTCGCCTTCTTCATCGGTGCACATGACTTCCAGAATCACGTACTTCTGCCCTGCATGCACGGGCTGACCGGTGACCAGCGCCATCACTTCGGTCATCGGCAGCGGCATGCGCTCCTTGGTCTTTTTCTTGTTCTGGAAGAAGGAATACAGGATCGACACGCCATAGGAGAGCATGGACACTTCCAGGCCGTATTTCTCGTCGAAATGCGCGATGAAGGCTTCCAGGCTGAGGTCGCCTTCGACGTCTACCTTGTCCCACGCCGTCCAGGCCCACTCGCGGGGGCCCTGAGTGACGCACACGCAAACAAAGACACGCAAACGAAGGCGTCAAAGATGCACACACACACCAAAACAAAAACCGCGCGCCAAGCGCACAAGAACACCTCACTCAGACAAAAGCAACACGTAACAGCAAACCACTGGCCCAGGGAGTGACACAGGAAATGGAAGGGTGAAGAAAAACTTGAGACGAAAAGCGAGCACTCCACGAGCGCGCGCCTACCTCGGGACCATTCAATTTCGCCACCGTCTTCGCTGGTTGCTGCGGCTCGCTGAACGCAAACACCGGAATCGCCAAATTCACAAACCCGTTTTTCATGCTTTCCAGCGGCTTTCCCTGGACCACTTTCATCAGCTCCAAGCACACCAGACCCGCGACCAGGGCAGTGGTGGTGGCAATGGCGGGAATGATTTTGCCCGCAATCAGCCGGCTCTTGTGCATGTCGGCCTCGGGAATCTTGTAGTTGCGCGCTCGCAAATTCGAGCAGGCCGTCACGAAGAGCATGTGGGCGTCCACGTCCTGCGTTTCAGTATTAAGAAAATGGATTAGAAAAATGGATTGGAGATGGCAGCACCATCTATCGTCGCAAGCAGAAACTCACAAAAAGTTTTAAAGAAGAAAGAGCGAAGAGAATGCATTAAAAAAAAAGACATATTCGCTCACTTGCAGCCTCAATGAACCAACCTTGTCGAAATCCACAGGAGCCAAATCCAGCACCCCCTTGAGGGTGCCGTCTTTCGGCAAGCACGCCAGCACTTCGTTGCACTGCGCATCGACATCCATCAGGCCTTCGTCACCTGCAGCAACATCCATTTTAACGACAGCGATAACAGCATCCAATTTAAAGACAAAAAACTCATTGCCGACAACAAAATCATCTGAAACTACATTTTCTCTTCATTGGAAATTCGTCATAGACTTCGTGACAGGGTAAACTCTCTGTGCCAAAGTAGTAGGCTTTCAGCAGTGTAATTGAGTCTCACCTCCTGCAGCAGCACCACCGCCACCGCCGCCGGCCGCTTCCTTGGCTTTGGCCTCAGCTTCCGCCTCTTCGGGGGTCTGAATCTTGACCCCCTCTTTGGGGGTGAAACTCGGCACCTCCACGCCGGCCACCATCTTCCGGATGGCGTCATCGTCAAAGGTGGCTCCCTCTACGATGCCAAAGTTGGTGGCGCGCAAGTTGGCGGCGGCGGCCACGTACTGAATATGGTACGAAATCATGACAATGGGAGCCAGAAAGACAAAATAATTGCAAGAGATAGAGAGTAAGACCAAGAAAGAAAAAGCTAGTTTTCAACAGGATAAACAGCTCTTGATTGAATAATTTCATTTGCCTTTTGTCATCATCATCATCATCACCTGTAGGTGCAGCGGGTCGGACGGGTCAAAGACAATGGCGGCAGGGGGGCGCTTGGATCCGGACCAGAACGGCTGGCCAGTGGAAGTCACTTGGTCCACCGGGAAGTTGTGCAGGAGCTGGGCGATGCTGTTGTGGAAGCATTCCTGAAACTGGAGCCGCGCCCAGGCCACGCAGTCCGCGAAGGTTGTGGGGCGAGCATCCACCAGCATGCTTTTCACCTTTCAAAAGAAGAGATAGATGGTGAACACAGGAATATAGGCAAGAAAGGGGGGTAGAAAAAGTGAAGGATAGAAATAGTGAAGTCAAAGAAGATGAGATGGGGCCGTGCACTATTAGCTTAAAAGTGATAATGCCCCAGAATCTTCTGGCAATCAACCGATGGCATTAGAAATGAGACTCAAAGCACACCAAGATACAAATTTCGTACCTTGCGCAAGGTTTCCAGCTTGGTGTTTTGCTGTTGCTGCAGGGCAGTGTTGAAGTCCTGCGCCGAAGTGACGTACGCCTGCGCGTCCACGGGCTCTTGCTTGAAGGACCCCTCGAAGAAGTCCCGGGCCCACTGGAGGGTGTGCTCGATTTGGTTCGGGAAATTCTTCAACGTGCACACCTAGTTTTTTTTTTTGAACAATTTATAAAAGCTGTGTGTGTGAATACGAATGCATGAACAAGCGGTACATATTCACGTGTATATATATTTATAGAAAAAAAAAAGAGATTGTAAGAATATAGTTGTGAAGGTTCAAAATGTAGGCAGTCCGTTTCTGTTTCATCCTAATATCATGTACCGGAATGGACTTCTCGGGCGGGTCACGAGTGGCGCCGTAGTTTTCCGTCAAGTGCGGCACCACCACCTGAGTGTTGCCTTTGGTGCCCAAGGTTCCACTCTCCAGCAATGGCTTGCCGTAAAACAAGCACCGCTGGTCCATGTACCTGAGGAATTGAAGACCACCCGTAGTAAAATAAAATGAAATAGCTTCGCACACAGTAAAGGTAATGGCAAAGGCGCCAACCACCTATCACCACTTCTTTACCACCACACCGAGTGCCATCTCTGTGTAAACGAATTTCCGTCGACTACGAACAGCAGAAAACCTTCTACGTATAGGATATAAACTCACAGGCGCGCTTCAATGTTGTCCAGCGCGTTCGCCACGCCGTCCAGCGACGCAAAGAAGCTGTCGGTAAACAGATTCTCGGTGTCAGGCCCCACGCGCGACTCGTGCGCCGTCACGTGTAAGCTAGGGTTCAGGCGCTGAGCGGCCGCCGCGCCCGCCACTGACTTGGTTTTGCCAATGTCGGCCGACCTGCAAGCATAAAATGATTGAACCATCACAATTACCGATATCACATGACCCAAACGATACAGGAAGAAGAGGAAAGAATAAGAAAACATCATTTTTCCCCACGAACTCCCATCAACTTCTTAACTTCCGTTTTCGTATTGATTTGCTCTTCTGATGATCTTTAATGCTTACAACCTACCGGAACAGGAACTGGCGGCTCAAGTTGGACTTTTCAATCGTGTCCATGTCCGTGACCACCACGCTGCCGCTGTCGCCTGCGCCCAAGCCCATGAGCGCCCAGTTTTTCAGCATTTCGCAACCAATCGCGCCCGCGCCCACCAAGAAGTACTTGAGGTTTTCCACCTGAAGAAAAAAAGGAGGTTGTTTCATTTCGATGAGAAAGGAGGGGAGAAAGAGAGAGAGAGAGATCAGAGAGATCAGAGTGATGGTATGGTATGGCGGACAGTATTATTCTTTCGGGTCGGTCGTGAAGTGAGCAAAGGGATTTTCAAGAGAAGCAATGAGGTAACCATAAAGCACACGCATACAACCCCATACACATTTACTCAACTCATCCCCAGAGCCTCCCTATCAACACCCCTTCACATACCTTAGCCTGCAAATCGCGGCCAAAGACCACAATCGAGGAGTCATAGCGGCAGCCGGCAGGCGTGACTTGCTCGCTGCTAGGGGCAGGGCTCGGCAGACACTCCACGCAATCGAAGTAAAACCACTGTTTGATGGGGGTAAACTTGCCACTGGTCGCTTTCAGCACCTCCTGCCCTACAACGCCCCCGAAAAAGCCACACATGGGGTTCAGCACCCCGGCTGCGGTGCTCGCCAGCTGCTTCACCAGGTCCTGCGCTTCAGGGGTCCAATTCTCAGCCCCCAGCGCAAAGGCAGCACCTTCGCTACCGCTAGCAGCCGCAGCCGCAGCCGCCGCGTCAATCTCTTGTGCGCAGGCAAGCACTTCCTGCGCCGCCACGGCATCGCCAGGAATGGGCAGAGCGCCGCCGTGCGCCGCGCGCCAGGCGTGCAAACCCCGGAACGCTTGGTGGAGCAAGCCCGGGCGGTCCCATTTCGCAAAGTCCGACAAGAGGAACTCGCCCGGGGACGCGAGGGAGGCGCGCAAGCTGTTGAACGTCATGGTTTGAGGCACCTGGGTTTGGATGGTTTGTTGGTGAAAGATGGAAGTTGCCGTCACATGAGGAGGCACACACCGGAACGGATATGCAAAGAGACTGCACATTCGTTTCAAACATATTTCATCTGTAATTGATTGCGCAGTATTTGTATAGCAGTTCACACCTTAACTTGGTTCACGTATCCCCCCGTCGTGTACGGCCCTTCTGATGACGTGTCAGCTCCTACCAGCTCGAAGCTGTACGGCGAGGTAACTTTCACTTCGAACTCCTTGCCGCCGCCTAAGCTCGGCATGCCGTCGCAACTAAGAAAGTGTGTGCGGTTGGGCAACGCGAACCAGCCCAAGAAGAAAAAAAAAATGGGAGGAAGAATCAGATATAGACTAGGGTAAGCTTCAAAAGAAGTCTTGAAACACATATAGGTACACTTCAGCAACAGCCCACACAGCTGCATGTACTGGTCAAGCGCGCATCCGTCTGCTTATGCTTATTACCCGTCGAGCGTGACCACGTCACCCGACTCGAGCTGGTGGCGGGCGTCATCTAAGCAGGTGACCAGTGGGGGAGAGGCTTGAGTGATGGAGGCCACCAGAGCCGAGGAGGCAGCTTCTCCGTTGGCATCGGACAACACGAAGGACTCCCCGAAGTCGCAAAACACAGACCCAAACACGCCGGCGACCTGAGGAAGGAAGGTGATAATTCAAGAGGAAAAGGCGAAGAGAGAGAGAGAGAGAGAGATTGATTGCACATGTAAGTAGAAGAACTATTGAAAATAGGAAGCTTAGATAGCTACATCGAGACAAACAAGCATAGTGTAGGCGGCGTACGTATCGAAAGAAATGAGTAGCTATTAAAGGCAGCCTTATATACCTCGCAAGAGATGAACTGCTTGTTGGCGCCATGGCAGTAGTCGTTCACTGCGTATTGCACTTCAAGGGGGGCGTTGCACATCACCACGCACGAAAACTGCTCCAGAAACGATGCCGACGTAAGGGGCTCCGAAGACCTTGTAAGGATCATCGTTGTGAGGTTGAGAGGAGGACATGGTTTTGAGGTTAGAAATGGTAAAGTACTCGAATAGGCATAGCACGTCTTTTCGTGTACTGTAGCAAGTGTAACTATTTTTAGAAGAGAGGCAAACTAGGACGACTACATCAAAGTAATTTGAAGCATTTGAGACCCCCGACGTTATTTGTAAAGTTATGAGGCTGCTAGTGGGGTATTACATGTTTGCAACGCGCACGTAAGGGTTGAGCTCGGCGAGTTGCTGCACGCAGGCTGCGGCGCGAGGTTGACCGATGCTTGACTCCGACAAGTAAAACTGCGCTGCCAAGTCCAGCCATGTCGCGGGCGCCGGGTCGTGCAGAGTGACAGACTTGACGCCCGCCAAAATCACGTTCTTGGCTGTGCATTCGATCAAACATGCAGGTATACATCATGTGCGCACGTGAATTGTGTTTAGGTTCGAATTGGAGGAGTAGGGTAGGTCGTTGCCACAAGGCAGAAGCAGAGGCTAAGAGCGAAGGAACGCGCAAATTTGCAGCGCAGAAATTGCAACCTCACTTTGCACAGCTCTAGAGTGAAGCAAGCCATAAGGTAGACTGAAGCAGATAAAAGCTCTCCGTTTGTTGGTTTTGCGTGCAGGGGTTCTTTTGACTAACCGATCTCAACTCCGAGCCCGTTTAAGCCTACGATCAGCACGTCGCTCTTAGCCATTCGCGCCTGGCCCTCCCGCCCCATGACGTAGAGTTGCCGGGAGTACAACGATTCATCGACTGCTCCTGCATCAGAAGCCATTACTTGTCTAGAAGCTGCGCCTAGTTGAACGCTTATAACAAACAGCGTAGCACCGAATGTTTGAGAGCCGACAAGAAAAGAAACGTGTCGAAATGTTGCCGCAAGTATCCTTGATCTCAGCCTTCTCCCTTCTCCCCTGTACTGTACAGAAGTTGTATCTGTACTACGACCCCAAGCTAAACCGGCGATCTTGTAATTACCGGAACCCCAATTCAACCCGGGATAAAGCAAGCTAGAAGCAGCACAGTTTGTCTCTCGGATTTACTGAGTGTGCTTTTTTCCTCTTTTTCCTTTTTATACCATACTAGTGCATTTTTTTTGTATCTGCATCTGTATCTGTATCTGTATCTGTCGTACTGTACAGATTACAGATAGCCAGATAGCACTGTAGCTATATAGCTGGAGGCTGTAGGCTGTAGCCTCGCCTCCCAGTTCCGGGTTCCGCCCGTTCCGGGCCTTGAAGGACTTGGACTAAAGAGCACACTACAGTCGCCCCGCTAGACAGACTGATTATGCTGACTTCGCTATTTTATCAAATTTAGAACTCGAACTCGAACTAATACAAACCCAAATGACACAGAAGCCAATGCTGCGGGAAGAAGTGGGAATGCACGTGCGTTGCGCAAACAATGCAAGTGCGGTATGATTCAGGATGGAGAGGGGCATTCGCCAAATTCCTCGGAAAATTTGCAAAAAGCGAGGTATTTGTGGGTGTTGCGCACTCCGCAGAACAATAAAGAGGAAGGCGCGTGAGCAAAGAAGCTCGTGACATGCGGAACACGAGGTCCACTCGGCAGAGGTCAAAGTGCGCCTTTCGGCGTGCAAGGTGCCTATTGTTCTGCCCCTGAGCCATATGAGGCTTTAACGGGACAGGAACTCCTTCCTCGTCCGCGGAGTGGCAGTGAATAGAAAAGCCCCCCTCAAAAATACAAACAACAACATGCAAGCGGGCCACTTGTGGCCTAGCGGTCCCTCCCTATCATAGAGCTTAACCCCATGTATCTTCCATCAAACGCCACGGACGCTAGTCGTGGTCTTCCTCCAGCGTTTCGTCACCCTCGCAAGGCCCTCCACCTTGAGAGCAAGTCGACTGTGTATACCCCGAAGAGTGCAGGTTCCGCGCTAGTGATCGGCAAGATAGTGCTGACAATGCTTATAGCTGCTGCCAAAATAAATAAATCCTCCATTGTGCCTGCATTTGATCAAACGAGAGTCCCACGGATAATCCAAGTACCAAGCGGTGCTGCAAATTCATAACGGAAGGGTTCATCATCTGTCGGTGGCCCGAAGTTCCTAGGAATCCGTTCCCTCCCCTGATGCCCACCGTGCATGACTGTGTCTCACAGATATACGGACCGTGGGATGCTGTCACCACTTTTGAAGTCCTACAATGCGATTCTGGATTCACAGCCATGAGCTCCGGTGTCAGAGTTCCATCGGAGTTTACAGTCCATACTCTCCTCGAAATCATCCTGGATAACCACTCACAGACAAAGACTCATGTACGCAGTTATTTTAAACGTGTTAGCGGAAAGGCATGCCGCGTTACACTTCAAGGCGAGGCAACTACAAGCCCGTGCGGTGGATGCTGCGCCAAGAATTGACGCCTCGAACGTGATGAAGAGGTGAAAATTGCACGACGGGTCGTAAACGACCGGCGATACTCTAAACACCTTACCTCACCAAGTTTGAGATCCCGGTTGCTCTCGAAGCGTTTATAGCTTCGAAGGAGGGGCTTGTCCGCCGTCCAGCACCTCCCGGCATTCGCCTTTTTTTTTGGAAATACAGGGTCAGTACAGGAATCTAGATGTTTAATTCGTTTGTAATTTAGATGCGGCCTTTTCTTCCTATATACATTGGTTTTATCGCACTGCATATCTCACTAACTTAAATTATACTTTACTGCCTTAAGCAAAGAGACCACACCAACATCCAACAAACAGCATGGGGCTAAATATTGATTAGCCCCAAAAACTTATCCGCCTGAACGAGGTGTCACTTCCAAAGACAAAACCACTTCAGCTCATACCACGGGTCAGGTAGCTCAGTTGGCGATGCTTCAATAGTCATGCGGTAGTGGCGCTGGTGCTCCATGTTGCGCTCCATCACAAACTTTAGGCCAACTTCGTCTCCAGCTTCCAACGAATGCTCGTCGTCAAACAAGAGAACCGCCTGCCCCCAATGTGTGTGAGGGCTAAGAGGTGACGTATCCAATGCTATAACTCCGTTTGGTGGGCATTCCGTTACTTTTGATGCAGACGGAAGCCACCATGACGACAACCACGTTCCAACAGGACCCCTATCGAGTTCAGCATCCTTCTCACCCGCATACCCACTGCTGCAGTGGTTGCTATTCGAGTTTTCGTCTAAAAGGCGCTCCTGCAAAGACTTCTCTAGATCAGCAATGGCTCGTTCCAAATGCTGAAATAGCTGCGGTCGTTTAGTCGGTCCGGGAGTAGAAGTAACATTACTATCATTGTTCTCGAATAAGCAAACGAACCATGTGGCTATACCATGAATGTTGCTGTCTCGGCGAGCACGCACCGTCCAAGTGTGAGAGAATCTGGACAAGTCTTCAGTTTGCACGCTGGCCATATCAATTGTGACTATCTTTTCTCCATTTCCGATGAGATGCTTTGGTTTCAGCATCAGGTCAAAGAGCGGTTGCACTAAAAAGGCTTCTTTCGCCTTGTCAACAAGTGGCCACATTTTAAGCCCCCAAACATCATCCCACATTTTAATTTTCTCTTGCCAATACTCGTTTGCTTCAAGAGGCGCGGCGAACATCTCTACTTTTGACGGAAGCATGGAGCCGCCTGGCTTCAACCAGCGGTCTCGAGCGAGGAGAACAGGTTCCCACATAGACTCAAACAAAAGTGCCATACCCATCCATTCACTCACAACAACGTCCACCTTCTCTGGTAGCTCTACATCTTCAAGCCTTGAATGAATGACCGTTACTATATCTTCGACACCATTAACCTTTACGACCTCAGCCATTTTGAGTGCCATATCGCTGGCTTCGACAGCATACACTTTCCTAGCTCCCCCGAGCGCACACAAGATCGAAAGGATGCCAGTGCCAGCGCCAACATCTAGAACCACGCCACCATTTTTAATGCTAGGATGAGCAGCAATAGCGCGAGCGTAGGCGCCAGTTCTGACCTCATCGTTGAGCATTTGTACAGTAATCTCAACGTTTGTTCCATCTTTATGGCCCCATGAAGGTAAAAGAAAGTAAAGAAAGCAAGTGACTTATTTAGAAAAGTACATATGCATCAATACGCAAGCATAGTATAAGATAAGAATTGCTTAGTGCACTTACATGCGTTGAAGTAAAAGTCGTCGTCGTCATCAGATGCGAATTCATCTTTCTTGGTGATCTCGCTATCATTACTTCCCTTGACACTTATCTTTGCGGACGCACTAGTTTTTCTATTGTCCTCAACATCGTGCTGGTTTCTGCAAGTAAATTTAAGCTTCCAGTCCGAAAATGCGAGGTAGCCTATAGCAATGCCAGCTGTAAGCCCTAAAGCCACAGATTGAAGTGTGTGCGTCGCACTAGCCGACATTTGATCCAGGTAGCTTATTACAATATGTATTGGTAAGATGTTGATTTCAGTAGGACTAGCTAGTTAGTCAGTACTTGCTTGCCATGCTTGAAATATAAGTTGAAGTTATTCTTATCTTGGAATGTCGTCAACACTCGAGCGCGCGAGCAACAAAGCGACAAGGGCTCGGCACTCGACACTCGACACCTATTGTAAGTATGTACTGTACTGCGTCAAATGCGTTGCGTTGCGAATTCGGATTTTGAGAAAGGAAAGCTGGCTCATCATGAGACGACTCGAGAACAGAACGACTACAGATACCAACAAGGGCTACTAGCTACCTACTACCTACTACTAACTTACTACAGATACTGTAAGTTAGTAGACTCTGCTAGGGCCAGAGTTGAAACAGGAAAATCGAGGAGAAACGAAACACCCACTTTTTAGGGGTTGATTCTCATGATACTCAAAAGTAGAAACGAAACAGAAAAGTAGCTTGATAAATATGTTTCGTTTCTCATGAAACAAGCCAGGTCGCTACTGGGAATGTTTCTGTTTCAATGGCTGAAACGAAACGCCAAATTCTTAATGTTTCTGACACAGGCCCCAAATATCTCACGTTTCTGCTTTTCCGGGGAGCGGTCTTATACCATGTGCAACCCC
>Ga0307982_1005056_pt1 | contig 10357 bp, 13 predicted proteins | sample OrgLakmetagen989_FD_201847 | JGI IMG/M metagenome (GOLD analysis project Ga0307982, IMG submission 201847) | Saline water microbial communities from Organic Lake, Antarctica - #989 | ecosystem: Environmental > Aquatic > Non-marine Saline and Alkaline > Saline | place: Antarctica: Organic Lake... | reverse complement strand
CGCATAAAGATTACGGGGAAGATAAAACACACCGCTGAGCCGGATGAACGCGCCGACACTTAAGGAGATGCCATCACGGCCAAAATCCTCTAACTCACCCAACGTATCAGTGATTCGAAGGTTTAAGTCCGGGGCAGGAATCAAATCCCGATAGACTTGACCGATGCCCCTTTCCGCGCGCCGGATTTGCTCGCGTGAGCGGCGTAGCGACAGATTCTGCTCCAACATGCGGCCGGTAGCGGCCTCCCAGTCGGGCTCTAGCTTCGTCCCATCGGCTGCCTCGATCTCCGAGGACCAATTATCACCAAGCTCTGTCAGTTCCTTGTCAAAGTCCTCGCGCGGACTCGCACATCCGATAAGAATCACCGATACCGAAAGCCAGAGTAGCCAGCGATGACTGCGATGGCTGCGTTTAGCGGGAGCGCTTGGCTCGACTTGATTGACTGTTCCGGACTTTGCCTGCACGCGCTTTTTCTGCCTTACTTTGTTTGAGGATTTCTTCGTTTTGCCTTCGGCGACGTTGCTCCAGAGGGATGCGTATCCCAAAGAAAGCAAGCACCAAGATCAGACGCACCTCCCAACGATCAGTGATAAAAAACGTCATCAAAGCCGAAGCCAGTCCAACTCCCAACAAAAATCGGGCAAGGTGCTTGGTGGGTCGATTGGCATCCAGCCACGAGGTCAATGCTGTCGGGACAACCAAAGCGAGAAAGATCCCGCCAAGAATCTCTTCAGAAAAATGATTGAGCCATCCCGTGGTCAATTGAAGTCCGACGCCGGCAATCAGGCCAAGTAAAGAGAGCACGCAGCCCTTGCACCAATATCTCCCTTTCCAGGAAAAGACGTGCTCTCTGAAGCAAGGTGCGTCCGGATGGTGGGAAAAGTCGAACCGCACGACAAAAAAGCCTACGGGATGACCTGGGTGATGTCGATCTGTATCGCTGGGCTACCCGAATCATTCACGGCGAAGCTGACATCCAGATAATCCAAAGGTGCGACCCCTCCCTCTTGTTCTTTAACATCGTAGGCAAGGGTCGTAGTACTATCCAGACGTATCGTCCGCTGAAATGTGTCTCCCGACGCGATGATCGTTTCGTAGTTGCCCTGCGTTATGCCATTACCGAGGACGAGTAGCTGGAACCGGCCATCCGCACCCGCGCTGTTTTGAAAGCGAAATACAAAGTCTTCCTGGGTGGTCGCCGGAGTCGTCGTGGTCGTCGTGGTGGTAGAGCTGCTATCCGATGATGAGCCGCCGCCGCAACCCAGAAGAAAGGCAAGCAGCGTAAATACAACGGCAAGGATAGACAAAGATGATTTTTGAGCAGCGTCTTTCATGGGGTGGTTTAATATTAAAGAGGTGAATTAATACCCGAACGAAGCAAGAATAAAAGATCGAGGAGGGCTGCTGAGCTGAGCTGATAGGAATTTGCTTTTCGGCGGCTTAGTCGCCGGGGCGCATCGGGGGTGAGGGTTCAACCCGCTTCGCATAAAGCTACGCCGGTCAAGAGGCAGAGGGGCGATTGAAGGCTGAAGGTTTCGAGTCGATGGATGAATTTCAGCTTGATAAATGTGTTACTCTATGGCACACATTCATTATGGTCATGACAACCGAAGAACTCAAAACGGAGCGACTGGTCGCCCGCATCTCACCTTCCGAAAAGGCACTCATTGAACGAGCCGCCAAACTTGAAGGTCGTAAAGTTGCCCCCTTCGCAGTTACACACCTAGTCAATCGGGCTCGAAAAATTATTCAAGAAGCGGAGTCCATTCGTTTAAATGAGAAAGAATCCCGTAAATTCGTCGAAATGCTTTTGGCACCACCCCGCAAGCCAACGCCAGCATTCAAAAAGGCCTATCGAGCCTACCGCGACACAGTTGTCAGCGACGTAAATCCAAAAGGTTAACGTAGCTGGTTAAAACGGGCCTCCAATTCCAGCAGCGTCACGACCATTCGGTCTTTTGTTAGCGATCTAAAGCCAAGACGCGCATACCAGTCAGCCACTTTTTCGTCTTTTGGATCGACCACGATCACGACGACTGGAACCTCTAAGGCTAAGCATCGATGGAAGGCATCCATAAGTAATAACTCTCCAAGCCCCTGCCCCTGTTGAGATTTGTCGACGGCAAGCCGTCCAAGTAATGCCGCTCCAAACCGCCTGTATTTGGGGAGCTTTTTACTAATTGATTTCGGCATTTCAGGCAGATCAACGGCATCGACCGCTTCAGAAGATAGCGTATAGTAGCCCAGTATGGTGCTACTGTTATGTTCTGCTGTAATGACCCAACATCCTGCGGCTTTGCGCTTTATATCAAGCGCAGCTTGTTTCGCCAAGTAGTCATTCAAGACTGGTACTCCGCAATCGAAACTGGCTCGGTCATGGATAGACTTGTTTAGCGATTGAATGTGTAAGTTAGATGCCATTCGAAATGGTTATAGAAAATGGAAGGGCCGCCCAAAGATGATATTGGAGGAGTTTCCCGGTGGCGAGCAATCTCTAGACTGAAACTCCTTCCATGTCATCTTTTTCCTATTCCTTTTTTAGACCCAGCGGCAAGCTTCCTAAACGCTACGGCGGATGATTGTAAGCTCGGTTCGTCTAGCTTAGATACCGTGCGAGGAGTCTTCCCCGAAGACGGACCATTGTTCAAGGGTTCCGAAATCAGCGAGAAGACCCACATTCAGATCGCAGTCCGTAATACCGACAACATTCTGGTCTACTTCTGGCCTCCCAATGCGGAGAGCTGATACCTTATAGTCTCAGAGCTGAATCTTTAGGTTTTTCGGTCGACCCCTACTATGGGCCACAAAATATGCGACGGAATACTCGCATTTTTCAGACTCGGATCATAATTTGATTGCTCCCGCATACTGCTGAAACATTGTTCACCTAATCTATGACACTGGCCACTCAATTGGATATCCTACTCCCCGAGGCGGAGGAGCACGACGCGCTCCACTATTGGGCGGATTCCGTGGGTGAGAGTCGCGGTGAAATTTTCACGAAGCCGGAGGTCGTCGATTTCATACTCGACCTGACGGGCTGGCGCGCCGGAGAAGATCTTTTGAGCAAGCGCCTTTTGGAGCCATCCTGTGGTTCGGGTGATTTTGTGCTGCCCGCGATCCGGCGACTGTTCGCTGATAGCCCAGGTGCGAGCGTTGACGATTTGCTGCCCTGCATCCGCGCCGTCGAAGTGAATCAGACCGCCTTTGCCGCGCTGACGCAGCGTGTCCATACCGAGTTGAAACAGCACGGATTTTCCGGCACCGAGATCGAGACCTTGACCGGAGCCTGGCTCCAGCATGCGGACTTCCTCACCCTGCCTTTCGCAACACGCTTCACTCACGTGGTGGGTAACCCGCCCTACCTCCGCATTGAGGCCCTGCCCAAGCAATTGATGCAGCGCTACCGCTCGCTCTTCCGCACCATGTATGACCGGGCGGATCTCTATATCGCTTTCTACGAAAAGGGGCTCTCGCTTCTGGAACCCGAAGCGAAGCTCGGCTACATTTGCGCCAACCGATGGACGAAGAACCGTTACGGCGGCCCCCTCCGTGAAATGATCGCCGAATCCTTCCATATGGATGTCTATGTCGATTTCACGGGAATCGATGCCTTCCATGGCGAGGTCACCGCCTACCCTTCAGTGACGATCATCCGCAACGGGAACGGCGACAGCACCCAAATTATCGACAAGGAAGATGTCAGCTGCGAAGCCCTGCCGGAATTGTCAGGACTTCTCCTTCGGGAGTCGGACGATCCGCGCATCAAGCGTATGTCCAAATTCAAAGACAAACGCGCCCCATGGCTGCTATCAAACGCCGCCCGCCTCCTCGTCGTGCAAGAGCTGGAAGCCCGCTTTCCCTGCCTCGAAGATGCGGGTTGCAAAGTCGGTATTGGCGTCGCCACCGGTGCCGACAAAGTCTTTATCGGCACCGATGCGGAACTCGATGTCGAGGCGTCGCGCAAGTTGCCCCTCCTCACCCGAAAGGATTTGAAAAACAACCGCATCGAGTGGACGGGCAAATACGTGCTCAATCCCTTCGACGGCGACAGCACTGCCCTGGTCGATCCGGATGCCTTCCCAAAATTCAAGGCCTACATCGAGTCCCACCACGAATTGATCCGTAAGCGCCACGTCGCCCAAAAGAACCCACGTTCCTGGTTCAAGACTATCGACCGCATCTACCCTTCCCTCAGGCGCACGCCCAAGCTCGTCATCCCTGACATCCAGGGAGAGCCGCAGGTCGCCTACGACCCGGGCGAATACTACCCCCACCACAATCTCTACTATCTCACCTCCGAGACATGGGATTTGCGCGCCTTGCAAACCGTCCTCCGGAGCAATCTGGCCAACGCTTTTGTAGCCACCTACTCGCTCCGCATGCGGGGCGACTGCCTGCGCTTCCAGGCCCAATACCTCCGCCGCATCCGTATCCCCGATTGGTCCGAGGTGGCGGAGACCATGCGGGAATCCTTGCGCATTGCCGCCGAATCAAACGACCAAGCGCAAATCGACCAGACCGTGCGCGAGCTTTATGGCCTCGACCAAGCTGCATGGCTGGCCTTGACTACAGATTGAAGTCATACTTTCCGTTATGCCAAAAGCCGACTACTCCGACGAAATCCGCAAAGCCGTTCGCTTCTACTGGCGGACAAAAAAGGCTGCTCAAAAGAAGAATCAGGTGGGTAAGAAAGCGGATGCCGGCAAGCGTGGCGGTGCCACTGCCGGGAAAAACCTTGATGGCTTTTCCAAGGTATTCGCGACACTGGCCAAGAAAAAATGCCCACGAGCAGAAGTTTATCAAAACAAGTCGAAGGTCATTCTTCCTGGCCATTTTAGACCAACGAAGCAGTGGGACTTGGTCGTCATCCACGAAGGCAAACTCATTGCGACACTGGAACTGAAATCTCTTGGCGGGCCCTCCTTCGGCAACAATGCCAACAACCGCTGCGAGGAAGCGCTCGGCTCCGGACTCGATCTCTCCTTCGCGCAGCGCGAAGGCCTCCTCGGCGCCGGAGCTGCACCTTTCGTCGGCTACTGTATCCTCGTTGAGGACGAAGAAAAATCGCGGAGCATTCCGAAGCGGGGCAATCCCTCCATCCATTTTGATTCCGACCCCGTTTTCAAAACAGCTTCCTATCAAGAACGTATGCGCATCCTCTGTGAACGCATGATTCAGGAACGCCTCTACACAGCCGCCGCCGTCATAACCTCGCCCCCAAACGCAGCGAGGTCCGGTGGCTTCAAAGACCTCTCGAAGACGACCTCCCTTAACCGCCTCCTGCAGAAGTTCCTCGCCCATATTCAGATTGAGACGAACGGCTAAATTGGCTGATCGTATCGCCAATCAAGGGTCAACACCTTGCAGGAAGTGCCCCGACCGTAGGTGGCGAGCCAAGGCTACATTCCAATCAGCACCTTTGCGCCCGACTTTCAGATCTGCATCGGTTTTTCAACCTAGTTGCTCACACCAACTCACAAATCACTGGCCTGTGGTCGCTGGTAGCAAACTGCTTAAAACCAGGCACGGAAACTTTTTTGATACGTGAGATCCACTCTCCCGGAATGTAAATAAAATCGCAGTGAAAGCATCGGGACGCCCCCCACATGTAATAGAGCGTGGTCATGGTCTCCATGCCGAAACCCTGGTGAGTGTATTCGTGATACGCTGAAAACAAATCAGAGTCATGGTTGAGCCTCGCATTGAGGAGATCGAATTGCCGCCCCTTGCTCGCAATGCGAACGGACATATTAAAGTCACCGACAATTACCGTTGGTCGCTCTCGGATAAACGATGAATATAAATCAATCGTCCGAGTGAGGTCTGCGAAATAGGAAGGTTTCGGCTTGGCCCACAAATTGAGCACATTGAATTCACCGAAAGGCGAATCCAGGACGCGTGCAGCTAGACAAGGGGAAGTCTCTCCATCAACCACCACTTGCTTCATCAAAAATTCTGAAGACAATGAAACCCCTTTGTGCGCCAGATCACCATCCCATAAATAGTTTGAGTCTCCATCCGGCGTGGCAGATTCTTGCATCGCGACAACATCCACATCAAATTCGGCATTCAATTCAACGAGACGTTCGTCGACACTCCCATTGTTTACATTCCATGTCGCTAGCTGCATACCCATGCCACGAAACTGAGACCGGAAGAAAATGTAGCAAGTCAGCAAACCTTTAGATCTTAACTTCGAACCCTATTTTGAGGTAGCTGCCTTTTAGCTAGATTGCAACAATTACGGACAGAACAAAGTGAAGATGGCGAAGCAATGACCCGTTTTAACTCTCCAAATCGTTCAAGTTTTCGCATCGAAGAACGATATATATCAACGGCCTTTAAGTAAGCTTTTTATTTTACTATTTTGACTCGATTAAGCTGCTGAAGTCCGCGCCATTCCCCTACGACTCTTTTTCTGGTATAGAAATCATTTCCCCTTTTTTGGAGCCGGATAGCCTCTGGAGACTGCAATGATGGGATCTTCTCCTTGGTGTCCCAAAACAAGGATTCCTTCTTTCTTTAGTGTAATACGCGCATCCCTGGCGCGCTTCATCGAGTCCTTTTGTTGGGCGACTGTCTCGATAGCTACGCGTGGTATGATCCGTCCCTGGACGAGTCGGAAAAGTTCGTTGATTCGTGCTTGTCCGCTTTTGCGGTGGCTGAAAATTTGCTGCCGGACATCGGGATCGAGAGTCGCAAGGAAGTTTATAGGCAGTTGACCTTCCTCCACCAACCAATGGATCGTCTTTTTACCTTCTGCGCTGAGGGAGTTTTTCCTATCACGGTTTTCGCCTTTGCGTAAGACTGCAGGAGTGGCACGAACGACGCCGATCCAGAATTTGGACCGCTTATCATCAATTCTGACGAGCAGGCAGAGTTCGCCGACGGCTTCCTTGGGAATCATCCAGTCCCGGAGGACCGTGCATTTGATGTCCACATCGGTGTCCTCGACCCGAAAATCCAGCTGGTTGCCCTGGGCAAGTTCGAAGTCGGATTTGAAGAGGATCTCGACCTTGGTGCCGATATAAGTCTTTTCGGTTTTTTCCAACGAATCAACCGACCATCTACCTGTCCGCATACCATCGACCACTTCATCCAGAGCACGTCGTAACGTGACTGCTGCCTGATTCTCAAAACCGTTGATCTTGAGAAAAACTCAACGATCTTCACGAGTCCCTGATCGGGTTTGTCTGAATCCGGGGTGTCGGGCATTGTATCAGGAAGTAATCCGTTTACCGGCAGAGGATACTCCGTTCAACGCCTGTTTGATTCTTAGCGCGACTGCGTGGGCGACCGGTGGGGGGAAGGCGTTGCCGATTTGGCGGTAGGCAGCTGTTTTCCCTCCCGCGAATTGCCAGTCGTCCGGAAATCCCTGAATTCTTGCAGCCATGCGGAGCGTGAGTCTAGGCATGTCAGAGAAACCCTTGGGCGGGGCATCGTTGCCGAGGGATTTTCCTTCGACTCCGAGGGAAGCCCATGCCTTGCGTGCGCGGGTGGGACCGAGATCCGCTCCGCCGTGTTTTTTGGAACCACCGACCAGCGTCGGGGCGATTTCATTGGCCTTCGCGGCCCATTCGAAAGCACCCTCCCAACCATTCGCTGCCATCAGGTCGACGAGTGTCTCACCCACGGTCTTTGGCTGGACGCCATCGGTCAAGGGCATCGGTGGGTAGAAATTGGAAGCGAGGTCTTCCCGAATGGCAACGATGACAACCCGAGGGCGAAGTTGCGGAACGCCGTAGTCCGAGGCATTCAACAGATGCCAGCCGGCTTGATAACCCAAGGCCTTGAGTTCCTTTTTGAGGCTCATCCGGTAGTCGGTGAACACGGCGTCAAGAAAGCCGCGGACATTCTCCAACATCACGGCTTTGGGCCGACACTCGTCGACCAGGCGCAGGGCTTCGGGGAAAAGATCGCGGTCGTCGTTTTCGCCGAGCTGTTTCCCGGCTTTCGAAAATGGAGGGCAAGGCACTCCGCCGGCCAAAAGATCGACGCCTTTGTATTCGCTGGCAGAAAAGTCGCGGACATCTCCTTCGATGACGTTCCAGTGCGGACGATTGCTACGCAAGGTCGCACAGGCGTGGCTGTCGTATTCCACATGCGCGAGCGCATTAAAACCAGCCATCTCCAAGCCAAGGGCTTGACCACCGGCCCCGGAGCAGATCTCAATGCATGTCGGAGCTTTTCTCGTATTTTGCTTCATTTTTTATAGCAGATGTCAGCTTTCAAGAATGAGCGGATCGAGTTCCCGAGGCAATATTTTTTGTGAACATAAGTCCATTAAACAAAACAGCCTGCCAATTTGCATTCGACCTCGGCAAAGAACTCCAGCAACTGCGAGAATTGCAAAGATAATGACATGTCCCTTTAGGCACCGCATTTTCAGTCATTACATCGGTTCCTTTCCATGGCATAAGCGCCATTTTATGTGTTACCGATGTCCTTGTGTTAAGTGTTACCTATGTCCTTGCGTCATACCCCTAATTGCGAGGCACCAATGGATAACTAAGGTCGCCTGCGGCGGAGCACAGCGCAACCCAAACACAGAATCCCAAGAAGCGTCGCGTAAGACGAAGGCTCGGGTACCACAGACCACGTCACACTGTTCATACCACCATCGGAATACGTCCCGCCACCCGTGAAACCTCCTCCGATGCTATACGGGTCCCCGGCAATGACAAGGGTCGCGGCAATTGGATCAGATACGGAGTACCCGATAGGCGCGTATAAATAGAGTCCCGCGAATCCAAATGATGATCCCGAGGGAGTCCAGGAAGTCGTTTCGAAAGGAGTTCCAGACGTAAGAGTCATGCTACCCGCTCCAACGCCAGCGTCACGATTCCCGTTGAAATTGACGAACTCCACCGCAGACGAGCTCCCCATTGTTACAACATCGAAACCAGTCGTAATGAACTGATCCCAGTGCCCCGATACTGTGAGCGTTGTGTTCACCTCATCGTATCACACATCGATATTGATCGCAGCCTGAGCCGCGCTAACAGAGCCTAGCAGCAGAGCTGCTAGTATGTTCTTTTTTAGGGCACGCGCCCCGAGTCCTTGGTTTTGCTTCCGCAGTGCTGCTCGTGGGCACGGTGATGGATGTGATGAGGGCATTTGTCGTGTCATTGTATAATCCAACCTGTGCATTGGCTGCAAGTCCGCCGCCATTGGAATCGAACTTCCCGAGGTCGGTCACGTAGATCGTCGTGGTCGTGGTGAATGACCACCCCATGGCATAACTAGTCAGGCCGACGGTTCCGGGAGCAACCGAAACGGCGGCGACCGAGGCCGCATTGGCCGAGGTGGCGGTGAGAGCCAGGCCGGCGAGTGCGGCGAGGGTTTTGATTTGTGTGTATTTGTTTTTCATGATGATTCTTTCGGTGATTTAGTTTTGGAGTTTTCGTTATCGGGGGAGAGAGGAAATTGCCCTGAAAGGAGTAACTAAAGGGGTATTCCTAACGTCTGTCCAAGTATTTTCATAATACCTTCTACACCGAATATACATCAGATTTCTCCATGGCCAAGTATGGCCGTATCCTTCCCGCCTCCCGGCAGGATAGCAGACACCTGCGGAAGGAAAATGCCGGGCGGTCTCGGAAAAAGAGGATATTCTCTCACTTGCGAAGTTTTACGGTGTATTTCTCCGTGAGTCCATCGAGCATCATGGTGCCGATAGTACTGCTCATGCAGTAGTCCTCGATGCCAAGCCCCTTGCCGGTGACGGAGTCGTAATGTTCGTGGATGCCGTTTTTGATCGCGTTGGCGACGGTTTTATCGGCGATGTCAGCGGCGATTTCCTTGAATCCGTAATCGGCAAAGCCACAGGCGATTTGGTAGTTGGTGGATGGCCAGACATCGCCGCGCCAGAAGCCACTGGATTCCCAGCGTGGATCGGTGCGTTCGCAGGTCGGGACAGGGAGTGGTGTCTGCCAGGCGGGAGTGGCAAATACCTCAGCCATCCGCTTTGCCATTGCCGGGGTCGCAACGCCGGCAGTGAGTGGCAACCAGCTACCGATGCTTGCCACGGGGATTTTTTCCAATGAATCACGTTTGACCGAGAGGAATACGCCTTTTTCCTCGTCCCACATGTGTTCGCGCATGGCATTGACGGATTTATCGATGCGTTTTTGCCTGCGTGCGGCCATTTCCTTGTCGCCCACGATTTCCGCGAGCCTTACCAGGCTGCGTTCGCCCATGATGAGGTAGGAGGTGTTTCCCGTGACACAGATATCGCCATACCACTCCCCTTCCTGAGCGCCTTTACGGGTCGGGTGGACTGTTAGCTTGAGGTCATCCATGTTGCATTCGTAGTCGAATGTTTCCCAGCGTGCGTGCTGGACTTTTCCGCTG
>Ga0307982_1005055_pt1 | contig 10357 bp, 13 predicted proteins | sample OrgLakmetagen989_FD_201847 | JGI IMG/M metagenome (GOLD analysis project Ga0307982, IMG submission 201847) | Saline water microbial communities from Organic Lake, Antarctica - #989 | ecosystem: Environmental > Aquatic > Non-marine Saline and Alkaline > Saline | place: Antarctica: Organic Lake... | reverse complement strand
TACAATAGTGCATTGGCTCTTCTGTTTGAATTATGTTCTCACGCAAGGCACTGCAGCTTTGGCAGCGTTTTCTTGAAGTGGCACGATTCACATCACGAATCCTTCATTCACGTGCTTGCTTGCATTTAATCTCTTGTAGGTTCAAGTTTTTGGACCGCGAGCGGAAAGTGGCAATGGCCACGGCTCTCTTGGCTACTATATTAGGGTGTGCAGCCACCTGGTTTGAGGTCCTCGCCACCACGGGCACGGGCGATATTACATTAGAGTTGACGGCGTGGGGCACTGCCACGTCACGCTTCGATGACGACACCAATGGGGGCGGTCAGGTACAACCAAGAGGATTTTTTATATCTGAAGCGCATGCGAATGAGAAGAAGAAGAAGAAGAAGAAGCGAGAAGAAGAGTTTATCCTCGCTCTTGGCTAGAACTTTACTGTGATCTTGGTGGATGTTTGTGTTGTGTTGGGTAGGTGGCTTTCTTCGGTTTACGGAAGTTGGTAGTGGGCACATGTGCGAAGGCTCCTGAAGGAGAAAGCTGGCACGACTGGAGGCAATGCAGGTATATATCTAGTACTTGAATTGAGCAACTTCTCTAAGATTAATATTGGTGTCTGATGAATAAACTGTGCTTGATATCTTGCATTCTATCCTGTTGACGCTCGTCATTAGAAGCTCTGTGGTCACTTCCGAGAACGTTAAATTATCTATATTCGTTGGCTGTCCGCCTGTTCTCTTGTTGCCTTGCTCTTCTCTACGCCGCTTGACAGTTTCACCGAGGAGTTGTGGGATGACGTTAGTTGCGAAGCAGAAGCTTCGCACCTCTTTGGCTTCTCCTGTGACGCTATGGAGTCCTGTCGAGATGCTTTTTTCGTCTCTCAGGTGCGAAGGAAAAGACTATTGTTTCTCTCTGATCTTTTTTTCCCTCTCTTTCCTTCACTTTTTTTCTTTCTATCTTTCCTTCACCTTTCTTTCTTCGCCATTCACTACCCTCTGACTTATCCCTCATTTTTGTTCGATCACATTTTTGTTTTGTATTTCTTTCTTTTCTCCTCTTCCAGATTGGCATGTTCATTGCCAGTGCCGCCATTGTATTAGCGCTGCCCGGTTGTCTGGCTCGGATGCGACGCAAGGCAGACACGAATTGGCAAAAGTTGCTGGCGTTGGCAATTGACGTCATCAGCTCCGCAGCGCAGTGCGTAGCACTCGTGTCTTTCGTGGACGGTTGCTCGAATGTAATACCTGACAAGAGACACGATGACCCGGGCGTTGCCGTTACTTTTACATCCGGGTACGCTCCACCTGAACTGTTGTCTTTTTCTTTGCTTTGTTTTTACACTGATAATTCTTTGTGTCTCGATTCGTACACTCTCGCTTTTCGTGCGTGTGCGTGTTTCCACCCTTTTGCGCTCTTCCTTGCGTGCCCGCGTCTCTTTTCTCTTTACTCATTCTATGTCGCTATTCTATTCTCTCAGGTGGAGCTTCAAGTCATGCCTGGTCTTCTGTGCAGTGTCCGCCACACGCGCTTTCCTTCATCTCTGCACCCCCATCCCCGGCGGCGGCAGTGGCTGTTTGTGCCGAGACTTCTACCCAGACGCCAATGTGATGGTTGTGGATGATGACGGTGACAGTACGTGAGTTCTAGGCAACTATACGTTAGATTGAGCCAGGAATGTAGCAAGGTCTTCTTTTTCCCAAAGCGGCTTCTAATCTTTTCCGCAGTGCGTGCAGCCCTTGTTACTGTCAATGCAATCTTTCATCAATCAACCCCTTCTGGCTGCTTCATTTACCTCTTTTTCTCTCTATATATTGCAACCACTAGAAATGGCTCCCCGAGAGGGGGAAACCATGCGAAAAGGCGGCCAAGGGCAGCGTCCGGGGCGTTCGGAAACGATGCGACGACAACTTCAAGGAGTAGCAAAAAACGGTTGCTGGGCTCGGCACCCAATCGATTGGATCCCACGCTCCTGCGAAAGCGGGTAATTTATCTCAAGCGCCAATTTGAAGGGAGAGGGTGAAAGAAATTCGCGTATTTCTCTCATTAGCGCTTTCATAATTAGGTCCTTCAACAGTTTATCTTTTGGTTGTTCATACTTCTTACATCTCTATGACCCCGCCCTCTCTGTCTCTTTCTCTCTTCCTCTCTCACTTCAAATTGATTGAATCTCAACAACGACTACACTTCCAGGTGGTGTTGCGGGGTGGGGTCTACAACAAACGCACCAACGCTCTAGGAGTCCCCGGATTACAGGGGATGGGCGCGCAAGTGCTCTTGGTGGACAATGCCTCCAACACATATCGACTCGCATTAGACGATGGACACATTGTGAATTTGAGGTAATTTGTTGCGAGTTTCAAGGAACCCATTTTATGGATTGCTTTATGTTTTCTTCTCGAATTTCTTTTTATCATTCCCTTTGATGGTAACATCATTGAGCAACGAAAATAGCTCAACGCCCCTCCGTCACAAGCCCTGTTATCATCTGCATTCCTCATCGCCAATGTCTTCTTCCACGTTCTTCTTTCAACTCTCTCTTCGGCTAACAGCCACTCGGAGCTCTTTGGTAAAGGGCCTTCCTATAACCGCGCCGGCCGTGCCGCTGCTCGCCGCTGCTTGCCGCCTCAGCCGCACTCTCATTTACCCAGCGCCCACCGTGCTCTACCTCCCGTTTTGGCGTCACCTCAGGACTCCTCTGTAAACTCCTTCTCCAATGCTTCATCGTCGTCGTACGCTCGCGGAGGGTCGGAAGAAACGAAGGAAGAAATGCCCTTCGATCATCGCTCTGGCCATCACAACATGAACTTGGCGATGGTCAACAAACACAACAAAAGCAGCAGCAGCAGCAGCAGAGCCCATTCTTCTTCGTCTTTCTCAGCCAGTGCTGCGGCTGGGATGTTGCACACTGGTCCGATGCCTTCTTCGCAGTTCTATCCTCAGGGAGCGGCGCCACCTCCTAGGCCGATCTTGAACCAGGGAGACGAGTGCTTTGTGAGAGACGGCAACGACAGCTGGCGGCCAGGAGTGGTGAGAATCACTGCTTGGGTGTGTGTGTGCAGTGTACGTAGAAACGTGTTGTGTGTTCACGTTTATTACAGGAAATGGGCTCTGTCTGTTTTTGTTTTCCCGTCAACTTTTCTATAGATTTTTCAATTCGCAAGTATCCTATTCGTTGTATGCGAGTCTCGTTCGCGTTACAGTACTCATACGCTTTCAATCCATCGTTTCCATGTTTCTCGCGAAGGTGGAAGCCCTGGATCCCAGCGACCCGATTCGAGGAAGGCCGAAAGTGCGCTTACACGGCTGGCCGAGGGCCTACGTCTGGGACGATTACCGCTTGGCAAAACCCAAAAGGACCACGAGGAAGGCAGATACTGCTCACGATGCAAGGTGTGTATGTGCACGATGTCTTGGTTTTGTTTTTCTGAATGCAATAACACTCATTTAATTCGTAGCTTACCTAATATTTGATATTAATTAATGTCTCGTTCCTTCTTTGCTTTTTGGCGTACAGCTCTCATGCTGCTTCGGAGCACGTGTTGACGCTCACGGCATCTCAACTCGCTCAAGCTTCTGCACTGGCTTCAGGCCCTAAACTAGGCGACTCCATTCACATGGCCCGGGAGGCGACAGGTGCACTATTTAGGCAATAGAATAAATTAGACCCAAATTAGCTTTTATCCATGCTTTTTTTTAAAATCAAATATGTACTTTTTACCCCTACGTTTTAAACTGTCGTGATCTTCTACTTTTCATCTTATTTCTCGTGTTTATGTCGTTTGTTGTTTTCTGAAGGCGACGCGCGATGGGGTCAAGGGTGTTTAGGGCCCGTGGAAAGCAAATTGTTCAAGCTCCGGAGCAAGCACTACCTCGACAAAAGCAGCAGCAAATCTTCCTCTTCGTCAGCAGCAGCGGCGAAAAAACTCCCCTCTGCGCCACCCCTGTTTGAATTTGCGGGCGCTGATTGTGTCTTGAGCCAACAAGGGCCTGTGTACAACTTCGCAAAAAGAGTAAAATTACCACCGCTGCCTGCACCACCGTCGTCTGTTAGTGGCGCAGAGAGCGCGAACGCGAACTACGAACATTACGGTAAAAGTACCCACAAGAGCAGCAGGATGAAGGTGAAGAACAGCAACAATGATAATACTGTCAATCATAATCCAACGACCGTGCCCGCGTACATCATCATCAACATGCAAATGCCGCTCGAAGCGAAGTCTCTGTTCGGTGGGAACAAGCGAAAGTCACCTGTCAAAGCAAGCAAAAATGGAGGAGGAGGAGCCAGCGATACAGTATCATCAAGTGTACCGGCCTGCAATGCGGTCTATTATTTCCGCATCTCGCCTTCTACTGCCAAGCACATGTTGGCGTTGGATGAAGAGCTGCTTGAAGGCGGCAAAAAGGCGCGGAACGTGCCGCCCGCCTGCCGTCTCCTGCACAACTGGTAAGACGATCACATGAACTCTATGAAAGGCAGAGGGCAGTGCATTAAAGTATTTTTCTAACTTGAAATAAAGTGATTCCCTCACTTGAAATAAAGTGTTTTCCTAACTTGAAATGAAGTGTTTTTGTAAGTCCTTAGCCGTCGTGCCTCTCCTTACGAACTGTCCCGCACTCGTCCCTAATACATATGCATCACATAAATATACTATATTCGAACAACGACAACGCATCAACAGGTGCCGCTTGGCGCCGACCGATGCATCGACGGCTGGGCGATTCAAAGTAAGGAGGAATTAGTACATCAAATTTCTCGTGTTTTTCTTTTTTTCCGTGCAAGTTGGACCCGTATCAGCGCTCTGAAGCTCATGCATCAATGCCATCATCACTCTTCGACTAATATCAACCAACAATTTACTTACTTACCTTACTGTATAGGCGCTTGGGATTGGGCACAATTTCGATGACGTGGGTGCGCCCACCTTCGTGAAGGCCTACAACGGCAAACCCGTGCTGATGGCGCACCCGGGGAAACATCCTCGCCAAGGGTTCAGTGCCATCTCGTTTGGGCGCAATTACATGGAGGTGCTTGTGTGTAGAAGAGAGTAAAGTAAAAGAGGAGGTTATTTCAATACATGTTTGAAGTATCCCTCGCAACCATCTCCTTTTTTCCTGCTGCTGACTAATTTACTTAAGCTTTTCTCTCTTCTGATTACCGCATCCCCACACTGTATTGATACAATGAAATAGGTCGACATTGACATTGGCGCGCATTTCTCGTATTTGGCGCAAAAAGGCATGGCCTGGGGCATGAGCATGTGCGAGCGGCTGCACTGCTCGCTAGGGTTCGTCATCGAAGGACAGGTGATCGATGAAAGACAGGTGTTTTATTTGTGATTGCGATAGATGACGATGTCGATAAGATGCGCTGACAACATAGAGGAGCTTTTTTTATTCGCTTTATTGTCTTCTGGTTTTCTCGATTATCTTCGTCTCTTCTGTCTTGTTTCCTCTTTTTAATACCCTCCGTCGGCCGTCCTCTATTCGCTGCCTCATGCACAATCTACAGTCCGAAGACGAACTCCCAGAAGTGCTTCTCGGCTGCTGCACGCACATGTATTTGCCCGCGCAATCCACAATCAACGACACGACTTTCTTTGGGGCTTTATCTAGCCCTGATGCAGTTGCTATATACGACGATGACGAGGAGGACGAAGAAGAAGTTGATGAGGAAGCTAGTTTAAATGGCAACAACGAAGCGAATGACCTTTATGAGAAGATACTCTTGTCGAAATCTTCGTTTTCGTCGTCGATTTCATCGTCGTCGTCTGCTGCTCACTCGCGACGCAACAGCAACAGGAGCAGGAAACAGAGGCTGAGCGCGAACCGTCAGCGGTTGAAAGGCAGCACGACTTTCTCGAAGCGAGCGGACTACGAAATTCGAGCAGCACAGGATTTTACCGAGGGGATTTATGCGCTTCCCTGTTCGCTTCTAGGGGTGCCGGAAACGGGCCCTAGCCACGATGCAGGTGAATTCATGCTACTGTAGACATTGCCTTATGGCTTGTATGATGGTGACTGCATTGTGTCAATTTGAACTCATATGCGCTTGACACGATGACTTATACTTTCTTTGTTCTCCTTCCTTTACCGTCGACAAATATCTCATCTCATTTGTTTGCTTTTCGTGTTGTGTCTGTCTTGATCAGCGGCCGTGGCAGCCGCGCCTCCTTTTCAGCAAAACCTCTGGGCCGCTGGTGCTTGGGCCAATGCGGTTTTTGCTTCAACTGCTGCTGCTTCTTTGGGTTCCCACAATGGGGCAAATGATGTGCTTTCGGGTCAACAATACAGCAGTGTATGCATCGCCGACCCGTCAATTGGAACCGAAGCGGTGCGTGAGCATTCTTCGTTTGAATATGCGTACATGTGTGTAGCTATCTCTTCTGCTTCACCCTCTTTACTTCCGAACACGATATTGATTGAGTATCCTATGGATAAATCTAGACTATGACATCAATAACGCCATCTCTTGTTCATTTTCAGTTCTTCCTCTCTATACCCATTTCTTGTTTCATGAAAACAGGACTGCGTCGAAGTCGTGAGCGACCATGAAGCCACAATGCGTTGGCTCGGGATCGATCAAGTGCCTCCTGCCGTCATCCAAGCAGGCCTGGAACCCGGCACCGCGGTGTATCGGCGCTACACCAAAAGTCATTCTTCTTTGCATCTTTCTTCTTGGGGAGATACTGGAGCTAGCAACGGCGCGGTATCCGCTGCTGGAAGTGGCAGCAATCCGATCGGAAACGGCATGACTATGATTCACGAGCTAAGCAAGTCGCTAGACGAGCTGGCTGCGATGGTGAACTCTACAAATGCATCGGTAATTACAATTTGCGCCCTTCAACTTTAAAAAAAAAACCCGCGTAGTCAGATTACACACATTGAAGAAACATGGTTTCGTTCTTCTTTTGTAAGTCATAGAATGAACGTGTGTGTAACCTTGAAATACAGACAATGGAATGTAAAGAGCACGAATTAAGAGTTGCCGTCTTGACGACGTCTTTACTCGCCATGGAGAGGCAATGCAGCAAAGAGCCAAGTGTGTCTACTTCCTCGCAATGGCAAGCAGCAGGCGCACAGTTGCACCAGGATATTTTGGCTGCCGTAGCGCGCACACACGAGAAACTGGACGAGAAACACATGAATGCCGGCGGTAGCAACGGCGGCAGCCGCGCTTACAGGTGATTGATATGAGCGTATTATTTCAGTGTTCTTCTTTGCAATGTGGCCGAGTATTTTTGCTTTCTTTCTTTTTAAGCTCTTCTTTCTATGTTGCTTTTTGCTCTTCGCACCCCAATCCAAATGTCCATTTCCCCATCTCATCCTTTAGTCTACAATACTTGCATCAATGGCATGTGTGCTCCTTGTATACACGTAACATATACGCGTGTTCACTACATCCACGACTCTTATGAATATATTTTCAACACAAACAAATCAATGTAACATCAGGCATGTAGTGCACGCTGGGTCGTTGGACTTTCGCAAAGGCCCTCCGCTGACTCGGTCGGAACTGGTGGAAGCGCTGTCGTGCAGGTAAGAAAATGATGAAAGCAGATAAGATGCTTTAAAGGGCTTCTGCTGTAGGTGGCTCATGCTGCTGTAATCTCCTTGTCTGGATTCTCTTAGCGCCCTTTTTCATCTTCTTCTACACTATTTTACACTTGCCCTAGTCTACTTTTGCTTAGCGGCTTTTCTCTCTCTTTCTTGAATATTTCCGACCTCTTTCTTTACCTCCTCTATTTATGCGATGTGTGCACAGTTACGCCGCCATTTTAGAAGCTTTTGCCACCATGGCAACTTCCAGTGGCAGTAGTAGTGGTGGCCACACCACCTCGATTCTTCGGCTTTCCCCCTTAGCGCGGGGCCCAGAAATGGGGTCGGCGGTGTGGCAGCTGCCACAACTGACTTTTGAAGCTCTAAGAAACGCTTACGGTATGATATACAAGGATGTCTATTTCTGTTTTTTTCTTGTGTATTTTGTCACCCATGATGATATTCCCGAACATCCTTAATTAATTCTTCTGTGCACGTGAGATATCATTGATTCTTTTCTTCAAAAAAACAATCCTCCGATTGTGTTCTCTCATGAAAATAAATCGAATCGATCCATGTAGGCATGCTTGGGGCCGCGCCTCGGGCGACCCTGAAAAGCTGCACCGTATTTTTATGCGTGCCCGACGGCCGCGCGTGCCGACGGTACTGGACCGCGGGGTTCCTCGGCCCCGGCGGCCGGAAAACGCTGCCGACGGCCCCCGAAGACGGAGAAGAAGGCCAGCTGCAAATCAACCAATCCGGAGCCAATAATGATATTGATGACGACGATGGCAACGTCAGTGTCAGCACCAGCGTTGGCGCTGCTGCTATCATCAAGACGACACCAGAAGAAGATGCACGCATGTCTGGAGCCGATACTTGGGTAGTGGGAGATCGCTGCGAGGTTCGTACTAAAATTGGTAAATTCGACGCGTGCCATTTTCAAAAGCCGTAGATGCCTTCGTTGTTTTGAGACCTCCTTCTTCTGTGCTAGTATATGTGCGTCTTGATAAAAGGGCTACCCCGGTATGATTTTTTCACTGTCTACATGTATCATATTAGGTGGTCGACGACAATGGCGAGAGCGCTACAGTGCCTGACGAAGAGGCAGCGTGGGAGCCTGGCTCCGTCGTGCGTGTTGATGCCAGAAGTGGCAAACCACTAGTGCAGCGTGACGGGTAAGATGTTGTCAATGAGAAGAAGATATACGGCCTTCCTACTTATCTGTATTTATTTTCATTTATTTGTACGTGTTGCTTGTCGTCTAATTTTCATTTGCCATTGTTCCTGCTGCTCTCTCTCTCTCTCTCTCTTTGTCCCTGCTCTTGTGATCTCATCTTTACTATCTTTCTTCTTTGTTTTTCATAACCATCACATATCAAAACGCACACCCGTACTCTCAGCTTCGACGAACAAGCCTTCTTCGCCCGTGTGCGCCGCCTATTTGGAGTCGGCAATCGCGTGCAAGTGTGCGACGAAGAAGACGCGGAATGGTGCTCGGGCACGGTGACGAACACCGAGTCCTTTGACGGGCGGCCGCGCGTGCAATTAGACGGTTACGACCCTCCTGGGTAGGTTTACAGTAAAAGAAGTTGATAAGGATAACTAAATTAGAATGGCATGAAAGTAAAGAGGTGCTTTTCTCAGGTAATTACGACCCTCGTTTGTTGTATGCTATACAACTGTCACCACTTTATACGACTGCACTGTAGGTACATATACGACTATTGCCGTCGGCTGTGGGCAGTAGGGGAATCAGTAGAAGTTAAGGACAAAGACGATGACGACGGTTGGAGCCCTGGTGTTATCGAAGAAGTTGATTACTTTGGCACTCCCAAGGTACACATTTCATTTTGATATGGAGAGAAGAAATGCAATACTTAGAATACCGTTGTGCATTTATTCTACTTCATTGCTCGGCGTTCCCTTCCTCTCATCTCGCCCAACTCTTTCACAACTTGTTTTCTTAATTAGGTCAAACGCACCGGCGGCTCCTTTGCGTTTCAGTTTGATTTCGTGCGCCGGAATCAGAAAGAGCCAATATTGCTAGAAGGTGACGACGAAGAAGACGAAGAAGAAGTGGGTTTGTTTGACTATGCTGAAGGTACCGAAGTGCAAGGCGAAGTGGTGTCGAATGATGAAGACGACGACGATGACTCTATTGCACTATCCCGGCGATCGTCTCGACCTCCTTCTCGCCCATCTTCGCGGCCTTCTTCACGACCTACATCCAGGCCATCCTCAAGACCTTCCTCAAGACCAGGAAGTCGCTACGGGACCCCTCAAAGGAGGCGCACGAGCTCAGGGAACTTGTCCTTAGCGGAATCAGAAGACTCGGGGTGGGCGGAAATGGGCATCGTTGGTGGCCCTACCAGGAACACAGACCGCTACGACGACAATGTAACTACGAACATGCAAGCGTCTTGTCTACAAATGCATGTCTTTCTTGGCTGTCCCCCTTTTCAATTTATTTCGTTTGTTTTCGTACAAACATATCGTGGACTCCATACCTGATCATACTTGTTTTTCCATTTTATTTCCAACTTATTGATTGATGGTCGATATCATCTTGACAGGAGGACGCAGCAGCCTACGACGCTCGATTGAAAGAAGCGGTATGTACATCTCATGATACTCCATTATGTACTGCTTGTTCTACATGCTCTCGAATCACATCTTTTCTGCGTAGTTGGTATCATTATTTATTCACTTGACTGCTTCCAAACCATTCATCCGTATCGTATAGGCTGCTGTGGAGTTGCAAGGCATTGGGCGGCGGTTTGTGGCCAAGAAAGAGCTCGAAAAGCGCCGCTCTTTCAAAGAAGCA
>Ga0307982_1005054_pt1 | contig 10357 bp, 11 predicted proteins | sample OrgLakmetagen989_FD_201847 | JGI IMG/M metagenome (GOLD analysis project Ga0307982, IMG submission 201847) | Saline water microbial communities from Organic Lake, Antarctica - #989 | ecosystem: Environmental > Aquatic > Non-marine Saline and Alkaline > Saline | place: Antarctica: Organic Lake... | reverse complement strand
GCTTTGGAAAGCTCCGAGACGTGTGCAGTTTGACCCAAGTGACCCCACTGACAACAACGATGACGCTAACGACGACGACGACGACGAGGAAGGAAGCTCAGGAGCAGCTGGTGGAGCAGCAGCAGGGGTGGCAAGCGGCAGTTATGGCAGTGGCGACAACAGCAGTCTTCCAGGACAGGGGAAAGAAATGCTGCTGGCGTTTGCGCGTGTCTTCAGCGGCGTTTTGCGGGCCTCCGATTTTGGGGACGACGTCACACCAGCTGAAGTGTTCGAGAAGAACATGGCTAGTTATACCGGCAACGGCAGCGGCAGTGGTAGTTGTGATTGCGGTGATGATAGCGCTCAGCCCCTCTTTTTGTTGGGGCCCAAGCACCAGCCTCTGGAAGCATCCGAATCTTCCATTTCAGAGACCGCCGCGACTGCGAGTACTGCTACTGCTGCTAGTACGAGTTTGAGGGTAACTGTAGCCTCGCAATCAGCCACCGACGGAGGCGACAGTGATGACGTCATCAGTCACGTGGTGGCGCTCACCCCCTGTGCGGGGCATGTGCTCGCCGGTCGTGCTGACGTCATCCTGCCACCGCCGCCGCCATTGTCATCACATCCGGTGACGTCATCATCGTCGTCGACTTCATTAGCGACCAGCAGTGTGAATGAAGCTCCAGCAGCAGCAGCTCCAGCATCAGAAGCACAATCAGAGCGGCAGGCACAGCAACGGTCGCCCATTGCGCTGTACCTCATGATGGGGGATGCCCTGGAACCCGTGGCCGAGGTAACAAGGAGATAATTATCGACGCTTTCGCATGTATCTCTCTCTCTTATAATCATGTGATAATCATGCTGCTTTGTCAATTTAGAGTCGTGTATATTTCATAATCCCTGAACTTTTTGGCTTGTGTCTTTTGTGCGCAGGTGCCGGCCGGTAATTTGTGCGCGATCGCGGGCTTAGATAAGTTTCATGTGGCAAAATGTGCCACTCTTATTGGTGGAGTCAGCTGGGCACCTTTTGCTCCTTCCTTCAAAGCTCTCGCTGTTCAGGTGCGTGTATATATTTGAATGCATGCATGTTCTTTTTTTTTTCATCTCAGGTTCATCAGCTGATGAATATACACGAATTTATGTATACTTCTGTATATCTCTATAAGCCCGCTTTAACTTCTTCTTCTTCTATTTTCGTGTGCTCACCAACTCCTGTGCATGCCATTACTTGCACATGTGCACATGTATCACCACCAACACAACAACAACACCAGGCTCGCCCCATGTTGCGTGTCGCTGTGGAAGCTACTTCAGTGAACGATTTGCCGAAACTAGAACGAGGTTTGAAGCGGCTGCACCGCGCCGATCCGGCAGTGGAAGTGGAGACTTCCGGCCGAGGCGAACAGGTGTGCAGTACAGTAGAAGAGGAGTTAGGACAGACCACGAATCACAGACTCGCGCATGCCCACACGCATGCACATTCCAAAAGTGCACATGCAGACCCAATTACACGCCTACGCAGCGGCGCTCATGGTTGTGCGCGCTTCAAGAAATACTTCATGGGAACAAGAATAACCTTTAAATCTTACATCCCCATTCGTTTCCACTTCCATCCCCCCCCCCCCCCCACACACACTTCCATCTTTTTCCCCAAAAAGGTGGTGGCGGCGCTCGGCGAGCTGCACCTCGAGCAGTGCCTCAAAGATTTAAGGGAACGGCACGCGCGCTGCCCCATCAAGGTCGGTGCTTGTATATACAGGGTGTTGGTGTGCTTGTATGATGCTGCATGTGCACACACATCTTTGGATATGACTCAAAGGAAGTCTTTCTGCAGTTTGCGAACGTGTGCATTCCTTATTTCCTATCGTCCTTGGTCGTCTCCTTCCTATTTTCTTCATTTATCAAACTTCATGCTGACTTGTTTTATCTACATCGCAAAAATCCTTCGTTTCTTCAATTCTAGGTAAGCCCACCCCTCTTGTCGTTTCGAGAAGGCTTAGAAGATGAGACCGATCAGGATGGCGATGGCGAGGGGAACGGTGAAAGTAATGCTACTACAAGCCCGACTGCCGGTGGCGGTGCTGCTGCTGGTGCAGCGAACGAGCTGAGCACTGGTGCGGACTTGGCGTATGGAATTAGCGGGAGCGGGTGGGGCAGCAGCGAAGACTTGGTACAGGGAGGGGACTGGGAAAAGAAGGCTTTGCCGCCGGCTCTCGCCACGATTCCTTGGAGCCAAACCGAAGAAAGGTGACATTATTTTTGCTCATCTTTTCTTCTTGGTTTACTTTCCCTCTTGTCTTTCTCCTCGTCTTCTTTTGAAATAATCTTTTTTAACACTAATTTTCCTCACGATCTTATTCTGTTTTGTTTCCACAGTGGATCGTGGGCCCTCGCGGGAGGGGGGGCTGCGCGCTGTGTCTCAGCCGACGGCTCTTTCGCCGTCACCCTGAGGTGCGTGCCTCTCCAAGCTCATTTGGCGCGCACCATCGATGAAGCGCACCCTAATGTAGTCATGGCAGCAGTGGGGGCAGCGGCATCAGCAGCAGCAGCAGTGGCAGCAGTAGCAACGAATTCGGTGCCGTCGGTTGATACAGCCGCCGCGATTGCAGCGGCAGAGGATCCCATCAGCAGCAATCGCAGCAGCAACAACCGCCAGCACAGTTTAGCCACCCTCTTGCGTGCTGGCGCTAGGGACGCAGTAACTTCAAGTGCTAGCATCAACAACAGCAGCAACAGCAGTGCAAAGTTAGTTGGCGTAGGTCCGCGTGGGATTGGGCCAAACATGCTCGTCTTGCGAGGACCGCAAGAACAGGAACAGGCTGAGGGAGAGGATACAGGCAAGAACAGCGGCGATGAAACTGAGGCGTCCTCCCTAGCTGTAGTGCGCGTGCACCCTTCGAGCGCTGCACTGTGCCGTTTTGCCGCATGCGACCCTCGAGCGCGCCGATCTGTTCTTGCTACTCCCTTGAAAGTGATCGCGAAAGCTCAAATTAGTACCGCCAGTGCTGCTGCCAGTGGTGCTGCCAGTGCTGCTTCTAGTGGTAGCAGTAGCAGTCTCGCAGCTAGCCATGCGATTGATGAAGAGTGGGCTTTGGGATACAGCAGCTCAAACAACAACAACGATGAAGATGGAGAAGGCAGCGCCAGTGAAGCGTTCAGCAAATCAAACGCCGCCTATTCCGCCTCTGCTCCACCTTGTACCTTTGCCACTCTAAGCCCGAAGGCCGCTTCTGCGGTGTGGCGCCGCATATCGCAACACGTTGCTTCTGGCTTTCAGGTATACGGGTGGTTTGCATTTCTAGATGACCCAAGGAACACTCATGCTTACTTTGTTGTAACTGTCTGCATTCCAGTTCTTCATTGTTCTAATCCACCCTGTTTACTTTTTCTCCATCTAACAGTTGGCCACAGCCAACGGCCCATTAGCTGAAGAGCCCCTGTACGGCACTTGTTTCGTGATTGAAGCCATCGACGTGACGCTGCCATCTGCCTTCACTGACTTGAGCCTCAAGCAACGCCTGTTCGATGGCAGCAACAGCGACGGCAGTGCCGGAGCATCCGCATCTTTATCGTCTGTGAACCCAACAGAAGAATTAGCGGTGGCCGAGGCAGCGGCTGGCGCTGCAGCGGGCGGCATGCTGGGGGGTTTACATGTAGCGAAAGCCACGCGGCTGGCCTGCCGCGCTGCTTTACTGAGCCACCGGTATGCATACTTACATCTGTTTATAATAAATTCAAAAGAGAAGGTTTTGTGTGAGCAGCAATCTGTGCATTACTACAACTAAGTCCTTGTAATTGATTCAACCAACTCTTTCTCTCGCCTTGATGGCCCTTGTCCGCACTCATTGACCACACACACACCCCGTTCTTCTTTTCTTCCTGCCCCCCCATTGAAAGGGGGGTTCGGCTGGTGGAGGGCCACTACCGCTGCGACCTGCAGTGCGCCGCCGCTCATCTGGGAGCTCTCTATGGAGTGCTCAACAAAAGGCGAGGCGTCGTGATCGACGATGACGTGGTATTAATATTTTTATACCATATTAGCGTATCATACGCACCTAGCTAGTGCCAATATTACGAAAAAAAATGTCGCTCTGTCGATGCGTCCTTGGCATATGAAAGGAAGTGATATGATAAAACACGAACTGTCAAACGCATTTGACGCCTCCTCTTTCTGTGCCCACACCAACAACATGCTCCTGTTACGCCTCTACTCCATATTCCAGGTGGAAGGCACCGATTTGTTTGTGGTCCGAGCGCATTTACCCGTGGTGGAGTCACTCGGGTTTGGGTCAGAACTCCTCTCCAAAACCTCGGGGGCGGCCACCGCGCCTCTGTTGCGCTTCTCTCATTGGTCGAGCCTTCCGGTACACACACTTCTTACTTGTGCCCCCCCCCTTTTTTTTGTTTTCTCCTCATAGAACCAAAAAATGCTACACTTCGTTATGATGGCACATGTACCACCACTTTTTCAACTACACCAGTTTTATCTTCCCCTTTTTCCGTTGTTTTCTCTTTATGTTTCTACTCTTGCGCCTTTTCCCGCTCTTGCTTCCCACTCACATCACAGTCAAATCTCCTAACATCACATTCTACCCACATCTCCAGGTGGACCCGTTTTGGCGCCCGACCAGCGAAGATGAACGAGACGAACATGGTGAAGCGTACGCGTCTCACGAAGCAGGCCTCAGGTTAATTTAGAGAAGTAGCTAACACGGCCTCCTCATCCTCACCAGACCGCTCTCTATTCTTCTCTTAATCCTTTGCTTGGTTTGGTCTTCTTGTTCCCTGTCTCTTCCTTTCGCTAATTTAATCCCTTTACGTAGCGCTGTTACTCGCCTATCCACTTGTGCGCATGTGTCTACCAATCCACCTCTGCTGGACTCCGCTCTTGTGTTTTTTTTGCGTGTCAGTTTGAACTTGGCCAGGCGCCACATGGACAACGTGCGGCGGCGCAAGGGGCTCCCGGTGGAAGAAAAAGCAGTGGCTTCGGCGGAAAAACAGCGCACGCTCAGCCGCAACAAGTAAATTTAAAGGCGATGATACATGGCAACCGAAGGCACAAGGAGCGAACCTCCTGCCTGCTGCTCCACATTTATTTTGAGCTCCTGGCAGATGTCTTTAGTTGCAGTGCTTCGGGTTTCGGACTGCGCTGCTCATATGGAAGTGCTTCTCTGGCATATGCAATGCTTCTCATATAGTGCCATTGTAGTCTTATTCGTGTTACGTGCGATTGAGTTCGAGTTAAGCAGAATCACGAACTGCGACTTGTGACCTACATCGCGCCATTCAAATTCAAATGGCTGTCGAGATAATAAATTATGAAAATTATTATGGTGGGCAATAGCGCATATACAAAACCGAGGCATCTTCAAAGCCCACCCCCCTTGATCCCCCTCCTCGGGATGGGGCTGCACGCAGCATAAATACACAAGAAGAAAACACACACGCCACGTCACCGCCACACGGCGCCGCACGATCACACGTGCCACAATGCCACAATGCCACAACCCACCAGAACCCTCCTCGTACGACACGTGGCCGTTTTGAGCTCAGGGCTCAGGGCAGGCTGACATCTCGACACTTCGTTGAGAAGTCTCACGACTCCATAGCTTCTTCTTCCTCAAACTCGTCAAGATGGCAGCGGCAGTGAAGCTCGAATACTTCGACATCATGGGCATTGCCGAAAAGGTAGGCCTTCGTGTGGCTGCTGTTTTCAAACCTAGCTTGTAGTGTAATCTCCTTCAAGAACTACACTCCTATTCATGACACGGTGTCAGTCCCTCTACCTCTGTGCTTGTTGCTTAATTACGACGGATTAAGCGCTTTTTGATGCCTCAACACCAGCTTTCATGCATAAAATTTAAGCTTTTATACGAGCTCCATCCCTTATGCGTCGTATTCTTTGCACATTCTTGTTGTCCATAGGTGCGACTAGCGCTAACTGTGAGCGGTGTACCTTTCGAAGACATCAGGATCCCGTTCGCAGATTGGCCTGCACGCAAAGCTACAACAAAGTAAGTTATGTCAGAAAGACACTTCGTATCATGCAGATTTATCAACCAGCAATGGAAATTTTGATTCTTCTGAGTACTCTCTGGTGTTGGCAGGTACGGGCAACTGCCGTGCTTGACGCTGTCCGATGGGACTCAAGTGTGGCAATCCGATGCCATGCTTCGTTGGGCCGGTAGCCAAGATCCTAGCGACAAGCTTTACCCGGCTAGCCCTGCGATGCACCGCCTGAAGGTTTCCTAATTCGAAAAACATGCGCACACACTAGAGTGTGCTCTGTAATCTCCCTCTCCTCCGGTGTGATTATCCAAATTTCCCCATGCCTCTCATCACCTCTGGCATGTCATGTTTGCTGTGCTTGTTGGTTAGATTGACGAAGTCCTAGGCCTGTGCGCTGACCTCGATCGGGAATGGCGCCCCTGCCTGTATCTTGGCATGAAGCCTGAAAAGTTTGGTGAGTCTCAACAGAGCTCTCAGTACAATCTATGTTAATTTTAGTAGTGGGCTGGTGTTGTAATTGTAATAATGTTTACTGCTTGCACCACTTTTTTTTTCCGAAAATGATTTTTAAGTAAATGCAATTCTGTATCACGAGCTGATTTGTTGCCTACTATTCTTATTTTATAATGTGACAAGTGTTTGTGATCGCATCAGGCCACGCAGGCATCGAGGACGCTGCCAAAGACGCGCTTCTGAAGGACCTCAGGTGAGAAGTCAAGCAGAGCGAAGTCATTGACCACTCGCGGATACCAACACACCTACGAAGTAATCCGAAGCGCCAGCTCTCAATTTTCTATCCCTTTCTTATCCACTCTATCTTTCTTTGACGCGAAAATCATTTGTATGTCATGTTGCCATGCGTTATGCACTATCAAATTTTTGCCTTAGGGAAACCTTCCTGAAGGATGAGTTCCCCAAATATCTCGGTTTCTTCGAACAATGGCTCGACGCAAGTGGAGACACTTTCCTCTGTGGCAACGACCTTACCATCGCTGATATGCAGGTGGCACGCGAAGAAAGCTCTTAATAATCAAATACTGAAGTTCTTCCATTTCTTTTTCCCTCTGTGATCTCCTCCTGGTCTTAACCTTTTACTCTGGTTTCTTGGCTCTAAGTTCACTCCAATTGTGCGAGCAGGCAACTCCCCAGCTGTACTACTTCACCATGGGTGTGGCTTCGCATGTGCCTGCGGACTGCCTCGCTAAGGCTTCTCCCCGCGTCGTCGCTTACGTGACTCGAGTGATGGAGCACCCGAAAGTAGCCGCTTACTATGCCCAGAAAGCATCGAAGCCTTGATTATAACGAAGTAGTGGAAGTGGAAGTAAGCTGGTTCGAAGCGCAAAAGCCCGGGACATCTTAACCAAAATATGACATGCCCAAATTATCACATTGCTGCACTAAACCGAAAACACCGCGAGTAGTTTAAGTTGCGTTCAAAGAACCCACCTGTTGGAGGCACCGTCCTTTATACTTCATATTAAATGGAATCTCGTTCGTGCGTGGTTCGTGTCCGCCCTTTTTTTCGTACTGCACTACAGTACTACAGTTCAGTTCTGTTGTACTAGTGAAGTACTAAGGAAAATCGGACCACGGGCACAGGAAGGGGCACACGCCACAGGCAGTGCATAGGGAACTTATTCACGGGCACCTCAAGAACGCGCACCAAGGCGCGAAGCGGTAAGGGCACGCACTTGCTGTACAGACACCGAAGCAAGTTGCCTCTAAACCGTGCATCGCGCGGGCACCTAAACTTGGTTTTTGAATCTTTTCTTGAGGAGCAGCCTCTCGCACCTCGGTTGATTGAACTTTTCAGCGTGGCTATCGAATCTTAGCTCACCGTTATCATCAGCATAATCATTGTATTCATCATCACAGCGTAGCTCAGGGGGGTTTGAACTGTTCGTGTGTCGCTTCAATTTAGCCTTACTGCCACAAGATGATTAGATTAGAAGTGGTTACATTATTAGCTCTTGCTGCTGTTCAGCCAGGATTGTCATTCACATCGTCAAGAGTGCAGATGTCCCGGGTACTCGGACTGCGTGATCATGGCGACGCTGCGGCATTAACACCTCGTATACTTCACGGCTTGCGTTACGGTTTGTGCAGCACTTCAGCATCTATCAGCTACGACGAACCTTCAAACCCGTCATCTGAGCTAGCAACAGCTGCAGCTGCCCCCACAAATGCCACTCCTGAGGTCGCAAAAACGACTAAGAAAGACTACCTAGGCCGCAGCGCAGTCGCAGCTCTGTTAGTACTTCTCGTAATGCAAAACGCAGGAGCTAGCTTGCTCACGGCAGCTGTTCGGAAGACCACCCCCTACGACGGCGCAAGCGTAGCACTCATGCAGGAATTCGGAAAAGTGCCGTTGATCTTTGCCGCGTTTTTCTACTTTCAGTCGCGGAACGCGCGCCGCCGCAAGAGTGACAGCAGTGAAAGCTTCAATAACGATGGCGAGGCTAGTAGTACACCACCAAAGGAGACTTTGCGAGGTGTCCTCCGTGAAACGTTTTCAAAATCCGCACTCGATTTGGCGATACCCTCGGCGTGTTTTGCTGCTCAAAACGTGCTGTACTTCACGGCCCTTCGCCATTTGGATGCGGCCACGTATTCGCTCTTGTCGCAGTCCAAGACGGCTTTCACCGCCATATTCTTCGTGACGGTGCTGGGCCAACGGCTAGCCGGTTTACAAATCATCGCCCTTGCCCTTCTCATGGCTGGCATGGCGCTCGTCCAGCTCGGCCCTTTATGGTCGGCGACAGCGGCCACCACCACCACTGCCACCACAGGTGCAGCCACTGCTGCAACTGCTGTCGCGAGTAGCGCTGCCGCCACTTCCTTCGCGATTGGCAGTTTTGCGGTGCTGGCGTCGTCCTTCTCGTCGGGCTTAGCCAACATTTTGTTCGAAAAACTGGTGAAGTTCAAAGGTGGTTCGCTGTACGCGAAGCAGCTTCAGTTGGGCCTCTGGACGGGCGCGTTTACAGTGGCCGAAATCTTGAGGCGGCACCGCATGGGTGGCCTGGCGTGGCCGGCCTTAACGCAAGATTGGACCATGGGGGTGTGGGGCATCGTGTGCCTCAAGTCTGTCGGAGGGTTGCTCGTTGCAGCGACGATACGGTCAGTCAGTTTTGATGAATTTAGGGGAAAAGGGGTCAAATTGAGGAGCGTAGGCCAATTCTTGCACGCAGCAAATGTCACAATAGAATTTTCTCTTTTTGCGTGCTCTTTAATCCTTTTCCACTTCGGTGCTATTCTCAAGATCTTTTGTTCTCTCTTGCGCGAATCAACGCAACCCTGCTAGGTACGCGGACAACATTGTCAAGACCTTCGCTACCGCAGCTGCTATCTTGGTCACAACTGCAGTGACATGGCATAGCGGTCCCCCAAAAGGGTTAACCTTTCTGAGCGGATGTGGTCTGGTATTAGCGTCCATCTTTTTGTACGCGAAAGGAAGTCACCAAGGCGCTGCTTCTGCTTCTGCTGCTGCTTCTTCTTCTTCGCCTCCAACGACAGCGAATGGTGCATCGCTGAAGGCGCAGTAATGGCATGAGAAATGAAATGGGGCAGTAAAATACCAAGCGTTTAAGCCAGTCAAGAGGCAGACAGAAAGTCGCCGCGGCAAAAATGGGTAATAAAAAAAGGCAGCACGAAGCCAACAAAAAGAAGCAGATGGTATAGCGATTATAATTTATAAGGAGAACCTCCCCGACAACAAAAAGCCATATTGAAATATTGGTACTTGGAATAGCAGGCAGGTATTTTGTTCGCTATAACGGCATTTAGTTCACTTTAATATGCCTGGTTCCATTTAATTTTAAATGATTAAACATGTAAGTGTAATCTAAAGTCCAGCTAATTCGCAATTCGCAGCTCCTGCTCATGCTTTCGCTGGTACCGCTATGACAGTTTAAGAGTAATAAAAGTACTGCGCGATCATTATATCATGGCGAGTTATAAAAGAGTAATTCAAGAGGCGATATAAAAAGAAAGGCCATGGCAACTGCAAACACACGTGCATATTGATCTTTCATTCGAAGAGTTTCGCTACGGCTGGCGGCGCATCGTTGAAGTGAAGGGTCGAATACTTCAAGCTGTTGAGAAGAGCATCCTGAAGACACACATGCACATAAAGAATATGTGTTAAACCGTAAGAATCAACCTTGAAAAGCAGGTCCGCACTATCTCTTCATATCTTCCATGGAAGCATGCATAACACTTGAGCACTGTGTGTTCTTTGCTTGTGTATTCACGTAGTAAGGTATACTCTTTTACCTTCCCGGGGCCGCCGCATTTCTTCACAGCCATCACGCACTTCTTGATTTGCACTTCTTTGGAGTCGAACACTGACTGGCCGAAGCTGGCGCGGTCG
>Ga0307982_1005053_pt1 | contig 10358 bp, 3 predicted proteins | sample OrgLakmetagen989_FD_201847 | JGI IMG/M metagenome (GOLD analysis project Ga0307982, IMG submission 201847) | Saline water microbial communities from Organic Lake, Antarctica - #989 | ecosystem: Environmental > Aquatic > Non-marine Saline and Alkaline > Saline | place: Antarctica: Organic Lake... | reverse complement strand
ACTGCAAAGTGTCGACGCGATCGCATGCATCATTCATGCTAGCTGCGCGGGAGAATGCGCGCTGAACAGCGTGTTGAACAGCTTGTTTGTCTAGCAGTTAGCTTGCACTGCGACCATACAACGCCTAAGCCAATCCAAGGCGATGGTGTCAAAGGCTCGGAATCATACTTGACTGTGAGTGCAACTGCTTAGTTGCCCGTGCGTGTATCGGCTTTCGAACAGCGCGCACTTCGAGCGTGAGAACACCATCGCGACAACTTCGACGGCACTCTCTCACTCTTTCTCGACATACGGACTACGGGTACGGTATATACCGTACATACGGCATATGCCGTATGTGAAAATTTCAAACATACGGGTACGTACATCCCTACTAAGGAGTCAAATCCACCCGCTCAGGGGGAGCAACGGACAACGGAAATTGAATGACAAAAATGTACCCCACTGGCGTTGTACACTAAGACAGGCCGCTCTTGGAGATAATCGAAGGTATAGCCTGAGAAGCGACTGAACGACTCACCAGCATCTCATCATGGCGTTGGATCGCCGGGTCCGCACGGGATTTAAAACGAGGTGTGACTTTACCTGCTCATCTGTATAGTAGGCTGGCTCCTGGGTGTTTTGCCCAACTATTGCCTGACACTACTTCTTGCAAAACCTTCTTCTTTTGTTGCAGCGAGGATATCGTCAAGTCGATTCCAAATGTAGAACCTTCGCTTCGAATTGAGGTATTTATCATACCTTGGCACCACAACCACTAGCATGTGTATCAGCGTTAGAGGCAGTACGCTGTTTATGCTTTGAGTTTATTGCTTGATACATTGAAAAGGAATTCGGCTATCAACGCCAACAATGCCTAAGCTTACCTCTATCATGAAATAGTTACCACCTTCCAATGCCGCGCTTTGTATACTCTATCTTAACTGTTGTCAATTCCTTCAAAATCAGGCCAAAGCCAGAGCACGAGCGGAGCTAGATGAAACTGTCGAGCTGTTCAAGCGAGGATGGAACCAGATGAACGTGCCTAGACATGGCAGCGCCGAAGCACTCAAGTTCCGAGAGCTTATTGTGCTGGCCGCTGAAACTGCACTAGCCAATGACCACTACGAACTTGCGCGCGAGCAGGTGAACCTAAGCTAAACCGTGTGTACAAAGGACCTAATAATAGCTGAAACCGCCTTTTCGCTTTGAAGGAATTCTCGACTTGCTGGCAATTTTAAAACTCTGACTGACTTTTTTTTCGATGGTTTGCTGCTCCTTTTCTCCCAGGCACGCGACTTCTTTCTGCTCGACCCGCCGCGCGACCAGTTCTGCGCGCGCGCCCTTTTCGTGCAGGCCCATTGCGACGCGGCCCTGGTGGACGAACAGTCCCGGCTCGGGAGCTCGGCGGTGCGCCAGCGGCTGCGCGCCTGCCGCACCGTGCTGAACGCCCTCGAAATTGCTGAGAATGTGCCGGGTTCGCGCTATGATTTCTTGGCGTATAACGCGTCGGTGCACTGCTGGCGGGTGCTGCGGCCGCTGCTCCGATCCGGTGCCGCCCGTTTCGCGGTGCCTCCGCTGCAGCGAGTAAGCGAGGCCCTCGAAAAAGCCAACGACAAAGATATTGCATGGCGGGTGGTGCTCTTGATTGCTTTAGCCCGCGCCCAGGACGACGGGAGCGCACCTGCTGACGCGGCCAAGAGCCTCTCGGTGGCGCTGGACCACTGCGCTAGTCTGATGGAAACGGCGACGAAAAGCGAAGCTGACGCTGTCCGAGAACTTGAAGTGTGCGACGCAAATCTAGCGTGGGCTCAACGGGTGCAGCGGTGCGCGGTAGAGCTGAAGCCCCTGGGGCCGCGTCCTCTCGACGCTGCCTCACCACCGCCCGAACCTGTGCCTGAGGCTGCTCCCAAGGGAAAAGGCAAGAAAGCCCCAGAACCTGCCGCACCTCCCCCTGACGCAGCAGAAGTGGAGGAAGAAGCAGTGGTGCCGGACGCGGCAGCAGCTGCCCAAGGACTGCTGGAAGCGGAACAAGCCCGCGCGGCTGCCTTGGTGGCCCTGGACAAAGCCAGAGTGCACCTCGGCATCGAGCAGCGGCGGCAAGAAGGGTGTCTGCTGCAGGCGGTGCACGTTGGCTGGGACCCTGCAGCAGCGAGCTTGCGAACTGCAGCTTCCACCCAACTGCAAGCATCCGGGCCACGCGGAGTTTGCGTGCTGGCGGCACAGCGCGTGCGGTCGGGAATCGTCTCAGCAGCGTCGCTTGGCCCGGATGCTTGTGCCGAGATCGAATCTGCACTTGGAGCACTGGAAGCTCCTCCTGCTGCAGAGGCTGCTGCAGCGGCTGGAAAGGCAGGAGCGTCTGCTGGACAGCAATTAGAGTCAGGTCTAGTGGAAGTAGTCGCTGAACTCGGTCTAGCTGCGCTGGCATTGCTGGATCCTTCTGCGCCCATTGTCGATGAGTCAGGCCGAGGCGAAGTCCTTAGCGCTGCAACGACGACGGATCCTGCCACAGCCTTTGCCCTGAGTACCCGCGTTGACGTCCTGGCAGCGCGCTGCTTCAGGCTCGCGGCCACTGCGAAGGACACGCCTCCGACTGCGAGCGTGAAGCAGGACTTCCTCAAGTGCCACCTCATGGTGTGTTGGGGTGTGCGACCTCACTGTCCTAGTCTGCACGTGTGTTTGGTGAAGGTTGGGGGGGGGAGGGGTATTTTTGTCAAAAGTTTGAACATTTTTTTTTCCTGCCTTTGAGGAATTTATTCCATGAAAGCTGCTGTAAATTGCTTTGCTTTCACTTTTCCCTCATATTCTTGATTTGTTGCCCTCCACTGCAGGTGCGAGAATTTGAGCAGCGGGATGCCGTCATGTCCGCCGAATTGTGGGGTGCAGCTTCTAAGAAAGCTTCAGGCGCTCAATTAGCCACCCAAGCCATGCAGCTCAGCGCATCGGGCCCCCCTCCGAGGCGCAAAGGCGAAGCGAGAGAGCCTCGGCGATCCGCCCTCGAGCATTTGGCTGAACACGCGATGGTACTCGCAGCAGAACCGCTCGTCGATAAGGTTTGCACATGCACCCTGCTATTTCTACCTCGTTTTCACAACGAACGATAAAAGATTACGTTGCACGCATTACACACGTGCATACATGTGAATACTTTGATTTGATATTAGCATTCCCCTTTCTCACTTACCCTCTCTACGTTTTCCTCGTCCTTATTTCTTCTGCGCGACAGCTGAGCCGCCCCAAGGTGGTGGCCCTCCAACTGAAGCAGCGCGTTGAAGCTTTGAAGGTCCTCGAGCGGGCCTTGCTACAGTGCCAACGCTTGGACGATGCCTCATCCGCCAACGCGAAGCAAATGCAAGCGGCCTGGCAGAAGCAGCAAGCCTTGAACTTGCAAGAACGAGGCATCTTTCCCGATCTGTCGGAAGCGGCTCCCGGGGATGACTTGTTTGGCCCCACTACTGTGCCACTCGCGACGGAAGGCTGTTGCCTGGTGTGGGCCCTCGCGAAGCCCTTATTGCAGACCCAACTGCGCAAGCACGCCCACCGGGCTCTGGAACTCGCCGCCAACTACCTCGCCACCTGCGACTCCCCCCTGCAGAGCTTGCGGAGCCAGCTGCACTACGAAGTGGCGCGCTGCGAGATCGCGTCGGATTTCTTGTCGAAAGCGGCAGAGCACGTGGCACTGGCCAAGCGCGCCGATTATGGCACCTTGGTAGCAGGTGAAGTGCAGCCGCCCTCTCTTACAGCAGATTTGCTGTCAGAGCTCGTCTCAGAACTTGCCACAACCGCGCAAGTGGCTCTCAGCGTCAACGACAGCAACGATGGGCACGAAGAACTCAAGGACATCCCTACGGCCGACCAACAGAAAGGCATGCTGAATGACGTGGCAGAAGCAAAGGCAGGCGGTTTGCTGAAAGCAGGTGCGCTCCCGACGCCAGTGGACGTGCTCCAGATGACGCCCGAAGCGCTGGCCGACCATGTGCAGCGTCGCAAGCTAGATGCTAGCGTGCTGCCGCTGGACTTGACGTTGACGCTCAAGAAAGCCATTTACGAAGACCCAGAAGGCTGCGAAGAACGCGCGCTTTTAGTGTTGGAGCAGGCGAAGGAAGCGACCAATCCTGCCCTGCAGTCGATGCTGCTGGGACAGGCAGCGGCTTTGCTCATCGAAGGCCAAGAAGTGGAAGAGGCTGCCGCTGCTACTGGCGGCGGCAGTGTTGGTGGAGGCATCAGTGTGACCTCAAAGTCAATGAGAAGCCAGAGCAGCGGGCAAGAAGCAGGAGGTAGTGGCGCATCGCAAGAAAAAGACTTGGAAGCAGTTCTGGTGTTCGCTTCGCCCGAAGCCGACGGCCGAATTCCGCCGAACGACCCTTCTGCGGCGGGTGACGACGGCACTGCTGGTGGTGGTGGCGCGAGTGTGGCGAGCGGGAAAGCGGAAGAGGCTTCGAAGGCGAGCAGCAAAAAGAGCAAAGGTGGTAGCAAGGCCTCTGCCGCCACAGCAGCGCCAGCAGCAGCAGCAGGAGCGGTATCCACGTCTGCTGACCTCTGGTCACAATTGCCTCCACCAAACCCCAAAGCCAAGTTGCGGGCCAGCCTCTGGGCGGACCTTCTGAATCTAGCGTGGGCAAAGAAAGCTCCTACCGCCGTGCCCCTAGTCCTCAAAGCTAGTCGAGCACTTCTCGAAGGACCGGGCAAGAGTGTGAGCACCAGCAGCGGTGCCAATGCTGGCGTTGGAAGTGAACTGGTTGCATCCGACCCTAATGCTGTCAGCGCTAGTGCTGCCACCACCGCCAGCCCAACCTTCTTGCCGTGGTCGCCGCGCCGCTACGCGCCCCTCGTAGCGCAGCAAGTGGAGGCCCAGTACGCACTCGCCCAGTCCTTGGCGGTCCTGCTGGCCCATGTCCCTGACCGCGAATTAGTGCCCACCAACGAGGTGAGTGACGAGCTCCAGCGAGCGCAGGTTGCGTCTAGCCGCCGAGAGCTCGGGACCGCGTTGGGTGGCGATGGCAGTGACGTCAATGGCAGCATCGGCAGCAGCAGCAGCAACCCTCCGGTTGTGGTGCTGTCTGCGCGCGTGCAGCGCCTCAAGAAGGGCTGCTTGGGCGCTCTGGTAGGGGGCCTGCGCCGCGCGCTGAGGCTGGCGACGGACAACGGCGACGGGAGCGGCTTGGCGTCGGGCGGAGATCCCGACGCTATGCCGATTGAGCCGTTGGACGCGCCGGCACCCACTCCCGCGGCAGCGGCTGCACCCTCTACTTTTACTCCCGGTGTCCCCTCGGGTAAAACTTTGAACATCAAGTTGAGCGCCTTGCTAGGCCCCCCACTGAGTTTAGCTGCCCAAGCGTACCGCTACTTGGTTGAAAATGGGGCAGTGCTGCTGTGGAACTTGCATTTGCCCTTGGTGGTGCGTGGCGCTTTCCAGGAGGTCAGCCCTGAGCTCAAGTCGGCTTGGCAGTTGGCAGAACGAGCGCTGCGAGCAGTGCAAAGTCCCGACTCGCAACTCTACGCGAACATTGCTACTGCTTTGGTTGAGGCCCATGTCGCTCACGGCGAGCTTGCCGAGGCCGAAAAAGTATGCCGCCGGGTGCAGCTGCTGTGCCGCCCGTTGCAGGCTCAACGTGCCTGCAAGGTGCGATCAGCGATAGCGCACTTGCCGAGTGGTGGCTTAGCGTTAGTGCCACTGCCCGGCGCTCCTGCCAATGTCTTGACCGAACTCAAGGCTTTTGCGGCACTGAGCAGTGGTAGTGCAATAGCTACTGCAGCTGCTGGAGCAGCCCCTGAAGTGCCATCTGAAGCCCCACTACGTTTCGTTTACGACCCGACCGAGAACCCGCCAGTTTACGACGAAGCGAAAGCGAAACAACTCTTTGTCCACGCTCACTTCACTGTGGTGGGGGTGCTGGAGCAATTGCGCGCGCGCTCTGCAGTCCTAGATGCTGAAGAGGCCGCACGCGAAGCCGCCGATGAGGTCACCCTCGCCGCGGCCTCGGCCTCGGGGACCGACAGCGCCGAGCAGGCCGAGGCGCTGTCCACCGCTCGCTTGGAGGCTCGCCGGGTCGCCGCCGAGGAGCTCGCGAAACCGCTCGAGGAAGTGGTGGAGCTCATGGCATGGGACGCCGCGGCTGCGGGGAGCGCATACCGCCAAGCTGCAGCGGTCACGGCGTGGCACGTGCATGCGTTGGCCGCGAGCAAAGGTGGGGGCAGTGCTGGCCTGTTTGAAGCCGCTGGAGAGCTACACCGCCTGGTGGGCCTGAGCCGCAGCGTGCTGAGCCAAGAAGAAGACGTGGAGCTGCTGGAATTGCGCACCGAATTGTGGTCCAAGCTCGCTGCAGAAGCTTTGAAGCTCAACAAGGCGCGACTCGCGCAGCGGTGCTGCCGCGCCGCCCTCAGCGCTATCGTTGGAGTCGCGAACCATACCAACCACGACAGGAATGGTGGTGGTGCAGGGGCCTCACCAGCGTTGCTGTCGCGCGTGCCGCCCAACGTGTGGCGGTGGCGCAGTGTTGCGGAGCGGCTGTGGGCTTCTGCGGTGGCGGCCATGGTGAGCCCATTGGAGCAGGATAAGGACACCATGGACCGTTTGCGGTGCGCCTCGATGGACCATCTCTTGGCAGCGGCTGACTGCGCCCTTTCCGCGGGTGCCCGTCACGCCGTCGACCTCTGTGTGCACGCCGCGAGGGACGTTTGGAACACGGGGCTCCCATTGGCAGGCTCTCCTGCGAGCCGGCGGGCGCTGAGGCCGTACGTGGAGACAGTGCTGCGGTCGCTGGTGAAGGCGTCATCGTTAGGCAGCGGTGGTGGTAGCAGCAGCAGCGACGGTCTCTTGCGCGTTCAGCTCTTTGCGCTCTTGTGCGAGTGTTTGGCGGACGTTGAGAAATGGGCCGATGGCCTTCGCGAAGTGAATAACGCGTTCTCACATGTGCCGTCGAAGCTGGCGCGGCCGCTCTGGCAGTGGCGCGTGGTGTTCCTGAGCCGCCTCGGTCGGTCAGCCCTCGATGGCCTCGCCAAAATGAAAGAGTCCGACCCACTCTTGCAGGTGTGTCCATTCTCCTCTCGTATGCATACAGGATAGAACGAGTTTTTTAAGTTTTATTCATGCTTTCTTTTTATCTATCGTAGTCATCCTGGCCATCGCATCTAACGAACCGGTTGTGGTGAACCGTTCTGCTTGCCTCCATGCTTCAGGCCCGTGTGTGGTCTGCATTAGGCCATGCGTCGTCCGATCGGCGGCAGCAGCTCTTGAGCCACACCAAGGCCCTCGAACTGCTCGAAAAAGAGGCCTGCCCGGAGAGGGCGGAATTCTTAGTGGAATTTGGGGAATGGTGCCTGTCGGCGGGCCTGCCTCGTCGGGACGCCGAAATCGCCCTTGACTCTGCGCTCGATGTGCTCTTTGAGATGGACCAACCGTTCTACAGTGCTGCGGTGAATGCAACGGCGGACGCACTGGAGATGGAGGAAGTGGCACAGAGCCAGCTCGCTGCTCGTGACCGACTGGGAGGTAATGATCAACATCATGACGCCGGCGGCGGCGGTGGTGGCGCTGGGCATGGTGGAGCAGGCAGCGATGGAAGCCGGTTTTCGCCTCTGGGATCTGCGCGGAGCCAGAGGTCAGGTGCCAGCGGCCCCGCCAGCAGTCGAGGTGGGGCTATAGCTACTAGCCGCGCCGGCGCTGCTTCCGGTCGAAGTGGGAGCGGTGGCGGTGGTCCTGGGGGTGGCGCTAGCCGAGGCAGCGGAGGTAGCAGCAGCCGGGGTAGAGGCATCAAAAGTGCCCGTGGTGGAGGAGGAGGTAGCAGCGGTGGCGGCAGTGGGGACCTCTTGTCACTGGCCCTGGGAGGTGCGCGAGGTGGGCTAGACTGCACCCAGCTGGAATGCGCCGTGCGCGCGCTGACGATGCGAGCTGCCATGGCACCGACCTCCACTCAGCGCCGGTCGTTCCTCGCCGCGGCAGCTCACTACGCCGAACGAGTAGTGCACGGAGCTATACGAGCTGCCAATCTGCATCGAGCATGCTTGGCGTTCCAAAAGCGCTTGCCTGCCGCGATTCATCCCATGGAAACACCGGAAGCGCCACCGGATCCCAAGGCCAAGAAAGGAGGCAAAGGGGCTCCAGCTGCTGCTGCTGCTCCACCGCCAGTAGCTCCTACAGCAGACGATTCGCCTCCCGTTGAATCCGGTCATACCCCAACCCACACTCTATTTGATGAGCCTGCCCGCGCGGCCTGTGCAATCAAACTGGGTCTAGCGGACCCTAAAGCACTTACCATGGGCGACTTTTGTCACCTAGTCCTCAAAGTGCTCGAACAACCGCCAGGGTTGCCTTCGTCTGATGCATCTCCCAATGAGGGTGACGGCAAGGGCAACAGTGGTGGTAGTGGCAGCATGGTAGTAGGACCACCTCTCGACGCAGCAGGGCTAGCTGCACAAGAGGTTGCGCGCGCCACCGCTGCTCGCCTCACTGCCGCTACCCTACCGGGAGCCCCTTACTTTGCTTACCCAGCGACGCCATCCGAATGGAGTGTGTGGACACCTCCGCCGCCGCTGGTAGCGGCCCTTGCGGCCTTACCTGACACTCTACAAGTGCTCGCGCCTTCGCCCGCTACCCTCCCCAAGCTTCCCATCACCTTGCACCACCTGCATGCCCTCATGCAAAGCTTGGGAGAAGAAGGCTTACATGTGCAAGCGTTACCCGTGTCTGCGCTAGGAGAGCTTGCAAGCCGAACAGCCTCACTGCCTCCTTTGCCGCCACTGCAAACGCTGTGGGCGGTGCGTGCAGCGAAACTTCGGCTTCAGCTCGGGGACAACGCCAGCGCTTCTCTCTGTTTGGCCAATGCGCCATCTCTAGGGCTAGCCGAGCCCGAGGCCAACCTTTATTTTGATGAAGTTGCACTCGTGGAACAACAACGCGCCAAGAGTGGAGCTTCTAACAAGAATCCGGACTCGAAGAGCGAAAACACTGCCAACAAGGCCAATGTAGCCTCCTCGTCCAATCAGAGCCTGCTCTTGAGCGACGGCGATGGCAAGGGCAAGAGCGCCAGCAAGCCTTGGAAGGTGTCCAATTGTCCGGTGCGGAGTGCGTGGGCGGCCTTAGCGATGGAATGCGCAGCCACCCCAGAGCTTGCGCTGTTCCGCCCTTCACGCGAGTACGCTAGCCACACCAGGCGCCACGCTGAAGCGTTTGGGGATCATGCAGCAGCAGCGCAGTGTTGCTTGGCGGAGGCGGGCGCGCTCGAGATGGAGGGCTTGCCAAAAGAGGCTGCGCAGCAAGTGCTGACCGCTCAGCTCCTGTGGCGACGGTCCGCTCCCACTGGCGCTGCTGGCACCATTCGTGATTGGGCTACCAGCACTTTAACCCTCGCTCGTCTCTTGGTCGCTGATGGCAATGCGAAGGAAGCCGAGCGATGCTTAACGGACATCTTAATGGTGCTTCGGAAACGCCTGGCAGCGGCGGACCTTACAGCTAGCAACCAAGCCGGCGTTGTGCCCGGTGAGACGGTGGCCACTGCGGCCTGGGCAGTCGCAGCGGTGAGTGGCCATTTGGCAAACTTGCACGCCACTGCGGGGATTGCCGCCTTGGCTAACAGCAGCGGAACCAGTGGCGGGCCGCGAGCGGAAGCGCTGCGTCAGTGGTCGAGCCGAGCGGCACAAGCCGACGCCTTCTGGGGGGAAGCGCACTACATCCTCGCGACCCAAGGCGCCAGCTTGGAGGCCGCTTTGGCCCTCGCCGAACAAGCCCTAGGGCGCCGCCGCCTCCTCGTTGCCGAAGCGCAAGACCGCGGCGACGCCCCCGGTCTGGGGGTGGAAGGCACTGCGAGGCTCGCGTCCGACGTGCTCCCTTTGCTCGAGCAATCTTGCGACGAAGCGATGGCTTTGCACCGCTCATTGGCGCCACCCCGCGAGGGCCTGCTCCTCTCGGCTAGTAGCATTGGTGGTAGTGGTGGTGGTACCGGAAGCACGACAGAAAAGGAGGCTGCGCTGTCTTCAGCGGCAGCACTGGCTGCGGCCTCAACAAAAACCGTTGACTTGTGGCCAACGCCAGTGGCAAATGCACCACCACTAGAACCTGCGCTGTCTTTACCCCTTTCACGCGCGTGCGGGCGCCTGTGCTTAGCCGTTGCGAGTTGCCGCTTGGAACTGGCCATTGCGTGTGGCGAGCCAGCGTCGCTGCGGCGGCAAGCGATGGAGTACGAAGCCCGGGTGACGGACACGGTGGCCCGGTGGATCGATGCGACCGCGCCACCGACCGTAAAACCTACGGTGGCCTTGACGCCAGCCCATTTGGAGGTGGCGCTCATGCGGGCCCAATCCGCGGAGCGTCTCCTGGCGAGCTCGGGTGCCCAATTCCCTGACGCGAGCGTGCTGTTCGCAACTGCGGGCACCGGGCAAGC
>Ga0307982_1005048_pt1 | contig 10367 bp, 9 predicted proteins | sample OrgLakmetagen989_FD_201847 | JGI IMG/M metagenome (GOLD analysis project Ga0307982, IMG submission 201847) | Saline water microbial communities from Organic Lake, Antarctica - #989 | ecosystem: Environmental > Aquatic > Non-marine Saline and Alkaline > Saline | place: Antarctica: Organic Lake... | reverse complement strand
GGGTGGCGCCAGCGAGAGCAGGGACCACGACGGTGACGTGCGGCCCTGCTCCATGTGCCAGCTAGGAACAGCTACCCCTGAGCAGCAGGGAGAGGGCGCGCAGCATGCCGCACACGCCCGCACAGAACATATTACCAAAGAACTTGGACCACCACCCACAGCCGCGGAAGCTAGCGGGCGTATGGCTGATCTCGACGCAAGCGTGATGGGCCGCGACTCAGGAGAATGCGCCACCGGACACGATGCGACCTTCACAGAGTACGCACACCTAGCGGAATGTGGAACAAGAATAGAACTGGCTAAGGGAGTGGAGACCGAAGAATCAGTGGCAGAAATAGCTAGCAGTAGCAGCAGTGGCAACGGAGGTGCGACAAAGAAAAGGAGGCGAAACGGAAACAAAGGAAACGCCCACCGAAGCCGCAAGGATGAAAAGGGCCACAACCACAGGAGTGCCTTGCAAAAGCACCGGTTGACTGATGACGCCGGAGATCGCCTGAGGGGAAACCCTTAGGCTCGATCTCTTGACGGACGATGTCAGCCGGAAGCCGAAACTCGGTCCATCCACGGCTTACATCGAAATGAACAACCCCCCGATGCCAACCAGCAGGAGAAAAGCAGCACAGACCAGCCCCCCATGCCCCCCCAAGGGGCGACGCACTCGATATGACCAACGAAAACCCGAAAGGCTGCGGCGCGCGCTCAGCAGATACGGGCGCTAGCAGGTGCAGGCGCGCTCCAGACATCGACGAAGACGGGAGAGCGGCAAAGACGAGGAAACAGCAGGGCGGCAGACGAACCTACAGCAGAAGCGAAATCGGAGACGGCGACATCGGCGGCGAAGGCGAACCCATGGGTGACGACGAAAGCAGCGGCAGCATCCAAAATAGAGCCAGGGGAGACGGCAGCAACGACGATGGTGGCGCTCGCGATGGCAGCGGCGCGCGTGAGGCAGCAGCGGGCGCAGAGGCAATGACAATGGCAGAGCCGGAGTCGAAAGTGATTACAGGGGCAGCGACAGCGAAAGCGCAGACGCCAGTGACGGCCACATGGGCAAAGCCAACGACGACAAGGACCATGGCGGTGCATCAAACAGGGCGCCAAATTTAATGGCACCCGAACCGGGGGAGGTTTAGTGGAAAGACTAAGCTTAGTGGATACACCACACTGTTCGGAACAAGGGAACAAAGCTGTTACGCCAGCTCCCACGTTCCGTTCGTCCGAAGGGATTTGCCCCCCTCGGGCCCAAATATAGCAAGAGAGGGAGAAGTAGAACGAGAAGGAGCTAAAGGGCAAATCGCCGAGCTTAGGGAACACTAGGAATACTCAAGAAGAGACAGTCAACTCATTTATGGGCCCGCTGTTTTCTGGAAATAACTAAGCGAAAGCGAAAGCGAAAGCGGAAGCGAAAGCGAAAGGCGCCTTGTATTTTACCGTGTTGCCAACTGAAAGCCGAAATTAACGCAGTAGCACGTGCTTCGAGCCATTTGAATTCGCTAGTGTCTGCCTGTTACTACTATGCTAGCCTTACGGCCGAAGGTGCCGAAGCCAAAAAGCGTGGGCGCCAAGCCACCCAAGGATGAAAGTGGTAACACCCCCCATTCGGGCACAAATTCCGACGAATCAAAACTCCGACAAGGCACTGCTGAGCCAGGGAACATACCGGCAGCTGGAAAGCAACGGGACAATCTATTCAATGTTTCCTTTCCTGAAGCCAAGCTTGGGCTGAAGCTGCAGGAACGAGGTCCTGGGCTCCTTCCAGATGTAACAGCCCTGCCGGAGGGCCACCCCCAAATACAAGTGAGATACACTTCTAGTTACTGGAGTAGATTGCCTTTATAGGGCCAAACTCTACAATAAGCAAATCTAAGATATGCTGAATCTATCGTGTTGTACTGGTTGCAGCTGTAACGGTGCTGTATTGTGTGTGTCTCATACTGTGTGTACTCGGCAATACAGGTTGGCGACCAACTCTTAGCAGTCAACGAAGTGCCGCTGTTGATTCACAAGGTGCCGTTTGACCTGGCGCTTGAGCTTCTCGGTTCATCGGCGCGACCTGTTGAATTGTGGTTCAGGAGACCGGTGCCTGGTGGCGATCTTCCTTCTGGCGCGAGCGCAAGCGGCGTTATTCCAACAGGAGCTCTCAGCGGTGAAGCGGAGTTCAATGAAGCCCCACCCAATGCTACGCGCAATATGTTAAATCCTGCATCAACCAGTTCTAGCCCCAGCCAATGGGCATGCCCAAAGTGCACCAATAAGAACAGATCTTCTGCAGAGAGCTGTAGCATGTGCAAAATTTCTCGCCGCGGTGTTGACCTCTTTTGCGTAGGAGATGAGGTCACTTGGAAAGGCAGCGACGAGGAGCTTCCCGCGGGCACGGTGCGGCGCCCTTTTCCTGCTTTGATTCTTTTCGTTGCTTACTTCTTGTTTTAAGGCATGAAGTGCTCTTTGTGGTTGAGCGTACTCAAGTTGTGGTGGCTACTCACTTGGTTTCACGATGATTGGAGGTTGAGAAGTTTTGTCTAATTCCATGCACTCTTCGGTCAATGCATGCGACATCGTGACTAGTATTTTCGCGCCCCTGCTTCCTTTGCTGACCTTTGCAGGTTGGCGTAGTGGTGAGAAAGCATGACGATGGCGACGTGGAGGCGTTTTTCGACCAGGCTCCTGGTCACGTTAGTCCTGAAGACAACAAGCTGCACCGGGTAACATGATTTAAATATCGGCTCCTGCGTTTGTCATCGGAATTTTTTTCATCTTTAAAGATCCGTTCATGTTGTTGTTATATTTCCTACTATCCATGTTTTCGTTTAATTCGTATTCAGCCTTCTTTACTGTGTTTTCTTATTTCCTTGGTGCTGCCCATAGATCTTCACCATGGCCCCAAATCGGTTGAACTTAGTTCGTCCTTGCCCGTCAGCCATGCCTGCAGAGAAATCTCAACCTCCGCTTGAGGCTCCCAAAGCGACAATTGCGCCGAAGCGTCAGACAGACCCCAAGCAGCTGGACGAGTTAAGTCGCGATAGCAGAAGAAGCAAAAGCGGCGTGGAGGAATCGAAGAGCGACTCCACTGGAACCGAAGCTTCCGTAGTCGCTGATGTGGTACCTTCACGCAGCGCAGTCTCCTTGGCCACTACCGCTCCCTCCAACGCAGCTGTTGGCACTACAACCAACTTCTTAAGTCACACTCCAGGCAGTTCACGCGGAGGGGCTCCAGGCCAGATTGTCAAGAGCGGCAGAAGTACCATCAGCCTAAAAAGTAGCAGTATTCGGACGAGCAGTAGTACAGGTAGAGACGTTTTCCGCCCCATTCAGGCTCCGAGCTTCTTGAACGCGCCAAATGTTACTTCTCCAGGGAGCCACTCAAAAGGTGGCGAGCTTTCTTTGGGGGCATCGGACGAAGCTGATGACGTGATTTCCTGGTCCGACGCGGGAGCAGCCGTGGTGTGGCACACCCAAGCGCTTCACTGCGACCTCTTCGAAGGCCACGGTGCGTATGAGAGGAGGACATTTTGAGAGATACATGTGTAGTATGACTGTATTTGAATTATCTGAGCTATGTAGGCGTGGCTTTCTTTTCTTAATTGGTGATATTTTGCGAACTTCTACTGAATGATTCCTTATCGCTTGGTCTTCGACGATGTTTTCTTTGCTTTCGTCATGAATCTCCCAGGGCTCGCTCTGTCGAAGTCGCTGCGTGTCATTGGTGTCGCGGCGGGATCGTCTGCCTACCGCGCCAAGATTCCAGCAGGCGCCTACGTCATCAAGGTCTACCAGAATAGATCAAGATATTGTCTGCTATTTTAAACAATCCTCCCATTCACTGTTGTTACCGCATGTTTAACATGCATGTCTTTCGTTTCTATTATTTGTCTCTCCATTAGGTGGACGGCGTGCGTGTGCACTCTTTGATCGGTTTTCGCCAGTGCCTTGATGCCCAGCTTGCAGCAGCATTCAATCTCGAGGGTAACTTTTCACACGGCAGTAAGCAGCAACAGCAGCAGAAACAGCGCCAAATGAACATGCCAACACCTTCCATAACAGCAAGAGTTTCTGGCCGCAGAAAGAGCCACAGCAAGAGCGATCGGGGTAGCAGCAGCAGTAATACCCGTATTGGTCGGAGCAAAAGTGTAGACAAATCTGAGGGGAATGGAAGCAACAAAGCATGGTGCGAGATCTTCGTCAGTAATCTTGGTTCCCATTCTTATGTCCTTGACAGCAACTCGGTTCTTGCGAAGTCAGGCTATAGCGCGCATGCTTATGTGGCCCTTTTTAGGTGCTTCTCTCTTACGCTCCAGCATGTGAATCCTGTTCCTCATATTCGACTGTCGTCGTGTATATTTGAAAACGCGTCTTTTTTATGTCAGGTGCACGCTAGAATTAAAGGTACCGCATGTGCTCTCATCAGCTGACGACCCGCCGCTCATCGATGACGTCACTCTTTTGCCGTCATCGTTGTCGGTGGCGCCCGAGCTTGAATCCAGTGAAGTGGAGAAGAAAGGTGGTCGAACTTCTTCGGAGGTTGAGTCGTGGGCAGTAGGCGACGCTGTGTGCTGGCCCAAAGGCGACGACGAACTACCAAACGACGCCATTGGCAGAGTGCTTCGACTGCACGACGGTAATTGCACTCCTCCATGCCTTGTTGATACAATTCAAATATCTATGCGATGGATTATCACCCTCATGGTTGCCCTGCTTTTGACCTTGTTCGTGCTCTGTGTGCCCTGGGGACAGATGGTGACGTGGAGGTCTTCTTCCCAACCGCCAGAGGAGATCGCCAGGTCTTCACTTTTGCGGCGGCAGCGCTCGAACGAGTGCTTGAAGTGTCGGTCAGTAAATATGTTCATAGGTTTCCGGTTCAAGTGCTGGTTTTTCTATTTCTTACTCCTAAACTGTGTACGGATATTTTGAGTGTCATATGAAATTCAGTTATCGTATTCAGGGTTAGTGAGTGCTGGAATCATAAACAAGTCGCACTGGTTCAATTTGTGCATTTACATTCGTACGTCCTCGGCACTGGTGCCTGTTAACCGTTTCCCACGCAGGCTGACGATGTGGAGGTTGTTCGAACGATACCAACCATGGACAAAGTGGATGTTGGTGAAAGGGGCAGCACCAATCGAGCCATTAATCTCGACATCCGGGGGAGAAGCGTGGCACGCAAAATTGACGCTTTGATTTCGTCACCTGTGCGGTCCGAAACAGAACAGCACTGGCGCGTTGCTTTTGCTGCTCATGCAGCTCAAATGGCCAGGAAACAGAGGGATTCAGCCAGAGGAGATGAGACTGAAGTGCATTTGGACCGTGCTGGCTTTGTCGACCTAAGCTTTGAACTGTTAACGAGCACAGCTTTGGATTATGGCTCGTCATCTGACCCCAAAGCCCCAGCGGTGGTGGATGTCAGAAAAGGTGGAGACGATGCGTCAAAAGCATCCGATAATGACTTCGTTCCACCGAACAAGGGCGACCTCGAGCGCGCGTTTGACTTGAGCCGCGAGGGCAGCAGCGTCGTGAACGAAGAAGAGTTCGTGGTGCTCATGTCGTTGTGTACTCAGGGCGCCGTTGCCGGCCTCAGCGAGAAGGGCTTTTTGGGGTTTGGCTGGGGCAAAGAAGTGAAGTTCAAAGAAATGCTGGCGGCTTGTACGCAAGCGCAGGCGGATGCGTTGTTTACACCCGTCACCAGTGACGCACTGGTCAATCTCTTTGAGGAATCATCGTCTAGTTCCGAAAGACTTTCTTTTGAATCGGCGAAACGCGCTCCTTCGAATGACAATGTAGACAATGCTTCTACTTCTTCGAAAAAGAATGCGCATCCCGATTTGCAGTGGCAGTCGCCTGAAGCACAGTGTGTAGATATGAGCAGCAGCAGTAGTAGACAGCCAGGCCAACGCTTGCTCGTTCGTTTTGAAAGCCAAGAAGAGGCCAAGTCAACTTTAGCGCAAGAGCAGCGCTTCAACAGCATGCCCAGGAACTTGCCGTCGCGCGAAGACAATGCTTCTTCACCTACCGCTGGTTCGACGGATTCGTCCTCCCTCGATCGAAACCGGGCGCGCAGCAGCGTCGATCGCGGTACGGCCAACACGCGTGGCGCGTCGAGTGCTCGGCCGAAGGTCGGCGTGCGGCCTACTCCACCCGCGCTAAGGCCGAACGCAGCAACACCGTCCATTGCCCCGCGCGCGCCGGCTCCTGACCGCCGCCCGCTGGCGCTCTCAACTGCCCGATACACTGACGGTCAGAGTTCCAACAGTAGTCGCAGCAGCAGCAGCAACAACGTTGGCAGCAGCAGCAGCAGCAGTGGCAAAAGTGGCAGCGACAAGAGCAGAGCACCGAAAGTGGCGAAACTAGGGCAGCCAAAGATCAAACGCAGCTCGCTGTCGATGCGGGCGTGGAGGCTAGGAAGCAGCGCTTCAAAAACCACTGGCGCAGCCGCTGGCTCTACGAAGGCCTCCACAACAGCTGCTGCTGCTGGGGCGAAAGCCGAACCGAAGTAAAGCCCTTTTCGACGCATTAGGGCGCCCCGAAAAAGGAAGTGCCTTGGGAAAGAGCGGCTTCGGTGCTTGCAGGTCCCAGTTTTTTTTGTATCTATGTTTCTGTGTTTGTCTTGATTTATTACCATAAATGTTAAAATGGCCTACCATGGACGAACGAGTGCGCTGGGTACTCTGAACTCTGCCTACGTTTTATTAACTCAAGGCGCCTGGGTTAAAATTCCCGTTTGTATTTATAATCAATACGTATTATACCTATATTATATGCCGCATGACACAGTTCACTGCGCACTCATAGTGGCATGGAATCTGATTGGACCAACATCCAACATCGAGCAAAATAAATAGAAGACCCCCCTTTCAACTTCCGACGCTGAGAACATACACATAGGATATAGAGAGGTCGATAAAAAGACAACCCAGTGGAAGGGCACCCGCACACAGAGGGACAAACATCCGACTACCGAGCCGCAGCTTTCTTGGCCGCTCTTTTCGCAGCTTCGACTTCCGCTTTGGCCCTTTGCGCAGCCCGCTCGAGCAGAGCAACGACGCCATGGTGCTCGCAGCCTAGGGCTACTGCTTGCGCCGTTTTGCCGTAGCTTTAGCACGCGATAATTATCCGTACCACCCAAGCCAACATGCAGAGAAAAGATGCAATATTCGAAAGGGGCGCATGTTTTATGTTATGGGATAAAAAGAGAAGAATGAGAAAGAATGTGAGAGTCACTTAGATATGCAGGCAGGTACGTAAAAGCAAAGGTGCTGGCATTGATAAGAGTTGGAAAGTTCAACTGCATCACGCACCGATTTTTCAGCGCGGTTTGGGCGTTGAATTCCAGCAACACGGTAACAACAGCTTCGTGACCTCCAAAAGCCGCGTAATGCAGGGCGCTCTCTCCTGTGCCACCAAACGAGAATTTAGAAACGGAGAAAAATTACGAGGTGGATTTTTTTTAATTGCAGTTTTTGGTTTTGAACTTCATAAGCAGCACATAAATGTGGCGTTAACGAAGCTTGCGCGAAAGTATAGTCACATGTATGTGACAGCGGATTAGCTGCGTGCACTCGCGTACCGTAATTGTTCCTTCCGTTAACGTAAGTGAACCTCAGGGGGATTGTAGCGTCGGACTGAGCGCGACTGTCGGCATCGGCAACTAACAAAGCGCGCACCTGAACGCTCAACCAGAAGACCAACCCAACAAACCAACAAACACCAAGAAATATAGGTGAATCCATAGTGCTAAATTATAAAGGAGGTGCAGATTGGCCACAATGTAAACGTCAAATTTCGAATGCTCTTTCAAGATGCGTCAAATAGGACTACGTACAGGAAACACGAGAACATAAGAGAGCAAATGAGAGCGTGGCTATGAAAGGCGCACCAAGTCAGCGCGCCCAGCTTCGGCTGCTTCGCGTAATGGCTGCGTGGTTCGCTGCTCCGTCTGTCAAGAAAGCAATTATTTGGGTGGTGTGCGTGAAGAAAAAAATATTTTAAGTGCTGTGGTAGTAGTGGTTGTAGTAGTAGCAAAAAGCAGTAGTAATAGTAGTAGCTTCACATGAATCAGACCGAATGAATCACAAATGCTTATCCAGACCTGCATGTTGCTCCAGAAAGGGGCTGCCCATTCGCTCGTGCCGTAAAGTTTCTTCCGCTCAGGAGATACAGAGCTAGCACTATAAATGGGCGGCAACTTTGTGGGTGTACTCGGGTCAGGTTCAACTCGAGATTCAATGGGTGATCGGGGCACAATTGGCATACTCGTTGATTATGAAGAAAGATTCGAACGACTGCTTTGTGAACACTGATAGAGAAGCTTGACTTTGGATGCAGAGCTGCTACAGAAGTAAGATTGATGCCTTGCAACGACTCCCATGTAACCCAGAGCGTTCTCTAGTATGCACTGAAGAATGCGAACTACCTATGCTATTGAAGGCTGTACAATTTCTACGCGTCTTGTACAAATCAAGTAGTGCGCAGATGAAAGAATCAAGCTACTTAGAAACAAGCTATGAGACTAAAGGATATTTAGATGGGTCTTTTCGCAAGTTGAGCCCCTGGCTATGACGTTGAGCCCTAAGTGCGTGACAAAAGGCAGCTTTTCTTGCAAGGTCGTAATAAATAGCTTATCTACTTCTGTTTCGAAAACAACTCCTCAAACTAGAAGCTAGCCAGTAGAGATGCCCAGGCAAGAAGCTACAAAATGGCCACTGCACTGTCTGTCTACTCTACTTTACAACGCCGGCTTTGACTGATGACACCTCTAAGAGAAGACGACGACTGACGACGAGCAACCACAATATGCTAATCAGATCTTCCCTGTAGAAGCTGAAGTTGTACTTTCTTACTTTCCGAAGTCGTCACCATGAAGCTACATTGGAACATCCCGCTAGTTTTGCTTGCTGGAAGTGGGGCTGGCACGACTGATGCATTCACTTCCTCGGAAACGGGATGGCTTCAGTCAGCAGGTGGTAATCGAGCCGTACACTCTCGAGGCCGAGTGCGCATGCCTATATTTCTTACTGAAGTTCAGCTGCGCGAGGACGCTTGGCAGTGGTCCAAAGAAACGAGCAAAACGAACCGCCCAAGGCCGTCGGTGCTCGCACTCTTCAACGAAGACCTAAGATGTGTCTATGTAGGGAAAGCTTACGACTCGGCTCTTCTAGTCGGTCACATGGTAAGAAAGCACGGAAAGGCAACCGTAGCGTGCCTTCGTGAGGAGCCGTTTCCGCCAGAGGTAGAAAGCGAGCCCATTGGAGTGAAAATGATGGAGAGCTTGGTGGCAAGCTGGTTAGAAGAAATCGCGGAAGCACGCGGAGAGGTGCCGATTGGCAATTCGGATGCAAGTTGGGCGGATTATGACGCCTCGGTGTCACCTTTCTTGATCGGTAGGTTGAAAGTACTACATCTGTAGCACAATGTACTTGAACTTACCCAATGTTCAATTCCTAGCACTTCTTCTTCTCTCGATCTCATTCGACATTTCTTAATTTACATTAAATTTTCCCTGGGCATACCTGTTACAGGCTCCTTCGGAGATGGCGTTGACGACCTTGACGACAGTGCCGTGCGAGACCCCAACGACATGACCGAGGAAGAGCTGATGGACGCACGGCGCGAAAAACTCTTCAACAACATGAACGATGCGATGAGGTAATCATAAAAATTCTTCTCTTCATACCACACCGCAGACCTGGATTGTGATACGTACTATACTGTAGTCTATGACGGTACTTATAGGCATTGGTACTTCAAAAGCAAGCGTCACCAGAAACCACTCACCTGAAATGGTGACTTGGCATTACACCGTAATCACAACACAATTGATCCTACACTCTTTTGCGTCAGGAGCGGGGATGAAGCGACGGCAATGGGCATGATGAAGCGGCTCGGTAAACTCGGCGAAGAGATGAACGCCAAGAACGAAGCAGAGGGCAAATCGGATGCCGATGACAGCACGGACTCAACTCTGGGGCTGTAGGTTGACTCTCGAGGTAGATTACTGGCAAGCTGCTGAGGCCCAACTATAAATCAGAAGGGCAGTTTGCGTATGAAACCATTTTGGAGGGAGAGAAACCCAAATGGCACCAACACCAACGGGGCCTTATCGGATAGGTAAACGGAAGTGAGTTTTCTGGGGCCGCGTTGTGGGTGCCCCAGTAAAATTCATTTCCGCTGATTTGCGAACTCGAACTCGAACTAATACAAACCCAAATGGCACAGAAGCCAATGCTGCGGGCAGAAATGTACGCGCATGCGATGCGCGCAAGTCAAAATCGTAAAAAGGAAGTGCGTAGAGAGAAGGAAGTATAGTACTTTCAACCCTCTCTAAAGTGGAAACTGTTCATGAATAAATTTGAAACCAGACTTAGATCTGTTCCGCG
>Ga0307982_1005047_pt1 | contig 10368 bp, 14 predicted proteins | sample OrgLakmetagen989_FD_201847 | JGI IMG/M metagenome (GOLD analysis project Ga0307982, IMG submission 201847) | Saline water microbial communities from Organic Lake, Antarctica - #989 | ecosystem: Environmental > Aquatic > Non-marine Saline and Alkaline > Saline | place: Antarctica: Organic Lake... | reverse complement strand
GTGGGGTGGCCGTGGTAGGGGTTGGTCAAGCGGCGTTTTGTGGGGGGGTCGGCACCCACCCACAGAACGCGCACAACCCTCAGAATGGACGCGGCTTTTATTGCTCCGCCGTGCTCTACGACTCCTTGTTTGACCACTGGTCGAGCTTGCCGCCGATGAAGTGCACGCGCCACGGCGCTGCAGCCGCCGCCGTGGGGCGATTGCTCTTCGTGCTAGGAGGGCAGTACGTGGACGCTGCAAAGCCTATTACCGTAAGAAAAGAAGAGCAGGAAGACATGAATCAGCTAAAGAAGTTGCCTGTGGAATGAGCATAGATGTTTCGACTCCCTAATCTTAAGCTTACCGCAACCTCTTTCTGGAAACACGTGCTTTCTATCCACCCGCTGTAATCGCCCAGGTCAGCATCGAAGAAGCCGAAGAGCGCATTACCAACCACGAGCGCGTTGTCATGGTAGGGGGGCAACCCGCGATCATCCACAGGCGAGAGCTAGAAGCGCAAGATTTCTGCGAAGTTCTGGATTTGGATAATTTACAACAAGGCTGGTCGCCTCTGCCGTTCGAGGCCTATTCTAAGGTCAGATTTTTTTTTCCTGGTACCATTTTGAGTAGTGGGCGTCTGTCCTCTGTCTTCGTCCTATCTTCGTTGTGCTCATTCTTTTATCATTTTCCTTGGTTTGCATCTCTTCTCATCATCGTTCTGTTTTCGTTTCCTTTGATTCCTCTGAAATTCAGCTTCGCCCTGGCACTCGTCATGAGCTCACGAGCGGCACGGCCTTCTTTCCGGCAGCGGCCGTAGGCTCCAAGGTCGTGTGCAGACTGGAAGTGCCCCTCTCGGTAGATCCCGGAAGTGTGTACGCCAACCGACCGGCACATACGCCCGTAGTTTTGGTGTACGATACCATGAATTCCGCGGCAGGCTGGCGGGAGATATGGGCTACATCTCGACAGGCGAGCAACAATCATGGGTAGTGGTGGCGACAATGTTGTCCCTTTTTTAAAATTTGCTTTATTGAAGTTGACCGTCGTACACGACATGAATTCACTGCTCCTGCGGACCTTTTTCTTTCTTCCGCCAGGGTTCGGGCGCCTCTGGGTGCGCGCATCGAGGCGCCTTCATTCTCGCCTCAGGGCGTCCTTCAGACACCAAAGGCAAGTGCGCAAGTGCGTTCGTGTTCACCGAAGAGCATGAAGAAAAGGAGACGCACATGACTCATCGCCAAAGGAGCGCTGAAGTTGTCCAGATGTCGCTACCAGCATCAACTCCACCACCACCACCATTACCAACAATATTTACAGGGGAGTGGCGCTATCTACCCTTTTTGGACCTGGCTCGAGGCGGCGGTGGGTTGGTGTCCTTGCACGGGCGCCTCTTTTGCTTCGGAGGCTGCGACGAAGCCCGACACACGTTCTGGGCTACTGCGTCAGAGCTCGTGGGGTTACCCCCCAGCTTCCTGACCAACCACTCGACAACACCCATGGTAGAGGCTGCGGCATCGAGTAGTAGAACCACAGCGGCAGGAGGCGGCAGCAGCCACGGCAACAATATCGACAATAACGACGACGACGACGACGATGATGATGATAACTGGTGGGTTGCATCGGAGGCCGCAGCCGCTGCCGACGCGGCTGACGAGACAGCGCTTGCCGGTGCCACGTGGCAAACCGCGGAATGGTTGCGTATGCCGCGAGGTCTTCACGCGCATGCGATGCTGGCACTACCCCGATTGGATTGGGCAACGCAATGACACGACTCTCGAGTTTCACAAGGAAATAAGCCTCACTGCATTTGTATTTGTTTTATTTTTGTCCAGGAGTGGTCCAGGAGTTTGGAATGGCCATGTGCACATCAGATATCAGTTTGAGGTCGGAGCTTGGCGCTTAGTGAAGTAGAAACCGATTATTGAATATTCCATATATCCACACCTGCTGCACCTCCCTAGAACAGGTTCACCTGGAAATCATTGTGGTGGTTTGTTGCAAATGCGCCACGGCAATGGCAGTACCACAAATTTACCAAAACAAATCCCTAGTAATTCCTGTAGTCTAGTAGTGTGAAATTAAAAGGGCGTTGAGCTCTTTGGTCTATTAGTGATCACAAAGGTTAATGGAGTAGAAGCGCCGGCATTAATTGCATTCAAATGCCACATCTCATAACAAGAAAGCCCCTTTTGAGTCCTACGGCCATGTCTAGGTTTCAATAATACTAGCGAGTCTCGACGCCAGTGCTGTCGCTCGAGCTTCTCCCTCTAGTCCTAAAGTATCAGCGCACTGCTCCAGTGCTGTAGCCCTCTCAGCCGCAGTGGCGTATGTCATTGAAGCGGCAGCAGCAGCATCTAGATGGGCTGCGCAATGAGTAGGCCATTCAGAAAGCACCTGCAGCAACATTGCACACCGAGGAATTGAGGGAGGTAAGACAAGGAGGGTCCTAATGGAGAGGGATAACGTGGTTCTAGAGAACTTCAGCACCACGACTAGCAAATACTTCAGCGACGAAAGAAAATGAGAGGAGAAAAAGGCGGGAGACATTGGCACGCTTCTACTACCTGAATCGGGTCTGTCTTTGTGAGCTTGCGAGCTTCGAGGGCTTGCTCGTTGGCATAGCGATACCGTCCACTGTTAACATGATGTTCGCCTTCGGTGTCGTTACCGTTATCCCCACGGCACATGCATTTCAACAACCCATCGCGCACACTTCTCTCGAGATTTTCCGCGGCAGTATCGCAAGCAGCGCGCACGTGGGCCTCCGACATGGGTCGACTCTTGGAGGCCTCTTTGATGGCACTGCTTTCGGCCACAAAAGCTTCCACGCATTGCGCTTGCACCTGTCATAACGACGACAACAAATTAGGCCCCGGAGGAAGAGTGAAAAAATACCCATGACTGGACTACGTTCCATATTGTTCCGTTTTACCTTGCCAGCGCGCTCCAATAAGTCGTCGTTCTCGTTCCACAGCGATCCAAGCACGTCATTGGCTGGACCTTCAAAGAGCTCGACTGCTGGAAACAACAACGCATTCTCGTCACCATTAGAAGGTGCACCTGGCTGACTTTCTGCTGCCTCTGCCGATGTTATAACAGGCAGGTCGAGGTGCGCTCGAGCTGTCGGTGACAGCACATCTTCCTCGCCGGCGCCATCAGTATTGTTGCTGTTGCTTGTGCTTGTAGGTATGTGCTTGTTACGGTGATCATTGGTCCGAATAGCGTGTGCTTGTTGGTCGCGGTAGTGAGCACTTTTGGCAAGGCGAGCAAGGCTACTTGACTTGCAGTCGGCAAGCAAATCAGCGAGCGTCTCCAAGTTTGGGATCGGCAGCTGAGGACGCACCTGACGAACATTCACCGAAAGCTATGGTGAGGAGCAAGACACATTTCAAACCGATACGAAGGAGCTATTTGTGTGTTGCGCTTATTCCCGTCATTCGCAGCTTTGACAAATTACTTCCTGTTGAAGGTACCTCTTTTTCCAAAGCAGCGCTGAGGCTTTCAACTTCGTTTGCTGCTAAATCTGTCAGGGCCTTAGCGAGTAAATGTCGCGCTTCTTTGAAACAGGCTGACAAACGCATCGCTCCTGGAGCTAAGCACTGCACCTGCACAGCCAGATGCGCGCGGAGGTGCATCAAACTTTTGATACACGAAACACGAACAGATTGTGAACATCGTTCAGCATGCTCCTCATTCACACGTAAATTTTGTTGAGAAGAGCACCTTGATCATGATTCATCAATACCTCGAGAGTAAGCTCAGCGCGCCGTTGATCTGCACTGTGCAGCCACGACACTCCGCCCCAGCTCAAGGCAGACAATTCTTGTGCCAGTGCTGTGCTACCCACGCGCTCTAGCAGCACTGCATGACGCCGCGCGGACGCTTGAGAATAGTCGGAAACTGCGGAGACTGCTGTAGTGGCTACTGTTGCGGCACTTGTCTCTACTTGTACTGCACCTGCTTGAGTCTCAGAACTCGAACATGCGGGATCTGTGCCACAAGCTGAAGAAAAATCGGCGTGAACATTGGCAATTATTTGGTCCACCCAATTGTTAGCTTCGCGAGCAGCGATATCTACTGCGCTCTGCAAAGCCTCGGATTGCTCCGTTGACAAAGGTAGCCTCACCTGTTGCTGCAGAGGCATGGGAGGCGGCGGCAAAATTGGTGTCACTGATGAGGATTCAACAGTTGCACTACTTGTCGAGTGAACAGGCCACTCGTAGGTTGAGTACAGGGCTTCGTTGGAAGAAACGCTCAAATCTAATCGATCTGAAGCTTTAAGGTTTGCCACTGAACTAGAAGGATTGCTGGTATGCGTGCTATTGCTGTTGCTCGCGTAATTTTCAGGGTTGGCCTCTCCTGAACCTGCGATTTCAGAGCTGCTCGACTGTGCAACATCACTGAAGATTGACCGTTCAACTGGAGTGAAATGAGTTGTCGAATTGCCTTCTGGGCCATGCGTTGCAAAGTGCTCTAACAAAGCTTCCTGGGACGGGCACTTGTAGTAACACTCCGGGCACGTAAACGCATTCAAAATTTCTTCGTCAGGTCCGTGCGATAAAGTATCAACTTTGGGGCCGTGTGCACTCTGAAAGTGGCTCACGAGTTGCGCCTGATCATCAAAGCCATGAAAGCATTCCGGGCAAGTAAATTTGTCGCAGATTTCTTCGTCGGCACCTGGCGAGGCAAACACAATTTCCGTACTGCCGCGTCTTGTCGAAACACTGTGAAGCTGAGGAGGCTTCTGAGGTGAGTCCAAACCATCGCTGTTGCTGTCATTGCAATCGCCGACGCTGCACCTACTCAGATCGCCTTCGAGACCGCTAGCACTGTGACCACCGCGCAGCAACCGACCAAGCAAACTCCCTCTGCGCTGCGGGACAGTGTTGAGCACTTCAACTCCACGCATGCGGCTTATTTTTGCAACCCATCCTTCGCGCTCTCTGGGGCTGTCGCACCTCAGATGAATAGCAGCCCCACTGCTCGACACTAGCAACCAGCCGTAAGCGCCAGGGGGCGTAGGCACACTCTTAACTAGTCGACTGCCATCAAGCGAGAGGGACCCATGCTTGCTTCGTTCAGCTTCCGGACTTGTTTTGGCAGATGAGCTGCCATCCTACGATATCGTTGGACGGTGCAAACGTTATGTTTACGCGCATGAGAACTTTCGATTGTATGAAAAAAGGATTCACATTTCTACATCGACGCTATCAAAGTGGTAGTTGAAGTAGGTGAATACAAGGCAGCCTCAGTCATGTATAAATGCGCCCCTTCCACAAGCTAGCCGACCACGCACCGAGACGCTTTCAGTGAACCAAGCAAGTTCGCCGTCGCATAGCACAAAGTAGCGGGCATTCCACCCTTTCAACACATTACTCTGGGTACAAAAACAGATCAGCAGATTAACTTAGAAGCAGCTGCCATAAATAAGGGAGCTAGTATTCGACAGTTGATAGTTGTGCGCCCGAGATAAATCGATGACATACTTGTTTGGTCATCCAGCCTTCATGGTAACTCGGAGACCTCTCTAGACTCAAATCAATCTTTGGATACGCAAGCATCTAAAGAGAACGTTCCTTAGAGTCTCTTCAAATAACAGCAAGTGTGCCTAGCCTCGTTGATGAGCGCATCGAAGCAATGAACTCGGGCATGGATGGATGGAACGGAAGAAGGAAGGGAGAATGAAAAGCTCGAACTCTCATACCACCAAATATGACAGTCCAGCGACAAAATACGCTAATAAATTCGAAATCGTTGTAAAACATAGCTTGTTGCTTGCTGCACGGATGTTTATCTCGCCGGCCTTGTACGAGGAAAACCTCGAGGCCAGAGGCCTGCGTCGTTACGGCCGCTTTTTGAACCCTAGGGTACTTAGGAGGGACTCCATTTAAACTCTCAGAGAAACCCACATCTACAAGAAGCAGGCTTGCTCATTGCCCATTGCCCATTTGGTGCACTAGTTTTGTCTTGTCTAGTTATTACTCTCCCAATAACAAAGAAAAACAAGCACACAGCAGTCACAGAGGCACATAAAAAAGTACATGTGCTGCTTTCGCGCTAGCAAATTCGCTCCAGAAGGCCAATTCAGGCTCCAGCTGGCGTCGTTCCTCCGAACAAGTCGGCGGGACTGAGTGCTCGTTCGTGTATCAAGTCCCAGGTCCACGAGGCATTACTCCGGGCTATTTTTTGCCCCAGCAGGGCATCGTCTCAATGTTTTTCTCAGGCGTCGGGCGCCAACCGATCTCAGCATCGCCTGTCCTCTTTCTTGCTAACGAAGTATGGATCACGTGGCTGCAATGCAGTAGGCTGTACGAACACGAATGATCACAGGCCTACTAACACCAGGAGTTGCTTCTCCGCTCCAGAAGCCGTACTCAACGAGGTCGAACAAAGATTCGATTGTGTTCAGGCTCAGACTCACATGTATCCGAGTTTGGTGGGGGGTTTTCACCCTCATCCTGAACCGAATTCCTCTCCTCCAAGTCCAGAGTCATACCCACTCCACCGATAGGATGCTTTCACCCACCGAGGAGCTGCGAGCCTAGGCCCACTAGGATGAACAAAGAAATGAAAGAAGCCACGACACTACACACAAAAATCTGAACTAAGATGCTGGTCCGACGAATCTTCGAATGTCTCGCGCAATGCTATGCCTGGCAGGCTCGCCCACGCAGCCTGGATCAATTCGGGTTTAAGAAAAGAAAAAGAAAAAAATGAAGATAAGTCAGAGGCAATCAGGACGCGTATACGTGAGTAAATAATACAAGAAGGAAAAGACAGTTAACGCAATGACTTCATATCACCTCAACTAAATTGGAAGCAGTGTCTGGCTGGCTGTTTGTTGGTGGGATGTGACTGGGCGCTGGTGCATAACCGCCCTTAGTCGGGCTATTTGAAGAAGTTGCATCGTGGCCAGGCCTGCACACGACTTTTTGCTGGTAGAAGAGACGGAAGGAGGAGTAGGTGAGAAAAGAGTGTACGAGGAAGGTCACAAGTGCCACATTCTTCAAATATGCAGCAAAGAATTAAGCCAAAAATGAAAACCTGCATTAGTTTTCAAAGCTCCATGAAATTTCATAGCTTCACATTGAGAAATACAAGTTGAAACGCACTTTAAACTTGTCCCAACGGCATGCCGACGGGTGGTCTTTCTTTTTTGGCTTTCCTTCAGAAGTGGCAGCTTCAGTGTTGCCCTCTTGCAAGCGGCGACGCTCCAGTGAAAGTTGCGAATGTGGCGGCACCGATTGAGATGATAATAGTTGAGGTCCTCCCGACTGCAGCGTTAGTTGCTGCCCCTGTTGCTGCTGCTGCCGGTGCTCCAGGTGCTTCGAGCGCACTGCCTCACGAATTTCTAGAGCATATTCTGAAGTTGTACCTATGGGGCTACCATGGTCTGTTGTGGAAAGTCTGCGAGCAGGATTGTCAAGATGAGCGCCTTTCTTCTTCTTGTGGTGCGACGGGCCTGCTGCTCCTTTGCCATCATTGCCAGTTGTGTGAGCTGACGGCGGTGCAGGGGGTGGAGGATTTAATCGGTCGACGGGAGGAAGTGGCGGTAAAATCGGCGGTAATGTGTACGGTACAGAGGGGCACTTCGCGCAGCAGCGTACGCAGGCGCCTCGGGTGGCTTCCCGGCCAGAAGCGGGGTACACGAAGGGCGCGAAGCGAGCATGAACGCGACGCCGGTCTGCTTGAGCGTCCTTAACGCCATACCTAGAAGGGGTGAAGAAATAGGATACATCGATCGAGCAAGATGGCACACACGTAGACACACCATCCTACATCGCATACATACGAAGCATTGTAGTTCATAAAAATATGACGAACAATTGATACAAAACCCCTAGTTCCGAAGACTGGCGGCTTCAATTTAAAAAGAAAGAAAAGTACGAATCAACACTTACGCGTGCCCCCCGTGCGGTAGTTTCACAGCCACTGCGCTATCAATCACTACGCAAGCGCGCAGCCCATCCACTGCCGACGATGACGACGACAGCGAGCTCTGATTGGCTGCACTCATCAAAGCACGGCGCTTCTGATTGGCTGATTGCTTCGGCGACCGCAACGAGTCAAGAGAGGCGTGATTCAGAAGGCCGAACAGCGAGGACGATGACGAAGACGGTGAAGGGTGACTGCTTTTGTCTTTGTCAGCACTTGGCACCGTAAGGGTAACGCCATTTTTCTGCACACGGGCAGAACTACTGCTGCTATTGCTACTACTGCTTTTAATCTCGATGCTACTACTGCTGCTACTGCCACTGCTACCTCTCCCAACAGCGCTTCTGCTACTGCTTCTGGATTTGCTCGTCTTGGGACTAAGCTTGTCCAAAGTTCCATCAAGACGAGCGCCGCGGCCTCCGAGGTCAGGGAGCACCGAAGCCAAATAAGCGCACCACACTTCATCCATGCCCATGTCCTGAGTGGCGCCCTCCTGAAGAGAATAGAATAAACATATATGAGATAAGATAATCAAACCAGTAACTATTTAGAAAGAGATGCGTTGAGTTGAGGAAGTAAACACAAGCCAAAGATATCCTTGCGTGAATTCTTAAAGACTTGGAAAAGTCATGACAGCCCTTAATCAAAAATGCATGCCTTGTGAAGGAAGAGGTTCTTGTAGACGGTGAGTAAAGCTTGTGGGGTCATAATCGGCGCCATAACTTCGACCAACGGAACGTACCTGCGGTTTGAGCAAATTATTATTGGCGGTAGATATAGAAGTAAAAGCTACACGTGCGCCATAAAGACTGAAGGGTTTGAATTTGGTTGGGGCATTCACCGCATCGCGCATTGCTTTTTCTTGTTGACAATGTGAGGCCAAGTCAAGTGAGACCAAAAGCTATGCTTCACTGCCTAAATTATAGAGTGCAGGAATCACAACGACAAGAAAGCAAAGCATAAAAAGAAGCACATGAGCACGAATGCCGTCTGAGGTAGATGTCATTTATTAGCTTGAACATCCAGCTAGAAGCCCTTCACAGCACGTAAAGCGAGATGAGCCTATATGTATTGGGGAACTCACCGGTTGCCCAATCGCAGCCCCACTCGCGTGAAAGTGGCGCACGAAAGCGTTCGCGTTCGTGGTTCGGTAGTCAATGTTGTCGTCGGACACCCACACGTAGGCAAACGTTGTAAGCCAGGGGTCTGTAAGAAGCTGAGAAGTTGCCACCAATTCACGGTACACAAATGAAGGTTTGAAGCCCCGGTAGGCCACCCAGTGAGGCCCAATCTATTTAAAAAAAAAACGAAAGATACTTTACGCATGTGGAACCCCGTGATTGGCAATTGCATTGCAGGCATTGCCCTCTTCTCAACTCTAGAGTTACATATGTTCAATGATAATAACAGCGAAGGCTAGGAATTTGTCATGATGATGACGGATGGAACATTTTAGATTGGCAGCTACATTCCCAAGAAAACTTAACGCAAATTCACAGCAATACATGAAATCTTAAATGTTTACCTTGTCCTGGTACCAAGGCTCGTGCTTGTACGCGTTGCGGCCAACTTCGCCATCGTAGTGCGCAAAGAAGAACTCGAGAGGAGGGTAGCTCGACGAAAGAGCCAGCACGTTCGCTTTCATCAGAGCCACCTACGCGAGAAAAAAGAGGTATTGTCAGCACCCGCAGTGCCGCCGGCAATAGTAGACAGATATCAAAATAGATCAAGTAACGCAAGCCGAGATGAGTTGGGAGCTAGAATAAGTATGGTCACGAATATAAGTAGAACAGCCCGTCGACAAGTATGCGAAACTTAAACCAATCCAGAACCTGTTTGGCGCCAACAGCAGCGAAAAACAAGACAGGCGGATCTGAGGCAGGCTTTGCTATAACTGGCTTGACGATACCACCCTCGAGGGCGAAAATGATGGAGACTCCAAGTAGTACACGAGGGCGCTGCTGGAGAGGCATGAGAGCGGCTGATAAAGCTAGGAAGGGAATAATATCAACTAAAATCAAATCGATAGCTCGATAAATATCATTTGTTTTTGGCCTCCGCTTTGAATTTCCGCTCAGCGTTCCAGTCTTCAAGGTATAATAAGAGACTGAGGACGGCAACCGCCATGACTACACCGAGAAGAATTGGCGTAATTACTTTCCAAGGGTCCGAAGAAAGGAGGAATTGAACTTTCTCAAAGAGTTTAACAGAGTTGCTACCTACTTCAATTGAGTTTTTGAGTGGCACACGCCCACCGTAAAGGCTCATGCTCCACTCCTCTAAAACTAGGTGTCACGCCAAGCGCGAGCTTGTCTAGCTTTTTTTTTTTTTTCGTGCGGGCCCCGAGGGGCCGGAATTAGAAGGCTAACAGGAAACAGAAAACTCAAGGCAACTTATACAAAAAGGGAAAGACTAATCAGGCACACAGGCCAGAGTGGCCATGGAAGTGGTGAT